>BBPD01000863.1_pt1 | contig 49345 bp, 54 predicted proteins | sample 1344911 | NCBI WGS metagenome assembly BBPD01 (sample SAMD00019088, study PRJDB2971) | groundwater metagenome | biome: freshwater biome; feature: mineral spring; material: ground water | place: USA: CA, Sonoma | collected 2011-09 | depth surface m
CTTGGCCGATGCCCGCGTGGCCTGCGGGCTGGCGCGTGCCTCTTCGGGGTTGGATAAGGCCGTGGTGCAGCTGCTGCGCCACTGGTCGAGTTCGCTCGGGTACACGCCGTGCTCGCGACACCACGCGCTCTTGGCCGACTCGTTGAGGGCCGCCGTGGTGATGACGGCTTCGAGCCGACTGCCCGCAGTCCAGCTTGGCACGCGGGTCGGTCGGGTTTGTGCCTGCTCGCGCCAGCGCTCTAGGGTTGACACCCCAACGCCGAGCTCTTGCGCCACTACGTGCAGCGCTGCGCTCTCGGGTGCCAGCAAGCGGGATAGCGCCTTGTCTTTGAATGCTTGTCCGTATCGGGCCATGTTCGTCCTTCTTCGCCGCCCCAGGGTTTTTGGTTCTATCGAGGCGACAACTATTCTGACGTATGGGGGTTGGCACCGCATACGCGGCGGCAAAAGAAGCAAGGAAAGCCACAGTCTTAATCCCTTTGAAATCAGGGCATGGTTGGCACGCAGCGAAACAGGCGAGAGCGGCCGTTGTAGCCGCCGTCTTAATCCCTTTGAAATCAGGGCATGGTTGGCACCAGGTAATCTTCCAAGTACTTTATCGCGATCTTCTGTCTTAATCCCTTTGAAATCAGGGCATGGTTGGCACACAGACGGCTTAACATATAGCCGCCTGTGTAAACCCCGTCTTAATCCCTTTGAAATCAGGGCATGGTTGGCACACTGCCGTGGCTACTGCCACGGCAGTAGAAGCAGCGTCTTAATCCCTTTGAAATCAGGGCATGGTTGGCACAAATATTGTCAGATGCGTCATACACATTCTCAGGTCTTAATCCCTTTGAAATCAGGGCATGGTTGGCACATTAGTGTACAGTGATTGGGCTTGAACCAACACGTCTTAATCCCTTTGAAATCAGGGCATGGTTGGCACGGTCATGGCTTTCACAAACCCAACCCCGTTCACTATGTCTTAATCCCTTTGAAATCAGGGCATGGTTGGCACGAAATAACACTGTGAACGCGAAAAACGTCGTACAGTCTTAATCCCTTTGAAATCAGGGCATGGTTGGCACCCACTGCTATTGGAGTTACTGCTAACAACTAATAAGTCTTAATCCCTTTGAAATCAGGGCATGGTTGGCACCTTGCATAAGGAGAACGTTATGGATCTTCAAGGTCTTAATCCCTTTGAAATCAGGGCATGGTTGGCACAGTACAGTAACGGTGAATGGCTTGTTTATGGAGGGGTCTTAATCCCTTTGAAATCAGGGCATGGTTGGCACACAAAACAGAGTCGGGAACAACCGTGTATCTCGTCTTAATCCCTTTGAAATCAGGGCATGGTTGGCACTGTGAGGGGGTAAAAAACCTTTGCGGATCAATGGCTTGGCGAGGGCGTTATGGATAAACACGGGGGTCGCAAAACTTGTGTTGGCAGTAGGGTCTTTTTCTTCCTCGGTGCGGTGCGTATCCTACTGCATCTGGGGCAGGCAACTGAGCTGTATCCCTTCTGGTAGTGTGGGCTTTCCGAGGCGCAGGCGCAGGCCGCGTTTGGGCAGGGGGTAGGCACGCAGGTCGTCGGCAAGCGGGTCGATGATGGCGGCAGCTTGGTCGAGGCAGCGCTGAGCTGAAAAACGGAAAAACGTGGTCTGACCCCGTTTTTTGTTGTTTTTGTGAGTACAATAATTCTCATGGACATCGACTTCGACAGCGCCAAGAGCGAGCGCAACGAACGTGAGCGCGGCCTGCCGTTCTCACTGGTTGCGCAACTTGATTGGTCTGATGCGCTGATCGAAGCAGATGACCGGAAGGACTATGGCGAGCGCCGATATCGGGTACTGGGCTACATCGGCGACAGACTCCACGCCGTGGTGTTCACTCCCCGCGCTGGCAAGGTTCATGTCATCAGTCTGCGCAAGGCAAACCAGCGAGAGATCAAGCAGCATGAGCACAAAACCCAACCCTGAACAAATCGACGACGAGAACCCAGAATGGACGGCTCAAGACTTCGCCAAGGCGCGCCCGGCGAGCGAGGTGCTGCCGCAGGTTTTCGGCGAGAAAGTGGCCAAGGAAATGCTAAAGCCGCGTGGCCGACCGCGCTCAGCATTGCCGAAATCGCGCATCAACATACGGCTTTCGCACGAGGTGCTCGCACATTTCAAGGAGGCTGGCGAAGGCTGGCAAACCCGCATAGACCGTGCCCTGCGCCAGTTCATCGCCGAACACCCCAACACGCACTGAAGGTTTCTTGCCGGGCCGTGCGCTGCACCTGGGCCGGGTTGCGCGTGCAACCGCCCAAGTGTGGCGACGAACCAATGGCTGCTTGCTACGCAAAGGGGATGAGCCGCTCAATCTCAAGGCCGGAAAATGTTGTGAATGGAAAACGTGGCCTAACACCGTTTTTTCGCTTTTCGTTCAATAGTGGCTATACTGGCCAGATGAAAACCGCCTCTATATCTGTTACCAAAAATCAGTTGAGCGCCCTGATCGAGCAGGTGCGCCACGGCGAGACCATCCTCATTACCGATCATGACCGCCCGGTTGCGCGCTTGGTGCCCATTGTTGCCGACGAAGGGCAGAGCGGCTTGGGCGAGCTTGAACGCCTAGAGCGCAAAGGCGTTCTGCGCCGGGGGCATGGCAAGGCGTGTGGTGTGGCACCCCTGCAGGTGCCAGCCAAACCGTGCAGCGCCGTTGCGGCTTTGCTGGAAGAGCGCGAGGCGGGGCGGTGATTTTTTGGGATAGCTCCGCGATATTGCCGCTGCTGGTGCAGGAGGCGAGCACGGCGGCCGCACTCGACTTTTACGGCAGCAACCCCGGCATCGTCGCATGGTGGGGCACCCCGGTGGAGTGCGCATCGGCTCTGGCCAGGCTGGAGCGCGAAAGCCGGCTAGGTTCTGCACAAATGACCCTGGCGCTAAACCATCTGCAAGCCCTGCGCGAGGCATGGCACGAGGTTCAGCCACACGATGGCGTGCGCCAGATTGCCCAGCGCCTGCTGCGGCTGCACCCCTTGCGCGCAGCGGATTCGCTGCAATTGGCTGCAGCGCTGTTTGCCTGCGAACACAGGCCACAAGGCTGGCATTTTGTGTGCCTAGACGCCCGCCTGAGCTTGGCAGCCGAGCGCGAGGGTTTTGGTGCAGTCCTCAGCTTTGCGCATTAGCCACAAGACTGGCAAGTAACCCCTGGTGCGGGGAAAACGTGGTCTGACTCCGTTTTTCCTAACACCTAGGTTGCGTCGGCTTTTGGGAGGCCGCGTGGGCGTTTGGCAAGCAGCGCGGCGTACATTTCCGGCGGCAGCACTTCGCTTGCGGGAAAAACGTGGTCTGACCCCGTTTTTCCCACGTCTTAATCCCTTTGAAATCAGGGCATGGTTGGCACTCTACAACGACCCGGACAATGCCGCGTTCATTAGTCTTAATCCCTTTGAAATCAGGGCATGGTTGGCACGCGCATTGGCTGCGCGCATCGTTCGACGGGATCACGTCTTAATCCCTTTGAAATCAGGGCATGGTTGGCACTAAGAAACGAATAGAGGGAGTAAACAAACTCCTCAAGTCTTAATCCCTTTGAAATCAGGGCATGGTTGGCACACCAGCCGTTCTACCGCTGGAGCCTGGCGCTCTAGTCTTAATCCCTTTGAAATCAGGGCATGGTTGGCACCTTGAGCCTCGGTCGGTTCTTGCAGCTCTACAAGTCTTAATCCCTTTGAAATCAGGGCATGGTTGGCACAAAATGAAAAGCGTCAACCCGGGCTTGACGTACACGTCTTAATCCCTTTGAAATCAGGGCATGGTTGGCACGCGAGCTCGCGGAGTGGGTCGACCTGCCGAAGCACGGTCTTAATCCCTTTGAAATCAGGGCATGGTTGGCACCAAGAAGTTCATTCGCTATGAGTCCATGGCCAAGCAGTCTTAATCCCTTTGAAATCAGGGCATGGTTGGCACAAAGCGGGTGGCGGCTTGGGATGGCATGAGCAAGTCTTAATCCCTTTGAAATCAGGGCATGGTTGGCACTTGAAGGGAGAATTGTCACCCCATCGAAGGGGTCTTAATCCCTTTGAAATCAGGGCATGGTTGGCACTTAGGGACTACGTGGCGTTGAACACCCCCGCTCCGAGTCTTAATCCCTTTGAAATCAGGGCATGGTTGGCACCATTAAGGCTGAGGCTAAAGCGGCCGAGAAGGCTGTGTCTTAATCCCTTTGAAATCAGGGCATGGTTGGCACCGTTTATGAACGACAAGGCCGCGTGGCCGGGCGAAGTCTTAATCCCTTTGAAATCAGGGCATGGTTGGCACTAGATCATGTTTTACACATCCGGACTTCTCATGTCTTAATCCCTTTGAAATCAGGGCATGGTTGGCACGGAGAATGTCATGTTCTATACTTCCAACTTCGACGAGTCTTAATCCCTTTGAAATCAGGGCATGGTTGGCACTAAAAATGGAGATTGGGTAGATACCGGTGATACCGTCTTAATCCCTTTGAAATCAGGGCATGGTTGGCACGTAATGACGATTAAAGACAAAGTACATCTATTAGGGTCTTAATCCCTTTGAAATCAGGGCATGGTTGGCACGCTTAAACATGCTAACTAAGTCTTGCTTCATGTCTTAATCCCTTTGAAATCAGGGCATGGTTGGCACATAGTAAGTGATGTTCTGTAGGGCTTTAACCTGTCTTAATCCCTTTGAAATCAGGGCATGGTTGGCACCAGTTCCTCTAGCAGAAACTACTCTGCCAGTAACTAGTCTTAATCCCTTTGAAATCAGGGCATGGTTGGCACAAGTGTTCAGAGATCTATATAGTCGGTGGTCTTAGGTCTTAATCCCTTTGAAATCAGGGCATGGTTGGCACGCAGTTCGTGGTTCGATTCCACGTCGAGGGACCGTCTTAATCCCTTTGAAATCAGGGCATGGTTGGCACTGTGAGGGGGTAATAAACCTTTGCGGATCAATGGCTTGGCGAGGGCGTTATGGATAAACACGGGGGTCGCAAAACTTGTGTCGGTAGTAGGGTCTTTTTCTTCCTCGGTGCGGTGTGTATCCTACAGCATCTGGGGCAGGCAACTGAGCTGTATCCCTTCTGGTAGTGTGGGCTTTCCGAGGCGCAGGCGCAGGCCGCGTTTGGGCAGGGGGTAGGCACGCAGGTCGTCGGCAAGCGGGTCGATGATGGCGGCAGCTTGGTCGAGGCAGCGCTGGAGCTGGCGTTCGTCGCCCATGAACATGAAGACGGAATACTGGATGGGGACGGCGCATTTTTTGAGCATGCGGTGCAAGCGCGCGAGGCGCTTGGGGCAACTGATGTCGTAGCAGATGAGGTATTCGCTCATGGGCTGCTTGGGTCGGTTGTGTGATCAATGGTGCTGGCCGGTGCCTCTAGGGCGCAGCCGAGTTGCTCGGCCAAATGCTCTACTTCGGCGGCGATGGCGCTGCGCAGCGCGGGGCTGTTTTGTTCGTAGGCTTGGTAGTAGCGCACGCGCCCGGCTTTGCCGAGCATGCAGCCGGATTCGGTGCTGCTGAAGTGCTCTTTGCTCAAGGTTTGCTGGCGTACGAGCTGGAGGCAGTGGCGATCGAGCAGGGGGCGGATGGGTTCGAGCAGGTCGCTGGCGAGGGATTCGCGGCCGTGGTCGAGCGCATGGTAGAAGCCTATGTAGGGGTCGAGCCCGGCACCGAATAGTGCGATGGCGATTTCGGCGTGGGCCAGGGTGTAGCTGAGTGAGAGCAGGGCGTTGAAGGGGTCTTTGGGCGGGCGGCGGTTGCGGCTATGAAAGTGCAGGCTGGGTGGGACTAGGGCTTTGAGGCCGTCGAAGTAGCTGGCCGCCGCTGATCCTTCCATGCCGCGCAAGGTGGCCAAACTTTGGGCTTGAGGCAGGCGCTCGCGCTGCTGTTGCAGCAGGCGCATGGCGTGGCTGAGTTCGTAGCGGGCTTGATGGTTGGAGTCGAGCAGTTCTTCGAACCACTGGAGCTGGTTCGTGATTTTGCTTTCGATGAGCTGGCGCGCCAGGCCTAGGCAAAACTCGGGTTCGAGGCTTTTGCGGATTTGCTGCACGCGGCGGCTGGCGTCGTTGTGTGGGCGTGCCAGCATGAGGCTGGGTTTGCCTTGGCGGCCCGAGAGCACGATGACGCCGACCCCGCGCTCGCCAAGCTGGCCGAGCAATGCGGCGCTGAGGGTGACATCGCCGCGCAGAAAAACGCGGGTTAAAGGGGCGAGCGGCACGGTGCCGATGCGTTCGCCGTTTTCCCTGAATACGATCGCGCCGGATTCGAGTTCGAGCGCGACGCCGCGGCGGTCGATGAAGAGGCTGCTCATGCTTTTTTAGACGATGCTGAAATGGCGCTGCTCGAAACTCTGGGCGCGGCCCATGCAGCGGGGCTTCATGCGGGGGTCGAGCGCGAGGATGTTGAGGCGGTCTTGCTCGGGATCCATGAGGTGCTTGATTTCAAGATGGATCAGGCGCAGTTCGGGTGGAGTGAGCCAAGCTTCAAAGACCGATTTTTGACCGCCTACTTTGTAATCGGTGAGAATCTGTCGGACTTTTCGCAAGCGACTGGGGTTGCACACGTCGTAGGCGACGAGGTAGAGGGATCGGTTTTGGTTCATGGCTAGCTCATAGGTATTGGGTCGATTGGTGGGATAAGAATGACGGGCGCACCTATTTTTTGCTCAGGTACCGGAGCAGGTACCGGTGCAGGCGCTGTTTTATTGATTCAGGTGTAGGCTCTGGAGTGGGCTCTGGAGTGGGCTCTGGAGTGGGCTCTGGAGTGGTAGTGCTGGCCTGTGGTTTGCTCTGGGTGGTCTCTGGCTCCACTTGATCTGTCTTGTAATCGCGTGCCAGCAAGGCAAGCGAGCGGTCGTCACCCGTGCTGTTCTGACAAAAACCATCTTCGTAAAACATGCGCACGAGATCAGAGCGCCGCAGTTTGCCTGCGCGCAAGGCGAATAGCTGTGCGGCCAAGCGCTTGGCGACATGCGCTCCATCGTTTGAAACCAGTCTTTCTGCGGCGCCATCACTCATCAAGGCCAAGCCTGTAATGGCGTATGAATCCAGATGCCCGATTTGTACCTCGTGTGGCTTAATCTCATCAAGAAAATGCGTTTGATTGGCAAACTCACCTTTTCCTTGTGTTCCTAACGTTTTACATTCAAGCTGGAGCGGGCTGGATGGCCCATCTTCTGGTGCCTGGGCAAGCTGGCGCTCTACAATTATGGCCCCATCACCAACTTTGAGCCAAAGGTGGCGGCGTGTGCCACAAACTGCCAGCAGCAGGGTGCAGCGCAAATCACGAACTGCTAGGTGCTGCTCGCGCGCCAAGTCGTGCAGTATCCCCACGGCGTGTTTAACCAAGAGCAATGCAAACAACTTGTGGGCTTTTTCATCGTAGTCTGGATGATCGAGCAATTGAATTAAGGTTTGCTCCAGCGTGTTGAGCAAGCGCACCAAGCCATGCACTACTGCCTTTGCGCCGAGTTCGGATGCGGCAGAGCTGCCAGCACCGTCTGCCAGAACGGCGGCCGCGCGTCCATGCGCTACTGCCTGAACGGCATCTTGGCAGGGCATATTGCGCTCGAGGTGCGACAAGCCCACAGCGGCGGCTTCGAGCGCGCGCCAGTTGCCCAGAGAGATTGCTTGGCGCTCAGACAAAGGCTCGGAGCTGGCGCGGTTAGCGTCCGGCGCGCTTGGGTTGGTGTGGTTCATTAAATGGTGTCCCAAGAGGAAGTGGGTGGAAGGCTGACTTGTGAGCTGGTGGAGTTGGATGCCGAGACGCGGCTCATGCTGGCCGAAAGCCACTTAAAAAACTCTCGAAATTTAAGCCCAGCAATCGATTTGGCTGGCTTGCTGGAAAACTGGCTCAAGCAGCCAAAGTCGGCTCCCGATACGCCCAAAGGTAGCGAAACCAGTTTGCGCTCGGCTGACATTTGTTGCGCCTTTGCCGCCGCTGCTTTCCAGGAGTCGGTGGGCGAGCCATCGCTGATGATGACCAGCCATGGCTGGTAGTAAGCCACACCGTTTTGTTGGTACTCAATTTTTCGCTGCTCCAGTTTATGCAGGGCTTTTTCTACAGCCGCACCCAGGGGGGTTTCTCCGCTGGCACTGAGTTGTGGCATACTGGGCAGATTGGCTACAACAGTAAAAGGCATAAGTTCAATCGCCGCTGATCCGGCCGTAACGATTCCAACTTCAACTGAGAGCGCCGCAACCTCGTCTTCTTGCAACGCGCTCACGAAGGTTTGCAGCCCGGCATTGAGCTCTTGAATCGGTGCGCCATCCATTGACCCCGAATTGTCAAGAACCAGCATGCAGGCGCAGCGTGGCGAGGGGTTGAAAATGAGGTCGTTTGTGCCCTGGGGATACTGGAAGTTGTACATTTGGTGTTCTCTCAAAAGTTGAACAGTGTGTGATGGATTGTGACTTGAAAACGGCCCGATGAGCTGTTGACAAGCTTGTGTAAACCAGGGATGCGACGGCGCTAACCAGGCTACTCAGGCACAGACCATCCCGGAGCTGGACTGGATGATGGCTTGGTTTTGCCCGCGGTAGCTTTGCGGCTTGGGAGATGTGGGTCGAATAGCGCTCAGATGCCAGTTTTTCTTCATTTCTTTTCGGTACAAATGCAGCGCATCAAGCCAGTCGAGCAGGCTGGGCCGATTGGCGGGTTTTATGGCACCCTCGGTGAATACGCTGATAAACATCTGTTTTAAGCGGTGTGGCATGTGGCTCCAGATGCAAAACCATGGCCCTGTTGGTATGCCGTGGTTGCCTTTTCCGTAGGCAAACTTACCCTGTACCATGTTGCTTACAGGGTCGCTGCCGCCTATGATGTCGTAAGGGTGGCGGCCCAGCATCAGGCATTTGAAAATGATGATCGCTGCGGAAAAATACTCGCTGCTCAAGGTGCGCTGAAAACCGCTGAAGTTGCGGTTATGATGCTCCGGTGGGGTCATGTCGGGGCTGCCTACGGTGCAGAGTTGGATTTGCCCATTGAGGTTAATTTGAAAGCTGTCGCAGTCAATCAGTGAGGTTGGGCACATGGCTTGTGGGGCGGGGTTGCAAATAACGTTGTTCATGTTGTAGTCGCCGATCATCACGCCTTGCCGGTGCAGTTTTTCCAGCGTTTCGAGCCAGTGCATCAGAAACCAGACGAGCTGGATCCGGCACAGCCCAGGATAATATTTTTCATACAACATGGCGTGTGCCAGCCTGGCCATGGGTACACCAGCGGCTCGGCCCATGGCGAACCCGATCCAGTTTCCGTTCGGGTCGTACACAGAATGTCTGGGCCATTTGGCTGTGATATGTTTGAAACTGGCAGCGTTGGCACACATCAGTTCCACTTTCGCGAACAAGTGTTTGCCCTGTGCCTTCAGTTTTTCAGCATGGTAGAGTTTGACAAGCGAGCCGGCGTTGCGCTGCAGCATGTAAATGCTCCCCTCGCCGCCTTGGCCCAGGAGATTTCCGAGCAACTGTGGCTGGCCTTGCGCGTCAAAAACTTGGTGTGGTGTGTGCATCTGTAGCTCCCGTGCGTTTTGCATGGTCTTGATGATCGCTCAAGAAGCAGCCAGTTCTATGTTGGCAAGCTTGCCGAAAATGGCGGCTTGTGGCATCGATTGAGAGCGGCAACGGCGAAAAATCTGCTTGCCAACCTACAGCCGCTCCCCTACACTATGAAAAGCAAATTTCTTAGGGGCGAAGGATGTCTGAAAGTCTAAACTGGCGCACGATTGATGAAATTGCCAAAATTGGGCAGGATGTTTTACGTGGTCGCGATGTAGTTTTGAGCAGCAATACTGACTCAAGCGAGACGCTACCGGGTTCACTAATGAACTTGTGGATTGCTTGCCAAAGCCAGCAGGGTAGTGAGATATCGGATATTTCAAGCGCAAGCATGATGCCGCCGATCGTGTGGTTAAATTGGCAAGGTTGGCGAAAGCATGATTCTGGTCAATTCAAGTTGGCACAACAGGATTTTTACGACGCATGGAACGAAAGACGGTCATGTGACGGACAGCATTCCCGGTTCCAGGATTTTTACCTCGCCAGGATCGCACTTGGACTGGGTAGAACCCAGTTGCGCAGCGGCCACTGGGAAAATGCACGCGGCTGGTTTTTATATAGTTTGTCTGTAGCCCGCCGGGCTGGTGATGAATCGCTGCTTTACAAGTGCTACGGTTCCTTGGGTGAGTTGTTCATTCGGGCCTCAGCGACAATGCAGGGATTTGCTTGTTTAAATTTGGCTTATCGACTTCTACCTGCCGGGAGCGCCCAAAGAGCGCGACAGCTAAACTATATTGCTACAGCACTGGGGCGCTTGCGAGAACATGTGCGTGCGCAGTCGCTCCTCATGACAAGTTACTGGATGGCTAAAGACCAGGGAGATTTTCGCAGCCTATGGCATGCTTTGGCACGACTGGAGTTTTCGCGTTTAACAGCTCCGGTCAAAATTACGCAGGCTGTTAATTCACTTGATAAATTTGCCATAAAGCCAGAGCTGGCACCAAATATTGCCCTAGGTTACTGGAATCTTGCTAGAGCGAGAGCTAGTATGGTTAATAATAATCATGCAGATGAAATTATACTTGCGCACCTAAAATCTGCGATTCTTGCGTTCAACTCTGTTCCGGCACCGATGGAGCTGGCGTGGGCCGGGCTGTGGATGCATCAATTTACTGGCAATGATGAATCTTGGCTGGATGCTTTGGTTGGTGTTCGAGAGTTGATGAATATTGAGGCTCTGAAGCCGCCAAAGCCTGTCGGTATTTTGGACATGGTTTTCGCGCATGGTTCGTTACCTGAGGGTAGGGCCTATGAAGAGCTCTTGGCCCTGCCAAAAATAGTGACTGATCTTGAAAAACTAGATCGTTTTTTCTTTCTTTAGCTCAAGGATGTGGAAATGATAACTGACACAAACACGGCACCAATAAAAGCAGTACACGATAATCCTGATCGCGGTGCCGCTACTGCGGTAATCACAGGTGCTGCTGGCGTAATGGGAATGGCAACTGTGCAGGTACTTTGCTCTAGGGGATGGCATGTGCTGTGCATTGATCACAATTCTGAGAGGCTTGCAATTCTGCAAAAAAAGTTTGGTTCGAAATGCAGTGTGCTTTGCTGTGATGTTCAAAGTAAGGCGTTTCTTGAGGAAGTACAGATAAAACTCGAAGATGTTCCTGGCGTTGGTGCATTGGTGAATATGGTCGGAGTTTCTAAAGGAGGTGATTTATTCAAAATGCAAAATCATGAGTGGGATTTGTCTTTTGCAATAAATGTTACTCCAGCCATGCGTCTGACACAGTTGGTAGCACCTATGATGCAAGTACGGAGGGGTGGAAGCATTGTCAATGTGGGGTCCCCAGTTGGGGTGCTTGGTGCACGAAAGCCGCAGTACGCTGCCAGCAAAGCCGCTCTGCATGGCTTAACGATGAGTGCGGCTCGAGCACTTGGCTCGTATGGTGTCAGGGTCAATTTATTATTGCCTGGTCCAACCATCACCGGGATGACCCACGACTGGAGTGAGCAGCAGCGTGAGGAAGTAGCCAATGGTACTTTTCTCAAGCGTCTGTGCCGTCCGGAGGAAGTTGCGCAGGTGGTTGCATTTCTTATTGGTGACGAAAGCCAGTACATAACCGCAAGCGTGATAGATATGACTGCTGGCAGCATGCTGGGGCACTAAAAACATGGATACTTTACGCCAGCAAGAATCTGAATCACCCAGTTCACCAGTTCGGCTTGCCATGGTTGGGCTTGGTTCGCAAGGGCAGGAGCATTTACAGGCTGCGGCGAAGGCTATAAATGCTACTTTTGTTGCCGGAGTGGATTTTGATGCTTTGGCAAGAGCACGCACCTTGATTTTATACCCCGAACTCGATGGTTTTTTATTTGACCATTCCAATGGCCTGATTGGCCTTGACATCGATGGCTTGGTGTTGGCATTACCTCATCACGTCTATGCGAAACAGTGGAAAGCTTTGCTGTCCCTGAAGTTGCCAATGCTGAAAGAAAAACCTTTGGCACGAAGCAATGCTGAGGCTTTGAAGTTTCTGAGTCAGGCGCACGCTGCAGGGTGCCCGCTGCAAACGGCTATTCAAAGACGCCATCACCCTAGTTATGTGCATTGCTGTGAGTTAATAAAAAATTCTGGTGAGCGTATTACTGAAATCCATGCGCACTTACACCTTGGGTTGCCAAGAATTAGCAACTTAAAAATTAAAACTTGGCGATCTCGTCGCAGCCATTCCGGTGGAGGTGCTTTGATGGATCTTGGTTACCACATGGTTGATTTGCTACAATCTGTTGCCGGGCCCTTTGAATGGGTGAGTTCTGCGTTGCTGGCAGGTTCGGACTTGGCTTCTGCCGCAATCATTGAAGACCGTGCCTATCTCTATGGACGTAATGAAAGCACCTGGTTTTCACTTGATTCCTGGGTGCATGGTGCACCAGATCCTGAAGTTGCTGGAGGGTGTATAAAGTCGGAAGGTTTGTCTATACAAACAGATAAAAATCTGTGGCTTGCCAACCGTTCTGAGGTGCGTATTTTTGGCAGGCCTGAACCTGAGTTCCTTACTGAGCGAAGCTGGAGCGTTGCTATGGCGCAGCAGCTGGATGAGTTTGCCCGAAGAATCAAAACAGGAGATTGGACCGCTCCTGATGTTTGGGATCAACTACCAGCTATGCGCGTTATTGATCAGGCGTACCAACAATCCTTGCATTTTTAGCGCAAGAGCCAATTTCAGGGCAGTTGCTGCACGTGGAATTCTTCGAGCCGGGCTTGGTGGGTGGCGAGGGTGGCGGCGTTGAGCTCTTGGCCGCGCAGGTGGGCGGGCAGGTCGAGGCTGAGGTTGAAGTAGCGGCCTTGGCGGGCGCACACTTGGGCTGCTAGGTGCACCGGCAAGGAGCCGATGACGCGGTCGCCGGGCTGGATGAGGGCCGGGTCGAGGTGCGGCAGGTGCTGGTCGTAGGCGATGCCGTTTTGCTGCGCCCAATCGAGCGCGCCGGGGTGGCGGGTGACGAGGTAGGTGGTGGGCATGGTCTGTGGCTGTTTTGGTTTATGGCTGGTGCTGGAGCCGGTAGCCGCCTAGGCCGAAGGTGGCTTCTTTGCCTAGGTGCAACCACTGGCCTTGGTGCAGGAAGGGCAGGAAGGGGCTGAGTTTGCCTTGCAGGATCCAGGTGCCGAGCACGCCGCCGAGGTCGATGCCGCGCTGCTGTCGGCTGGAGTAGCGCGGGGTTTCGTGCCAGTGCAGTTGGGTGTGGCTGGCTATGGTTTCGGAGCGCTGGGCGAGTGCGCCAAAATCGAGCGCGAGTGGGCCGCTGCCGTGAAATTGGTGCAGCAAGGCGCTGCGGCGCACGAGGGCCATGAGCAGTTTGCGGGCGGTGTGTTCGCTGGCGCTGGCGCGCTGGCCGTTGCTCTGCAGGCGCAAGGGGGTGTAAAAATGCAGGCCGATGCGCTGGCTGGCCTGGTCTGCTTGGCTGGAGGGTGGTGGCGGCGCTGGGGCGGGGGGCGGGATGTGCTGCGGGTGCGGGGCCAACTGGCCGTGCGGGCCTTCGAGTACGGTGCTTTCGCTGCTGCCTATGTGCACGACGCGCTGCAAGGCGGCGCTGCCATTGCCACGGCCTATGCCTTTTTGGAGGGCGCGCACGAAGGCGAGCAGGACGAGGGGCAGGTGCCCCAAGGCGCGGCCTATGAGCACGAGGTGAAAGTGCAGCGGCTCGCCGCTGGCGTAGCTGCGCTCGCCCAGGGCGGGCGGCTCGATGACGTAGGGGCGCGGGATTTGGCTGAAGTCTTGCAGGCTTGGTGCGGTGTCTGCGCTGGCCGGTGGCCGGGGCTCGAAGATGGCGGCGTAGGGGCAGGTGCTGTGCAGCAGGGGGCAACCGGTGCACTGGGGGCGCTGGGTGAGGCAACTGGCTGATCGCAGCGCCATGCCCCAAGCGCCGCGCAGGGTGGAGCCGGCGTAGGCGGGCAGGTGCAGGGGCCGCTCGACTCGGAATTCGAGCCGGTAGCGGGCCAGGGGCAGGTTGGTCATGGGCTAGGGTAGAGGGTTTTCCAGCCGCACCTTGCTTGCGCAAAGGCGGTCGTGCTTGCCTGCCGGCTCCGGCCACTCCCGCAGCAGCGCCTTGAAGGGTGGCGTGCGCCAAGTGCCTTTTTGGTCGGCATCGCCCAAAAAAGCCGGTGCCAGCATCTGGATCGATAAGCAACGCTGCTGCATTGAAACTCCCTGAAAACGTGGTTGAAACACACTGAGGAGAATTTTGCACGATTTTTGTTTGGCTTCAGGTTGGGCAAGCTTGCCTAGCGCCCAACCGCCGCGACAAGCCCTGCGCCGCAGCGCTCAGGGCGCGGGCCTGGTGGCTGTGGGGCCCCAGATCCAGCATCTGGCTGGGGCCTATGGCTGCCAGCGCCAGCGCCAGCGCGCCAAAGCCGTCGAACACGGGCACCGCCAGGGCGCTGATTCCGGGCAGCAGCTCATCTTGTACGCGCGACAAGCCTTGGGCGCGGATGGTGGCGAGCTCGGCGGCAAAGCCGGGTTCGTCGAGCACCCCGGCCAAGCCTTCCTGCGCCAGCGCGGCTTGCACGTCGGCGCGGTTGGAGTGGAAGGCGGCAAAAATTTTGCCGGTGCCGGTGTGGCGCAGCGAAGCCGGAATGCCGTGGCGCATTGCCACATAGACCGGCATGGGGCCGTGCTCCACGCGCACGATCACCGGGCCCTGGCTGCCCCAGACCGCCGCCGAAACGGTGCAGCCGGTTTGCTGCGCCAGGGCGGGCAGTTCGGCCACGGCCAGCGCCACCGGATCGACCAGTTGCAGGCTGATCAGGCCCAACTGCATGGCCAGCGGCCCAAGCCCGTAGTGGCCGCTCACGGGCTCTTGCACGATCAGCCCCAGCTTTCCAAAACTCACCAGGTAGGGGTGCGCCTTGGCTGGCGTCATGCCAGCGGCGCGGGCCAAATCTTTGAGCGCCATGCGCCGCCCGCTGTGCGCCAGCGCTTTGAGCAGTTGGCCGCCCACTTCCACGCTTTGTATGCCGCGCGAGGGGCGGGCCGCTTTGGGCTGGGGGCCGGAGTCGGCTTCGATGGGGTGAGGGATGGGGTGCATGGGGCGATTTTGACCGGCTCCAGGGGCTGGTATCGAGCCAGATCGGGTTTGTACCTATGCGAATTGATTTGTCATGGTTGAATTTTGGCCTTAGGATAGGGGCAACGATTTTTCCGTCACAGAGCCTGATCTGTGCCACTCTGGAGCCTTTACGATGAGCCAAAAAACTTTCGCCTCTGCTGCCGACCTGGAAGAAAAAAAGGTCACGTTTGAGCGCTTGTCGGAGCACGCTTGGGCCTACACCGCCGAGGGCGACCCCAACACCGGCGTGGTGATCGGGGACGATGCGGTGCTGGTCGCCGACACCCAGGCCACCCCGGCCATGGCGGCCGACGTGATTCGGCGCATCCGCGAAATCACCGACAAACCGATCAAATATGTGCTGCTCACGCACTACCACGCGGTGCGCGTGCTCGGTGCCAGCGCCTTCATGGCCGAGGGCGGGCAGCAGATCATCGCCAGCCAAGACACGCGCGACTTGATCGTCGAGCGCGGCGAGCAGGACAAGGCGAGCGAGATAGGGCGCTTCCCGCGCCTGTTTCGCGATGTCGAGTCGGTGCCGCCGGGCCTGACTTGGCCAACCTTGACCTTCACCGGCAAGCTCACGCTCTGGCTGGGGCGGCTGGAGGTGCAGTTGCTGCAACTCGGGCGCGGCCACACCAAGGGCGACACCGTGCTGTGGCTGCCGCAGGAGCGCACGCTGCTGTCGGGCGATCTGGTCGAGTTCGACGCCACCCCTTACGCCGGTGACGCCTATTTTCAGGATTGGCCTCAGACGCTGGATCGCGTCGCCGCGTTGCAGCCGCTGGCCTTGCTGCCGGGGCGTGGGCCGGCGCTGCGCGGGGCGCAGCAGGTGCAGCAGGGCATAGAGGGCACGCGCGCCTTTGTGAGCGAGCTCTGGGACAGCGTGCGGGCCGGGGCTGCGGCTGGGCGCGAGCTGCGCGCGGTTTATGAAGAAACCTTTGCCCGCTTGAAGCCCAAGTATGGGCACTGGGTGATCTTCAACCACTGCCTGCCGTTTGATGTCACGCGCGCCTACGACGAAGCCACCCAGCACCCCGACCCGCGCATCTGGACCGCCGAGCGCGACCGCCAGATGTGGCTGGCGCTGGAGGGTTGATCGGCCTTTGTTCGAACGAGAGGAAAACCGCCATGACCATCGAACGCATCCACCACGTGGCCTACCGCTGCCGCGACGCCCGCGAGACCGTCAACTGGTATGTCAAGCACTTGCAGATGGATTTTGTGCTGGCCATTGCCGAAGACCGGGTGCCCTCCACCAAAGCGCCCGACCCCTATATGCACGTGTTCCTGGATGCCGGGCAGGGCAATGTGCTGGCCTTTTTCGAGCTGCCCAACTCACCCGAAATGGGCCGCGACCCGCACACCCCGGCCTGGGTGCAGCACATCGCCTTCAAGGTCGAGAGCCTGGCGGTGCTGGAGGAAACCAAGGCGCGCCTGCAAGCGGCGGGCATCGAGGTGATCGGCCCGACCGACCACACCATTTTCAAGAGCATCTACTTTTTCGACCCCAACGGGCACCGGCTGGAGTTGGCCTCCGACTGCGCCACCCCCGAGATGCGCCAGCGGCTCGACGCGGTCAAGTGGCAAATGCTCGACGAGTGGGCGCAAACCCGGCGCGCGCCCAAACACGCCGCTTGGATGCACGAGCAAGAGTTCAAAGCGCTGGACTGATACGCCCGCGCCCCCACCCATTTCGCCCTCGCCTATAGCCGTCTGCTGGAGGAACCGTGCTCAAAACCTACACCTATCCCCATTACCCCTACGTGCAAAGCCCCGAGCAGCAAACGGGGCAGGTCGTGCGGCACCCGGTCGTTGTGATCGGGGCCGGCCCGATCGGGCTCACGCAGGCGCTCGATCTGGCCCAGCGCGGCATACCCTGCGTGGTGCTGGACGACAACGACACCGTGAGCGTGGGCTCGCGTGCGGTGTGCTACGCCAAGCGGCCGCTGGAGATTTGGGACCGGCTCGGGGTGGCGGCACCGCTGGTGGCCAAGGGCGTGCAGTGGAAGGTGGGCAAGGTGTTTTTTGGCACCGGGTTGGCCTACCGCTTCGACCTCCTGCCCGAGGCCGGGCACAAGCTGCCAGCCATGATCAACTGCCAGCAGTACCACGTGGAGGAGCACCTGGTGCGGGCCTGCTCCCAGGCGCCGCAGGTGGATCTGCGCTGGAAGCACAAGGTGCTGGCGATCGAGCAAGACGCCGATTGCGTCACCCTCACGGTGCAAACCCCCGATGGCCTGTTCAAGCTGCAGGCGCAGTGGGTGGTGGCCGCCGACGGTGCGCACAGCGATGCCCGGCGGCTGCTCGGGGCCGATTTCAGCGGCCAGTTTTTCCAAGACCGGTTCCTGATTGCCGATGTGGTGATCGACCCCGAGGGCGTGGCCGACCAGCCCTTTGCGGCCGAACCCGAGCGCTGGTTTTGGTTCGACCCGCCCTTTCACCCCGGCCAGAGCGTGTTGCTGCACCAGCAGGCCGATCGGGTCTGGCGCATCGACTTCCAACTCGGCTGGGACGCCGACCCGGCGGAGGAAAAAAAGCCCGAAAAAGTGATTCCGCGCATCCAGGCCATGCTCGGGCCGCAGGTGAAGTTTGAGCTGGAGTGGGTATCGGTGTACCAGTTTGCCTGCCGGCGCATCGACCAATTCCGCCACGGCCGGGTGCTGTTTGCGGGCGACGCCGCGCACCAGGTTTCGCCCTTTGGCGCACGCGGGGCCAACACCGGCATTCAGGATTGCGACAACCTGGGCTGGAAGCTGCAAGCGGTGCTCAGCGGCCTGGCACCCCCGGCCTTGCTCGACAGCTACCACGAGGAACGCGCCGTGGCCGCCGACGACAACCTCGGCCACTCCACCCGCGCAACCGACTTCATCACCCCCAAGAGCCGCAGCTCGCGGCGGCTGCGCAACGCCGTGCTGGAGCTGGCGCGCAGCGAGCCCTTTGCGCGCCCGCTGGTCAACAGTGGCCGCCTCTCGACGCCCACGCCCTACCTCGATTCCAACCTCAACACCCCCGACGCCGCGCCTTTTGCCGGCCCCATGCGGCCCGGCAGCCCCTGCGCCGACGCCCCGATCGAGTCCTGCGGCGAACCGGGCTGGCTGCTGGAGCGGCTCGGGCAGGGTTTTGTGCTGCTCAGCTTTGGCCCGGCAGAGCCCGTGAAAGCGGCGGGGCTCACGGTGCCGGTGCTGCAAGTGGGCCTGGATGTGCTCGACCCCCAAGGCCTGCTGGCGCAGCGCTACGACGGCCAGCCCGGAACGGTTTACTTGATCCGCCCCGACCAGCACGTGGCGGCGCGCTGGCGCCAGTTCGACCCCGCGCAGGTGCAAACCGCCGTGCGCCGCGCCCTCAAACTGCACTGAAAAAGGAGGCCCACATGCCCTTGCAGCGTCAACCCAACATCCCCGAGCCCGACTGGTTTTATGCCGAGCTGATCGAGGCCCAGCGCGAGCTCAGCGAGGAACAGGCCGATATGATGCTGGCCAAGCTGGTGCTCATTTTGTGCAACCACGTGGGCGAGCGCGCGCTGTTGAGCGAAGCCATCGCCTTGGCGCGCAGCAACACCCTGGCCGCTACCCACCCAAGCACCTAAGCCACTCATGCCTCTACTCAACGAAACCCACGACCCGGCGCTGCAAAGCTGGGTCGAGTCGGCGCAGCAGCCCGGCACCGATTTCCCGATCCAGAACCTGCCCTTTGCGGTGTTGCGCAGGCGCGGCACGCAGGAGCCGTTTCGCGGCGGAGTGGCAATTGGCGATCAGGTGCTCGACCTGGCCGCCGTGCTGCGCAGCGGCGCGCTGCAAGGGCAGGGCGATGCCGTGCAGGGCGAGCGGGTGCAGGCAGCGCTGCAAGCTGGGGCGCAAAGCTCGCTCAACGCCCTGATGGCCTTGGGGGCACCGGCCTGGTCGGCCCTGCGCCTGGCCCTGTCGCGCGCCCTGCGCCTAGGCAGCACACAGCAAACGGCGCTGCAAGGCTGTTTGCTGGCGCAAAGCGAGGCCGAATACACGCTGCCCGCGCGCATCGGCGACTACACCGATTTCTACACCTCGATCCACCACGCCACGAATGTGGGCAAGCTGATGCGCCCCGACAACCCGCTGCTGCCCAACTACCAGTGGGTGCCGATCGGCTACCACGGCCGGGCATCGAGCGTGATCGTCTCCGGCCAGCCCTTTAAGCGCCCGCAGGGGCAGATCAAGCCCCCGGACGCCGCCACGCCGCTGCTGGCCGCCACCCGGCGGCTCGACTTCGAGCTCGAACTGGGCGCCTACATCGGCCCTGGCAATGCGCTGGGCGAGCCCGTCGATCTGGCTGCGGCCGAGCAGCAGGTGTTTGGCCTGAGCCTGCTCAACGACTGGTCGGCGCGCGACCTGCAAGCTTGGGAGTACCAGCCGCTGGGGCCATTTTTGGGCAAGAATTTTGCCACCACCGTCTCGCCCTGGGTGATCACGCTGGAGGCGCTGGCCCCCTACCGCACCGCGCTGGAGCGCAGCTCCGACGACCCGGCCCCGCTGCCCTACCTCGACAGCCCGCACAACCGGCTGCACGGCGCGCTCGATATCGCGCTCGAAGTGGCCCTGCAAACGCCGCGCATGCGCGAGCAAGGCATCGAGGCCGCCACCCTCGTGCGCAGCAACAGCCGCCACAGCTACTGGACGCTCGCGCAGATGGTGACGCACCACAGCGTGAACGGCTGCAACCTGCAACCGGGCGATTTGCTGGGCACCGGCACGCTCTCGGGGCCGCAGCCGCAGCAGGCCGGGGCGCTGATCGAGCTCACCCTGGGTGGCCGCCAGCCGCTCACACTGCCCAACGGCGAAGCGCGCACCTTCCTCGAAGACGGCGACACCGTGTGGCTGCGCGGCTGCTGCCAGCGACCCGGCGCGGCGCGCATAGGCTTTGGTGTATGCGCTGGCACGGTGCTGCCTGCCCGCAGCTGATGTTCGCATCGGTTCGAGCCGGAAAGCCGGACCGGCTATGCCTGGCGCACATAGCAGCTAGCGCGGAAAAACAGCCATTGGGCGCTCACAGGGGGTGCTCGCCAACCATCCAGCGACTATGATTGCAATGCGCCGAGCAACACACGAGCGCCGAGCCACGGGTGCCGCATCCGCAGCGGAGACAAGGAAGCAAATAACATGATCACATGGGTTTTTCGGCTGTCCCAATGGGCGGCCTTGTTTGGGGGGGTGTTGCTGTGCCTGATGATTGTGATGATCGTCGCCAGCATCACCGGCCGCGCCTTGGTGCCGATAGGCTTGGCCCCAGTGCCAGGCGATTTCGAGCTGGTGGAAATGGGTGCGGCCGTGGTGGTGTTCTTTTTTCTGCCCTGGACTTATCTGCGCGGCGGCCATGCCTCGGTCGATCTGCTCTACCTCTATCTGCCCAATGCCATCCAGCGCGCGATTATGCTGCTGTGCGATTTGCTGATGCTGGCGCTCTGGCTGGTGCTCACTTGGCAACTGTGGCAGGGCCTGCTGGAGCGGCGCGAGTTCTTCGAGACCACATTCATTTTGCAGATGCCGATCTGGTGGGGCTACGCGCTGTGCCTGGTCGGGGCGGTGATCGGCTGCCTGGCTTATCTGTCGCAAACCCTGATCCGCCTGGGTCTGGCCAAGTACCCGTCCGGCTGGTCCACCGAAGAAGCGAAGGAACACTGAGATGACCCCCATCGAAATGGCCGCTTGGTCGTTCCCCATTCTGCTGCTGTTGATTTTTTTGCGCATGCCCATCGGGCTGGCCATGGCCTTGTGCGGCCTCGTGGGGGCGATGCTGGTGTTTGGCGAAACCGGCCCGATGCTCAATCAGCTCAAGCAGTTCACCTACAGCACCTTTGCCAACTACTCGCTCTCGATCATTCCGCTGTTTTTGCTCATGGGGCAGTTTGCCGCGCTCGGCGGCTTGTCGCAGGCGCTGTTCAAGGCCGCCGAAGCCTGGATCGGGCACCGCAAGGGCGGGGTGGCCATGGCCGCCGTGGGCGCTTGCGCCGGTTTTGGGGCGATTTGCGGCTCCTCGCTGGCCACCGCCGCCACCATGGGGCAGGTGGCGCTGCCCGAGCTGCGCCGCGCCGGTTATGCGGGTGGCCTCTCAACCGCCGCGCTGGCGGCCGGCGGCACGCTGGGCATCCTCATTCCGCCCTCGATCGTGCTGGTGATCTACGCCATTTTGACCGAGCAAAACATCGCACACCTGTTTGTGGCGGCCTTCATACCCGGCATCATGGCGGCCATCGGCTACATGATCGTGATCGCCATTTATGTGCGCGTCAAGCCCGAAAGTGCGGGCCGCATCGAGCCGCTGCCCATGAAGGAGCGCTGGAAGGCGACCGTCAAGGTCTGGCCGGTGCTGGTGATCTTTCTGGCGGTGGTGGGCGGCATCTACAGCGGCATTTTCACGCCCACGGAAGCGGCGGCAGTGGGCGCCTTTGGCACCGGTGTGGCCGCTTGGGCGGCGGGCGGGCTGAACCGGCGCACGCTGCGCGATGCGCTGCTGGGCACGGCCATTGCCACCGGCATGATCTTTATGATCGTGCTCGGGGCGGGCCTGTTCAACACCTTTTTGGCGCTGTCGCAACTGCCCCAAGAGCTGGCGCGCTGGGTGGTGGATCTGGGCATCAGCCCCTGGAAGGTGCTGATCGTGATTTTGTTGATCTACCTGCTGCTGGGCTGCGTGATGGATTCGCTCTCCATGATTTTGCTCACGGTGCCGATCTTCTTTCCAGTGATGATGGGGCTGGACTTTGGCCTCACCCCCACCGAAACCGCGATCTGGTTTGGCATTTTGGTGCTGATCGTGGTCGAGGTTGGGTTGATCACGCCGCCGGTGGGGATGAATTTGTTCATCATCAACAAGATGGCGCGCAACGTGCCGATCACCCAGACCTACGTGAGCGTGCTGCCTTTCGTGGCCAGCGACTTGGTTCGCACCGCGATTTTGGTGGCGTTCCCGGCGATTTCGCTGTTTTTGTTGCAGCTATAGCGCCGCACGGGCAGCGCTCAAGCGGCTGTGGCCAGCGGCTTGAGTGGCCCCAGGCTTTGCTCGCAGACGTGGCGGATGAGGTCGCGCGCGGCGCGCTGGGTGAGCGTGGTGGGGCGCTGTGCGCTGCTGGCCAGCGCAACCTGGATCTGCAGCGCGGGCGGGCCGATGGGCCGCACCGCAAAGGCCGCTGGCTTGCCAGAAGCCGCCACCGCATGGCGCGACAGCACCGCGCAGCCCAGGCCGTCGGCGACCAGATCGAGTATGGCGGAAACGCCGTCGATCTCCAGTGCAATGCGCGGGCGCAGACCGAGCTTGGCCAGTTCCACCTCCACGTGCATGCGCAGCGCGTTGGGGCGGGTGGGGATGAGCAGCGGCAGTTGCGCCAGCTCGGCCAGTGGCAGCGGGGCAGGGGGCTGGGCCGCTGCGCCGCTGCGGGCCTGCACCAGCAGCAGTTCTTCGTCGAACAGGGGCTGCAAGTCCAGCTCGGGCAGCGGTTGTGCGTTGTAGAGCAGCGCCAAATCCAGCCGGCCGTTGAGCAGCGCGTCTTGCATGCTCACCGAAAGCCCCTCGGTGATCGACAAGCGCGCCTGCGGCAGTTGCTGGCGAAAGCTGCGCGTGAGCGGCACCGCAACCAGCCGCGCCAGCGAAGGCGGCAGCCCAATGGCCACCCGCCCGGCCAGCGTGCCGCGCACCAGGCCGAGTTCTTCGCGCGCCCGCTCCACCTGGTGCAAGATGCCGCGCCCGTGTTCGAGCAGCAACTGCCCGGCTTCGGTTGGCACGGCGCCGCGGCCGTTGCGCAGCAGCAGGTTTTGGCGCAGCTCCACTTCGAGCAGCCGCACCTGGCGGCTCAGCGCCGGTTGCGCCACGTTCAGCGCCGCCGCCGCCTTGGTGAAACTGCCCAATTCCGCGACGCGGACGAAGTAGCCGAGTTGTTTCAAGTCCATCGGTGAATTTTAGATAGCAACTGGCCGGAAATGCAATTTTTTTATAACTGCTAGAACCGCACCCCCACTTGCCAGCCGCACCCAGGCGCTGGACAATCGGTGTCTAGCCCCGACCGTCTTGGTTCCATTACTTAATACCTTTGCCCATCATGGCACCCGTGTTGCACGCGATTTCTTCTATGGCCACCCGGGCCTTGCTGGCCGAATTGGCGCACGGCTACCAGGCCCAAACCGGCGCAGAGATCCGGCTGGAGTCGGTCGGCGGCGTCGATGCGGCGCGCCGGGTGCAGGCGGGTGAGGCGTTCGACGCCGTGCTGCTGGCTGCCGATGCCATCGAGCGCTTGATCGCCAGCGGCCAGGTGCAGGCCGGCAGCCGGGTGGACTGGGTGCGCAGCCCGGTGGCCTTGGCGGTGCGCGCTGGCGCGCCCGTGCCCGATGTGGGCAGCGAAACGGCGCTGCGCCAGGCGGTGTGCGCGGCGCGCAGCCTGGGCGTGTCCACCGGGCCCAGCGGCACGGCCTTGCTGCAACTGTTTGAGCGCTGGGGCGTGCTGGAAGCGCTGCGCCCGCGCCTGGTCACGCCGCCGCCGGGGGTGCCGGTGGGCAGCTTGGTGGCCAGCGGTGCGGTGGAGCTGGGTTTCCAGCAGTTGAGCGAGCTGCTGGCGCTGCCGGGCATCGCGCTGCTGGGGCCGCTGCCGCCAGCGTGCGCCATCGAAACCGTATTTTCTGCCGGCCTGTGCACGGCCAGCGCGCAGCCCGCTGCGGTGCGGGCTTGGTTCGATTTTTTGGCCTCCCCCGCCAGCGCCGGCTGCAAGCGCCGCCACGGCATGGCACCGCTCTGAGTTCCACGGTTTATGCCCCACGGTTTATGCCCCACGGTTTTTCACCCCACCCCACACCCGCCCAAGCCCATGAACCCCAGCCCCGCGCGCCCGCCTTTGATCATCGACGTCCACGGCCACTACACCACCGCGCCGCCCGCGCTCGGGGCTTGGCGCGATCTGCAAATTGCTGCGCTCGGGCAGCCCGAGCAGCGGCCCGACCCGCGCACCCTGCGCATCAGCGACGACGAAATCCGCGACACCATCGAGCGCAACCAACTGGCCAAAATGCGCGAGCGCGGAAGCGACCTGACCCTCTTTAGCCCGCGCGCCAGCTTCATGGCGCACCACATCGGCGATTTGCGCACCTCCTCCGACTGGGCCGCGATCTGCAACGAGCTGTGCGCGCGCGTGAGCCAGTTGTACCCGCAGCACTTCGTTCCGGTGGCCATGCTGCCGCAGTCGCCCGGCGTCGATCCCGCCACCTGCATCCCGGAGCTCGTGCGCTGCGTGCGCGACTACGGCTGCGTCGGCCTCAACCTCAACCCCGACCCCTCCGGCGGGCACTGGACCAGCCCCCCTTTGACCGACCGCCACTGGTACCCGATCTACGAAAAAATGGTCGAGTACGACCTCCCGGCCATGGTCCACGTGAGCACCAGTTGCAACGCCTGCTTTCACACCACCGGCGCGCACTACATCAACGCCGACACCACCGCCTTCATGCAGCTGCTGCAAGGCGATCTGTTTGCCGATTTCCCCACCCTCAAGTTCATCATCCCGCATGGCGGCGGCGCTGCGCCCTACCACTGGGGCCGCTACCGGGGGCTGGCGCAAGAGCTCAAAAAACCGCTGCTGCAACAGCACCTGCTGGGCAATGTGTTTTTCGACACCTGCGTCTATCACCAGCCGGGCATCGACTTGCTCACCCGTGTGCTGCCGGTGGCCAACATCTTGTTTGCCAGCGAGATGATCGGCGCCGTGCGCGGCATCGACCCCGAAACCGGCCACGCCTTTGATGACACCAAGCGCTTCGTGCTCGCCACCCCGCACCTGAGCGAGGCCGATCGCTTCCAGGTGTTTGAAGGCAATGCGCGCCGCGTTTTTACCCGGCTCGATGCCACCCTCAAGGCGCAGGGGCGCTGATTTTTGCCTAGCCCCGTTTCTTACACCACCCACCCACAAGAGGCACCCCCTATGTACGAACTCGGCGTCGTTTACCGCCGCATCGAGCGCACCGAAGCCGCCGTGGCCGATGCGCTGGCCCCATTGGGCAGCGCCACCGTGCACGAAGCCATGGGCCGGGTCGGGCTGATGAAGCCCTATCTGCGCCCGATTTACTCCAGCGCGCCGGTTTCGGGCACCGCCATCACGGTGCTGCTGCACCCCGGCGACAACTGGATGCTGCACGTGGCGGCCGAGCAGATCCAGCCCGGCGATGTGGTGGTCGCGGCCCTGACCGCCGAATGCACCGACGGCTACTTTGGCGACCTGCTCGCCAGCAGCTTCCAGGCCCGCGGGGCGCGTGCGCTGGTGATCGACGCCGGGGTGCGCGACGTGCGCACGCTCACCGAAATGGGCTTTCCGGTCTGGAGCAAGTGCATCTCCAGCAAGGGCTGCATCAAAGAGACGCTGGGCTCGGTCAACGTGCCGGTGGTGTGCGCGGGCATGTGGGTGCGGCCCGGCGATGTGATCGTGGCCGACGACGACGGCGTGGTTTGCGTGCCGCGCGAGCGCGCCGCCGCCACGCTGGAGGTCGCACGCCAGCGCGAAGCCAACGAAGGCGCCAAGCGCGCCCAGCTCGCCGCCGGGGTGCTGGGGCTGGACATGTACCGCATGCGCGAGCCCTTGGCCGCCAAGGGTTTGCGCTATGTCGATTGACCCCTCCCTAGGCAAGGCCCCGAACGCAGCCCAGAGCGGCGGCTTTGCCAAAACCCCCGGCTGGCTCGACTGGCACCCCAAGCCCAGCCGGCCGCGCCTGCAACTACCCCCCGGCGCGGTGGATGCGCACTGCCATGTGTTTGGGCCGGGGGCGCAATTCCCCTACGCGCCCGAGCGCAAATACACCCCTTGCGACGCCAGCAAAGCGCAGCTCTTTGCCCTGCGCGACCACCTCGGTTTTGCGCGCAACGTAATCGTGCAAGCCACCTGCCACGGGGCCGACAACCGGGCCCTGGTCGATGCCTGCCTAGCCAGCGGTGGCCGCGCGCGCGGGGTGGCCACGGTGCGGCGCAGCGTGAGCGATGCCGAACTGCAAGCGCTGCACGCCGCTGGGGTGCGCGGGGTGCGCTTCAACTTCGTCAAGCGCTTGGTGGACTTCACCCCCAAAGCCGAACTGCTGGAGATCGCGCAGCGCATCCAGGCGCTGGGCTGGCACGTGGTGGTGTATTTCGAGGCCGCCGACCTGCCCGAGCTGTGGGATTTTTTCAGCACCTTGCCCACCCCGGTGGTGGTGGACCACATGGGCCGCCCGGATGTGAGCCAGCCCGTCGATGGCCCTGGGTTCGAGCTGTTTTTAAAATTTATGCACCAGCACCCGCACGTCTGGTGCAAGGTCTCGTGCCCGGAGCGGCTCTCGTTGGCCGGCCCGCCCGCGCTCGATGGCCAAGCCGCCCCCTACCGCGACGTGTGGCCCTTTGCGCGCCGCATGGTCGAGCTGTTCCCCGACCGGGTGCTGTGGGGCACCGACTGGCCGCACCCCAACCTCAAAGACCACATGCCCGACGACGGCCTGCTGGTCGATTTCATCGCCCACATCGCGCCCACGCCCGAGTTGCAGCGCAAGCTGCTGGTGGACAACCCGATGCGCCTGTATTGGCCCGACGAATGAGCCCCCACGCTTGTCGCTGCGCGCCTGCGCTGCCCCCCGAGGGGGCGCCAATCGCCTTGGGGCGGCCCGGCGGCGATTGGTTTAACTTACAGGAGTCACTCTGATGCCCCTCAACAAACCCTACCTAGATGTGCCCGGCACCATCATCTTCGATGCCGAGCAAAGCCGCAAGGGCTACTGGCTGAACCAGTTTTGCATGTCGCTCATGCAGGCCGCCAACCGCGCCCGCTTCAAGGCCGACGAGCGCGCCTACCTCGACCAATGGCCCATGACCGAGGAGCAAAAGCAGGCCGTGCTGGCGCGCGACCTCAACTGGTGCATGCGCACCGGCGGCAACATCTACTTTTTGGCCAAGATCGGCGCCACCGACGGCAAGAGCTTCCAGCAAATGGCCGGCTCCATGACCGGCATGAGCGAGCAAGAATACCGCGACATGATGATCAAAGGCGGCCGCTCCATCCAAGGCAACCGCTACCTCGGCGAAGACGGCGACGCGCAGCCGCAGCACCAGCCCCAAGGCGCGGCCCGCCCCCACCCCAACCCGGAAAGCTGAACATGGCCCGCATCACCGCATCGGTCTATACCTCGCACGTGCCCGCCATCGGCGTGGCCATCGACCAGCACAAAACCCAGGAAGACTACTGGAAGCCCGTGTTCGCCGGCTACGACTGCTCCAAACAGTGGCTGCAAGAGAACCCGCCCGACGTGATTTTTCTGGTCTATAACGACCACGCCACCGCCTTCAGCCTCGACCTCATCCCCACCTTCGCCATCGGCACCGGCGCCGAATTTCGACCCGCCGACGAGGGCTGGGGCCCGCGCCCGGTGCCGGTGGTCAAGGGGCACCCGGAGCTGGCGGCGCACATCGCGCAGTCGGTGATCCAGCAAGACTTTGACCTCACCCTCGTCAACAAAATGGAAGTGGACCACGGCCTCACGGTGCCGCTCTCGCTGCTGTGCGGCGAACGCGACCCGATCCAAGGCGCTTGGCCCTGCCCGGTGATCCCGTTTGCCGTCAACGTGGTGCAGTACCCGGTGCCCTCCGGGCGGCGCTGCTTTGCGCTGGGCCAGGCCATACGCAAGGCGGTCGAGAGCTACGACGAGAACCTGAACGTACACATCTGGGGCACCGGCGGCATGAGCCACCAGTTGCAGGGCGCGCGCGCCGGCCTCATCAACCGCGAGTGGGACAACGCCTGGCTCGATCAGATGATCGCCGACCCGGCCGCCTGCGCTGCCAGGCCGCACATCGATTACGTGCGCGAGGCCGGCAGCGAAGGCATCGAACTCGTGATGTGGCTGATCGCCCGCGGTGCCATGCCCGACATCGTCGATGGCAAGGTGCAGGGGCCTGCGCCGGTCGTCAAGCACCGCTTCTACCATGTGCCCGCCAGCAACACCGCGGTCGGCCATTTGATTCTCGAACCCGCCTGAAGGAAGAACCCCATGACCCTCAAAGTTGCCCTCGCCGGTGCCGGTGCATTCGGCATCAAGCACCTCGACGCCATCGCCAAAATCGATCAGGTCGAAGTGGTCTCGCTCATCAGCCGCGACCTGGACAAAACGCGCCAAGTGGCCGCGCAGTACGGCATTGCGCACGTAAGCACCGAACTGGCCGACAGCCTGGCCATGAAGGAGGTGGACGCCGTCATCCTGTGCACCCCCACGCAGATGCACGCCGCCCAAACCCTGGCCTGCCTGCAAGCCGGCAAACACGTGCAAGTGGAAATCCCGCTGGCCGATAGCCTCCAGGGTGCCGAGGCCGTGGTGGCGCTGCAGCAGCAAACCGGCCTGGTGGCGATGTGCGGCCACACCCGCCGCTTCAACCCCAGCCACCAGTATGTGCACCAAAAAATCGCGGCCGGTGAATTCCACATCCAACAGATGGATGTGCAGACCTATTTTTTCCGGCGCAGCAACATGAACGCGCTCGGCCAACCGCGCAGTTGGACCGACCACCTGCTCTGGCACCACGCCGCGCACACGGTGGATCTGTTCGCGTGGCAGTGCGGCTCGCCCATCGTCAAGGCCAACGCGCTGCAAGGCCCGATCCACCCCGAGCTGGGCATAGCGATGGACATGAGCATCCAGCTCCAAGCCGCCAACGGCGCCCTCTGCACCCTGTCGCTGAGCTTCAACAACGAGGGACCGCTGGGCACCTTTTTCCGCTACATCGGCGACAGCGCCACCTACCTAGCGCGCTACGACGACCTGTTCAACGGCAAAGAGCAGCAGATCGACGTGAGCCAAGTCGATGTGTCGATGAACGGCATCGAGCTGCAAGACCGCGAGTTCTTTGCCGCCATCCGCGAAGGCCGCGAACCCCGGGCCAGCGTGGCCCAGGTGCTGCCCTGCTACCGCGTGCTGCAGCAGTTGGAGCGGCAGTTGCAGGCGGGCTAACGTGTTGTGGGGTCAACCGGCTGGCTGCAACACTCGCCTGGGTGAACCCCAAGTCGGTTAGGGGCTCGCCCCGGTTCTTTACGCGTTCAATGGCCTCAATCAAGGCCTCTGGGTGGTCGGAAACATAGCTGCGCGCCCGCGCCAGATCATTGACGACCTCCAGTGTGCGCTTCTGGCCAGCAGCAGCCAAGACATCAAGAATGCAGGGATGGGACGGCCGCAGGCGCTCACGGCGCTTTGGGGTAGAGCACCATCTGGGTGCAGCGAAAGAGGGCGATGGTTTTGCCTTGGTGGCTGACTATGGCGTCCCAGACTTGGGTGGTTTTGCCCAGGTGCACGGCCGTGGCCACGCACTCGATCCGGCCTGCGCGGGCGGTGCCGAGGTGGTTCGATTTGAGCTCCAGGGTGGTAAAGCCGCTGGCTGTCGCGGGCAAACTGGCGATGCAGCCGTAACCGGCGCAGGTGTCGGCCAGCGTGACGACCGTGCCGGCGTGCAAAAAACCGTTGGGGGCCATGAGTTCGGGGCGCACGTCGAGGTGCGCGTGCAGTTCGCCGCTGCCCACGTGGGTGACGACGATGCCGAGCAAGCCCGGTAGGTGCTGCTGGCTGCGGCGGTTGAAAGATTCGGGGTCGAGCATGGCGGTAAGTTGAGCTGGATTGAGCGTGCTCTAAGGGGTGCGCCACAAGCAGGGCGGTATGATCGAAAGCTGCCTGTGCCACACCGGTATGGCGGGCGCGTTTTGAGCTTTGAGCGCGCCCTTGGGCTCGATTATGGCCCGATATGAACCAGGAAATGCCCGCATGCCGCAGCAGCTACCCACCCTCGCCGTGATCGGAACCGGCGGCACCATTGCGGGTTGCGCGCTGCGCCCCGATGACGCACTGAACTACCAGGCCGCCGTGTTGCCGGTGCAGGCATTGCTGGCTGCGCTGGAGCCGCCGCCGGGCTTTGCCATCGAGGCGCAGCAACTGGCGCAGATCGACAGCAAAGATGTATCCGAAGCCCACTGGCGCGCCCTGCTGCAGGCGGTGCAGCAGCAACTGGAACGCCCCTGGGTGCAAGGGGTGCTCGTGACCCACGGCACCGACACGCTGGAAGAAAGCGCCTTTTTGCTGCAAACGGTGCTGCGCCCGGCCAAGCCGGTGCTGCTGGTGGGGGCCATGCGCCCGAGCACGGCCTTGTTGAGCGATGGCGCGCAAAACCTATCCGATGCCCTGCTACTGGCCGCCACCCCCGGCACTCGCGGGGTGCTGGTGCCGTGCGCGGGCCGAATTTTTGCCGGGCACGAGGTGCGCAAGCTGCACCCGCACCGGCTCGATGCCTTTGGTGCGGGCGACGCCGGTGCGCTGGCGGCGCTGGCAGGCGGGCGCTTGCAGCGCTGGCGGCCGTGGCCGGGCGAGGGCGGGCCGCAACACGGCAGCTTGGCGCCGGCCCTGTTGCCGCGCCTGCTGGCCGATGCGCCCTGGCCGCGGGTGGAGTGGATCAACAGCCACGGTGCGCAGACCGGGGCGCTGGTGCGGGCGCTGCTGCTGCAGCACGCCCAGGCCGATGGCTCCGAAGCCCCACTGCGCGGCCTGCTGGTGGCGGGCACCGGCAACGCCACGGTTCACGCTGCGCTGGCGCAGGCTTTGCACCAGGCGCAGCAGGCCGGGGTGGTGGTGTGGCGCTGCTCGCGCACCGGCACCTGTGTGCCGCCAGGGCCGGATGCGGCGCAGCCGCTGCTCGATTGGGCCTATGGGCTGCGCTCACCCGCCCAGGGTGCCGAGCGGGCAGGGTGGCAAGATGAGGGGCCAGAAAGCGCTGCGGGCGAGTTGCCTGCGACTGCGCTGCCCGCACCGCAAGCGCGGCTGGCGCTGCAGTTGCACCTGCTGGTGCAGGCGCACCGATTCGCGCCCCGGCAGACCTAGGTGGCGCGGGGTTTCAGGCCTGCAACGCAGCCAGAGCGCGGGCGGTGATTTCTTCGACCGTGCCGGTGCCGCTGATGGAGCGGTAGCGCGGGGCCACGGTAGGCTCGGCGGCGGCCCAGGCCGAGTAGTAATCGACCAGCGGCCGAGTCTGGGCGCTATAGACTTCGAGCCGCTTGCGCACCGTGTCTTCTTGGTCGTCGGCGCGCTGCACCAGCGGCTCGCCGGTGAGGTCGTCGAGGCCGGCGACTTTGGGCGGGTTGAACTTGAGGTGGTAGGTGCGCCCCGAGGCCGGGTGCGAACGCCGCCCGCTCATGCGCTCGATGATGGCCTCGAAGGGCACGTCGATTTCGAGCACGTAGTCGAGCCGCACACCGGCGGCCTTCATGGCGTCGGCCTGCGGCAGGGTGCGCGGAAAACCGTCGAATAAAAAGCCCAGTGCGCAGTCGGGTTGCGCGATCCGGTCTTGGACCAGACCGATGATCAGATCATCTGAAACCAGGCCGCCCGATTCCATCACCGACTTGGCTTGCAGCCCCAGTGGGGTGCCCGCCTTGACGGCGGCGCGCAGCATGTCGCCGGTTGAAATCTGCGGGATGCCGTATTTTTGGCAAATGAAAGTCGCTTGGGTGCCTTTGCCGGCACCGGGAGCGCCCAACAGAATCAGTCTCATGGCTTTCCTTGTTTCTCTGGCGGTGGTTGCGAAGCGGGCGGGCCAGCGCGCCAGACAGGTGCTGCCCGGGCCGCCGCGCCAAAGGTTTTGAGGATAGCACGGCGCAACTTGCTGCGGGCTTACAGCAGCGTGCTCGGGGTGGCACTGGCTGCGGCGGCCCACAGCTCGCGCACGCGCTGCAAATCGGCAGGGGTGTCAACGCCCGGCCCTGGGGCCTGCTCGGTCACAAAAACCGCGATGCGCTCACCGTGCCAGAGCACGCGCAACTGCTCCAGCGCCTCGCACTGCTCCAGGGGTGCGGGCGCCAGCAGTGGAAAACGGCGCAAAAATCCGGCCCGGTAGCCATATAGGCCAATGTGGCGCAGCGGCGGCGGCGCTTGCACGGGCAGGTGGGCATCCGGGGTGCCGGGCTGCTGCCCAGACTCGGGTTCGGCGGGCGCTGCGCTGGCCGTGAGGGGAGGGCGGTCGCGCCAGTGCGGGATCGGGGCGCGGCTGAAGTACAGCGCCCGGCCTTGGGCGTCGAGCACCACTTTGACCACGTTTGGGTTTAGGAAGTCGGCCGCGCTGTGCAAGGGGTGCGCGGCGGTGCTCATCACGCAGTCGGGGCGCTGCTGCAGTTGCTGCGCCACGGCTTGCAGCAGTTCGGGGGCCATGAGCGGTTCGTCGCCCTGCAGGTTGATGACCAGGGCCTCGTCGGGCCAGCCCAGCAGGGTGCAGGCTTGGGCGAGCCGGTCGCTGCCGCTGGCGTGGTCGGGGTGGGTTAAGAGCGCGGCTATGCCGTGGCTCTGGCAGGCTAGCACGATGGCGGGGTCGTCGGCCGCTACCGTGACCGACAGCGCCTGGCTGGCCAAGGCGCGCTGCGCTACCCGCACCACCATGGGCGCGCCACCGATGTCGGCCAAGGGCTTGCGCGGCAGCCGGGTCGAGCCCAGGCGGGCCGGAATCAGGACGTGAAAGGGGGTGGCGGCTGGGGTGCTCAAGGGCTTGAAGATGGCTTGAAAGGCGTATCAAACGGCGCTGCGGCAGGGCGGATCGGGCCGCGCCGCTTCTTCTGCGCTGATGGGGCGCGCTTCGTTTTCCAGCATGATCGGGATGCCGTCGCGGATCGGGTAGGCCAGCCGGGCGCTGCGCGATAGCAGCTCCTGCTGCTCGGGTTTATAGACCAGCGGGCCCTTGGTGACCGGGCAAACCAGCAGAGAGAGGAGTTTGGCGTCCATGCACTGGATGATACCCGCAGTGTGCGCTGCTGGCGCTGCTGTGGCGCGGGGCCGACACGCTAGGGCTGAGCAATGCGGCCCAGGGCCTGCGCCACGGCCGCGTAAAAACCGGCTTCGGGCTCTTGCTCCAGCGCCACGGCGTAAACCGGGTGCTGGGTGCCGCCGCCGTTGTGGCGCAGCGCGGGAAAGAGCTTGACGGCGTCTTTTTCGGTGCACAGCCAGAGCAGATCGGGCGGGTAGGGCGCGAGCGCTTGCAGCAAGGTGGCGCTGTCGGCGTGGTCGGGCAGGGCCAGGGTGTGCTCCAGGTGCAACCCGCGCTGGCGCAGCAGGGCAAAGAAGGCTTCGGGTTGGGCGATGCCCGCCAGCGCGGCGCAGCGCGCCGAGGCAGGCCGTGGCCCAGGCCCAGGCCCAGGCCCAGGCACCCAGTGCGCCAGCGGCACGCGCTGCCCCTGCGCGTTGTAAGCCTGCTCGGCCAGGCGGCGCGTGGCGGCAAAGGCTGGGGCCCCGGCGGCCAGGGCCGGGTCGGGGTGGGTGCCCGCTGGCAGGCCAGTTTGCAGCACGATCAGCGGTCCACCGCCCCAGGCCGGCGCGGGCCAGGGCTGGCGCAGCATCCCGGCGGGCAGCAGCCAGCGGTTGCCGCAGCCGCGCGCGTCGAACACCAGCACGGTGAGGTCGCGCTCCAGCGCCCAGTGCTGCATGCCGTCGTCGCACAGCAGCAAATTGACGCCGGGGTGCGCCGCCAGCAGCGCCTGCCCGGCGGCGGCGCGCTTGCGCCCCACGTACACCGGCACCCCGGTGGCGCGTGCGATCAGCAGCGGTTCGTCGCCCACTTGCTCGGCGCTGCTGTCTGGCCGCACGGCCAGGCAAGCGCTGCCGCTGCGGCCGTGGCCGCGCGAGAGCACGCCCGGCCGCCAGCCTTGGGTTTGCAGATGCTGCACCAGGCCGATTGCGGTGGGTGTTTTGCCCGCGCCGCCTACCACCACGTTGCCCACCACCAGCACCGGCACCGGCAGCCGGGTCGAGCGCTTGAGGCCGCTGCGGTACAGCGCACTGCGCAGCGCCCAAGCGGCCCGGTACAGCAGGGAGATCGGCCAAAGCAGGCAGGCCAGCGCGCCGCGCACCAGCCAAGCGCGTTGCAGCGTTTGCACCCAGGCGTGGGGTGGGCGTGCGTGTGCCTGCGCCTGGCCCTTGCGCTCAGCGCCCACTGGGTTGCTGGGTGGCAAAAGTGATGCGCTGCAAGCCCGCCAAGCGCGCCGCTTCGAGCACGTTGATCACCGCCTGGTGCGTGGCGCTGGCATCGGCGTTGATGATCAGCACCGCCTCGGGCTGCGCCGCCGCCGCCTGCTGCAGCGCCGCCTCCAGCGCCGGGGCACCGATCAGCACCTGGCCGGCCACGGCATAGCGGCCGTCGGCCGCAACCGCGACCACGATCTCGTGCGCTTGCGCCTTCGCCGCCTCGGCCTCGGCCACCGGCAGCATGAGCTGCAACTGGCTGTAGCGGCTGAAGGTGGTGGTGAGCATGAGGAAAATCAGCACCACCAGCAAAATATCGATGAACGGGATCAGGTTGATCTCGGGTTCTTCTTGCTCGCGCGGGCGAAAGCGGATGGCCATGGCGGGGCTCGGTTCAGCGCGCTTGCAGCGTCAGCAGGTGTTGCACAAAGCGCTCGGCCGCCACCTCCATTTGCAGCAGGTAGGCGTCGGCGCGGGAGCGGAAATAGCGCCAGAAAATCAGCGCCGGAATGGCGATGATCAGGCCAAAGGCGGTGTTGTAGAGCGCAATCGAAATGCCGTGCGCGAGCTGCTCCGGGTTGCCGCCACCGGGCGTAAGCCCACCGGGGCCGGCTTGCGAGGCAAAGATCTCGATCATGCCGACCACGGTTCCAAGCAAGCCGATCAGCGGGGCCGCCGAAGCCACGGTGGCCAGCGCCCCCAAGTAGGTGTGCAGTTGGGCGGCGGCCACGCGCCCGGCGGACTCTAGGCTGGAACGCAGCTCGGCCTCGCTGCTGCTGGGTTTGAGCTGCAACTGGCGCAGCCCAGCAGCGAGCAGTTGGCCCAGCACGGAATTCTCGGCCAGTTGCTGCACCACCTGCGGCGCTGGCACCCCATGGCGCGAGGCCGTGATGGCTTCGTCTAGCAGTTGCGCAGGCAACACGCGGGCGCGGCGCAGGTTCAAGAAGCGCTCGATGACCAGCGCCAAGCCCGCCACGGAGCAGGCGATCAGCGGCCAGATTGGCCAACCGGCGGCTTGTATGATCGAAAACAATGCGGGACTCCTGGCAGGCTAGGCGGGTGCGGCATTATCGCCCAGCCACGCCAGATCGACACCGGAGCAGGGCCAGCCAGCGCCCCCTAGGCTGTGGATAAGTTTGTGGGCAATTTCGGCAAAGGATGCGAGAAATCGCTGCAAATTCGATTGTGAATTTTTATGATTCTTTCAGATATTTCTAAAATGCAAACAAAATCAATTTGTTGCGATCAAGCCCAAAGGCTTTTCGAGAGCACCCCGAGGCAAGTCGGGGCGCGGCTCATCTGTGGACAGTTTTGTCGGCGCGGCGGCCATGGCGCTTGAAGGCGGCGTATGGCCACCCAGCCCAGAGGGCCCGCTGTGGAGCGTGGCGGCATTGCTGCGCGCCCTGGCCGACACGGTGCAGGCGCGCTTCAACCCGGTGCGGGTGCAAGGCGAAGTCTCGGGTTTTGCCCGCGCCGCCAGCGGGCATTGCTACTTCACCCTCAAAGACGAGCAAGGCCAGTTGCGCTGCGCGCTGTTCAAGCGCAGCGCCCAGGGCATAGGCTTTGAGTGGCGCGACGGCATCCGGGTGCAGTTGCTCGGCCGCCTAGACCTCTATGCGCCGCGTGGCGAGCTGCAACTCATCGTCGAGGGCGCGCGCCTGGCCGGGCAGGGCGAGTTGTTCGAGCAGTTTCTGCGCCTGCGCGCCGAGCTGCAGGCCGAAGGCTGGTTCGATCCCGCGCGCAAACGCCCCTTGCCGGCCTGGCCGCAGCGCATAGGCGTGGTCACCTCGCTGGACGCGGCGGCGCTGCGCGATGTCGCCAGCACCCTGCGCCGCCGGGTGCCGCATCTGCCGGTGCGGGTCTATCCGGCCCCCGTGCAAGGCGAGGCGGCCCCGGCTGCCCTGTGCCAGGCGCTGGAGCGCGCCTACGCCGACTGGCACGCCGGCCACGGCTGCGAGGTGCTGCTGCTGGTGCGCGGCGGCGGTTCGCTGGAGGACTTGTGGGCCTTCAACAGCCCGGCGCTGGTGCGCACCATCGCGGCCGCACCCATGCCGCTGATTTGTGGCGTGGGCCACGAGACCGATTTCACCCTGGCCGATTTTGCCGCCGACCTGCGCGCCGCCACCCCCACCGCCGCCGCCGAGCTCTGCGCGCCCGAACGCGAGGCCCTGCTGCGCCGCCTCGAACACGCCCAGCAGCGCCTGCAGCAAGGGCTGCGGCGCAATTGCGAGCAACGCAGCCAGGCGCTGCAACGCTGGCAGCAGCAGTGGGTTGCGGCCTGGAGGCGCGAATTCGAGCGCCAGCATCTGCGGCTCGACCACCAGGCCGCGCGCTTGCAAGCGCTCGACCCGCACGGGGTGCTGCAACGCGGCTACGCCTTGCTCACCGACTCTGCCGGCCGGCCCGTCACGCGCAGCAGCGCCGTGCAGACCGGGCAAGCGCTGCAGGCCCGGCTGGCCGCGGGCAGCCTGGAATTGACCGTCGCTGCCACAGGGAAGTAACGCGGCTGCCTACAATCGGCACAGTCCGCGCTGCGCCCCCATCGGCCAGCCCCTGGTTTTTCTCAACCCCAACCCAACCGAAAGAGCCCAACCATGCAACACACCCTGCCCGCGCTGCCCTACGCCATCGACGCGCTGCAACCGCATTACTCCCAGGAAACGCTGGAATACCACCACGGCAAGCACCACAACGCCTACGTGGTCAACCTCAACAACCTGCAAAAAGGCACCGAATTCGAGGCCCTGTCGCTGGAAGAAATCATCAAAAAATCCAGCGGCGGCATCTACAACAACGCGGCCCAGATCTGGAACCACACGTTTTTCTGGAACTGCATGTGCCCTGCAGGCGGCGGCGAGCCCAGCGGCGCGCTGGCCGCAGCCATTCAAGCCAAGTGGGGCAGCTACGCCGCGTTCCGCGAAGCCTTCGTCAAGAGCGCCGTCGGCAACTTCGGCTCCGGCTGGACCTGGCTGGTGAAAAAGCCCGACGGCTCGGTCGATATCGTCAACACCGGCGCTGCGGGCACCCCCTTGACCACGGCCGACACCGCGCTGCTCACCGTCGATGTGTGGGAGCACGCCTACTACATCGACTACCGCAACCTGCGCCAAAAGTTCGTCGAAACCTTCCTCGACAAGCTGGTCAACTGGCGCTTTGCCGAAACCCAGTTCGCCTGATTCGGCCGCTGCGTGGGCGCTTGCCAGCTTTACCCCGGCTCCAGCTTGCAGGTGATGACGTGGAAGAGCTTGCTCGTGTCGGGCATGGAGCAAGTGCATGCATGACCCGACCGCTTCTGCGGCGAGACAGTTATCAAGTTCAAGGATGAGGGGTAGTGGAGATGCATGATCAGGGCTGTACCCAACCCCTCACGCTCCAGCCTGCGGCGCTGGCCGAGTACCAGTCATGGTTAGGCGGCATCAAGCAGAAAATTCATGCCGCTCGTAGGCAAGCGGCGCTGGCCGCCAACAGCGAGTTGATCGCCCTCTACTACGAGTTGGGGGCGCAAATCGTGGACCAAGAGACCCGTGCGCAGTGGGGCAGCGGCTTCATCGACGCTTTCAGCAAAGACTTGCGGCACACCTTCCCAGAGGTGGGCGGTTTTTCAGCCAAGAACCTGCGCTACTGCCGGGCTTTCTTTCGCTATTACGGCGACCTGGTAATTTGGCAACAGGCTGTTGCCAAATTGGGCCAAGCCACTTGGGGCGGCGCAGACAGCGAACTGGCAGCCGTGCTGGCCCGGGTTCCGTGGGGCCATCACATCCAGATTTTCACCAAGTGCAAGAGCGTGGACGAGGCCCGCTTTTACTTGGCACAGACGCTGGAACAGGGCTGGAGCCGCGACGTGCTGGCCTTGCAACTCAAGTCCAAGCTGCACGCTCGCGCTGGCCAGGCGGTGACCAATTTTTCGCTCACCTTGCCCCCACCGCAGTCGGACCTGGCCCAGCAAACCCTGAAAGATCCGTACACCTTCGACTTCATGGCCATGACGGCCCCCTACAACGAGCGCGACGTCGAGCGCCAACTCACCCAGCACATCACCCAGTTTCTGCTGGAACTGGGCAAGGGCTTTGCCTTCATCGGCCGACAGTACCACCTGGAAGTGGCCGACAACGACTACTACATTGATCTTTTGTTCTATCACGTCACGCTCAAGTGCTATGTGGTGGTGGAACTAAAAAACCGCAAGTTCATTCCCGAGTACGCCGGCAAACTGAACTTCTATTTGTCGGCCGTGGACAGCCTGCTCAAACGCGACGACGACCAGCCCACCATTGGCCTGCTGCTGTGCCGCGACAAGAGCAACATTGAGGTGGAGTTTGCGCTGCGCGACATGAGCAAGCCGATGGGCGTGAGCGAATACACCTTGCTGGAGGCCTTGCCAGACAACCTGAAAGGCGCACTGCCGACGGTGGAGGAAATTGAGAGCGACTTGCAGCAGCTGCAGCAAGCCGGTCACAACGAGCTGGGGGCGAGCCAATGATTAGGGAGACTCTGCAAAACGGGCAATTGCTGCTCTTCTACATCTTCTCATGACCCACCCCAAACCCCACAGCGCGCAAGCAGCGCTAGGCCCGCCCGCCGTCGTTGCCACGGTCTCGGTCGAGGGCCTGCGCTTTCCCGGCTCCCCCTTCGAGCTGCACCAGCCCTTCGAGCCCGCGGGCGATCAGCCCGCGGCGATCGAGCTGCTGGTGCAAGGGGTGCAGAGTGGCGAGCTCTACCAGACCCTGCTGGGCGTGACCGGCTCGGGCAAAACCTACACCATGGCGCACGTGATTGCCCGGCTGGGGCGGCCGGCGATCGTGTTTGCGCCCAACAAAACGCTGGCGGCGCAGTTGTATAGCGAGTTTCGCGAGTTTTTCCCGAACAACGCGGTCGAATACTTCGTCAGCTACTACGACTACTACCAGCCCGAGGCCTATGTGCCGCAGCGCGATCTGTTCATCGAAAAAGACAGCGCCATCAACGAGCACATCGAGCAGATGCGGCTCTCGTGCACCAAAAGCCTGCTGGAGCGGCGCGATGTGTTGATCGTGGCCAGCGTCTCGGCCATCTACGGCATCGGCCAGCCCGAGAGCTACCACCGCATGATCATGACGCTGCGCGTGGGCGACCGGCTCGGCCAGCGCGACGCCATCGCGCAACTGGTGCGCATGCAGTACCAGCGCAACGAGCAGGATTTTTCGCGCGGCCTGTTTCGTGTGCGCGGCGACACCATCGACGTCTTTCCGGCCGAGCACTCCGAGCTGGCGCTGCGCATCGAGCTGTTCGACGACGCGGTCGAGTCGCTGCAACTGTTCGATCCGCTCACCGGGCGCATCCGCCAGCGCATCCCGCGCTTCACCGTCTATCCCAGCAGCCACTACGTCACGCCGCGCGAGCAGGTGCTGGCGGCGGTAGAGGGCATCAAACTCGAACTGGCGCAGCGCCTGGCAGAGCTGGTGGGCGCGGGCAAGCTGGTCGAGGCGCAGCGGCTGGAGCAGCGCACCCGGTTCGACCTCGAAATGCTGGTCGAAGTGGGGCACTGCAAGGGTATCGAGAACTACTCGCGCCACCTCTCGGGCGCGGCCCCCGGCGAGCCCCCGGCCACGCTGTGCGACTACCTGCCGCCCGATGCGCTCATGTTCTTGGATGAGAGCCACGTCATGATCGGCCAGCTCGGCGGCATGTACCACGGCGACCGCTCGCGCAAGACCACGCTGGTCGAGTACGGCTTTCGGCTGCCGAGCGCGCTCGACAACCGGCCGCTCAAGTTCGACGAATTCCAGGCGCGCATGCGCCAGTGCATCTTCGTTTCCGCCACCCCGGCCGAGTTCGAGCGCCAGCACGCCGGCCAGGTGGTCGAGCAGGTGGTGCGCCCAACCGGGCTGGTGGACCCGCTGCTCGAAGTGCGCCCGGCCACGCACCAAGTCGATGACGTGCTGCAGGAAATTCGCCTGCGCGTGCAGCGCAGCGAGCGCGTGCTCGTCACCGTGCTGACCAAGCGCATGGCCGAGCAATTGACCGAGTACCTGAACGAAAACGGCGTGCGCGTGCGCTACCTGCACTCCGACATCGACACCGTGGAGCGGGTCGAGATCATCCGCGACCTGCGCCTGGGCGTGTTCGACGTGCTGGTGGGCATCAACCTGCTGCGCGAAGGGCTAGACATACCCGAAGTCAGCCTGGTAGCGATTTTGGACGCCGACAAAGAAGGCTTTTTGCGCTCCGAGCGCAGCCTGATCCAGACCATAGGCCGCGCCGCCCGGCACCTTCACGGCATGGCGATTTTGTACGCCGACCGCATCACCGACTCGATGAAGCGCGCCATCGGCGAGACCGAGCGCCGCCGCACCAAGCAACTGGCCTTCAACGCCGAGCACGGCATCACGCCCATCGGGGTGGTCAAGCGCATCAAAGATTTGATCGACGGCGTGCAGAGCGACAAAGCCAGCGAGCAGGCGCAGCGCAGCGAGCTGGCCCGGGTGCAGCAGGCCGAAATCCAGGACATGAGCGAAAAAGACCTGTCCAAAGAAATCAAGCGGCTGGAAAAGCTGATGTTCGAGCACGCGCGCAAGCTCGAATTCGAGCAGGCCGCCCAGGCGCGCGACCGCCTGACCCAGCTCAAAGACCGGGTGCTGGGGGCGCACACGCCGCTCTAGGGCGGCGCTGCAACACCCGCACGGTGCGCAGCATGGCCCACAATCGCAGCATGCCAAACGCCACGCGCATCTACCTGATCGAAGACGACCGCACCGTGTTGCAATTTGTGCAGCACGCGCTGGTGTTGCGGCCCGATTGGCGCCTGGTCGGGCATTCCGAGACCTTTGCCCACGCCCGCGTCATGGCCCCCAACAGCCTGGCCGATGTGTTTTTGGTCGATCTGGGCCTGCCCGACGGCCGCGGCGAAGACATGCTGCGCCTGCTGGCCCTGACCAAGCCCGAGGCCGAGCTGCTGGTGTTCACCGTTTTTGGGGACGAGTCGCGCCTCATCAACGCCCTGCAGTCCGGGGCCACCGGCTACGTGCTCAAGGGCTGCAACGCCACCGAGTTGATCGAGGCCATCGAGCAGATTTGCGACGGCGGAGCGCCCATTTCTCCGCTGCTGGCGCGCATGCTGCTCAAGCAGTTGCGCAACAACGCCCCGGTGCAGGTGGTTGAGAACGGTGCGAGCATTGCGGCGCTGTCGGAGCGCGAAACCGAGGTGCTCAAGCTGGTGGCACAAGGCTATGTGAACAAAGAAATCGCCACCCGGCTCGGCATAGGCACCGCCACCGTGAGCACGCACATCAAAAACCTGTACCGCAAGCTGGCGGTGCACACCAGGGTGCAGGTGGTGCGCGCGGCGCAGGAGCGGGGTTTGTTGTGAACGGGCCTGGGCTTGCGCGGCGCTGTGCTGGGCGGCATGTCCCGCACTACCTGGTGGCGGTGCTGCTTTTGCTGCTGCTGCTGTGGGCCCTGCACGCGGTTTCGCGCCCGGCCCAACTGAGCGGGGTGGTGACGGTGCAGCAAGTCGGCGCGTCGCTGCCCGATAGGCCCGACCTGGCGCCGCTGCAGGTCACGTTGCCGCATATCCTAGACGACCAGCCCCCCGCCTGGTGGGGCCGAGTGGATTACGAAATTCCCTGGCCGGACCAGTTGCATTACGCCGATCCGGCGCAAACCCAACTGGCGCTGCTGCTGCCGCGCGTGGGCACGCGCTTTAGGGTGCTGCTCAATGGCAGCGAGATCTACCACGTAGGCTGGCACGAGCCCCTGGAGAGCAATTTTTTGACCGCCTGGTTTCCCTACCTGGTCATTTTGCCGCCGGGCTTGCTGCACCCCGACCCGCAGCAAAACTCGATCCACATCCAGGTGCGTGGCCAATTGCTGGAGCGCAGTGGGCTGTGGCCGCTGCAGATCGGGCCGCACCAGGTGCTGTTCGAGCGCCACCAGACGCTGGAAATCTGGCAGGTCAAGGGCACTTGGATGATGTTCATCACCTCGGTGCTGATGGGGGTGCTGTCGCTGTACCTATGGCGCACCTTGCGCGAACGCCTGTTTTTGCTGTTGGCGCTGGCCACGCTGGCGCATTCGGTGCGGCTGGGTTTGTCGGTCACGCTCGAACCGGCGCTGAGTTATGCCTGGTATTTTTACTTGCACCGGCTCTCGTTCACGCTCTACATCGCCTTTTTCCTGCTGTTTTGCGACGAGTTTTTGGGCTTGCGCGAGCTCGTGGTGCGGCGCCTGGCCTGGTTTCTAATCGGCTTTGGGCCACTGTGGCTGGCCTGGACCTTGTTTTCGCAAAACTACGACTACTACCGCATCTGGGCCGCTTGTTTGGCGCTGGCGGGTGGGTTTACCTTGGCTTGGTTGCTGCTCAAATCCAGGCAGCGCGGTTCGCTGCAAGGCGACCAGATTCTGGTGCTGGTGGTTGCCGCCTTCACCCTGGTCACTGGGGTGCGCGATTTCCTGGTCGTGCAGCTCAACTTCCCTGGCGACGCCGATTTGCGCTGGACCACCCTGGGCAGCCTGGCCTTGCTTTTCACCTTGGGCTGGGTGCTGGTGCAGCGCGCAACCGCCTCCACGCGCGAGGTCTATCGGCTCAACCAGTCGCTCGCTGGCATGGTGGCCAAGCGCGAGGCCGAGTTGCACCTGGCCTTCGAGCAACTGCGCGCCTCCGAGAAGCAGCGCGCCATCGAGGGCGAGCGCCGGCGCCTGATGCGCGACATGCACGACGGCCTAGGCAGCCAACTGGTGCAGACCCTCAACATGGTGCGCAGCCAGAAAGCCACGCAGGACTCGCGCTCGGTCGAAGCCATGATCCACCACGCGCTGGAGGAGTTGCGCCTGATGCTCGATTCGCTCGAACCCATGGAGGGCGATTTGCCCACCATCCTGGGCACATTCAGGCAGCGCGTAGAGCCAGCGCTGGCCTCGGCCGGTATCGAGCTGGACTGGCAAATCGAGGAAGTGCCGGCCCTGGCCGGGCTCGATGCCCGGGGCGTGATGCACCTGTTTCGCTGCATGCAAGAGATTTTTGCCAACGTCGTCAAGCATTCGCTCGCCCGGCGCGTAACGGTGCGCACCCGCAGCGATGCGCTCGGGGTTTATCTGAGCGTGGCCGATGATGGCATCGGCATGGCCGTGGGCAGCGCACCCGGCAAAGGGCAGCGCGGCTTGGGCAATTTGCGCGCCCGCGCCAGCAAACTGGGGGCGCGGCTGCGCTTTTTCGATGCCCGGCCCGGAACTGGCGTCGAATTCGTCTTTCCAACCCTTAGACCCGATGCAGACCCGCACCCCAAGGGGCCGCCGTTTCAAGCCAGCGTCTGAAGGCAGCCCCATCATGTCCGAGCAAAAGACTCGGATATTTGTTATACTTGCGCTCAGCGTTCGGGTTCGCCCCTACTGCCCGAACTGATCCAAACCAGGGCAGAGGGTACAAGACGACAGATCCAAGGAATTCCACATGCGCCTCACCACCAAAGGACGCTTCGCCGTCACCGCCATGATCGACCTGGCCCTGCGCCAAGCGGGTGGGCCCGTCACCTTGGCGGCCATCAGCCAGCGCCAGCAGATTTCGCTCTCCTACCTGGAGCAGTTGTTTGGCAAGCTGCGCCGCCACGACCTGGTCGAATCCACCCGCGGCCCCGGCGGCGGCTACACCTTGGGGCGCAAGGCCAGCGACATCACAGTCGCCGACATCATCGTCTCGGTCGATGAACCGATCGACGCCACCCAGTGCGCCGGCAAGGAAAACTGCTTGGGCGAGGGCGAGCGCTGCATGACGCACGAGCTCTGGACCGCTTTGAATGCGAAAATGGTGGACTTTCTGGATTCCATCACCTTGCAAAAACTGGTCGATGAGCAACTGGCCAAGGGCATGGTGATCGAGGCCACGCCTTCGATCAAACGCGCCATTTCGAGCGCGCCGGTGCTCAAGCCCATTCGAGTCAACGCGCCCAACTCGGTTTTTGCCTTGGGCACCGCAGCAGGAAAATAAGCATGACCCCGCACTTTCCCATCTACCTCGACTACAGCGCCACCAACCCCTGCGACCCGCGGGTGGTCGATCTGATGGTGCCGTGGCTCTACGAGCACTTTGGCAACCCGGCCTCGCGCAGCCACGCTTGGGGCTGGGAGGCCGAGCGCGCCGTCGAGCAAGCGCGTGAGCAGGTGGCCGCCCTCATAGGGGCAGACCCGCGCGAAATCGTCTGGACCAGCGGCGCGACCGAATCCAACAACTTGGCACTCAAGGGCGCGGCGCACTTTTACCGCGACAAGGGCCGGCACCTGGTCACGCTCAAGACCGAGCACAAGGCCGTGCTCGACACCTGCCGCCAGCTCGAGCGCGAGGGCTTTGAGGTCACCTACCTCGACGTGCAGCCCGACGGCATGGTCGATCTCGCCGCCTTTGCCGCCGCCTTGCGCCCCGACACCGTGCTGGCCTCGGTCATGTTCGTCAACAACGAGATCGGTGTCATCCAAGACATCCCCGCCATCGGCGCCATCTGCCGCGAGCGCGGCGTGCTGCTGCACGTGGATGCAGCCCAGGCCACGGGCCGGGTGGAAGTGAACCTGCAGCAATTGCCGGTCGACCTGATGAGCCTGACGGCGCACAAAACCTACGGCCCCAAAGGCATCGGGGCGCTCTACGTGCGGCGCAAACCGCGCGTGCGCATCGAGGCGCAGATGCACGGCGGCGGCCACGAGCGCGGCATGCGCTCGGGCACCTTGCCCACGCACCAGATCGTCGGCATGGGCGCGGCCTACGCCATCGCGCAGGCCGAAATGGCCACCGAGCTGCCGCGCATCCGCGCCTTGCACCAGCGCCTGTTCAATGGCCTGTCGGGCATCGAGCAGGTGTTCGTCAACGGGCACCCGACCCAGCGCGTGCCGCACAACCTCAACATGAGCTTCAACTACGTCGAAGGCGAGTCGCTCATCATGGGCATCAAGGGCCTAGCGGTTTCCAGCGGCTCGGCTTGCACCTCGGCCAGCCTAGAGCCCAGCTACGTGCTGCGCGCCTTGGGCCGCAGCGACGAACTGGCCCACAGCAGCCTGCGCATGACGATCGGGCGCTGGACCACCGAGGCCGAGATCGACTTTGCCGTGCAGTCCATCCGCGACAATGTGGCCAAGCTGCGCGAACTCTCCCCGCTGTGGGAGATGTACCAAGACGGCATCGACTTGTCCACCATCCAGTGGGCCGCGCACTAAAAGCATTCCCTGCTGCAATTTCAAGGAGCACAACATGGCATACAGCGACAAGGTCATCGACCACTACGAGCACCCGCGCAACGTGGGCGGCTTTGACAAGGGCGACGACACGGTCGGCACCGGCATGGTCGGGGCGCCGGCCTGCGGCGACGTGATGAAGCTGCAGATCAAGGTCAACCCGGCTACCGGCCTGATCGAGGACGCGCGCTTCAAAACCTACGGCTGCGGTTCGGCCATTGCCTCGAGCTCGCTCATCACCGAGTGGGTCAAGGGCAAGTCGCTCGATCAAGCGACGCAGATCAAAAACAGCCAGATCGCCGAAGAACTGGCGCTGCCGCCGGTGAAAATCCACTGCTCCATTTTGGCCGAAGACGCCATCAAGGCGGCAGTCGATGACTACCGGCAAAAGCATGCCAAAGCGGCCCCATCGGCACAACTGGCCCATTGATGCGGCTGCAATTTTGAAGGTTTGAGTCCATGAGCGTCACGGTAACCGAAGCCGCTGCCAAGCACGTGCACAAATACCTGGCCCGACGCGGCAAGGGCGTGGGGGTGCGGCTGGGTGTGAAAACCACCGGCTGCTCCGGCTTGGCCTACAAGCTGGAATACGCCGACGCCGCCGCACCCGACGATGTGGTGTTCGAGAGCCAAGGGGTGCAGGTGCTGATCGAGCCCAAAAGCCTGCCCTACCTCGACGGCACCGTGCTCGATTTCGTGCGCGAAGGGCTCAACGAAGGCTTCAAGTTCAGCAACCCCAACGAACGCGACCGCTGCGGCTGTGGTGAATCGTTCCGGGTCTGAGGCGCCGCAGGCCTTGGTCGGGGCCGCGCCGGGCCCAGCGCCCAGCCCCGTAGGCGGTGCCGAGCCCAGCCCTGATTTGATCAGGGCACCCGACCTGCGCGCCAACGACTTTGCCCTGTTTGGCCTAGCGCCCGGCTTTGCGCTCGATCGCGCCGAGCTGGAGCAGCGCTGGAAGCAGTTGCAGCGCCAGGCGCACCCCGACCGACACGCCACCCAAGGCGCGGCGGCGCAGCGGGTGGCGCTGCAGTGGTCGGTGCGCATCAACGAAGGTTACCAGCGCCTCAAAGACCCACTCAAGCGCGGTGCCTACTGGTGCGAGCTGCAGGGCCAGAGCGTGGGAGCGCACGACAACACCGCCATGCCCGCCGAATTTTTGATGCAACAGATGCAATGGCGCGAGGCGCTGGCCGAGGCCGCTGGCACGGCCGATCTGCTGCCCCTGCAAGCCGAGCTAGAGGCCGAGCGGGCGCAGCGGCTGGCCGCTCTCGAAACCGCCATCGACGCGCAGCGCGACGCCCGCGCAGCCGCACAGCAGGTGCGTGCGCTCTTGTTCATCGAGCGCTTCGAGCAACAATTGCACGATCGCCTAGACCGTTTTTAACTGCACCCCCTATGGCTTTATTGCAAATCTCCGAGCCCGGCCAGGCGCCGGACCCGCACCAGCGGCGCATTGCCGTCGGCATCGACCTGGGCACCACCCACTCCCTGGTGGCGGCGCTGCGCCACGGCGTCAACGAATGCCTGCCCGACGCGCAGGGCAGGGTGCTGCTGCCCAGCGTGGTGCGCTACCTGCCCGCGGCCCAGCAAGGCGCGGGCCGCCAGATCGGCTGGGAGGCGCTGCAGGCGCAAACGCTAGACCCGGCCAACACCATCAGCTCGGTCAAGCGCCTGATGGGGCGCACCCGCGCCGACCTGGCCGCCAGCGGCGTGCTGGGCCGCTTGCCCTACACCGTGGTCGATGGAGCGGGCATGGCAGCGGTGCGCACCGTGGCCGGCGACAAGAGCCCGGTGGAAGTGAGCGCCGAAATCTTGGCCGCCTTGCGCCAACGCGCCGAAGACAGCTTCGACGCCGATCTGTACGGCGCCGTGATCACCGTGCCAGCCTATTTCGACGACGCCCAGCGCCAGGCCACCAAAGACGCAGCCCAACTGGCTGGCCTCAAGGTGCTGCGCCTGCTCAACGAACCCACCGCTGCGGCGCTGGCCTACGGGCTGGACCAAGCGGCCGAAGGGCTGTATCTGGTGTTCGACCTGGGCGGTGGCACCTTCGATGTGTCGCTGCTGCGCCTGAGCCGGGGCGTGTTCGAGGTGCTGGCCACCGGCGGCGATTCGGCCTTGGGCGGCGACGACTACGACCGCGCCCTGGCCGACGCGCTGCTGGCGCGCTCCGGGCTGGCTTGCCACGCCAGCGAACTGCCGCTGACCGAGCGCGCCACCTTGCTGGCCGAGGTGCGGCGCGTCAAAGAGGCGCTGTCGGACTTGCCCGATGCGGCGCAAACCCTGCCTTTGGCCGCCACCCTGCAAGGGCAAGCGCAGCAGTGGCAGATCAGCCGCGCCGACTTCGACGCCGCCACCGCCGCCCTGAACGCGCAAACCCTGGCTGCCGTGCGGCGCGTGCTGCGCGATGCGCGCGTGGCGGCGGCCGACGTGCAGGGCGTGGTGCTGGTGGGCGGGGCCACCCGCATGCCCGCGCTGCGCCAGGCGGTGGCCGGGTTTTTCGGCCGCCCCCCGCTCACCGACCTGAACCCAGACGAAGTGGTCGCCCTGGGTGCGGCGCTGCAAGCGCAGCAACTGGCCGGCCACCCCGCCAACGGTGAAGACTGGCTGCTGCTCGACGTCACGCCGCTCTCGCTCGGCCTAGAGACCATGGGCGGGCTGGTCGAGCGCATCGTGCCGCGCAACACCCCGCTGCCGGCCGCGCTGGCGCAAGATTTCACCACCTACCAAGACGGCCAGACCGCGCTGGCGCTGCATGTGCTGCAAGGCGAGCGCGACCTGGTGCCCGACTGCCGCAGCCTGGCGCGCTTCGAGCTGCGCGGCATCCCGCCCATGGTGGCCGGGGCGGCGCGCATCCGCGTCACCTTCCACCTCGACGCCGACGGGCTGCTGAGCGTGAGCGCGCGCGAGCAAAGCAGCGGGGTCGAGGCGCACATCGAGGTCAAACCCTCTTATGGCCTGAGCGACGAACAAATCGCCGCCATGCTGCAAGAGGGCAACGCCAGCGCCGCGCAAGACATGCGCGCGCGCGCCTTGCGCGAAGCCCAGGTCGAGGCCGATCGCATGGCCGCAGCCACCCGCAGCGCCCTGGCCGCCGACGGCGAGCTGCTGCACCCCGAGGAACGCGCCGCCATCGAAGCGCTGCTGCAGGCGCAGGCTAAACTGCAAGACGACGCCGCCGCGCTCGACGCCGCCACCGAGGCGCTGGCCGAAGGCTGTGAAGAATTTGCCGCCCGGCGCATGAACCGCAGCATCGCCACCGCCTTGGCCGGGCAACATATCAACCAGTTTTAAGCCGCCATGCCCACCCTCACCGTTTTGCCCCACCCCGAACTCTGCCCCGAAGGGCGCACGCTCGAGGGCCTGAGCGGCAGCACCCTGTGCGAGGCGCTGCTCGACCACGGCGTGGCCATCGAGCACGCCTGCGACATGAGCTGCGCCTGCACCACCTGCCACGTGATCGTGCGCCAGGGCTTTGCCACCCTAGAGCCGGCCAGCGAAGAAGAGGAAGACCTGCTCGACAAAGCCTGGGGCGTCAAGCCGCAGTCGCGCTTAAGCTGCCAGGTGCGGCTAGCTCGGCAGGATTTGACGGTCGAAATTCCGCGCTACACCATCAACCACGCGCGCGAAAACCACTGAAAGCCGCAAGGGCCGCCAGCACCACCACCATGCGCCAAATCGTCCTCGACACCGAAACCACCGGCCTGTCGCCCGCCAACGGCGACCGCATCATCGAAATCGGCTGCATCGAACTGCTCGGGCGCAAGCCCAGCGGCAACAACCGCCACTACTACCTCAACCCCGAGCGCGAAATCCACGCCGAGGCGCAGCGCGTACACGGCCTGTCGCTCGAATTTTTGGCCGACAAACCCAAGTTTGCCCAAGTCGCCGCCGATTTGCTGGATTACCTGGCCGGGGCCGAGCTGATCATCCACAACGCCCCCTTCGATATCGGCTTTCTGGATGCCGAATGGCAGCGCCTGGGCCACGGCCCCACGCGCCAACTGGCCGGCGGCGTGATCGACACCCTGCTCATGGCCAAGGAAATGTACCC
>BBPD01000024.1_pt2 | contig 47859 bp, 45 predicted proteins | sample 1344911 | NCBI WGS metagenome assembly BBPD01 (sample SAMD00019088, study PRJDB2971) | groundwater metagenome | biome: freshwater biome; feature: mineral spring; material: ground water | place: USA: CA, Sonoma | collected 2011-09 | depth surface m
TGCTAGAGGCTCGAGGGCCCGATCACGCCCGCCACTTCCGCGTTCGCGCCCGTGCCGGCGAGCCGTTGATTGATGTGGAAGGCGAGGGCAGTTCGCTGCGCAATGCCGAACAAGCGGCCGCCGAGATCCTATTGGCAGCACTGGAGAGCGCTGCACTCGCTACACTGCGGCCATGAGCGACATCCTCGACATCGACACCCCGCACCGCGCTGGCACCGTGGCCGTCCTCGGCCGCCCCAACGTTGGCAAGTCCACCCTCGTGAATGCGCTGGTCGGTGCCAAGGTGAGCATCGTCTCGCCCAAACCCCAGACCACGCGGCACCGGCTGCTGGGCATCGCCACTTTCCAAGACGGCCAGATCGCGCTCGTCGACACGCCCGGCTTACATGGTGATCCAAGCGGCCGGGCGATGAATCGACACATGAACCGAGCCGCACGCGGTGCGGTCGAGGACGTCGATGGCGCAATTCTTGTCGTCGAGGCTGGACGCTGGATTGACGAAGACAGTCTTGCCTACAAGGTCTTGCGCGACGCCGAGGTGCCGGTGATGCTGGTCGTCAACAAGGTCGACAAATTGGCTGAGAAGAGTGCGCTACTGCCCTTTATCGCCGAAGTGACGAAAGAGCGCGCGTTCGTCGCCGTGCATCCGATTTCCGCGCGCAAGCAGGATGGTCTGCGCCCACTGGTGAAAAGCCTGCTCGGCATGCTGCCGGAGTCGCCGCCGCTGTTTGCCGAAAATGAAATCACCGACCGCAGCGAGCGTTTTCTCGCCGCCGAACTGGTGCGCGAGCAACTGATGCGCAAGCTCGGTCAGGAAGTGCCGTACTCGACCACGGTCGAGATCGAAAAATTCGAGGAAGAGGGCGACAAGCTGCGTATCGCCGCGGTGATCTGGGTTGAGCGCGACGGCCAGAAAGCCATCGTCATCGGCCAGGGCGGCGAGATGCTCAAATTGATTGGCAGCGCGGCCCGCATCTCGATGGAGAAATTGTTCGGTCGCCGGGTGTTTTTGCAGACATGGGTACGGGTGCGTGAGGGTTGGTCGGACGATGAGGCGGCATTGCGCCAGTTTGGTTACGGCGAGTAGGGCGCGACGGTGCCCATGCGCATCGACGGCGAACATGCTTTTGTGCTGCACGTACGGCCTTGGCGTGAGTCCAGCCTGCTGGTGGAGTTGCTGACTGAACACCACGGCCGCGTCGGTGCCTTGGCGTATGGCGTGCAGGGCCCAAAAAAACAAACGCAGCGCGCGGCTTTGCAGGCTTGGCAGATGCTGGATCTCGCGGCCGAGCAGCGCGGCGAACTGTGGACCCTGCGTCGCTGGGAGGCCGTCGACATCGCGCCGCGGCCGACAGGTGACGCGGCTCTGGCCAGTTTCTACGTACACGAATTGCTGATGCGGCTGTTACCAAGGCAAGACGCCGCGCCCGAGGTGTTTGCGCGCTACGCGGCGCTGCGGCGCGAGATTGGCGTCGTTGAGCCGCTGAGTTGGTGCTTGCGCCGACTCGAGCGTGATCTGCTCGATGTGCTCGGGCTCGGCTTGCCCTGGGGCACAACGGCCGACGGCGATGCGCTCGACCCGGCCGCGCGTTACCGCATCGACCCCGAGCGCGGCGCTTGGCGTGACCGCAGCCATGCCCCTGACAGCCTCAGTGGAAGCGCGCTGCTTGCACTCGCCGAGGACCGCTGCCCGCCGAAAGAGGATCTCGCGGAACTTCGCCAGGGCCTGCGAGCGGTGTTGGCGCATCATCTCGGCGACAAGCCGCTGCGGGCTTGGGGTCTGCTGGCCGAGCTGGCGCGGGTCGGGCGCTCAGGGCTGGGACGCAAGGATCTCGTCGATCCGTCCGAGTAGCATCGTCCGTGCGTCCGTGTTTTCCGGCTCGGCATGCAGCGCATCCACGGCTCGCAGCATCGACATCGCACCGACAAAGCCACAGCCAGCCCGCAGCTGATGCAGCACGGCGCGCAAGGCCGCGATGTCGCCCTTGCGGATGGCTTCGAGGGCGCGGGCACGCTGGCGCGGCAACTCGTCGAGAAAAAGCTCACGCATGCGCTGTAGCGTTGCCTCCGAGCCGCCGAGCGCGGACAGCGCCTGCGCATCGCACCAGGTGGCCGCGCTCAGGCCGAGCCAGGGCGCGAGTGCTCGGCGCAATTCGGATGCCGCCAGCGGCTTACCTAGGGCTTCGACGAAACCACCGGCGAGCAGCCGCCGACGCTGATCGAGAGCGAGTTCGGCGGTTAGCGCTACCGCCGGGCTTGGATTGCCGAGCGCGCGTTGGCGCGTCAGCCAAGCGTCGCTTTGGCCGTCGGGCAGGGATACATCAAGCAGCAACAGTGCGTAGGTGTGTTCTGCGCAGCAAACGTCGGCTTCGGCAAGGGTTTGCACGGCGTCGACGATGCCGAAGGGTGAAAGGTTGCTACGGGCGAATTCGCGGCTGGCGGCGTCGTCTTCGACGACGAGGAAGCGTAGGCTCATGCATCTTTCCGAGACACTTACAAGGCCGGCAGGATGCGACTCCCTTGGCGGGTCGACAATAGGAAAATGCTTACACCGGTGTGGGCATTTGCCTTGGTGATCGGATTCGCGACTGCGGCCATTCCGGCCGATGCGGCGCGCCGTTTGAGCGTGGGCATCGAGCGCGTGAACGCTGGCGCGGTGATCGCCGAGAATCTTTCGGTGCGGCTCGATGCGGGCGATTCCGCCGCCGACGCTTTGAGCCTGCGTATCGAAGCGCGGCGTATTGCCTTGCCTGCGGCTTCACTGGCGCTGGATCGTGTTGCATGGCGCTGTGAGCGACTCGTCGCCCGCGAGCCACTCGTCTGCGAAGGGCCGTTGACGCTTGCCGGGCGGCGCGCCGGTCGTCTCGCCATCGATCTGTCCACCGCACGAACCGGATTGCATTGGTCGCAAGGACATCGATCGCTGAGCCTTGCGAAAGACCCCACGTCGCCATGGCACATCGCTGCGCAACGCCTCCCGATCGTGTGGTTGCAGGATTTCATCAAGCCAATCTGGGCCGATGGCCGAATCAGCGAAGGCATGGTGAGCGGGACGCTATCGATACCCGCCGATACCGCGACCGTCCGCGTCGACGCCGATCTGCGCTTGAAAGGGCTCGGCTTCGACACGCCGGATGGCGCGTTCGCCGGTGCGGGGCTGACGATTCCGCTGCGTCTGCGCTACGAGGCCGACGCGGCACAGACGCGCGTCGCACTGGAGGGCGAACTGAAAGCCGGCGAGCTGCTGGTGAGCCTGCTCTATCTCGCTGTGCCGGCACAGGGCGTGCGCTTCGCAGCCGATGCGATGTCCTTGCCTGACGGCCGCTGGCGACTGCCGCTTTGGCGCTGGGACGATGGCGGTGCATTGGCCGCGGAGGGCGATGCGACGCTGAACAGCGATGCGTCGGTGCAGCAGATCACCGCACGGATGCAATCGCCTGATTTGGCGACACTGCGCACGCGCTATCTCGACGGCGTGCTGGCCCCCGCCGGTTTCGCCGACTTACAGCTTGGCGGCCGTGGACAGTGGACCTTCGGCTTGGACGTAGAAGGCTTGTCGGTACTCGACGTCGCGGTTCAGGATGGCGTGGTGGTCGATCCACAGGGGCGCTTCTCGCTCGCTGGCTTGGGCGGCGACCTGCGCTGGTCGCGCGACGCGGCGGTCGATAGCCGTATGCATTGGCAGGCGGCGGCCTTGTACGGTATCGACATCGAGGCCGGTGCCCTCGCTTTCCGTAGCCGAGACGGCCAGCTCACGCTCGCCGAAGCGCTGCGCAGCGGCGTGCTCGGCGGGCATTTGCGGCTGGATCGACTGGCCTGGCGGCCGGCCCGGGGCACGATCCCGCTTCGTATCGAAATGGGCATCGCGCTGGAGGCGCTCGATCTCGGCAGCGTGTCGCAGCGGCTTGGATGGCCCGATTTCGAGGGCACACTGGGTGGCACGCTGCCGAATGCGCTGTATGAAAACAACCGCGTCAGCTTCGAGGGCGGCTTGGCGATGCAGTTGTTTGGCGGTGAAGTGCGCATCGACGAACTGGCGTTGGAACGGCCATTCGGCGTTGCGCCATCGCTGGCCGCGAATCTGCGTTTCCAAGACATCGATCTTGCACCGCTCACTGGCGCCTTTGGCTTTGGTGAGATCACCGGACGCCTGGACGGACGCATCCGCGATCTGCGGCTTGTCGATTGGACGCCGGTAGCCTTCGACGCGCGCTTGTTGACCGACCGCGATTGGAGCGGGCCACGGCGCATCAGCCAGCGCGCGCTGCAAGACATCACCGACCTCGGTGGCAGAGGCCTCGTGGCGGGGCTTCAAGCCCGTTTGCTGCGCACCTTCGACGATTTCGGCTACGAGCGCATCGGCATCGGCTGCGTGTTGCGCGACAACCGTTGTGCGATGAGCGGGCTGCGCAGGCGCGGTGAAGGTTTCCTGATCGTCGAGGGTCGCGGCTTGCCGCGCATCGAAGTCGTGGGCTTTCGTCGCGAGGTGGACTGGCCGACGCTGGTGTCGCGTCTGCGCGACGCGACGGAGGGCGATACGCTGCGTATCGAGTAGGATCAAACATTCAGCCACCGAGGTGAACGCCATGCGCCAGCCGCTTTTTAAACTTTCTGCCCTGCTACTCCCGATGGTTTTTCTGGCGTCCTGTGTGACGATCAACGTCTACTTCCCGGCAGCGGAGGCGCAGGAAGCCGCCGAGAAATTCATCGAGGAGGTCATCGGCGAAGCGCCGGCCGCTAGCACCGGTGAGGCGACGCTCGATTCACCATTGCCGTCCCGCGTGTTCTCACACACCGAGTGGCGTTTCGACCCGGTCGGCTTCTTCATCGGTAGCGCACAGGCGCAGGATCGCGTCGATATCAGCATTCGTTCGCCCGCCGTCTTGGCCATCCAGCAGCGCATGGCTGAGCGTTTTCAGAGCACGCTAGCGCCACTGTTCGACAGTGGGGCGCTGGGCTTCGGCAGGGACGGCCTCGTGGTGCTGCGCGACCCGTCCAAGGTGCCGTTGGCGCAGCGCGTATCCGCCAATCAGGCGGTTGCCGAGGAAAACCGCGACCGCAACGCGGTGTACCGCGAGATCGCCGTCGCCAACGGCCGTCCCGAATGGGAGGAGCAGATCCGCCAGACCTTTGCCAAGGAGTGGGTGGCGCAGGCTCGTGCGGGCTGGTGGTACCAAGACAGCGCCGGAACCTGGAAACAAAAATAAGTTTGGGTCGACACGAGTCGCCATACGGTGGCCAAGGCCGTGCCAAAATCGCGCCCCGATTCTTTTTGAGCATCCCGTGGCGCGGCAACGGCAGCGACTAAGCCCAGATTTTGAGATCGTCATCGACGACCTGAGCCATGACGGACGGGGCGTCGGTCGCCGCGACGGTAAGGCCGTGTTCGTCGCCGGGGCACTGCCCGGCGAGCGCGTGCGGGCCAAACAGATGGCACGCAGTCGCCGCTTCGACGAGGCCGTTGCCTTCGAGGTGATTGAATCCGCGCCCGAGCGTGTCGCTCCGCGCTGCACGCACTTCGGCACCTGCGGCGGCTGCGTGTTGCAGCACCTCGATGTAGCCAAGCAGATCGAGGCCAAGGCCCGCGTGCTGCGCGAGAACATGGCGCGGATTGCTGGCATCGAGCTGCGCCAGTGGTTCGCTCCGATCCGCGATGCGCAATGGGGCTACCGCCGCAAGGGCCGGCTGTCGGTACGTTGGGTCGAGAAGAAAGGCCGGGCTTTGGTGGGGTTTCGCGAGCAGGACCCGCGCTTCGTGGCGGATCTCGCCGAGTGCCACACCGTGATTCCGGCGCTCGGCGAGCGAATTCGCGCGCTCGCGGCGCTGGTGGAATCCCTGGACGGCCGCGGCACGATCCCGCAGATCGAGTTCATCGCTGGCGACGGTGCCATGGATGGCGGGGTCCCGCGCGAGAGCGGCGTGTTGGCCTTGGTGTTCCGTCATCTTCAAGCCTTGAGCGTGGCCGACCACGAGAAACTGGTCGCGTTTGCGAAGCGCGAGGCGGTGGCGGTGTTCCTACAGCCCGGCGGCATCGATAGCGTCGCACCGCTGTGGCCGCAACGCCTCGACCTGCACTTCGACCTCGACGAATACGGCCTGCGCTTGCAGTTCAAGCCGCTCGACTTCATCCAAGTGAATGCCGGACTGAACCGAAAGATGATCGCCCGCGCCATCGAACTGCTTGAGCTGAAAGTCGGCGAGCGTGTGCTCGACCTGTTCTGCGGCCTCGGCAATTTCACCCTGCCGATCGCGCGCCGTGGCGTCGATGTCGTGGGCGTGGAAGGCGACGCTGGGCTGGTGGCCCGTGCGCGTTTGAATGCGGAATGCAATGACCTGCCGAACGCACGCTTCTTTGCGGCAGATTTGGCGAAGGACCTTTCCGCCGAACCGTGGATGCGCGATGGTTTCGACCGACTGCTGATTGATCCGCCGCGCGCAGGTGCCGCTGAAGTGTTGGCCCAATTGCCGCTGAAGAACATTTCGCGCATCGTCTATGTGAGTTGTCATCCGGGCTCGCTGGCGCGCGATGCGGGTTTTCTCGTCAAGGAGCGTGGCTACACGCTGCTAGGTGCCGGAGTGATGGACATGTTTCCGCATACAGCGCACGTCGAGTCGATCGCCGTGTTCGAGCGCCGCTGATGGGCATCGAGATCGAGCGCAAATTTCTCGTCGTCGGCGATGCGTGGCGGACGCAAGCCCAGCACTGCCAGCGCATGGCACAGGGGTACTTGAACGACGCGGCCTCGGTCGATGTCGGCACACAAGGTGCATCGGTGCGTGTGCGCATCGCCGGAGAAACAGCCGCGCTGAATTTGAAATCGCGCGAGATCGGTGCGTCCCGGCAGGAGTTCGAGTACGCGATTCCGGTGTCTGATGCCGAGGCGCTGTTGGCGCTTTGTATCGGCGGCGTCATCGATAAGACCCGCCATTACGTCAGCATCGGCAAGCATCTTTGGGAAGTGGACGAATTCCACGGCGATAATGCCGGGCTCGTCGTCGCCGAGATTGAGTTGGACGCAGTGGACGAAACTTTCGAGAAACCGTCATGGGCCGCTGCTGAAGTTACCGAGCAGGCCCGCTACTACAACTTGGCACTTGCGGCGCGGCCCTACGCGCAGTGGACAAACGAGGAGAAAATCGCGTGCTAGTGATCGGTATTGCGAGCCTGGAATTATCGGCGCAGGAGCATGATTGGCTGCAACATCCGTCGGTGGCAGGCGTCATTTTGTTCAAGCGCAACTTTGCCTCGCGCCAGCAGGTGGCCGAGCTCGCTGCGGCCATTCGCGCCGCCGCACCGCGCCCGCAACTGCTTTGTGTCGATCAGGAAGGTGGCCCGGTGCAGCGTTTCCGCGATGGCTTCTCGAAGCTGCCGGCACTCGCTTCTTTCGGCCCGCTGTTTGATCGCGACCCTGGCGCGGCGTTGCGCCTCGCACACGAGCATGCTTGGCTGATGGCGAGTGAGATCCGCGCCATCGGTATCGACCTGAGCTTCGCGCCGGTCGTTGACCTCGGTCGTGGCAACCGCGCCATCGGCGAGCGTGCCTTTCACGCCGCCCCGCAGGTGGTGGCGGCGTTCACCCGCGCCTACGTGCAGGGAATGCATGCCGCTGGCATGGCGGCCACACTCAAGCACTTTCCCGGCCACGGCTCGGTGCTGGAGGACACCCACCTCGTTGCAGCCATCGACCCGCGCCCGCTCGCGGTGTTGGAGCGCGAAGACCTCGTGCCCTTCGTCGCCGGCATCGAAGCCGGTGCGGAAGCGGTGATGCTGGCGCATGTCACCTATCCGGCGGTAGCACCGGAGCCGGCGGGCTATTCGCCGTATTGGCTCGGGCCGATTCTGCGCGATCAATTGGGTTTTCGAGGCCTAGCTTTTTCCGACGACATCGGCATGGTCGCGGCCGAATCGGCGGGTGGCGTCAAGGCGCGCATCGATGCGCATCTGGACGCCGGCTGCGATCTGGTGTTGGTGTGCGCACCGACGCTTGTCGCCGATAGCCTGAAAGCCTGCGCGGATCGCGGGCCCGCGAACACGGCCGCGCTGACTGGCCTGATGGGTCGAGCAGCGCTCGGCTGGCAGGGTCTGCTTGCCGATGCCCGCTATCCCGCCATCCAGCAGGCCCTCGCTGGCCCTTCGTTTTCCGCTTGAGATTCGCCGCATGAGCACGCCCACACTCGCCGACGCCCTGCGCCAATCGCGCGTCATCCACGATCGTGTCGCCATCGACCGCGCGATTGCTCGCATCGCCGCTGAAGTGCGGGCTGAATATGGCCGCGAGTTGTTTCCGCCCTTGCTCCTCACGGTCATGAATGGCGGGATGCTGTTCGCCACGGGCCTGGCGCTTGAAACCGGCATCGACTTCCAGTTCGACTTCATGCATGCCACACGCTATCGGGGAAAAACAGCGGGCGAGAAGCTGGTGTGGTTGCATCGTCCGCAGACGCCGTTGAAGGGCCGTCGCGTGCTGGTCGTCGACGACATCCTTGACGAGGGCAATACACTGGTCGGCATCACCCAATGGTGCCGCGATCAAGGCGCTGCCGATGTGCGTGTGGCCGTACTCTGTCGCAAGGTACATGGGCGCTGTGCGTCCGGTGCGCAGGCCGAACACATCGGCCTTGAAGTGCCGGACTTCTACGTGTTCGGCTACGGCATGGATTTTTACGAGCAGGGTCGCAGCCTGCCAGCAATCTACGCATGGGAGCCAAAGCCATGAATGCCCGTATGGGTTCGCGTATCGACTTCGCCGTCATTGGTGGCACGGGGCTCTACCAATTGGCCGAACTCGACGGCGTGCAGACGCACATGATCGAGACGCCCTATGGCGCGCCATCCGCACCGCTGCGTGTCGGTGGCTTTGGTCCGCATCGCATCGCCTTTCTTGCCCGCCACGGCGAAAGCCACGCGATGCCGCCGCATCGCATCAACTACCGCGCCAACCTGTGGGCATTGAAGTCGCTGGGTGCTTCGCGCGTCGTGGCCGTCAACTCGGTGGGTGGCATTACCGAACGTTGGGGGCCCCGCGTGATCGGCGTGCCCGACCAGATCATCGACTACACCCATGGCCGCAGCGTGAGCTTGTGGGATGGCGAGGGTGAGGCCCTGCACGTCGATTTCGGCGAGCCCTACACGCCTTGGCTGCGTCGCGCACTCATCGACGCGGCGATGGCGGCCGGCGTGCCCGTCGTTGACGGTGGCTGCTATGGCGCTACGCAGGGACCGCGGCTCGAAACCAAGGCCGAGATCGAGCGCCTGCGCCGCGATGGCTGCGACCTGGTGGGCATGACCGGCATGCCGGAAGCCGCGCTCGCGCGCGAACTTGGCCTTGATTACGCCGGTCTCGGCATCGTCGCCAACTGGGCTGCGGGGCGCGCGCCAACCGAGGAAGTCATCACACTGGATGAGGTGTTGGCGAACATGGCGGCTGCGACGATTCCGCTTCCTGCTCTATTGCGCGCACTGCGCTTCTGAGGGCGGCGTCCTGCGCGCCAGCGCCGAATTGCAGGTCTGCGAGTTCGGCATATAGCCCGCCCTTGGCTTGCAACTCGGCGTGCGTGCCGATGTCGACGATGCGGCCGCCGTCCATCACCACGATGCGGTCGGCCTTGAGCACGGTGGCGAGCCGATGCGCGATAACGAGCGTGGTACGGCCCTGCATCAGTCGCTCCAGCGCCTGCTGGATCATGTGCTCGCTCTGCGCATCGAGCGCCGAGGTGGCCTCGTCGAGCAGCAAAACCGGCGCATCCTTGAGCAGGGCGCGGGCGATGGCCACGCGCTGTTGCTGGCCACCGGAAATGCGTGCACCGCGTTCGCCCAGTTCACTGTCGTATCCCTGTGGCAGGGCGCGGATGAACTCGTCCGCCTCGGCCAGCGCCGCAGCGCGATGTAGCTCTCCGTCGCTTGCATCAAGGCGGCCGTAGCGGATGTTCTCGGCGGCGCTTGCGGCGAAGATCATCGGATCTTGCGGCACCAGCGCGATGATTTGGCGTAGCGCCTGTGGATCGAGCGCACGCAGGTCGATGCCGTCGAGCGTGATGCGCCCCTGCTGCGGGTCGTGGAAGCGCAGCAGCAATTGCAGCATCGTACTTTTGCCGGCACCCGATGGGCCGACGAGTGCGACCGTTTCGCCGGGGTGGATCTCGAGATCGATTCCATCCAGCGCGGCGGCATCGGGCCGCGTGGGGTAGTGGAAGCGCACGCCTTCGAAGCGCAGCGCGCCGCGCACCGACCCAGGTAGTGGCGTCGGTTGTTTCGGTGCGGTGATCGTTGCCTCCTCTGCAAACAGATCGGCAATCCGCTGCATGCCGCCGCCGGCCCGTTGCACCTCGGCCCAAACTTCGGTGAGCGCACCCACCGATCCGGCACCAATCAGCGCGAAGAGCATGAATTGCCCGAGGGTTCCGGCACTCATCGTGCCTTCAATGACCGCCTGCGCGCCGCTCCACAACACCAGCACGATGGCACCAAAAAACAACAGGATCGCGGTTGCTGTCAGCATCGCTTGCAGGCGTATGCGCTTCGCGGCCGCCGCCAGCGTGGCTTGCAGGGCTAGGTCGAAACGTTCGCGCTCATACGCTTCCCGCGCATAGCTTTGCACGGTGTGCATCGCGCCGAGGGTTTCGCCAGCGCGGGCGTTGGCGTCGGCCACGCAATTCTGGGTCGACTCGCTGGCCCGGCGAACCCGGCGACCGCCGAGGGCAATCGGCAAAACGGCAAGCGGAATGCCAATGACAACGAGGCCGGCGAGCGTTGGGCTGGTTACCACCAGCATCGTTACGCTGCCGAGCACCGTGACAATGCTGCGCAGCGCCACCGACATACTGGAGCTCACCATGCTGCGCAGCAGCTCGGTGTCGGCTGCGAGCCGCGAAACCAGTTCGGCCGAGCGCGAGCGGTCGTAGAAGGCTTGGTCGAGCGAAAGGAAATGCGCGTAGAGACGGTCACGGAGGTCAGCGACGACGCGCTCCCCCAGCAACGAAACAAAGTAGAAGCGCAGGGCGGTGGCAAAGGCCAGCACGACCGCCACCGCAAACATCAAGAAAAACCAGCGGTCGATGTCGCCGCCGGCGCGGAAGCCCTGATCGATCATGTGCCTCACCGCGACGGGCAGCGAGAGCGTGGCCGCCGAGGACAGTGCGAGCGCACCCAGCCACGCGGCGACCAATCGTCGATGCGGAGTGAGAAAGGGCAGCAGACCGCGCAGGGAATTGACGCTCTGGCGCGAAGTGGGCTTGGGGACAGCAGGCGTGTCGCTCATGCCGACATTGTCGCATCGTGCCGGGTCGTCGTCCTCAGTCTTCGACGCGCAGACGGAGCGTGCCTTCCGCCAAGCGTGCGCCCAGCCATTCGCCCGGCGCGACCTCGGCCGCAGTGCGTACCACCTGTCCGTCGGCGCGCTGCAAGATGGCATAGCCGCGCCCCAGTGTTGCCAGTGGGCTCACCGCGTGCAGGCCACGGCCGATCTCGCGCAGCAGGCCGACGCGGGCTTGCAGACCACGGGTGAGTGCGGTGTCTTGCCGCGCGCCAAGCAGTGCGAGCCGCTGGCGTAGCCCTTGCAAACGCAGCGCCGGCGCTTGTTGATCCAGCCGTCGAGCCAAGGCATCGGCGTTCGCACGCTTTGCTGTCAGTCGTTTGGTCATTGCTGCGTCGATACGCAGCTTCAACGCGGTGGCACGGCCATGACCGCGCTCGATACGCCGCTGCGGACGTTCGGCTTGCAGGCGCAATCCGGCGTGGTCGGTGCGCTGGCGTGAGCGGTCGAGTGCCTGCGCGAGCTGGCGCCGTAGCCGCGCTTGCAGGTGATCGATACGCGCGAGCATTTCGACGCGGTCCGGCACCAGCAGTTCGGCAGCCGCCGAGGGTGTCGGTGCGCGCAAGTCGGCAACGAAATCAGTCAGGGTGAAATCGACCTCATGGCCCACTGCCGACACCACGGGCACCGGTGATTCGGCAATCGTCCGCAGCAGTGCTTCGTCGTTGAAGCACCACAAGTCTTCGAGTGAGCCGCCGCCGCGGGCCAGCAGCAGCACATCGTGGCGGCCGGCCGCATACGCCGCGCGCAGGGCCTGGATGATCGCGGGAGCCGCTGTCGCACCTTGCACAGGCACCGGCAGCAGTTCGACCTCAAGCAAGGGCCAGCGGCGCGCGAGCACGCTCTGGATGTCGCGGATGACGGCACCGCTCGGTGAAGTCAGCACGCCCAGCCGGCGCACAAAGCGCGGCAGCGGGCGCTTGCGAGCCGTCGCAAACAGGCCTTCTGCATCGAGCTTCGCCTTCAAGGCCTCAAGGGCCAGGCGCAAGGCACCTTCGCCGGCTTCTTCCATGTGCTCCAGCAGCAGTTGGTAGTCGCCTCTCGGCTCGTACAACGTGAGCTTGCCGCGCACCAGCACCTGCATCCCTTCGCGCGGTGTGAAGCGCATCCACTGCGCCTTGGCCTTGAACAGCGCGCAGCGCACCTGTGCACGATCATCTTTCAGGGTGAAGTACAGGTGCCCGGAGCCCGGCCGCGCCAAGCCTGATAGTTCGCCTTCTACCCAGATCGACGGAAAGCTGCCTTCCAGCAAATCGCGCGCGAGGGTGTTGAGCTGGTAGGGCCGAAGCGCGGTGCGCCCGGCGTTGCTGGGAATGTTCATGGCCGCGGCTGGGCCGCGCTGCAGCGCGCAATACCGGCGGCGTGGGCGCGACGGTACACTGAGCGTCTGGGACGGGAGTAAGCGCGCATGGGCGAAGTGTATCTACGTTTGGGGGAGGTTCTGCCAACGGGTGCGCGCGCAGAATTGCCTTTTGCTGCTGATGCGAAGCGCGTCAGTACATGGGTCGAGGCCTTGCCGCGCGCTGATGTCGGTGCCACACGGCGCGCTTTGCTGCAGGCGCTCGAAGCCCTCTCGACGACGTCGGTGTTGAAAGGTGCAACGCGCCGAGAAATGGCTGATGTTCTGCAGCCGATCGTGCTCGACACAGCGCTCTCGACGAAGCGCCTTTATGCCGGAAAACCACTGCCGCTCACAAACGATCTAGCGGCATTACCCAAGGAAGCCGTGCTGCTGCACTTGCGCCTCGCGCACGCTTATCGCATGGGCGCAGCCGATCTTTGCGCGCCGTCGGGCAGCCTTCCGTGGCTGCGCGGCGGCAAGGTGGCCGAGACCTTGCATCTAGCAGTTCATCACTATGCAGAAGCACTGCTTGCCACATGGCGGATGTATGTCGATCTGCCGGCCGACGCTTGGCGCGGTCTGCACCGAGCCTACCGATTCGCGGTCAGTCGCGAGCTCGAGCAACGCCCGATGCCGAATTCGTCTTCGGGAGCCGGTGCAACGCTGCAGCGACGTTATCTCCAACTGCTGCTGATGGATGTCATCCACCCGCGAGCCTTTTCGCAATCCGAGCAGGATGCTGTTTGGATGCTTTGCGAGGCCTTTGTCGATCGCACGCCCTTGCGGGATACGCCATCGGATACTTCGGTGGGTGTTGCCGACGATGCCGACGAGGGTCCGAGTGTCAAGCTGCCCGCGCGGCAGTATCTGGATCTGGTTGCTTTCGCGACCGCCGTGGAAGGCGCGATCATAACCGCCGAGTCCGATCCCACCAACGCAACATCCATGCTCGGATTGCCGGTGGCTCTCAGTGCGGATGTTTTGCGTAAGTTGCGTCGTGCACTCTCGCAGGCGGCCGCGCGGCAGTTTTTGCGGCTTGAAGCGGGGCACTCCGTGGAGACCGTATTCGGGCTGTCTGGCCTGCATTTTCAAACCAGTGGCGAGCGTGATTTCGACGCCTTCGCACGTCAGGTTTTCGGCAAAGAGATCGACGAAACGCGGCGCGCTACCTGGGCTGTCGGCGGTGTTGATGGCGCGGCTCGCTCCGCCCGTGTGCTGGCTACCATCGTCGATCAAAGCCTTGGCGGCTATCGGATACGCTGGCCGCAGGCGACCTCACAACGGTTGCGGGTCGGCGAGTTGGTTGGCCTTCATTTGGGTGACAGCGAAACTCCTTCCGATTGGATGATTGGCGTTCTGCGTTGGCTGCGCTACGAGGCCGATGGCCAAGTGATGGCTGGCGTTGAGCTGCTGTCGCGCTCGGTTGCCGCGGTGGCGCTTCTGACCATGGGCGGCAGCGTGCGGATGCCTTTACGCGCCTTGGAACTGCGACCGCCCTACGGTGGCGACGACTGGCTGTACCTCGCCGGTCAGCGTCTGCCGCAGGGTGAGGTGCTGCGACTGGGTCGGGAGTGTGACGTTGCTGATCGCCTGCTCGACCGCCGACCGGAAGACCGTCTGCGCGACCTACGCCTCACGCAGGTTCTCGGTGATTATTTTCTCTACCGCTACGCGCCCGTTCCGGTGCCACTGACTTGAATACTCCGATGAGCTCCGTTGCCCCGGCGCCGCGTCGCCGTTCGATCCCGGTTCGCGTCGGCAAAGTGACGGTCGGCGGTGACGCGCCGATCGTCGTGCAGTCGATGACCAATACCGACACCGCCGACATCAAGAGCAGCACCCAGCAGATCGCCGAGCTGTGGCGTGCGGGTTCCGAGAAGGTGCGCGTTACCGTCAACAACGAGGAATCCGCCGCCGCGGTGCCGCATATCCGCGACCGGCTGGCGATGATGGGCATCGAGGTGCCGATCATCGGCGACTTCCACTACAACGGGCACCAGTTGCTGAGCCAGCATCCGGCCTGCGCCGAGGCGCTGGCGAAGTACCGCGTCAACCCAGGCAATGTCGGTTTTGGCAAGAAGAAGGACACTCAGTTCGCGGCCATCATCGAGAAGGCGCTGGAGTACGGCAAGCCCGTGCGCATCGGTGCCAACTGGGGCTCGCTCGACCAGACCCTCGCCGCCGTGCTGATGGACGAGAACGCCCGGCGCGCCGAGCCTTGGGATGCGGCCCGCGTGCTGCGCGAGGCGCTGGTGCGCTCCGCGCTCGACTCCGCCGAACGCGCGGTCGAACTCGGCTTGCCGAAAGACCGCATCATCCTCTCGGCGAAAGTGAGTGGCGTGCAGGAGCTGATCGCCGTCTACCGTGATCTTGCCGCGCGCTGCGACTTCGCACTGCATCTGGGCTTGACGGAAGCCGGCATGGGCAGCAAGGGAATCGTTGCCAGTACCGCCGCGCTGGCCGTGCTGTTGCAAGAAGGCATCGGCGATACCATCCGCATCTCGCTCACGCCCGACCCGGGGGCTTCGCGTACTCAGGAAGTCATCGTCGCGCAGCAGTTGCTACAAACCATGGGCTTGCGCGCATTCACGCCGATGGTCACCGCTTGCCCGGGCTGCGGCCGCACCACCAGCAGCTTCTTCCAGGAGCTGGCGAAAGCGGTCGAGGAACATGTGCGCGAGAACATGCCGGTGTGGAAGATCAAACATCCCGGCGTCGAAAACCTCACGCTGGCGGTGATGGGCTGTGTGGTGAATGGCCCCGGTGAGTCGCGTTACGCGAATATCGGCATCTCGCTGCCCGGCACTGGCGAAGCGCCGAGTGCGCCGGTGTTCATCGACGGCGAGAAAGCCATGACCTTGCGTGGCGAGAACATCGCAGCGGAGTTCGTCGGCCTCATCGACGCCTATGTGGCGAAGAATTACCGCTGAATCGTTGTTCAGACCTTCCTTAGGGTTCGGCGTCGAGCTTGTTCTTGAAACGGCACAGGTCGCGTACCAGACAGGCTCCACATAGCGGCTTGCGGGCTTTGCAAACATAGCGTCCGTGCAAAATCAACCAGTGGTGCGCGTTGAGCCGGAACTCTTCGGGCACCGCCTTCAACAGTTTCCTCTCGACCACGTCCACGCTCTGGCCAAGGGCTAAGCCGGTCCGATTCGCAACACGGAAGATGTGGGTGTCGACGGCGATGGTTGGTTCGCCGAAGGCGGTGTTCAGCACCACATTGGCGGTCTTCCGGCCGACGCCGGGCAGGGCCTCCAGTGCTGCGCGGTCACGCGGAACTTCGCCGCCGTGGCGCTCGACAAGGATGCGACAACTGGCGATGAGATTCGCCGCCTTGGTGTTGTAGAGCCCGATGGAATTGATGAAGCCTTTCAGCCCGGTTTCGCCGAGTGTCAGCAAGCCCTGCGGCGTGTTGGCCACTGGGAACAGTCGGCGTGTGGCCTTGTTGACGCCGACGTCCGTTGCCTGCGCCGACAGCAGCACCGCGGCGAGTAGTTCGAAGGGCGTCGTGTACTCGAGTTCGGTCGTCGGCTGCGGATTTTGTTCACGCAGACGGGCAAAAAAAGTGCTGCGTTCGGCGCGATTCATTGCTTGCGGCCCTCACCCAGCCAGCGCGGTCTCGCCCATTGGTCGATCCATGGGGCTGTGGCATTCATCAGCAACACCGCGAACGTGATGCTTTCGAGGAATCCAATCCAGTAGTGAATGACGAAGCTCAACAGCGCCAGCCCTGCACCAAACACCAAGCGTCCGCGTGGTGTGCTGCAACCCGTGACCGGATCCGTGGCGATGAAGAATGCGACGAGTATCAGTGAGCCGGAGTACAACTGTTCCAGCGGGATGAATTGCGATTCGTTGTCCCAAAGCCAGAACGGCACGAAAAGCAGCACCGTCGTGGTGAGCAGGGCCGTCGGTGTTTGCCACGAAATCACGCGCTTCCAAAGCAGAAACAAGCCGCCGAGGGCATAAAGGGTCACTACCCAAAGCGCATAGCTCGGTTGTAACGGTGGCTGGAGAGCGTCGAGCGGAAACGCCAGCAGCACGACGGCTACGCCGACCATCGCTGGGTTGAAGCGATTGCGACCAAGCCCGCCGCAAAGGTGCTTCGCAACAGCCAATGCGGCGAAAATCCCGGTCAAAATCATCCACCACTCAGCCGTAGGTGGCAGCGCCAGCGCGAACAACACGGCCGTCAATGGTGCCGAGAGGTCGCTCAGTGCCGGGCGCAGGGCCGCGCCGCGCACAGCCAACATGGCAGCTTCAATCAACACGGCGAATGCGACCGCCATGGCGATCTGACCGAGTATGCCGGGCCCGACGAAAACGCCCATCGCTGCGATGCCCGGCAGCAAGGCCAGCAGAACGAGGCCCATCCTTGCCGACACGCTGCGCGCGACACGCAGCGATGGAGTGCCCGGATCGCGGAAGCTGCGTGGCGGCTTCATCAGCTGTCGCGTTTTGCTCGTGCCTTCAACAATGCCGCCGCCGCCGCACCTGAAGAACGGATTACTCGGCTGGCCTGTGTCGATGCAGCATCGTCGGCGGCCTTTCGCAGTCGCTCGATACGGCGTTCGAAGCGTTGTCTTGCCGCATCGGCCTTTTGGCGTTTGTGCATGCTCAGGCGTTCCAAGCTTTGAGCTAGCCCGAATTCGGCCGTTAGTGGAATGGCGCTCGGACACACCGCATCGCAAGCGCCGCATTCGATACAGGCTCCGAGGCCGAGCGACCACGCAGCCTTGGCGTCACCGCCTTGCAGTCGCGCGTGCAGGAGTTGCGGTTGCAAGCGCGAAGGGCAGACCGTCGCGCAATCACCACAACGGATGCATGGTTGCGCGTGGTTCGTGGTTGAATTCGGTGTGGACAGCGCGCACCACGCGGTAATTGCGCTGGTGTTCTTGGCAACCGCGATGCTGTCATCGGGCAGAGCGACACCCATCATCGGGCCGCCAGCGCGCAGCACGACAGCATCCTCGCGCCAGCCACCCAAGGCATCACCGAGCGCAGATGCTGGCGTGCCGATGGCCACATCGAAGACTGCCGCGTTGTCCATGCCATTGCCGCCAACAGTGACGAAACGCGACACCAGCGGCTCACCATCCCGCACTGCACGGAGCGCAGCGAAAGCAGTGCCGATGTTCTGTACCAGTACGCTGAGATCATCAGGAAAACCATCGTCCGGCACGTCCTCGCCGGTGAGGGCCAGGATCAATTGGCGCTCGCTAACGGCGGGATAGCGATTGGGCATCGGTTGCAGCTCAATGATGCGACCGCTATGGATACCGGCAGTGGTGTTTTCCCGTTGGAGTGATTCACGCACCGCAGCAAGAGCCGAGCGCATTCCTTGCCCCACGGCCAGCACAATCCGCGTCGCGCCGCAGAGCCGCGCTAGCATCCGTCCACCGGCCAATACGTCATCGGCGTGCTCGCGCAGCAACGCTTCATCACTGGCGATCACCGGTTCGCATTCAAGGCTATTGAGAATCAGCAGCCGCCGTCCCGCGACAAGTTTTTCGGCACTCGGCCAGCCTACTCCGCCTGGTCCGACAATGCCCGCTTCGGCCATTCGCGCACGAAGTTCCCCGAGTGGCGCGTCGTGTGGACTCAATGGCGGTAGGCGAATCTCGGGGAAAGTTCCGTCCGCAGAATGACCTGCAACGCCGCTACCGACATCGATGAGCACATGCAGTGCTTCAGGCAATCCAGGCAGTGCTACAGGCCCGCGTTCGAAGCCCACAACCACGCCAGCCGCGGGCGAATGCACCGCCGCGCCGAGTGAGTCCGGTGGCACACGGCCAAGGCATTGGAAACGCGCGACGCGTTCGCCGACGCCGACGCAGGGCTCGGCTTCGACGCCCGCGTGCTGCAACAGAGGCACGCGCAGTCGCGCCGGCAGGGGCAGGCAGCGAACGGGCGCAGGTGCCGGCGTCATGGCCGGCAGAGTGAGCCCACCGAAGAAGCGTTGAAGGCCCATTCAAGGCAGGCCCATGCGTGCTCAGCGGCCAGTGAAGGTGGGTTTGCGTTTGGCGAGGAAGGCGCTGGTGCCTTCCTTCATGTCCTCGGTCGAGAACGCAATGGCGAAGCCCTGCGTTTCGTAATCGAGGCCGATGTCGATGGGTGCTTCACCGCCGATCAGCACGGCATCGAGGATGCCGCCCAGCGCCTGCGCTGCGGACTGGGCCAGTTGCGCGGCGATGGCGAAGGTGGTGGCTTCAAGCTCCGCCGCCGCTACCACGCGGTTGACGATGCCGAGCTGCAGCGCGCGCTCGGCGGTGATCGGCGCGCCCAGCAGGCAGAGCTCCAGTGTGGCGGCGCGGCCGGCCAAGCGAAGCAAGCGTTGCGTACCGCCGAAACCGGGAATCAGGCCGAGGGTGATTTCGGGCTGGCCCAGCATCGCGGTATCCGCAGCAATGCGCAGGTGGCAGGCCATTGCGAGTTCCAGCCCGCCGCCCAGCGCAACGCCGTTGAGCATGCCGATGACCGGCTTGCGCGAACGCTCGATGCGCGTCATCAGTGCCTGCCCGTGGCGCGAGAAATCGCGCGCCTGCACCGGCGTGAGGCTGTTCATTTCGGTGATGTCGGCACCGGCCACGAAGGCTTTGGGCCCGCTGCCGGTGAGCACGATGGCGCGCACTTGCTCGTCCGATTCGGCAGCGAAAAACGCCGCGTGCAGGTCGCTCAAGGTGGCGCGATTCAGGGCGTTGCGCTTGTCGGGACGATGGACGGTGATGACGCGGACTGCACCGCGGTCTTCGGTCAGGAGGGTGTTGAAGGTCATGCGCGCTCCGCGCGGGCTGTGGGCAAGGGTTGCATGAGGATCGCGCTTGTCAGTAGCGATTCAGGGCTCTGGTCGCTATTCTACGCCGCCTAAACCTAGCTCTCGGGGCCGCCCCTCGGCCTTGATTCTTTGTGGAGCCGCTTTGGCCCACTCCTTAGTTGTTTTGCTGGAGACTTTGATGATCGTGCGCGTTCTCGCTCTTGCTCTTGCCGCCGCCGTCGCCACCACCGCGAGCGCGCAGGCCCCGGCTCCTGCCGCCCAGAACCGCCCGCAGGGTGCGCCCGCCCAGCCGGCACCGCTGCCCCAGCCCGACAAGAACACCCTGAGCTATGCCCTCGGTTACGACGCGGGCTTGTCGATCGTCAGCGCCAAGGCCGATGTCGATATAAATCAGGTCATCCGTGGCCTGCAAGACGCTTACAACAAGCGTCAAGCGGCCTTCTCGGAAGAAAATATGGCCCGTGCCGTGGGATGGTTGCAGCAGAAGCTGCAAACCGAGGCCCGCGCCGAGTTCGAAACCGCAGTACGCGAGAACAAGGCCAAGTCGGACGCATTCCTCGCCAGCAATCGCGCCCGGCAGGGTGTGACGGTGCTGCCCTCGGGCATCCAGTACCGCATCATCGACGCCGGAACCGGCGCGAGGCCAACGGCCAACAGCGAAGTGCAGATGCACTTCCGCTACTCGCTGCATACCGGCCAGGAACTCGCCAACACCTACGCCTCCCCGACCGCGCAGCCGGCGAGCTTCCGTGTCGACCAGTTCCCGCTCACCGGCATCCGCGAAATTCTCCCGCTGATGCCAACCGGTTCGCGTTGGGAAATCTTCCTGCCGCCCGACAAAGCCTTCGGCAACGACCCGCGCTCGCCGGTTGGTCCGGGCCAAGCCCTCGTGTTCGATCTCAAGCTGGTCAGCGTCAAATAATTCTGACGCTGGCACCACATCGGCAGGGTGTCGCTCCGGCGGTGCCCTGTTTTTTTTCGCGCACTCTCTCCTCGTTCTAGCACTGCTTCTCCGGCATGACTGCTCCCATCCTCTCACCCTGCACAGGCATCTGTAGCCTCGATACAACCGGCTTTTGCGAAGGCTGCTTGCGCAGCGGCGACGAAATCACGCAGTGGTCGCTGATGAGCGACGCTGAGCGCCAACGCCTGATGGACGAAGTGCTGCCTGAGCGTGAGTCGCGGCTGGCGCGGTGACTGGGCTGATGCCAACCCGTGACATCCTGCAGCGCGCGCTGCTCGGGCTGCAACCCGCGCCGCCGACGCAGGCATGGAATCTCGCCGAGCTCGCCGATGTGCTGCCAGCCGAGCCGCTGCGCCCCGCAGCGGTGCTCGTCGGTCTGCGCGAGCATGCCAGCGGCACGACCGTGCTGCTGACGCGACGGCAGGACGTGTTGCGACACCACGCCGGGCAGATCAGCTTCCCTGGCGGCCGCGTCGACGGTGCCGATGCCGGACCGCTTGCTGCGGCGCTGCGTGAGACCGAAGAAGAAGTGGGCCTGCCCGCGCGCGCCATCGAACCCGTTGGCTGGTTGGACCCTTACGCGACGATCACCGGTTTTCACGTTTGGCCACTGGTGGCACGCATCGATCCGGAACGCCCCCTGCTGCCGAATGCCGCCGAGGTGGCCGAAGCCTTCGAGGTGCCGCTCGAGTTCCTGCTTGACCCTGCCAGTGCTCACGACGTCACCTTGGAATGGCGCGGTCGCTCTCGTTTTCTGGTCGAGTTCCGGTGGCGTGAACACCGCATCTGGGGTGCCACGGCGGCGATGCTGGTGAACCTCCGCGAGCGCTTGCGAGTCGCCGCTGCGGACTGATTGGTTGGCATACACCGCGCTGCGCCGCTGACACGGTACGTTCATCCGCTCGCGGCAATATTTCAACTTTTGCGAAAGGTGTTTCAGTGACGGTCATTCAACAGTGGGTAAGCGCGCGCGGATGCGCTTTGGTGCTTGCGGCGGCGGTCTTTGCGCTGGCGGATGGCGTGGCTGCCCAAGGCGCGAGACTTTGCCTTAGCGGCTCCAACACGATCGGCGAGAAACTCGCTCCGGCCTTGGTGAAAGCATGGGCTTCGAAGCAGGGCTGGACGCTACAGTCGCAGCAACGCTCGGCAATCGACGAAGTTCGGCTGGCGTTCGCCACCCCGCGCGGTGCGATGGTTGTTGATGTTCTGGCGCACGGTACAAGCACCGGCTTTGCGGCCCTGCGCGAGGGTGAATGTGACCTGTGGATGGCTTCGCGGGCGGTGCGCGCGCAAGAAATCGCGGAGGCCAGACAGCTAGGCAGACTCTACGAGCAGGGTGCGGAACACGTCATTGCGCTCGATGGTCTCGCTCTCATCGTGCATCGGTCGAATCCGCTATCGGCACTGACCGTGGATCAGGTGCGCGATATTTTCTCTGGCCGCCTGCGCGACTGGGCGGCGCTGGGAGGCGCGCCGGGCGCGATCGCGCTGCATGCGCGCGATGACCAATCGGGAACCTACGACACGTTTCGTTCGCTGGTGATGGGCGATACGGCACTGAGTACTGCCGCCGTTCGATACGAATCGACCGAGAAGCTGGCCGCCGCCGTTGCCTCCGATCCGCGGGCCATTGGTTTTGTCGGGCTGGCGGGCGTTGGGGGAGCGAAAACCCTGGCGCTTTCCGAGCGTGAGACCGCCCCGTTGGCACCCACGCCGCTCTCGGTGGCCACCGAGGACTACCTGCTCTCACGCCGTTTGTTTTTCTACAGCGCTGTACAGCCGCAGGCGGAAGCTCGCTCGCTGCTCGAGTTCGCCGTTGGGCCCGAAGGCCAGGCGGTGGTGACGGAGATTGGCTTCGTTCCGCAGGACGTTCGTGCGTTACCGCAAACGGTACCACCGGCTTACGCCGAATACCGCGACCTGGTGGCTGGTGCGCGGCGCCTGACTCTGAACTTCCGTTTCGGCAATGGCACAGCGATTCTGGACAACAAGGCCATCGAGGACATTGATCGCGTCGCGCGCTTCATGCAGCAGCCAGGGCAAGCCGGGCACGAGTTGCTGCTGATCGGCTTTGCCGACCGCTCGGAAAGGGTTCCCTACCTCGCGCAGGCCTTGAGCGACGACCGAGTCGATCTCGTGGCGTCCGACCTGCGTGCCCGGGGCTTGCGGGTGGCGAGACAACGCGGCCTCGGACAGATCGCGCCGGTGGCCAGCAACGACACGCCGCAAGGCCGGTTGCGCAACCGTCGCGTCGAAGTTTGGATTCGTCCCATCGCAGCGGCGGCCGTTACTCGGGAACGCGCCCCGGCAACGCCCGGTCTGCGCTGAGGAGCGCGCCGCGCCGATCACTTGCCCAGCTTGGCGACCAAGGCGCGGAGAGCGCTTTGTGTGCTCTCGACGTACCAACGGTCGATGAAGCCGTCCAGCTCGTCGCCGCCGAATGCACCCAATGCGGTATGGATGTCGGCGCGGGCGATCTTGCGGGTTTCCAGCATGGCCTCGCGCGGTAGGTTGGAGAGTTCGCGCAACCAGTTCAGGGCACGCATCGGCACCTGTTCGATCTCGGCCAATTCATCGACGATGCCGTAGGCCAGTGCTCGCTCGGCATCGACCATCGCGCCCGCCACCAGTAGCCGCTCGGCGCGGTGCGGGCCGGTGACGCGGCGCAGCAATGCTTGGATGGCGTCGGGAGCTGCGAGCCCGACTTGGGTTTCGTTGAGGCCGATCCGGTAATCGCCACGGGCCATGACACGGTAGTCGCAGCACAGTGCCAGTACGCAGCCGCCGGCGGGGCTGTGGCCGTTGATGGCCGCAGCGACGGGCACAGCGCAGTGCGCCACTGCGCGCGCGGCGGTGAAGAACTGGCTCCAGACGGCGGTCAGACCGGCGCGATCAAGCGCCAACAAATGCGGAACATCGAGCCCCCCGGAAAACGCCTTCGGCCCGCCGGAGAGCACCACACCGTCCACGCCCTGTAGCGCTGCTGGATCGAAAGCGTCCGCCAAGGCCCGCAGAAGTGCCGAGTCCAGCGCGTTGACCGGTGGTCGTGCAAGCCGGATTTCGAGAAAAGTGTCGTGCGCGATGCGCTCCAGCATGTTGGGTCTCATTCGATTTCGATGTGGTCGGCCCAACGATAGCGCACGGTGTAGTGCAGCTTTATCTCGCCACCGGCCGGCACCGTTACCGAGGCTTCGATGTGCTGCGCGTCCTTCTTCGCGAAGATCGCGGCACCTTCGACGAGTTGCCAGTCGGTCCAGCGCGGCAGGCGATCCTGCACGTCGATTTTGGCCGGCGTGGACTTGCCGTTGCGTAGCGTCCACTGGACGGCTTCGGTCATCGTGCGCCCGCTACGGTCAAGGACGAAATCGACCGTGCGGCGCTCGCTCGAAACATCGAACGGACGGCCTAGGTCGAGATCCACGCGGCGTCCGGCTGCGGTGTGGCCAAGCTCGGCTTCGCCGAGCAATTCGTCGTCCACGAAAGCACGCAGCCTCCCGGCGGGAAGCGGAATACCGAGCCCCGCGCTGCGCTCATTCTGGAACGACAAGTGCGTGCGCACGGCCACTTCGCCATCGCCACCGAGATGGCGTTGGATCAGCGGGTGTTCCGGCATCCAATCGCCCGATTCATGCCGAGCGACAAAACGCCGCACGCAGGGGACGGCGGGTGCCGCATCAAGAAGTGCCAGACGCTGAAGGCTCCCGTCGGGGAGATCGCCTGTGCCTGGGAGAATGTAGCGGTGGTCGTTGCCGGAGGCCGTCAGCGCCGGCGCGGCATCGGCCACCATGAGCGGTGCTTGCTTCACTACTGACCGATCCAATGTTCCGGATAGGGTCATGGCATCGATTTGCCGGTTCGAATCACCGGCGACGAGGTGAATTGCAATACCGCGGAAGTCGATGCCGGAGCGGTTCACCGCCATGGCGTGGCTCTCAAGGCGCATCGTGCAGTCGTGGGCTTCGTTTCGTAGCTCGGCGTGGTATTCGGCGCGCCAAGCGAGGCCGGCCGTGGCGTAGTCGAGTGTGGCTGAGCGCTGGCCCTGCGCGTCGATGAGGAAGCGCAGCGTGGGCCGCGCAACCAGCCCCTCCGGCGCTTGCGCCAGCGTGAATCCGCTGAAGTGGGATAGCACGCGCAGTACACCGCTTGCCTCACGCAGGGTCAGGCCGGCCCCCACCGCAACGAGCTCACCGGTGAAGCTGCGAGTTCCTCCGGCATGCGATTGCTCGACGGTGATCTCACGCCCCAGGGCACGCTGGAGCAGCCGTGCCTGGTCGAGGCCGGCGAAGTCGAAGCGCTGGCTGCGTACCTGCACGCCTTCGCCCAAGAGGCGCACGCTGGTGGGGTCGATCGCCAGCGGCAGGTCATCGATGGTGTGTTCGCCCGCTCGCAGCGACAGTGGACGCTGCACCCGGGCGTAGCCTGCTCGGGTCGTGCTGCCTTGGGTTTGTAGCAGGGCGTCGAATCCATCGCTGTACACGGTCAGACGCTGAGGCGAGGCGGCAAGGGGCAGTGCGAGAACGCCGAGACTAAGCGCGAGTGCGACACCAAGCGGCCGCAAGCGAACAAGACGGGTTGGCATGGAAGGCTCCCTGGGCGCGCGGGATCATGAAAAGGCGGCTCGGATCAGGGTTGGCAGCGGGATCGATGCACCACTGCCATCCACCCAAACCATCACGGTGTGGCCATCAGCGTACAGCACGTCGTGTTGCGTTGCGCTCTCGACGCGGTGGCCCAGCGTAAGGCTCTTGGTGCCGAGTTTCTGGCCCAGCAGGCAGATCCTCAAACGCTCTGGCCAGTGGATGGGGCGGCGGTAGTTCAGGGTGGCTGCGGCGAGGATCGGCGCGCCGTCCATTGCCGTCCAATCGCTGCTCAGGCTACGAAACCATGCCACGCGCGCCTCTTCGATGTAGCGCAGGTAGCTGACGTTGTTGACGTGATTGAAGGCATCCATGTCGCCCCAGCGTACGTCTAGAGTGATCTCAAACACGGACTTCATGCGGTTTTCCTTTTTCTCACGAGATTTACGGCCGGGGTGGTGCGGGCGGTGCGGGCGTCGCCAAGCAATTTGGCGAGGAAGCGGCCGGTGTGCGAATCGGGGTGCATGGCAATCTGCTCGGGTGTGCCTGTCGCGACAATGCTACCGCCGCGATGGCCGCCTTCCGGCCCGAGATCGATCACCCAGTCAGCGGTTTTCACCACATCGAGGTTGTGCTCGATCACCACCACGGTATTGCCGTCGTCGCGCAGGTTGTGCAGCACCGCCAGAAGATGCTCGATGTCGGCGAAGTGCAGACCAGTGGTCGGCTCGTCGAGGATGTACAGCGTGCGGCCGGTGTCACGGCGACTGAGTTCCTTTGACAACTTCACGCGTTGCGCTTCACCGCCCGAGAGTGTGGTCGCGCTCTGGCCGAGCTTGATGTAGGTCAGACCCACGTCGATGAGTGTTTCGAGCTTTCGCGCGATGCTCGGCACCGGCTCGAACAGCTTCAGTGCTTCCTCGACGGTCATCTCCAGCACGTCGTGGATGCTGTAGCCCTTGTAGAGAATCTCCAGCGTTTCGCGGTTGTAGCGCTTGCCATGGCAAACGTCGCAGGGCACGTACATGTCTGGCAGGAAATGCATCTCCACCTTGATGAGTCCATCGCCTTGACAAGCCTCGCAACGTCCGCCGCGCACATTGAAACTGAAGCGCCCCGGTGCGTAGCCGCGGGCACGGGCTTCGGGCACCTGCGCGTAGAGTTCGCGCAGTGGCGTGAACAGGCCGGTGTAGGTGGCCGGATTCGAGCGCGGCGTGCGGCCGATCGGCGTTTGGTCGATGTCCACCACTTTGTCGAACAAATCGAGGCCGATCACCTCCCGATACGGCGCAGGCGAGGCGCTCGATCCGTTGAGCTCGCGCGAAGCCAGCGCGTAAAGGGTGTCATTGATCAGGGTCGATTTTCCCGAGCCCGAAACGCCCGTCACCGCCACAAACAGGCCTGCCGGGATTTCGAGATCGACGTTTTTCAGGTTGTTACCGCCGGCACCCAGCAAGCGCATCCACTGGTCTTTCTTCGGTGCGTGGCGCCGCAAGGGAACCTCGATGCGACGCTCGCCCGAGAGGTACTGCCCGGTGATCGAGCGTGGCGACGCCATGATGTCGGCCACCGAGCCTTGCCCGACCACTTCACCGCCGTGTACGCCCGCGCCGGGGCCGATATCGACGACGTGGTCGGCGAGGCGAATGGCGTCCTCGTCGTGTTCGACCACGATGACGGTATTGCCGAGGTCGCGCAGCCGCGTCAGCGTGCCCAGCAGCCGCTCGTTGTCGCGCTGATGCAGGCCGATCGATGGCTCGTCGAGCACGTACATCACTCCCACCAGCCCGGCACCGATCTGCGAGGCCAGGCGGATGCGCTGTGCTTCGCCGCCGGAGAGCGAATCGGCCTGCCGGTCGAGAGTCAGGTAATCGAGGCCGACGTCGACGAGGAAGCGCAGGCGCTCGCGGATTTCCTTGACGATCTTCACCGCGATCTCGCCGCGCCAGCCCGGCAGGGTCAGTTCGCTGAAAAAAGCCATGCAGGCATCGACTGGAAGATGCGCCACCGCCGGCAGGTTGCGCTCGCCGACGAACACGTTCCGCGCCATCCGGTTCAGGCGCGCGCCGCCGCAGTCGGGGCAGGGCTGGTCGCTGATGTACTTCGCCAGCTCCTCGCGTACCGTTTGCGATTCGGTTTCGCGATAGCGGCGCTGCAGATTCGGCAGGATGCCTTCGAACACATGTTTGCGTTGGCTGCGACCACCCGCTTCGGTGACATAGGTGAACGCGATCTGCTCGTCGCCCGAACCGCGCAGCACCGCCTCGCGCGCTTTCTCCGGAAGGTCCTGCCAAGGCGTATCCACACTGAAGCCGTAGTGCTTGGCCAGTGCGGCAATCAGTTGGAAATAGTAGATGTTGCGGCGATCCCAGCCACGCACGGCACCGTTGGCGAGGCTCAGCTCGGGGTGGCCCACCACTTTCGCGGCGTCGAACACTTGGGTGATGCCGAGGCCGTCGCAGGTCGGGCAAGCACCCATCGGTGAATTGAATGAGAACAGCCGTGGTTCGAGTTCGGGTAGCGAGTAGTCGCAGTGCGGGCAGCCGTACTTGCTGCTGAACATCTGCGTCGGCGCGTCTGCCGTGTCCATGTCGACGATCAGTGCCACGCCGTCGGCGAGCTTCAGGGCAGTCTCGAAGCTCTCGGCGAGGCGCTGCTTCATCTCGGACCTTGGCTTGAAGCGATCAACGACGGCTTCGATGCTGTGCTTCACCCGCAGTTCGAGCTTCGGTACCGCGTCTATTTCATGCACGACGCCGTTCACCCGAACTCGCACATAGCCCTGCGCGCGCAGGGCATCGAACACCTGCGCATGCTCGCCTTTGCGCTCGCGCACCACCGGCGCTAACAGCATCAGACGGCGGTTCTCGGGCATGGCCAGCACGCTATCGACCATCTGTCCGATGGTCTGCGCCTCCAGCGCCGCGCCGTGCTCGGGACAGCGCGGTGTGCCAACACGCGCGTACAACAAGCGCAGGTAGTCGTGGATCTCGGTGATGGTGCCGACCGTCGAGCGCGGGTTGTGCGAGGTCGATTTCTGCTCGATCGAAATGGCCGGCGAGAGGCCTTCGATGTGATCGATGTCGGGCTTCTCCATCACCGACAGGAACTGCCGCGCGTAGGCCGATAGCGACTCGACGTAGCGGCGCTGGCCTTCTGCGTAGATGGTGTCGAAAGCCAGCGAGCTCTTGCCCGAACCGGACAGCCCGGTGATGACGATGAGCTTGTCTCGCGGCAGGTCGAGATCGATATTCTTGAGATTGTGTGTACGGGCGCCGCGGATGCGGATCTGGTCCATGGAAGCTCGTGGCGCTGGGGGCAATCGCTTAGTCTAACGGGCCAGCGTCGCCGGGCCGTGACCTCTGCCCAGCCCTGCCTTGGGCGAACCCTAGAACGTGCAATGTCGCTGAACGATGCCCTCGGGTGGCTTGCGCCACGGGCTGATGTAGCGGTATGCTTTGCGACTCCCTGCGTTTAGGTTCGGCTATTCCGGTGCCCGCGCAGGGGCGGCAGGGCGGCTCGCCGTCCGCCAATCCTCAAGAAGAACTACATAGGAAATGCGACATGTACGCAGTGGTCGTCACTGGCGGTAAGCAATACCGCGTGATGGAAGGCGAAACCCTTCGCGTCGAGCTGATCGACGCCGAGGCGGGTGCCAACATCGAAATCAAGGACGTGCTCCTGGTGGGCGATGGTGAGAAAATCACCGTTGGCACGCCCCAGGTCGCGGGCGCTAAAGTTACCGCGACCGTAAAAGGCCACGGTCGGCTTGAGAAGGTCCGCATCGTCAAGTTCCGCCGCCGCAAGCACCATCGCAAGCAGATGGGCCACCGGCAGTACTACACCGAACTCGAGATCACCGGCATTTCGGCCTGATCCGTCCGCTTAAGGAGAACACGTCATGGCAAGTAAAAAGGGCGTAGGCTCGACCCGCAACGGCCGCGATTCGAACCCGAAGTACCTCGGTGTGAAAATTTTTGGTGGCCAAGCCGTCGAAGCCGGCAACATCATCGTTCGTCAACGCGGCACCGAGTTCCATCCGGGTGCTGGCGTTGGCATCGGTCGCGACCACACGCTGTTCGCGCTGGTCGACGGCAAGGTCGATTTCGCGGTGAAGGGTGCCAACAAGCGCCGCACCGTGAGCGTGGTCGGCGCCGAGTAATCGGTCGCCTGGCCGCTCTCGGCAGGCGTGCTGCCCGGTTCGCCGGCAGTGCTGCTCGACACGCAAGGCATCACACGACGCTCCGCCACCGCGGGGCGTTGTCGTTTCTGGCGGTGCCGCGTCGATGAGGCCGGTCGTCGCCCATTTGGAGTGCGCTCATGAAATTCGTTGACGAAGCCGAGATCTCCGTTCATGCCGGAAACGGCGGCAACGGCTGCATCAGTTTCCGCCGCGAGAAGTTCATCCCGCTTGGTGGCCCCGATGGCGGTGACGGCGGCAACGGCGGCAGCGTCTGGCTGGTTGCCGACGAGAATCTCAACACCCTGATCGACTTTCGGCACCACCGCGTCCATCGCGCGCAGCGCGGGCAGAACGGCATGGGCCGTGACATGTACGGCAAGGCCGGCGAAGACATCGAAATTCGCGTGCCAGTGGGTACTTCGGTCGGTAACGTGGCCACCGACGAAATCATCGGTGATCTCACCGAGCACGGTCAGCGTCTGCTGGTGGCGAAGGGCGGTGACGGTGGTCGCGGCAACATCCACTTCAAGACCTCGGTTAACCGCGCCCCGCGCAAATCCACCAACGGCTGGCCGGGCGAGGAGCGTGAGCTGCGCCTCGAACTCAAGTTGCTCGCCGACGTCGGTTTGCTGGGTTTCCCGAACGCGGGGAAAAGCACTTTCGTTCGTGCCGTTTCTGCAGCGACACCGAAAGTGGCCGACTATCCATTCACCACGCTGTATCCGAACCTCGGCGTCGTGAGCGTCGAGGCCTTCAAAAGCTTCGTCATCGCCGACATTCCCGGCTTGATCGAAGGTGCGGCCGATGGTGCCGGTTTGGGCGCGTTGTTCCTGCGCCATGTACAACGCACGCGCTTGTTGTTGCACCTGGTGGACATGGCGCCGATGGACGAGGGCGTCGATCCGGTCGAGCAAGTACGCGCCATCGAGCACGAGCTGCGCAAGTACGATCCGGCGATGCTCGAAAAGCCGCGCTGGCTGGTGCTGAATAAAGCCGACCTGCTCGATGAAGTGGAAACCGCCGAGCGCGTCGCCGATATCGTGCAACGCTTGGACTGGACGGCACCGCACTTCGTCGTCTCGGCGATCAGTCGCGAAGGTACGCGCCCGATCATGCTGAAAGTGCAGCAGTACTTCGACGACCTGAAGCACGCCGCCGCGGAGGCCGCCGAAGATGCGGCTTGGGCCGAGCGCAATGCGCCCGTGCTTGCACCAAAGGCCGGCGAGGGCGGCTGAAAGGCAACAAAAAAGCCGGCGAGAAGCCGGCTCTTTGTGTCCCATGACCCATGCTGGGTCATGGCGGTGCCAGCCTGAGGATCAGGCGGCTTTGATGGCCTTGATGTGGCCGTTCAAACGGGCCTTGTGACGAGCGGCCTTGTTCTTGTGGATCAGGCCGCGCGACGAGTAACGGTCGAGAATCGGCTGGGCGATGGCGAACGCGGCTTCGGCAGCGGCGACGTCCTTCGCGTCGATGGCCTTGACGACCTTCTTGACGGCGGTACGCAGCATCGAGCGCTGGGCCGAGTTGCGAGCATTGCGAACAGCGGCCTGCTTGGCGCGCTTCTTGGCGGACTTGATGTTGGCCACGGACGGCTCCTGCGTGAAACGGGGTAAGATGGTGCGCGAAAGACTGCGGAGTATTGGGGAAAAACCTTGGTGCGTCAAGAAGTAAGCGGCGCGTGGGTGTCGGAATACCGGGCTTGGGCGTAATGCAGCCTGCTCTGCTGCGCTCGACCGCCATTTTCAGCGCAATGACCCTGCTGTCGCGGCTGGCGGGCTTGGCTCGCGATGTGCTGCAAGCCAACCTGTTCGGCGCTTCGGCGGCGATGGATGCCTTCGTCATCGCTTATCGCATCCCGAATTATCTTCGCCGCATCTTTGCCGAGGGCTCTTTTGCGTCGGCCTTCGTGCCGGTTTACTCGTCACTGAAGGACCAAGGCGACCGCGAGGCGGTACGCGCCTTTCTCGATCACATTACCGGTGCGCTGTGCGCGCTGGTGTTGCTGGTGGCGGGCTTGGGCATGCTGGCAGCGCCGTGGATTGCCGCTGTTTTTGCGCCCGGCGCGCTCGATGATCCCGGCCAGATTGAAACCATCGCCGCGATGCTGCGGGTGACGTTTCCCTACCTCGTCTTCATCTCGCTCACCGCGCTCGCTGGCGGCGTGCTGAACAGTCATGGCCGCTTCGGACTCGCTGCGGTGACACCGGTGCTGCACAACGTCGCGATGATCGCGGCGATGCTGGCACTGGCACCAAAGCTCGACGTGGGCCCGATGGCGCTGGCTTGGGGTGTGCTCATCGCCGGCATCTTGCAGTTCGTATTGTTGTGGCCTGCGCTGGGCCGCGTCGGCGCACGGCCGCGTTTTCGGCTCGATTTCCGCCATCCGGCGGTGCGCAAGGTGGGCGCGCTGATGCTGCCGACGCTGTTCTCGTCGTCGGTGGCGCAGTTGAACTTGATCGTCGGAACGATCTTCGCGTCTTTGCTCGTCACCGGCAGCCAGACTTGGCTATTCAGCGCCGATCGTTTAAGTGAGTTCCCACTCGGCCTGTTCGGCGTGGCCATCGGCACGGTGATTCTGCCGCACTTGAGCTCGCGCCACGCCGCGGGCGACGCCGAGGGCTATGCCAAAGCCATCGACTGGGGCCTGCGAATGGTGATGCTCGCCGGCATTCCGGCCGGTATCGGCTTGTTGATGCTGGCGGAACCGCTGGCCTCGGCCTTGTTCCAGCACGGTGCCTTCACCGCCGAAGACGCGCGAATGACTGGTTTGGCTCTGTCGGCCACGGCCATCGCGGTGCCGGCCTTCATGCTGACCAAAGTGCTGCTGCCGGCTTTTTTCTCGCGCCAAGACACCACGACACCGATGCGCGCAGCCATCGCGACAGTGTTCATCAACGTCGGCCTTACCGTAGCGATCACCACGCCGCTCTGGTACTACGACATCGCTGGTGCACACGCCGGTATCGCTTTGGCCACCGCCTTGGCTGGGGTGGCAAACGCCGCCCTGCTGTGGGTTTGGTTGCACCGCAAGGGCATCTATCGAACGCAGCCCGGTTGGGGCAGCTATCTCGTAAAAGTATTGCTGGCGGCCGCTTTGATGGCGGCGGTCTTGGCTGGTCTGCGCCTGTGGCTGGGTGACTTCACCGCGATGCCGCTGTGGCCCCGCTTGGGCGCTGTGTTCGGCTGTATCGGTGCCGGTGCGGCCGTCTATGCGCTCGCCTTGCTGGCCCTTGGCGTGCGCCCGCGGCAGGTCTGGGCGCATTGACGCCGTTATACTTCGCCGCTTATGAGCCATCTGTTCCGTGATATCGGGGGTGCGTCACCGACTCCTGCCGGAAGCGTGGTCTGCATCGGTGCGTTCGACGGCCTGCATCGCGGTCATCAGGCATTGATCGGCCGCGCGCGCGCCCGTGCGCGCCAGCTCGGCTTGCCGCTGGTGGTGCTGAGCTTTGAGCCGCTGCCACGCGAATACTTCATGCGCTCCGATCCGCCGGCACGCTTGCTTCTCGCGGCCGCCAAGATAGCCGCCCTGCGCGCGTTTGGGGTCGATGTGATCGGCTTGCTGCGCTTCAACCCGGCGATGGTGGCGATGCCGGCCGATGCTTTCGTGCGCGAGGTGCTGGTCGCTAAGTTGCAGGCACGCGAGGTGTGGGTGGGGCCGGATTTCCGCTTCGGGCACCGACGCGGCGGTGATGTTGACTTGCTGCAACGGATGGGCACCGAGCATGGCTTTGCCACGCAGGCATTGCCCTTGGTCGAAGACGCCGATGAGCGCGTTTCGAGCACCGCCGTGCGTGTCGCCTTGGCCACCGCCGACTTTGATCGCGCCGCCGCGCTGCTCGGTCGTCGCTACGCCATTGCGGGCCGCGTCGTGCGTGGCAAACAACTCGGTCGAACGCTTGGCTATCCGACCGCCAATCTCAGATTTGGCGGCAAGCGACCACCGCTGCAGGGCATCTTTGCCACTTGGGTGCATGGTGTCGGTGAGCGTCCTTGGCCGAGTGTGTCGAGCTTTGGCACGCGACCCGTGGTGAATGGCAAGCAGGTGTTGCTCGAAGCACACCTTTTCGATTTTGCCGGAGACCTTTACGGCCAACGCATTGAGATCGAGTTCGTTGCCAAACTTCGCGACGAATGGAAATTCGACGGCCTACCTGCCTTGATCGAACAGATGGACCGCGATGCCGCACAAGCGCGAGCAATCCTTGATCGGCACCTGCTTGCCGACCATCCCCCACCCTTAGCCTGACGATACCGTGAGCATCGACTACAAAAGCACCATTTCGCTGCCCGAGACAGCGTTCTCCATGCGCGCCGATCTGCCCAAGCGCGAGCCCGCTGCATTGCAGCGTTGGCGGGATGGCCGTCTGTACGAGCAAGTGCGTGCTGCGGCTGCTGGCCGCCCGCGCTTTGTGCTGCACGACGGGCCGCCGTATGCCAACGGCAACATCCACATCGGCCACGCCGTCAACAAGGTGTTGAAGGACATCGTGGTGAAGTCGAAGCTGCTGGCGGGCTTCGACGCGCCCTACGTGCCGGGCTGGGACTGCCACGGTCTGCCGATCGAAATCGCGGTCGAGAAGAAATCCGGCAAGGTCGGTGACAAGCTCGACGCCGCCGCGTTTCGGCAGAAGTGCCGTGAGTATGCCGCCGAGCAGATTGAAGGACAGTCGCGCGATTTCCAGCGCTTGGGTGTACTGGGCGACTGGGAACACCCCTATCGCACGATGGATTTTCGCTTCGAGGCCGCCATGGTCCGTGCGCTGGCGAAGATCGTCGAGCGTGGGCACCTCGTGCGCGGCGCAAAGCCCGTGCACTGGTGCTTCGACTGCGGCTCGGCACTCGCTGAAGCCGAAATCGAGTACGCCGACAAGACCTCGCCGATGGTCGATGTCGCCTATGACGCGCGTGACTCGAAGGCCTTGGCCGCGAAGTTCGGCGTCGACGCCGGGGATGCCATCGTCGCGGTGCCGATCTGGACGACCACGCCCTGGACGCTACCGGCCTCGCTGGCGGTGACATTGGGGCCGCAACTCGACTATGTGCTGGTCGAAGGCCCAGCTCGCAACGGACGTCGCGTACTACTGGTTCTGGCCGAAGCACTTTGGACGGCTGCGCTCAAGCGTTATGGGATGTTTGACGTATTGACGGACAGGCAAAGGCAGACGGATAACGCCGTGCTTGGTCGCGTCGAAGGCTGCGCGCTGGAAGGCATCACCCTCGCGCACCCGTTCTACGAACGCGATATTCCGATCATTCTCGGCGCGCACGTCACCGCCGAGGACGGCACCGGTGCCGTGCACACCGCGCCCGGCCACGGTCAGGAGGACTTCGCGGTCGCCAAGCTCTACGGCCTCATCGACCAATACACCGCCGCGCAGATCAATCCCATCGATAGCAAGGGCTTGTACCTGCCCGGAACCCCGCCAATCCCAACGCCCGACGGCGAGGTCGCGATCACCGGCGTGCATTTGTGGAAGGCCAACGACCTGATCGTTGCTGCACTCGCCGCGCGTGGCGTGTTGCTGGCCACGAGCAAGCTGCAGCACAGCTATCCGCACTGCTGGCGACACAAGACGCCGGTGGCCTTCCGCGCCACGCCGCAGTGGTTCATCTCGATGACGCAGGCCAACCTGCGCGCCGATGCGCTCGCCGCGATCAAGGGCGTTGCTTGGTTCCCCGACTGGGGCGAGGCGCGCATCAGCGCGATGGTCGATGGCCGCCCGGACTGGTGCATCTCACGTCAGCGCACCTGGGGCGTGCCGATCACCCTGTTCACGCATCGAATCACCGGCGACATTCATCCGCGCTCGGTTGAATGGATGCATGCCGTGGCCGCGATGGTGGAGCAGAGCGGGGTGGACGCGTGGTACGCGCTGGACGCCGTCGATCTGCTGGGTGCCGAAGCCGCCGATTACGACAAAGTCACCGATATCCTCGATGTCTGGTTCGACTCTGGCGTCACCCACGAAGCGGTGCTTGCCGCGCGCGGCGACGAAGGCTTGAGCAAGCCGGCGGATCTGTATCTCGAAGGCTCCGACCAGCATCGTGGTTGGTTCCAAAGCTCGCTGCTGACTGGCGTGGCGATGGACGGCACAGCGCCTTATCGCCAAGTGCTGACGCATGGTTTCGCGGTCGATGCGCAGGGCCGAAAGATGTCGAAGTCGCTCGGTAACGTGGTCGAGCCGCAGAAGGTCATCGACCAACTGGGTGCCGATGTGCTGCGTCTGTGGATCGCTAGTGTCGATTACCGCAATGAGATGTCGGTATCGGACGACATCCTGAAGCGCAGCGCCGATGCCTATCGCCGTATCCGCAACACCGCGCGCTTCCTGCTCGGCAACTTGCACGGTTTTGATCCGGCGCAGCATCTGTTGCCGAGTGCTGATCTGCTGTGGCTGGACGCGCAGGCCGTCGCCCGCGCCGGCGAGGTGCAAGCGGATATCACCGCAGCCTATGCCCGCTACGATTTCGCCGCCGTCGTTGCCGCGCTGCAAAATTACTGCACCAACGATCTCGGCGCGCTCTACCTCGACGTCACCAAGGACCGGCTCTACACGATGCCGGTGGACAGCCGAGGCCGCCGTTCGGCGCAGTCGGCGATGTTCCGTATCGCCGATGCATTGGTGCGTTGGATCGCGCCGATCCTCAGCTTCACCGCCGACGAGATATGGCAGCACCTACCGGGCCGGCGTGAGGCGCAGGTGCTGCTAAGTACCTGGAGCACCGACCTCGACGCCCCAGGCCAAGCCGAGGTCTTGTCGAAATCCAATTTCGCCGCCGTGCTTGCCCTGCGCGACGCCGTCACCAAGGTGTTGGAGCCCATGCGTGCCGGTGGTGTGATCGGTGCCTCGCTCGAAGCCGAGGTCGATCTCTACCTCGATGATGCGATGTTGAACATGCTGCTTCCATTCGCGAAAGAATTGCGCTTCCTGTTCATCACCAGCGAATTACGCCTGCATCCCGTCGCGGCCAAGCCTATCGAGGCCATCGCTGCCGATGGCGTCGTCGGTGCGTTCATCCGTGCGCAGGCAAGCTCGGCGACCAAATGCGTGCGTTGCTGGCATCACCGTCCTGATGTCGGCAACAACCCACACCACCCTGCGCTTTGCGGCCGTTGTGTCGATAACGTCGAAGGTCCAGGCGAAAATCGCTGCTATTTCTGACACCTATCGTCCCGTGACCACTGCATCCCCTGTTTCCTCGTCCTCCCCGCCCGTCGCGGTCAGCGCGTTGCCTTGGCTTTGGCTTTCCCTGCTTGTCATCGTGTTGGATCAAGCGAGCAAGCTCTACTTTCTTGGGCGGCTTGAGCTGGGCTCCCCGCCGATCCCGGTCATTGAAGGATTCTGGGAGTGGAAGCTCGCCTACAACTTCGGTGCGGCTTTCAGCTTTCTGGCCGGCGCATCCGGGTGGCAGCGCTGGTTTTTTTCCGCGCTCGCGATCGGCATCAGTGTTCTGCTCGTGTTCTGGCTGCGCAAGATGCCGCGTAACTACTGGCAGGAGGCACTGCCTTTCGCGCTGATCATCGGAGGCGCGATTGGCAATCTGATCGACCGCCTGCGATTCGGCTATGTGGTTGATTTCATCCACTGGTACTGGCGCGATTTCAGTTGGCCGATTTTCAACATTGCCGACTCGGCGATCGTCGTCGGCGCGGTGCTCCTAGTGGTGGCCAGCTTCCACCCCGGAGCGCGGCGATGAGTTTCGAGGTTCTGCTTGCCAATCCGCGCGGCTTCTGTGCTGGAGTGGATCGCGCCATCGAGATCGTCGAGCGTGCGCTTGAGCAGTTGGGTGCCCCGATCTACGTGCGCCATGAAGTCGTCCACAATCAATACGTCGTCGAAGACTTGCGCTCACGCGGTGCCGTCTTCATCGAAGACCTCGCCGAAGTTCCCGCTGGTGCCACGCTGATCTTCAGTGCTCATGGTGTTTCGCAAGCAGTGCGCAACGAGGCCGCCGAACGCGGATTCAAAGTGTTTGATGCCACTTGTCCACTGGTTACCAAGGTGCATATCGAAGTGACGCGGCACTGCCGTGCTGGCCGTGATGTGGTGCTGATTGGGCACGCTGGACACGTCGAAGTCGAAGGCACGATGGGACAGTGGCGCAGCGAGGCTGGCGTGGGCCGCATCTACCTCGTTGAAGACGTCGAACAAGCAGAGCGCATCACCATCGCGCAGCCCGAAAACTTGGCATTCACCACTCAGACAACGCTGTCGGTTGACGATACCCGCGACATCATTGCGATCCTTCAGCGCCGCTTTCCGGCCATACAAGGGCCACGCCACGACGACATCTGCTACGCCACCCAGAACCGCCAAGATGCCGTGCGCGATCTGGCCGCGCGCTGCGATCTGATCCTCGTCGTCGGCAGCCCCAGCAGCTCCAATTCCAACCGGCTGCGCGAGCTCGCCGAGAAGTGTGGCGTCGAGGCTTATTTGATCGACGGTGCCGAACATATCGACGCGCGCTGGGTGGAGGGCAAGCACGGTGTGGGTGTCACCGCTGGCGCATCGGCACCCGAATTGTTGGTGCAAGGTGTCGTGGCTCATTTGATTGAACTCGGTGGCGGCGAAGCGAGGGAGCTTTCCGGCAAACCAGAAGATGTGGTCTTCGCCCTGCCCAAAGAGCTTCGGATCGCGTTGCTTGATTGACCGTCGCCTGTGGCGGCACTAAACTCCGCCGCCTGATGCCGGTGTAGCTCAGTTGGTAGAGCGGCGCATTCGTAATGCGTAGGTCGTAGGTTCGATTCCTATCTCCGGCACCATCGCCAAGGCCGCCTTCGGGCGGCCTTCGCGTATCCAAGGAGCATTCCCGTGGTGGTGAGCAGCGGAAAATCGAAGGCAAAGACCGCTTACGTCTGCGCCGATTGCGGTGCGAACTACCCGAAGTGGCAGGGGCAGTGCGAGAGCTGCGGTGCTTGGAATACGCTGTCGGAGTTCGTCATCGAGCCCGCCGCAGGTAAAGCGGCATCGCGGCATGGAAACTGGGCCGGCGCACGCGAGCAGGCGCGCATCACTCCGCTGTCCGAGGTGAAGCACGAGGCGGAATCGCGCATCTCCACTGGCATCGGCGAGTTGGATCGCGTGCTCGGTGGCGGTCTCGTCGAGGGCTCGGTAGTGCTCGTCGGCGGCGATCCGGGTATCGGCAAATCAACCCTTTTGCTGCAAGCCATCGCTTCCATGGCCGCGCGCGTGCCGGGCTTGTACGTCACCGGCGAAGAGTCGCTGTCACAGGTGGCGGGACGGGCGCAACGGCTGGGTCTGCCGATCCTCGGCATCGACGCGCTGGCCGAAACCTGCGTCGAGCGCATTCTCGCGCTCGCCGCTCAGGCGAAGCCCCGCCTCGTCATTGCCGATTCCATTCAGACGCTGTGGTCGGAGCTGCTTACCGCCGCGCCCGGCTCGGTCAGCCAAGTGCGCGAGAGCGCGGCCAAGCTGGTGCGCTTCGCCAAGGAAACCGGCACCGCCGTGTTCCTCGTCGGTCATGTCACCAAGGAGGGTGGCATCGCCGGCCCGCGCGTACTCGAGCACATGGTCGATGCCGTGCTGTATTTCGAAGGCGAGGCGGGCAGTCGCTTCCGCGTGCTGCGCGCCTTCAAAAATCGCTTCGGAGCGGTCAACGAGCTGGGCGTGTTTGCGATGAGCGACAAGGGCTTGCGCGAAGTGGCGAATCCGTCGGCGATCTTCCTCTCCGGCGCTCGCTCGCCGCAGCCGGGCAGTGCGGTGATGGTCACCCGCGAGGGCACGCGGCCCTTGCTGGTCGAAGTGCAGGCGCTGGTCGATCAATCACCACTCGCCAACCCGCGTCGTGTCGCACTCGGCCTCGAACAGAATCGCCTTGCCATGCTGCTCGCGGTGCTGCATCGCCACGGTGGTGTCGGTGTCTTCGACCAGGACGTGTTCGTCAATATCGTTGGCGGCATCCGTGTGCAAGAAACCGCCGCCGACTTGCCGGTGTTGCTGGCGGTGCTCAGTTCGCTGCGTGATCGACCGCTTCCCGAGAAAACCGTCGTTTTCGGCGAGGTGGGCCTCTCTGGCGAATTACGGCCGGTGCCGAATGGCGAGGAGCGCTTGAAAGAAGCCGCGACGCATGGGTTCCGCCGTGCCATCGTGCCGCAGGCCAACGCGCCGAAGTCTGGCCGCGTCGGTGATCTCGAGGTGATCGGCGTCGAACGCCTAGCCGATGCACTCGACCACGCCTCGAGCTGAGGCAGGAGAACGCAATGGGTTGGTTGGACGCACTACAGGCGACGCTCTTGGGCCGACGAGGCCCGGCGCTGGACCCCGATGCTTTTACCGAACAGATGGCAGAGCGACTGCGCGCAGCGCAACCGAGCGCCGATGTGGCGGTGACCAGTCGACTCGCCTTGTGGGTCGATGGCGAAGTCGGCGGACAATTCTTTCTCGAAAGCGTTTATCGCTCTGCGGCCAGCGCATCCGACGACGATCAGCGCGAAGTCGCCATCGCGGCTTGGCTGGCGTCGGTCGGCAATGCGGAAGCCGACGCGCAATGCAACGCCGACGATATCGTACCGGTAATGGTGTATTCCGGCGCATCCGGTATTTATGCCGAGCGCAGCGGCGGCACTCGGCCTGCCCGCCGAACCGAAGCGCTCAATAACGAGCTTTCCATCGCCTATGCCGTGGCCACGCCGCTCAAACTGATGCAGGTCGATGAGCGATGGTTTGACCAACGCGGCATCGCCACCGAAGGACTCAGGCGTTGTGCGATCAATAATCTGCGCGCCAAGCTGCCAGGGCTTGATGTACAGCGCAGCAGCGCCCTGAATGTAGTCATTGCGGGCGGTTATTTCGAGGCCTCGGTGCTGTTGTTCGACGACTTCTGGGCTCGCGAAGCCGGGCGCTTACGCGGTGATCCGGTGGTGGCCATTCCGGCACACGATGTCCTGCTTTTCGGCGACAGCGCCAAGCCCAAGGTGCTTGCCGAAATCCGCCGCCAAGCGCGCGAAATCCATGCTGATGCGGCTTATGTGTTGTCACCGCATCTTTTTCGCCGATTGAGTGATGGCCGCGTGGTGCTCTTCGAGGAATGAGGTCGCGGCGTCTTAGCGTCCGAGCAAGAACTCGTAGACAAATCGGCTGCCGAAAAAAGCCAATAGCAGCAGCGTCATGGCCACCAGCGTCCAGCGCGAGGCCGTTGCGCCGCGCCAGCCCCAGCGCCAGTGGCCGAACAGCAGGGTCGCCAGCACCACCCAGCTCAGCAAGGACAGCACCGACTTGTGCACGAGGTGCTGGGCGAACAGGTTCTCGACGAAGATCAGCCCGATCATCAGCGCCAGTGTTAGCAGCGCAAACGCAGCGGCCAGCGTGCGGAACAGCAGGCTTTCCGACTGCGTCAGCGGCGGTAGGGCGCGCACCAGACTGGTGATACGCCGTTGTCGAAGTGCACGCTCTTGCAGCCACAGGCCCGCGGCGAACAGCGCAGCCAACGCCAGCGCCGCGTAGGCAAGCAGGGCGATCCACGCATGCAGAAGGATCGGCCACGGCAAGTTGTTGCTGACAATGTCAAAGCGTCCCTGCAGTGCGTAGACCAGTACGCTGGCCGCAGCGATCGGAAACACGATGACGCCCAAGGCTTCCAGGCGTTCCAGTTTTGCCGCCGCGATCGTCAGTGCTGCCATGCCCAAGGCCACGACCGATAGTGCGGCAAAGAAATGCAAGTCGGGTGCGCCCCGCAAATGTCCGACCCAGACGTGCAAGCCGAGATGCAAGCCAGCTCCCATGCCGCCTAGAAGCAGTGGCCACGGCGCGCCGCGAGCGGATTCACCGGCACGCAGTTGGCGCGCGAGGCCGAGGGTGGCGACGGCGTAGGCGAGTGCGACAAGCACCGCAAGCAAAAGGATGATCGACATGTCGTGAGTTTCGCACAGCACCTTGTGGCGCGAGCATGCGGTTGCCGCGACGTTCGGTCGGCTTCAGGGGGGCGCGCAGGGCAGCAGCTATACTCCGCCTCCCCGGTTTCCACGCGCGGAAAACGCGCCCTAGGCCCATGTTTGAGTCCCTCACCCAGCGCCTTTCCGGCACCCTCCAGCGCCTGCGCGGCCGCGGCCGCTTAAGCGAGGAGAACATCCGCGAAAGTCTGCGCGAAGTCCGTATCGCCCTGCTCGAGGCCGACGTCGCCCTGCCGGTGGTACAGGCGCTGATCGAGCGCATCAAGGTGCGCGCCGTTGGACAGGAAGTGCTCACCTCGCTGACGCCCGGACAGGCGCTGATCAAGGTCGTGCGCGACGAAATGACCCTGGTGATGGGCGGGCAGGGTGCCGAGCTTTCCTTGGCCCAGCAGCCACCGGCGGTGATCCTGATGGCCGGCCTGCAGGGCGCGGGCAAGACCACCACGGTCGGCAAGCTCGCCAAGTTCCTGAAGGAGCGCCGCAAGAAGAAAGTGATGGTGGTGAGCTGCGACGTCTACCGTCCGGCCGCCATCGCCCAGTTGCAGACTCTGGCCGGCCAGGTCGGCGCGTTGTTCCATCCGTCCGAAGCCGGCCAGAAGCCGGTCGACATCGCCCGCGCGGCCATCGATGCCGCAAAGCGCAATGTCGTCGACGTGCTGATCGTCGACACTGCGGGTCGTTTGGCCATCGATGCCGAGATGATGGCCGAGATCAAGGCCTTGCACGCCGCGGTCGATCCGATCGAAACGCTGTTCGTCGTCGACGCAATGACCGGCCAGGACGCCGCCAACACCGCCAAAGCCTTCGCCGAGGCGCTGCCGCTCACCGGCGTGGTGCTCACCAAGACCGACGGCGACGCCCGCGGCGGCGCAGCACTGTCGGTGCGCTACATCACCGGCAAGCCGATCAAGTTCGTCGGTGTCGGCGAGAAACCCGACGGCCTCGACGTCTTCCATCCCGAGCGCGCCGCCGGCCGTATCCTCGATATGGGCGACGTGTTGTCGCTGGTCGAGGAGGTCGAGCGGAGTGTTGATCGGGATAAGGCACAGAAGCTCGCCGAGAAGGTCGCCAAGGGCAAGCGCTTCGACCTCAACGACCTGCGCGACCAAATGCTACAGATGCAAAGCATGGGTGGCCTCTCCGGCCTGATGGACAAGCTGCCGGGCATGGGCCAGGTCCCTGACAAGGTGAAAGCACAAGTTACCGGCAAGGAAGTGCCGCGCATGATCGCCATCATCAACTCGATGACGCCGAAAGAGCGCCGCAATCCGGACCTGTTGAACGGCTCGCGTAAGGCGCGCGTGGCGCGTGGCTCGGGCACCAGCCCAGCGCAAGTGAATCAGGTGCTGAAGCAGTGGCAGCAGATGGAGAAGATGATGTCCAAGATGGCGCGCGGCGGCATGAAGGGCATGCTGCGCGGCATGCAGGGCATGATGGGTGGGCGTGGCTTTCCGGGTGGCGGCTTCCCGCGCTGAGTTGCTGCTGCGTGCCACTGCGTTCGGTTTTGCCTTTGCGGGCTGATCGGACTACACTTTCCGATTCCCTGCCCCCGAAAAGGGCAGGCATGACCCCCAAGAACGACAGAGCAAACAGCAATGGTCAAGATTCGACTGGCCCGCGGTGGCGCCAAGAAGGCCCCGTTTTACCACGTCGTCGTCACCGATGGCCGCAACGCCCGTGATGGCCGCAACATCGAACGCGTGGGCTTCTACAACCCGGTCGCCCGCGGTGGCGAGAAGCGCGTCGAGATCGACGCCGCGCGCGTCAAGCACTGGGTTTCGCACGGTGCCCAGTTGACCGACAAGGTCGCACTGCTGGTTAAAGAAGCGGCCAAGGCCGCTTGATCCCGTCGCGCCACGGCCCGCCCACTGGCGCACGCGACTGACGTAATGAGCACTGAGCGCCGCATCCTGTTGGGCAGGGTGATCGGCGCGTTCGGCGTTCGGGGTGAGCTGAAGCTCGAATCCTGGACGAACCCCCGCGACGCGCTGTTCCGCTACCAGCCCCTGATTTTCGTCCATCGCGGCGAGGAATCGTTCGTGTCCGGTGCAAAGGGCAAGCTGAATCCGAATGGTTCGATCACTGCGCGCTTCCCGGACGTGGAATCCCGCGACGACGCCGAGGCGTTGATGGGCGCTGAGATATGGGTGCTGCGCTCGCAGTTACCACCATCGAAGCCCGGCGAGTACTACTGGGTCGACTTGGAAGGCCTGAAAGTCGCGACGGTCGAAGGCGTCGAGCTTGGTATCATCACGCACCTGTTCAACAACGGTGCCAACGACGTGATCGCCGTGCGTGGCGAGCGCGAGCGCTACCTGCCCTACACCCCGGACGTGGTTCGCGAGGTCGATCTGGATGGCGGCCGCATGGTCGTCGATTGGGATCCCGAGTTCTGATGCGCATCGATGTCCTCACCCTGTTCCCGGAGTTCATCGCCCAGGCGACCGGGGTCGGGGTGGTGGGACGTGCCGCCGAGCGCGGCCTGATCGTGGTGAAAGGCTGGAACCCGCGCGATTACGCCACCGGCAACTACCGTCGCGTCGATGAGCGCCCGTTTGGCGGCGGCCCCGGCATGCTGATGCTGCCCGAGCCGCTTGAAACCTGTCTTGCCGCGGCTCGCGCCGATGGTGCCGTCGGGCCGCTGGTGTACCTCACGCCGCAAGGCGAACGCTTCACTCAGGCCAAGGCCCGCGCACTGTCCAAAACACCGGGTTTCGTCCTGCTTTGCGGCCGCTACGAAGGCGTGGACGAGCGCTTCATCGCCGCCAACGTCGACGAGGAGCTGTCGATCGGCGACTACGTGCTCTCGGGTGGCGAACTCGGCGCGGCGGTGGTGATCGACGCGGTCGGGCGGCTGCTGGACGGGGTGCTGAATGACGCGGATTCCGCCGTGCAGGACAGCTTCGAAGACGGCTTGCTGGACTGCCCGCACTTCACCCGCTCCGAGCGGATGGGCACGGAAGGCGTGCCGGAGCTGCTGCTCTCCGGCGACCACGCGAAAATCGCGCGCTGGCGACGTCAGCAGGCGCTCGGCCGGACTTGGCTGCGCCGGCCGGATCTCTTGGCTCGGATGGAACTCAGCCGCTCGGACCGAGATTTGCTCGCGGGGTTCATCGCTCAGTACGCATCCGGGCCACTCGACCCCTAGCGCGGGGCTGATTTCGGCGGTTATACTTACCGACTCGCCCGGGCGCATGCGCGGCGCGCACTCAAGAAGAACTACATAGGTCATGCCATGAGCCAGCTCAACAAGTCGATCGTCGCCCAGTTCGAGGCCGAGCAGATCCAGCGCACGCTGCCGGAGTTCAGCCCCGGCGACACCGTGATCGTCAGTGTCAAGGTGAAGGAAGGCAATCGCGAGCGCGTGCAGGCCTTTGAGGGCGTGGTCATCGCCAAAAAGAACGGCGGCCTCAACTCCTCGTTTACCGTCCGCAAGATTTCGCACGGCTTTGGCGTCGAGCGTGTGTTCCAGTCGCATAGCCCGGTCATCGACTCGGTCGAAGTGAAGCGCTACGGCAAGGTCCGCGCTGGCAAGCTCTACTACTTGCGCAATCTGGAAGGCAAGGCCGCGCGCATCAAGGAAGACTTGGCCGCCCGCAAGCCCAAGGCAAAGTCGGTCGCCTGATCGGGTTCGGCGGATGATGGTCCGGTACTTGCGTTGCCGTGTCTGTCGTCCTTCAGCAATGTGCAGAAGGCTTGCGCAGGTTTCTTAGGCGCGTGCCGTGAAACCGCTTGACGCTCCCGAAACCCGGCTCGATCTCTGGCTGTGGGCGGCGCGCTTTTTCAAGACGCGAGGCTTGGCGAAGAAAGCGATCGAGCTGGGTCAGGTCCGCCTAGACGGCCAGGTCCTGAAACCGAGCCGAAGTGTTCGAGTTGGACTTTCGCTACAGATCGAGCGCGCCAACGAGCGCTTTGAAGTCGAAGTGCGTGGCCTCGCCGAGCGCCGCGGCCCGGCCAGCTTAGCGCAACAGCTTTATGTCGAATCCGAGGCGTCGCTTGCCGCACGCTTGGTTGAGCGTGAGAAGCGTCGCTTCGATGCGCAGGGTTACCAAGCGCCCGAGACGCGCCCGAACAAGCGCCAGCGGCGGCTTATTCAAGCCTTGGGCGATCTCGACGCGCTGTAGCCGCAGGTTCCACCATGCCACCGACATCCCGGCCTGCTTGATGTCGCGGCTACAGCATTCCCTTCAAGCGATACAGCGCTTCCAGCGCCTGCTTGGGCGTCAGTTCGTCCGGCTCGATGGCAGCCAAGGCATCGAGCGCGGGCGGCGGGCTGCGAAACAAAGCCATCTGCGCCGGCTGTTCGATGGCTGCCGGCGAGCTTGCTGTGGCCGGCATGTCGCGGCTGCGCTGTTCGAGTTCCGCCAGTGTTCGGCGCGCGTCGGCGAGAACGGTCTTCGGTAATCCCGCCAATGCGGCCACCTGCAGGCCGAAGCTGCGGTTGGCCGGGCCGTCTTTCACCGCGTGCATGAACACCAGTTTCTCGCCGTGTTCGATGGCATCGAGGTGTACGTTGTTAATGCCGTGACAGCCCGTGCCAAAGGCACTTCCCGCCAGCGCTGTCAGCTCGAAATAGTGCGTCGCAAAAAGCACGAAACTGCGATTGATGTTGGCCAGATGCAGGGCGCAGGCCTGTGCCAGTGCCAAGCCGTCGTAGGTCGAGGTGCCGCGGCCGATCTCGTCCATCAGCACCAGCGAATGCTTTGTTGCGTGATGCAGGATATAGGCTGTCTCGCTCATCTCGACCATGAAGGTCGATTGGCCTTTGACCAGATCATCGCCCGCACCGATACGCGTCAGGATGCGGTCGATCGGCCCCAGCACGCAGCGCGAGGCCGGCACGAAGCTGCCGGTGTAGGCCAGCAGCACGATCAGCGCCGCCTGTCGCATGTAGGTGCTCTTGCCGCCCATGTTCGGGCCGGTGATGACCAGCATCCGTCGCTCCGGACTGAGCACGAGGTCGTTCGGCTCGAAGGGTATTTCGCGCACTGCTTCGACCACCGGATGACGGCCGCGCTCGACGGTGATGCCGGGCTCGTTGACGAGTTGCGGTTCGACCCAGTCCAGCGCCAGCGCGCGCTCGGCAAACGCGCAAAGTACGTCGATCTCGGCGACGGCTTCAGCCGCCGCCTTCAGCGGGTTCAGCACCGCGTTGAGGCCGTCGAGCAAGGTTTCCCACAATTGCTTCTCGCGCGACAGCGCTCGCTCGCGAGCGGAGAGCACCTTGTCCTCGAAGGCTTTGAGTTCTTCGGTGATGTAGCGTTCCGCACCGGTCAGCGTTTGTCGGCGGCTGTAGTGCAGCGGGGCTTTTTCGGCCTGGCCCTTGCTGATCTCGATGTAGAAGCCGTGGACACGGTTGTAGCCCACCTTCAGCGTGCTGATGCCGCTGGCGGCGCGCTCGCGGGCTTCGAGATCGACGAGGAACTGATCGGCATTCGTTGAAAGCCTGCGCAGCTCGTCCAGCTCGGCATCGAAGCCTTCGGCAATCACGCCACCATCGACCAGCTTCAATGGCGGCTGCGCTGCCACCGCTTTCATCAGCCATTCTGCGCTGCCGGTGTGTTCACCGAGACGGGCCTGCAGGGTCGCAAGGCGCGGCGAATCCAGTGCTGCCAGCGCCTCGTGTAGACATGGAAAAAGTGCCAAGCCATCGCGCAAGGTGGAGAGGTCGCGCGGCCGCGCGGAGCGCAGCGCAACGCGAGAAAGAATGCGCTCGAGATCGCCGACCCGGCGCAGCGCCTCGCGCAATCCATCGAAGGCTCGCGCGTCGAGCAGGCTGCGCACGGCGTGGTGGCGCTCGGCCACCACCGCCTGCAGGCGCAACGGACGATGCAGCCAACGTCGCAGCAGGCGGCCACCCATCGGTGTGATGGTGCTGTCCACCACGCCGAGCAAGGTGTGTGCGGTGTTGCCATCGATGCGGGTGTCGATTTCCAAATGCCGGCGCGTGGCCACATTGAGCGCAATGGCGTCTTCGGCGGGCTCGATGGAAATCGCCGAAAGATGCGGAAGCTGCTGCTTTTGCGTCTCCTCGAGGTAGCCGAGTAGCGCCCCCGCTGCGGCGATGGCGAGCGGCTTGCCTTCAAGGCCGAACGAAGACAGGTCGTGTAGAGCGAAAAAGCGCAGCAGGCCGCGGCGCGCGCTGTCAGCAGCGAACAACCACGGCGCGCGCCGCCGCACACCTTGCCACTGCATCACTGCGACCGGCCAGCCATCCTCGTCAGGCACCAGCAGTTCGGCGGGTTCGAGGCGCGCGAGTTCCGCGATAAGGGCTTCTTCATCGGCGACTTCGTTGGCGAGAAAGCGGCCTCCCGCGAGGTCGGCCCACGCCAGCCCGAAGCCCATGCTTTTCGCCGCCGTGCCGCCGCGCACCACGGCCATCAGCAGGGTGTCGCGACGCTCCTGCAGCAGGGCTTCGTCGGTAACGGTGCCGGGAGTGACGATGCGCACGACTTTGCGCTCGACCAGCCCTTTCGACTGCGCCGGATCGCCGATCTGCTCGCAGATGGCCACCGATTCGCCGAGCGCCACGAGACGGGCCAGATAGCCCTCGTAGGCATGCACCGGCACGCCGGCCATCGGGATCGGCTGGCCGCCGGATTGCCCGCGCTGGGTCAGGGTGATGTCGAGCAGTCGCGCCGCCTTGCGGGCGTCGTCAAAGAACAACTCGTAGAAGTCGCCCATCCGGAACAACAGCAGCAGATCAGGGTGCTCCGCCTTGGCGGCGAAGAATTGGCGTATCAGCGGCGTATGTTCCACGGAGCCTGTTTTTCAAAGAGTGGTGGAGAG
>BBPD01000280.1_pt3 | contig 46472 bp, 47 predicted proteins | sample 1344911 | NCBI WGS metagenome assembly BBPD01 (sample SAMD00019088, study PRJDB2971) | groundwater metagenome | biome: freshwater biome; feature: mineral spring; material: ground water | place: USA: CA, Sonoma | collected 2011-09 | depth surface m
CGGGCGGGATGACGGGCGGGATGACGGGCGGGATGACGGGCGCTGGCTGTTCCGTTTCGCGCAGCGGCCATTCGGCCTGTGCGGGCAGGCCAGTGGAGGCGATCAGGGTGGACAGGGCAGCGACGTGGACGATGTTCACCCGGCAGGGATGCGGCGGGCCGAAGCGGGGGTCGAGCTTGCGAAGGACATTGGGTTCGGGCATCGCGCAACCGGAGGAGATGCTGATGCGCCCATTGCTGCTTGCCGCTGCGATCCTGCTGTCCCTGCCCGGCCTGATACCCGCCCATGCCGCGGCCCCCGGCGAGCGGTGGATGGCCCATGTGAAAGTGCTGGCCGACGACACTATGGAAGGCCGGCTGACCGGGACGCCGGGCCATGACCGAGCCGCGGCCTATGTGGCAGGGGAGTTCCAGAAGCTGGGCCTGCAGCCTGCGGGGACGGACGGCTTTTACCAGCAGGTCGAGCTGACCGAGCAGACGGTGGCGCTGAACGAGTCGCGGCTGGCACTGGTGGGGCAGGATGTGGTGCCGCTGGTGCTGGGCGAGCAGCTGTTGCCGGGCACGCGGGTGCCGCAGATCAAGGGGAGCTTTGATGCGCCGCTGCTGTTCCTGGGATCGGGCCTGCACCTGCCGGAGCAGGGGCATGACGATTTCGCCGGGTTGGACCTGAAGGGCAAGATCGTCGTGGTGCTGGCGGGGGGGCCCAGCCGTTTGTCGGGAGCGTTGAAGAGCCATGCGCGCACCGCCGAGTTCTGGCCGGCAATGCAGCGGGCCGGTGCGATCGGGTCGATCACGATTGCAAACCCGAGGCAGATGGACATTCCCTGGGAGCGGCAGAAGCTGTTCGCCGAAACGCCGGGAATGCGGCTGTCGGCGCCCGAGCTCAATGATGCCAACCAGACCTACTTCACGGCGACCTTCAGCCCGGCCGAGGCGGAGATGCTGTTCCTCGCCTCGGGCCGCAGCTTCGCCGAGATGCTGAAGATTGCGGAAGCCGGCGACGTGCTTCCGCGGTTCGACCTGAACCTCCGGCTGAAGGGCGAGATTGCAACGCGCGACCGGACCTTCACATCGCCCAATGTGGTGGCGCTGCTGCCGGGGCGGGACCGTCGGCTTCAGGGGGAATATGTGGTGCTGACCGCGCATCTTGACCATATCGGCATCGACAAGCCCGTGAACGGGGACCGGATCTACAATGGTGCGATGGACAATGCCTCGGGCATTGCGTCGCTGATCGAGAGCGGGCGGGCGCTGAAGGCAAGGCGACCCAGGCGGTCGGTGCTGTTCGTGGCGGTGACGGGCGAGGAGCGCGGGCTGCTGGGCAGCCGCTACTATGCCAACCGCCCGACCGTTCCTTCGGGCAGCCTGGTTGCGAACATCAACATGGACATGTTCCTGCCGCTGTGGCCCTTTACGCATGTGACGGCGCTGGGCGCGGAGGAATCCACGCTTGGCCCGGTTTCGGCCGAGGCTGCGGCCAGCGTGGGGGCACGGCAGGTGCCCGACGAGGCGCCCGAGCGGAACCTGTTCGTGCGCAGCGACCAATACAGCTTTGTGCGGGCGGGAATCCCGGCGCTGGCCCTTAAGTTCGCGGCAGTGTTGCCGGCGGAGCAGGCGATCCAGAAGGACTGGCTCACCAATCGCTACCATGCGCCGTCGGACGATCTGAACCAGCCGATCGACCCCGATCATGTGATGCGGTTCAACCGCTATCTGGACAGGCTGATCCTGTCGGTCGCCAATGCGCCCTTGCGGCCCACCTGGTATCCGGAAAGCTTCTTCCGCCGCTTTGCAGCCGTGCAGCCCGCGCCGTAACAATAGGGGCCGTGGTCGCAGTGGGTGGCGGCTGTCGTTCATGTGACAGTGGCGGCCGGCTTTGCTAGCGGTGGGGCAAGGGAGGGCCATGGGTTGAGCGACGCAGCGCGAAGTCGGGATCGGGCGCAGACCGGGGCTGCCATCCTGGCGGCAGCCGAAGCACAGCTGGCGGAGGCCGGTTTCCGGGCCTTCGGGGTGAACGCAGTCGCCCGGCGGGCCGGCTGCGACAAGCAGCTGATCTATCGTTACTATGGCGGGATGGAGGCTGCGCGCGGCGGCCTGACACCGCCGCCGGGAATCGATGAACCGGCGCTCAATGCGCTGCTGATCGGCGGGATCCAGCAGCTGGTGCTTGCGTCGGCGACGATGGGCAGCTTTGCCGGCCTGCCCCTGTCGGAGGATCGCAACTGGATCCGGGCCCGGCTTGCCTTGCGGGCCCTGATCCGGGGTGTCTATCGGCCTGCCCATATGGCGGCGGACCTGCTGCCGGGCAGCTGAACCGGCCCTGCCCGGTCAGGATAGGCTGGTGACCGGGAATTCGAAGATCCGGGTCAGGCTGGCCCGGCAGAAGACCGAACCCTGCCGCTGGCCGTTGGGCCGGGTGCGGAGACGGAGACGGAGACGGGGGCGGAGACGGGGGCGGAGACGGGGGCGGAGGCGGGGGCGGAGACGGCGCGGGCGGGCGATCGGGTTCTTCGGGCGGACGGGGGCTGGCAGCGGGACGGCGAGCTGGGCGAGTCGGATCAGCAAGGGCGCAGCGCTTACTGGTTCATACTGCCGAAGAAATCCTCGTTCGTCTTGGAGTCCTTCATCTTGTCGAGCAGGAATTCCATCGCGTCGACGGTGCCCATCTGCATCAGGATGCGGCGGAGCACCCACATCTTGGACAGGATCGCCTTGTCGACCAGCAGCTCTTCCTTGCGGGTGCCGGACTTGCCGACGTCCATCGCCGGGAAGATGCGCTTGTCGGCGACCTTGCGGTCCAGCACGATTTCCGAGTTCCCCGTGCCCTTGAACTCTTCGAAGATCAGCTCGTCCATCCGGCTGCCGGTGTCGATGAGGGCGGTGGCGATGATGGAGAGCGAGCCCCCCTCCTCGATGTTGCGGGCTGCGCCGAAGAAGCGCTTGGGGCGTTGCAGGGCGTTGGCGTCGACACCGCCCGAGAGCACCTTGCCCGACGACGGGACAACCGAATTGTAGGCGCGCGCAAGGCGCGTGATGGAATCGAGCAGGATCACGACGTCGCGCTTGTGCTCGACGAGGCGCTTGGCCTTTTCGATCACCATTTCAGCGACCTGGACGTGGCGGGCGGCGGGCTCGTCGAAGGTGGAGGAAATCACCTCGCCCTGGACCGAACGCTGCATGTCGGTCACTTCCTCGGGGCGTTCGTCGATCAGGAGGACGATGAGATAGACTTCCGGGTGGTTGGCCGAGATCGCCTTGGCGATGTTCTGGAGGAGCACCGTCTTGCCGACCCGGGGCGGCGCGACGATCAGCGCGCGCTGGCCCTTGCCCTGGGGCGAGATGATGTCGATCACGCGGGCCGACTTGTCCTTGTTGGTCGGGTCGTTGCTGTCGAGGTTCAGCTTCTCGTCGGGGTAGAGCGGGGTCAGGTTGTCGAAGTTGACCCGGTGGCGAAGCGTCTCGGGATCGTCGAAATTGATCCTGGTGAGCTTCACCATCGAAAAGTAGCGCTCGCCGTCCTTGGGCGCGCGGATCTCGCCTTCGATGGTGTCGCCGGTGCGGATGCCGTAGCGGCGGACGAGCGACGGCTGGAGGTAGATGTCGTCGGGGCCGGCCAAATAATTGGCCTCGGCCGAGCGAAGGAAGCCGAAGCCGTCGGACAGCACCTCGATGGTGCCCGAGCCGGTGATCTCCTCGCCGTTTTCGGCGGATGCCTTGAGGATGCCGAACAGCAGGTCCTGCTTCCTGAGCGTGGAGGCCTGTTCGACGCCCAGCTCCTCGGCCATTGCGACGAGATCTGCGGGCGTCTTTTTCTTGAGTTCTATGAGATGCATCGGTGCTTTCTGGGGGTTTGGCGCCGGGCTGCAAGGCTGTGGGCTTTGGGGCTCTGGGCTTTGACGCTCTGGGCTGTAAGGCTCTGGGCTTCGGGACACGGACGCCGGAAGGCGCAGGGGCTGTCGCTGGCGGAAAGCTGCGCTTCCGGACGGAGCGCGTGGTCGCGCGGTAGGCCGGGACAGCGGGTTGCGCAAGCGGAAGTTGCACGGCAATGCCGATATTGCAAGGCCTGCCCGTCTGACGCAGACTGCGCTTTATGGGTGCGATTGTACGTGTGTTCGGATGGGTATGGCTTGTTGTGGGCTTCATGGCCCTTGCCGTCTGGCTGATGGGCGCCAGCGGCCTCTACCTGCCGATACCCGACCAGATGGCGATCCACATGGCGCGGCCCTGGAGCATGCTGCTGATCTATCTGGGCATCGTGGGCCATGCCGCGTCGCTTGTCGTGGCGATCGGAATCGTGATCAATGCGACCGTCTTCATGGTGATCGCCAGCATCCTGGACCGCTGACCGACGCGGGGGCCTTTCAGAAAGGCTTCAGGATCGCCAGCGACACCAGCAGGATCGTGAACAGCGCCGGCACCTCGTTCCACAGCCTGAGAGACCGCTCGACAACCGGCCGCTCGCCGCGGGCCATCTTGCGCGACACGCCCACCATCCAGCCCTGATAGCCCGACAGCAGGAAGGCGAGGAACAGCTTGGCGTGGATCCAGCCGGCGGCCGACAGGCCGTAGCTGGTCGCCACCATCAACCCCAGGATCCAGACGGCGATGAGCGCGGGGGTGAGGATGATGCGGCGGACACGCGCCGTGCGCTCGCGCCAGTTCATATCCTCGTCGGAGCCGACCGGCACGCTTGCCTGGTGAACGAGATAGCGCGGCAAGATGAACAGGCCGGCGATCCAGAAGAAGGTGACCACCGTGTGCGCGGCCTTCATCGGCAAGTAGGCAGCCCCCAGCCATCCGACGAGCCCGTCCATCGCGATCAGCCCCTGAGCTGCGCGAGCAGCGCTTCCACATGGGGGATCGGGGTGAAGCGATCGATGCCGTGCCCGAGGTTCAGGATGTGCGGGCGGCCCTGCATGATCTGCAGCACGTCGGCAAGCGCGCGGGCCAGCGGGGCACCGCCCGCCTTGAGCGCCAGCGGATCGACATTGCCCTGCAGGGGGAGCGTATCGGGTGTGTTGGCGACCACGAAGGCAAGGTCGGTCGATTCGTCGATCGCCATCGCGCTGACCTGCGTTTCGCGGGCATAGGCGGGGGCCTTTTCGCCCGCGCCACGCGGGAAGCCGATGATGGGCGTTGCCGGATACAGCGCCCGCAGCCGGTCGACCAGCCAGGCCGTGGGGGCGACGACCCAGCGTTCGAACTCGGACGGGGCGAGGCTGCCCGACCAGCTGTCGAACAGCATCACGGCATCAGCACCGGCCTCGATCTGGCCCGAGAGATAGTGCAGCGTGTCGGCCGCGATACGGTCGACGAGGGCCTGGAAGTGGACCGGATCGGCATAGGCGATCAGCCGCGCGTCGGCCTGGTCTTTGGAGCCTTCGCCTGCGACCATGTAGGTGGCAACGGTATAGGGCGAGCCGGCAAAACCGAACAGCGCCTTTTCGGGGGCAAGGCTTGCGCGGACCTTTCGGACGGTCTCCCAGATCGGGAGATAATGATGGCGGGCGGGCTGCAGCGCCTCGAAGTCGGCGGCCTTCAGCGGGGGGGCAAGCCGCGGGCCCTCTCCGTCGGTGAAGGTGAGATCCTGGCCCATGGCGTGCGGCACGATCAGGATGTCGGAAAAGAGGATCGCGATGTCGAAGCCGAACCGGCGGATCGGCTGCAACGTGATCTCGCAGGCGGCATCGCTGTCATAGCAGAGCGCGAGGAAGCTGCCCTTCCGGCTGCGCAGTTCGCGATATTCCGGCAGATAGCGGCCGGCCTGGCGCATCAGCCAGACCGGCGGCGGGGTGAGGGCCTGTCCGGCAAGGACGCTGAGGGCGCGGTTGGGTTGGGTGGTCGTCATCGACTGACTGTCTATCGGGCGGCCGGCAGTTGGGCAAACGGGCTTTTGCCAATCATTTCTCTTTTCGGATTCTTTTCCAAATGATGACGAAGGTGGTGCGGTGAATCATGGGGATGCATTTTCATCCACAGCCGCATCCACAGGAGCAGCCGATGCCAAGCCGCTTCACTGTCTTGCCGAATCTGGCTTGTCCGCGACCTGTGGATGGCGGCGACCGGGCCATCCACACAGGGACAGAAGGGTGCAGCGGCGTCTGATCGAAAGGACGGACATGTCGCTTGACGGCTTCTGTCGTGCCCGTTCATCGATTCGTGCAGGGAGTTTGTCGGTTTTTCCGGTGGATTGTCCACAGGGGCTGGGCCAAGAACGGTATCGAGGTGTTCATGACAGTTCGACGGCCAAGGTGATACGACTGCATCTGCATCTGGTGTCAGACTCCACGGGCGAGACACTGGAAAGCCTGGTGAAGGCCGGGCTTGCCCAGTTCGAGGCTGTGGATGCCGTGAAGCATTACTGGCCGATGGTGCGGTCCGAAGGGCATCTGGATCGGGTGCTGGACGAAGTGGCGCGGAACCCCGGGCTGGTGCTCTATACGCTTGTCGCACGATCGGTGCGCGAGCGACTCGAGCTGCGCTGTGCGGCGTTGGGGCTGCCCGTGATCCCGGTGATGGACCCGGTGATCGCCGGGCTGGAGCGGATGCTGGGCACCCGGGCTGCGAGCCGGCCGGGCCGGCAGCACCGGATGGATGCGGCCTATTTCGGGCGGATCGAGGCAATCAACTGGACCATCGAGCATGACGACGGGCTGCTGCCGCAGGAGTGGGAGCAGGGCGAGCTGGTGCTTGCCGGCGTGTCGCGCAGTTCGAAGACGCCGACTTCGCTATACCTTGCCAACCGGGGCCATCGGGTGGCGAACATCCCGATCGTTCCGGGGCGGCCGCTGCCGCCCGAGCTGTTCGAGCTGAAGCGCCCGCTTGTTGTCGGGCTTTCCGTCTCTGCCGACCGGCTGGAGCAGGTGCGGCGCGCGCGGATCCTGGGGGCTGATGTCGCCGGGTTTTCGGCGGCCTATGCCGACCCCGACGGGATCAAGGCGGAGCTGAACGCGGCGCGGCGGCTGTTTGCCGACCGCGGCTGGCCGGTGATCGATGTGACCCGGCGCAGCATCGAGGAAACCGCAGCCGAGCTGATGAACATGCTGAGCCTGCGCGAGGAGACCCGGAGCGAGAAGGGAGCGGCATGATTGTTCTGGCAAGCGAAAGCGAGTCGCGAAGGGAGATGCTGGCAGCTGCCGGCGTGATCTTCGAGGCGTTGCCGGCGCGGATCGACGAGGCGGGGGTGACCGCCGAGCTGCAGGGCCGTTCCGTGCAGGACGCGGCGGACCGGCTGGCAGAGCTGAAGGCGCTGAAGGTGAGCCTTCGCAGGCCGGGGATGTTCGTGCTGGGTAGCGATTCGATGCTGGAGGTGGAGCGCGGGCTTTGGCTGGAAAAGCCGGGGAGCCTGGATGGTTTGCGGGCGCAGCTGAGGACCCTGCGCGGGCGGCGCCACGCCATCGTGAGCGCAGCGGTGGTGGCGCGCGATGGCCAGCCGCTGTGGCGCCATGTGGAGAAGGCGACGCTGCATGTGCGGGACTTCAGCGACATATGGCTGGAGCAGTATGTTGCGGCCTGCGGGGCAGACGTGCTGGCGAGTGTCGGCGGCTATCATCTGGAGGGGCTGGGAGCGCAGCTGTTCAGCCGGGTGGAGGGCGATCAGTTCACGGTGCGGGGGCTGCCGCTGCTGGCCGTGCTGGGCTGGCTGCGCGAGGCCGGGGAGCTAACAGCATGAGATTTGCAGAGGTGATCGGCGATCCGATCGCGCACACGAAATCGCCGCTGATCCATGGGTTCTGGATCGAGGTGCTTGGGCTGCGGGCGGATTTTCGGGCCGTCCACGTGACGTATGCGGGACTGGGCGACTATTTCGCGGCGCGGCGGGCGGACCCGGACTGGGCGGGGTGCAATGTGACCATGCCGCACAAGGAGGCTGTGCTGACGCATGTGGACGTGGTGGAACCGATCGCCGCGCAGCTGAATGCAGCGAACATTATCGTGAAGCGGGGGGATGGCGCGCTGGTGGCCGGAAACACCGACGTGGACGGCGTGGCCGAGCCGCTTGGGCGGCATCGCATCGGCGACTATCCCAACCATGTCGCGACCTGTGTGCAGATTATCGGAGCAGGAGGTGCCGCGCGGGCCGCCGTGCTGGGGGCGCAGGCTGCGGGCTTCGGTGACTTCGACATCTTCAACCGGTCTGCTGCGCGAGCGGACAAGGTTGCGCAGTTGGCGGGGACCGCGCGGGGCACCGGCAACCCGCTTGACGCCCTGGGGCCGATCAGGAACCCCGATGATAGGCTGGCAGAGCAGCGTTACAGCCACATCGTGATCAACGCGACGAGCATGGGGATGGAGGGCGTGAACCCCGTTCCGATCGACCTGTCGGCCTATTACCCCGACACGATCGTGTTCGACATGGTCTATGCGCCGCTGGAAACGCCACTGCTGGCGCAGGCGCGCGCGCACGGCCTTCGCGCCATCGACGGGCTGGAAATGCTGGTGGGACAGGCAGCGACGGCCTTCGAGCGGCTGTTCGGCGCGCCTGCGCCCCGGGACCGGGACGGCGAGTTGCGGATACGGCTGGTGGGAGGGCAGGCTTGAGGCGACCGGTTGTGATCGGGCTGACGGGTTCGATCGGGATGGGGAAATCGAAGATCGCGGACATGTTCCGCGTTCTGGGCGTGCCGGTGTTCGATGCGGATGCGGCCGTGCGTCTGGTGCAGGGGCCCGGCGGGGTTGCCCTGGCGGCAATCGAGGCAGCCTTTCCCGGGACCACCGGGCCTGGTGGTGTGGACCGGGCGAAGCTTGGGGAAGCGGTGTTCGGGGACCCTGCGGCGCTGAAGCGGCTGGAGCGGATCGTGCATCCGGCGGTGGGGCAGCTGCAGGCGCGGTTCTGCAGGCAGCATCGGAGCCGGCGGGCGATCGGGCTGGACATACCGCTGCTGCTGGAGGGCGAGGGCTGGCGCGGCGTTGACCTGATCGCGGTCGCCTCGGCACCCTTTCATGTGCAGCGCGCGCGGGTGCTGGCGCGGCCTGGCATGACGGCGGAAAAATTCGCGAAGGTGGTGGCGCACCAGATGCCGGACGCCGACAAGCGGGCAATCGCCGATGTGGTGATCGAGACCGGCCGCGGGCGGTTGCTGACCTTCCGCACGGTGCGGGCCGTGGTGCGGGGATCGGTCGGCAGCCGGATCCGCTAGCGCCGGGCCTTGCGGGGCGGGACAAAGAGGCGGATAAGCAACGGAATGCGCGAGATTGTGTTCGACACCGAGACCACGGGGCTGGACCCCCGGGACGGGCACAGGCTGGTGGAGTTTGCCGGCATCGAGCTTGTGGAACGGGTGCCGACCGGGCGCCAGCTGCACTTCTATGCGAACCCGGGGCGCAGCATGCCTGCCGAGGCGCAGGCCGTGCACGGGCTGACGGACGAGTTTCTGGCCGACAAGCCGGCTTTCGGGAGCATGGCCGGCAGGCTGGGCGAATTCCTGCGGGATGCGGTGCTGGTTGCGCACAATGCCCCGTTCGACATGCGCTTCCTGAATTTCGAGCTTGAACAGTGCGGCCTGCCCCCGATTTCCGGGGAGCTGGTGATCGACACGCTGGAACTGGCGCGCAAGCGGTTTCCGGGCGCCAAGCATTCGCTGGATGCGCTGTGCCAGCGCTTTGGGATCGACCGGTCCGGCCGGGTGGTGCACGGTGCGCTGATCGACGCCGGGCTTCTGGCCGATGTGTATGTGGAGCTGACTGGCGGGCGCCAGATCGGCTTTGACCTGGCGGTCTCGGCGACCGAGGCGGCGGTGAACCTGACCGGCAACTGGCCGGCGCGACGCTGGCCGATACCGGCTGACGAACTCGCTGCGCACGAGGCCTTCGTCGCGGCGATGAAGGAGCCGCTGTGGCTGAAGCAGGCCGCGGCGACCTGAGAGAAGGAGAGATGACATGGACATCCGGGTTGCGGGCCACCAGGTGGAGACGGGGCAGGCTTTCCGGATCCATGTGACCGACCGGCTGGAGGCGATTGCACGCACCTATTTCAAGCGCTCCATCGGCGCGACCGTGACCCTGGGGCCGGGACCGCACGACAGCTTCCAGTGCGATATCGTGATGCACGTGATGCAGGGGCTGGTGCTGAAGGGTTCGAACCGCGCGGGCGTTGCGAATGTTGCATTCGACGGGGCCGCCGACAAGATCGAGAAGCAGCTGCGGCGCTACATGCGGCGGATCAAGGACAAATCGGGCGGGGCAACGCTGGATGGGATGCCGCTGGCCGACGTGCCGGCCAATGCCGAGTATCGCATCTTCGAGGCAGGCGCCGAGGAGGAGGAGGCGCCCGACGCGCCGCTGACAATCGCGGAAACGAAGGTGGACATTCCCGACGCGAGCGTTTCGGACGCAGTGATGATGCTGGACCTCAGGAACACCACTGCGCTGCTGTTCCGGAACAGCAGCACCGGCGCGCTGAACATGGTCTATCGGCGGGAGGATGGAAACATCGGCTGGGTGGAGCCGCGCGGCTGATGGGGGGCTGACCCCCGCCTGCCGGCGCAGTGTATGGCGGCGGCTGTTTTGCCTATCTGGATGGATTTTATGGATTTTGGGATGTTTCTAGCACCGGAGGCGGTCGTGCTCGACGTGGTGTCGACCAGCCAGAAGCAGGTTCTCGAACGCGTCGGCGCACTTCTGGCCGATGTGGGGGACACACCGGTCGAGGTGATCGTGGGGGCGCTTGCCGATCGCGAACGGCAGGGGACAACGGGCTTCGGCGACGGGACGGCCATTCCACATGGGTGGGTGAGCGGCTACCCGAGGCTGGCGGCAGCCGTTGTGCGGCTTGCGCATCCCGTCGACTGGAATGCCGTGGACGGTTTGCCGGTTGACCTGGTGGTTGCGCTTGCCGGCCCGGACATGGCTGGGGCCGACAATCTGAAAGCGCTGGCCCTGTTGAGCCGGACGCTGCGGGACCGGGATTTGGTGATGAAGATGCGGGGGGTGAACGACGCCGGCGCGCTGTGGGCGCTGCTGGCCGGGGCGGCAAAACGGGCGGCATGAGTGCCGATGTTCATCTGCGCGGGCTGGAGAGACTGTATGCCCGGGCGCCGGTGAACGGGGTGTTTTGCTCGACGCTGCACATCCCGGAAGCCGGCCGCGCCGAGATCCGCTTCGAGGTGACGCCCGACATGTTCCATGCGGCCGGCGCGGGGCATGGCACCATCTATTTCAAGATGCTGGACGATGCGGCCTTCTATGCCGCGAATTCGATGGTGGAGGATTGTTTCTTGCTGACAACCCAGTTCAACCTGTTCCTGACCCGGCCGGTGAAGGCCGAGCAGCTGACGGCGATCGGGCAATGGGTGTCGGGCGCGCGGCGGGTGCTGATCGCGGAAAGCCGGCTGGTCGACGCTGAGGGCGCGGAAGTGGCGCGCGGGCAGGGAACCTTCATGCGGTCGCGGATCCGCCTGGCCGATCTGCCGGGTTATGGCGGCTGATGGACGAGCTGCCGGAACACAGCCTTCCGGCAAGCACCCTGGTGCCGGCGCTGGTGCGGCAGGTGCAGGGAGCTGGCGGCTTTGCGACGGTGCTGCGAAAGGGCAGCGCGTGGGGCGCTGCACTGCTGCTGGTTCACCGCCACGGGCCTGGGCTTGTGGCCTATGAGAAGGTGCCGACGCTTGACGGCCGGCCGAGCTGGCGGCGGGCCGCCCAAGGATCCGAAGCGGTCGAGATCTTGATTGCCGGGCAGGTGCGATTTGACCCCGACCTCTGGGTGCTGGAACTGGACATCGCTGCGTTGGAACGTTTCGTCCCGGGAATTGCCACAATCGGTTGACCGGTGCCGCCTGATGGCCGAACGGCCCGACCGTGCGCTGAGACAGGCCCTGACACCTCGTAAAAGGGTCCTGCCTGTCCGGGACTTTTCGCGTTGCTCGGAAGTCTCGCCAGTGCACCGGCCATCCCGGGCAGGATTGCTGGCGTGATGTGCGCGGTTCGCGCGGTCGCAGGCTCTTGGCGTTCGCTTGATGCGGCTGCCTTGCCCCTCGTCCGCAGCCCCAGGAACCGCGAGTGACGAGTGCTTGATGCGACAACAGTTTCGGGCTGTCGGCATTGCCGCGGCTGCCATTTTCCTTGTTGCGGCCGGTGAAGACCCGAACGGCGACATCTCATTCCTGAACGATATTGCATCTGCGCCCGTGGAGGCCCTGGCGGCACCTGCGGTCGGCGTGGTGGAAGACCAACCCGAATTCGCCGAGCCCGACCTGGGGCTGATCATGCCCGAGGCCGGCAGCCTGGCGCAGTTGGTGCGGGAGGTCCGCGCGGCCCCCGGTGTCGAGTTCGACCCGCAGATGGCGTGCCTTGCGTCGGCCGTCTATTTCGAATCCAAGGGTGAGCCGCTGGATGGGCAGCTGGCGGTGGCGCAGGTGATCGTGAACCGCGTGGAGGACGGCCGGTTCGGGCGGGATATCTGCGCCGTCGTGAAGGCGCCCAGACAATTCAGCTTCGTCCGCGGCGGTTCGATGCCTGCGCCCAGCAACATGGCGCAGTGGCAAACCGCAAAGGCGGTCGCGCTGATCGCAATGTCGGGCAGCTGGCCGGAAGTGGTGCCGGATGCGACCCATTTCCACGCAACGCGGGTAAGCCCGGGCTGGAGACTGCGCCGGGTGGCCCAGGTGGGAAGCCATGTTTTCTATCGGTAGCTGGAAGGCGGCCGCGGTCGGCGCGCAGCGTTGATCTGCGGGCTTGCCGCAGACCCCGGCGGCCGGGCGGCGAAGTTTCTTCGCCGAACCCGTCTGCCGGAGCGGCTTTGCTGTGCAATCCATTCTTCGTGCCCACCCGGGAAGCGGACCCGGGGGCGTTTTGCGTCTGCGCGGACAACCGCGCGGGGCTGCCGGCCGCGCCTCAGTCCCGCACGCCTGCCCAGTACATCACCCCGCCGGTTGCGCGCGGCCAGCCGTAGCCGTTGACCCAGACCGCATCGATGTCGCCCGGGCGCTGGGCAATCCCCTCGGCGAGGATCTTCTTCCCTTCCTCCACCATCGGCTGGAGCAGGCGCTCGAGGATTTCGGCCTGCGAGTGCTCGCGCACAGTGTTGCCCTTTTCCGCCACGAACTCGCGGATCAGCTGCTCCACAATCGGGCTTGGCGTGCGGCTGCGATCCTCGGCATAGTCGTAGAAGCCACGGCCGTTCTTCTGGCCGCGCCGGTCCATTTCGCACAGGCGGTCCCGCAAGGTTTCGCCCTTCGATGTTTCCTTGCTCCAGCCGATGTCGAGGCCGGCGAGGTCGGACATCTGGAAGGGGCCCATGGGGAAGCCGAAATCGGTCAGCGCGCGGTCGACCTCCCACGGCATTGCGCCTTCGAGGAGGAGGGCGTTGGCCTGGGCTTGCCGGGCCGACAGCATCCGGTTGCCGATGAAGCCCGGGCAGACGCCGGACACGACGGGGATCTTCGCGATCTTCACGCCGATGTCCATTGCGGTCTTGAGCACGTCGGGAGCGGTTTTCGCGCCGCGGACGACCTCCAGAAGCTTCATCACATTGGCCGGCGAGAAGAAGTGCATGCCGAGCACGTCGCCGGGGCGTGACGTGCTGGCGGCGATCTCGTTCACGTCGAGGTAGCTGGTGTTGGAGGCGAGGATTGCCCCGGGCTTTGCGACCTTGTCGAGGCGGGCGAAGGTTTCCTTCTTCAGGTCCATGTTCTCGAAGACCGCCTCGATCACCAGGTCGGCCCGGCCAAGGTCCTCGAAGACGAGGGTGCCGGCAACGAGGGCCATGCGCTGCTCCACCTGATCGGCGGTGAGCTTGCCGCGGCTGGCGGAGCGTTCGTAGTTGGAGCGGATGACCTTCAGGCCGCGGTCGAGGGCTGCCTGTTCGCGCTCCACGATGGTGACGGGCAGGCCGACGTTCAGGAAGTTCATGGCGATGCCGCCGCCCATGGTGCCGGCGCCGATGATGCCGACCGTTTGGATGGGGCGGGTTGGCACTTCGGGGCCGATTCCCTCGACCCGTGCTGCGGTTGCTTCGGCGGCGGCGATGTGGGCAAGTGCGGCGTCTGACATGGTCGTCTCCCCTTTGGCATTTGGCGCTGGACTGCCTACATGGGTGCAGACAGGAGGCCAAGCAAATGGACGCACGACGCAGGGACACGCTCGCAGGGGTCGACCTCAGGGCCGAGATCGAGCGGCTCCGCCGTGAGCGCAACGCCGTGATCCTGGCGCATTACTATCAGACACCCGAGCTGCAGGACCTTGCCGATTTCGTCGGGGATTCGCTGGAACTGAGCCGAAAGGCCGCCGAGACCGATGCCGACGTGATCGCGTTCTGCGGGGTGCGGTTCATGGCGGAGGTGGCGAAGATCCTCAGTCCGCACAAGACGGTGATCCTGCCGGACATGGATGCGGGCTGTTCGCTGGAGGACTCGTGCCCGCCGGACGCGTTCGGCGCGTTTCGCAGCCGCCACCCAGACCACATCAGCCTCACCTACATCAACTGCTCGGCTGCGGTGAAGGCGCACTCGGACATCATCGTGACGTCCTCGAGCGCGGAGAAAATCATCAACGCGCTGCCGGCGGACCAGAAGATCCTGTTCGCGCCGGACAAGCACCTGGGGGCGTGGCTTTCGAAGAAGACCGGGCGCGAAATGCTGCTGTGGGACGGCACCTGCATCGTGCACGAGGCGTTTTCGGAGACGGAGCTGCTGAAACTGAAGGCGCTGCACCCGGCAGCGCCGGTGGCAGCGCACCCGGAATGCCCGGCCCACATCCTGGACCACGCGGACATGATCGGGAGCACCAGCGCGATCCTGAAGTTCGCAGTGGAATCACCGTCGGGGACGATCATCGTCGCGACCGAGCCGCATATCATCCACCAGATGGAGAAAGCCGCACCTGACAAGGTGTTCATCGGCGCGCCCGGTGCGGATGGGAAGTGCAGCTGCAACATGTGCCCCTACATGGCGCTCAACACGCTGGAAAAGCTTTACCTGAGCCTGCGCGACCTGGAGCCGCGCATTGAAGTGCCCGAACCGCTCCGCCTGCGCGCCCTGCTGCCGCTGAACCGGATGCTGGCGATCGCTTCCGGGGCGGCGACGGATTTGACACCGGGACAGACCTTTCCGCCGGTGACTGGAGATTGAAGTTCGGGGTGGACCAGGTTATTTTGCGGCATCAAGTGACTGCTAATGTCCACGAGAGGAAGGCTCGGTTTTCGCGCCTGCTTGCGCCTGCTCGCGCGGGTGGCGGCGGGCGTTGATTGAGGCGCCGGACAGCGCGCCTGCGACTTGCCGCAGCTGTGAACCAAAAGGGCTTGCGGCGGTGTTGTTGCGCCCGCTAGCCATGGCGGCATGAAAACGCTCACGCTTGCCGCAATGGTTGCGACTGCCGTTCCTGCTGTCGCTCAGGGCGATCCGCATCTCTGGTTGGAGGAGGTGACGGGGGACAAGGCGCTGGAGTGGGTGAAGGCGCGCAATGCGAAGTATCTGCCGGAGCTGGAGTCGGCGCCGGGGTTTGCCGGCTGGCGGGCACGCGCCGAGGAGATCCTGCAGGATCCGCGGCGGATCGCCTATCCAAGCGGTGCGAATCCGAGTGGGGTGACGCGGACCCAGGTTTTCAACTTCTGGCGCGATCCGACGAATGTGCGGGGGCTTTGGCGGGTGAGCCCCCGGGCGGCGTATGATGCCGGGACGCCTGAGTGGACCACGCTGCTGGACATGGATGCGCTGGAAGTGGCGGAGGGCCGGAACTTCCAGTTCTCGGGCGCGAACTGCCTGGCGCCGGCCTATCGGCGGTGCCTGGTGAGCTTGAGTGTCGGCGGCAAGGACGCGGTGGAGGTGCGGGAATTCGATCTTGAGACGAGGCAGTTCGTGGCGGGCGGATTCCGGCTGACCGAGGCGAAGCAGACGATCGCCTGGCTGGACGGGAACCGGCTGCTGGTGGCGAGTGCGGCCGGGCCGGCGACGACGTCGGGTTATCCGCGCGAGGTTCGGCTGTGGCAGCGGGGGACCGACTTCAAGACCGCAAAGCTGCTGCTGACGGCGGCCGGGACGGACATGGGGGCCTGGCCCTCTGCCTTTGGCGAGGGCGAGGGGCGGCGTGCGGTGATCGACCAGCGGGTGAGCTTCTGGACAGGGAAGCTGCGGCACCTGATGGCCGATGGGTCGCTGGTGGAGAGCCCGTTGCCGGACGATGCGGACTTCCGCTTCATCGCCGATGTGGGCGACGGACCGCGGGCCTATGCGCTGCTGCGGACGGATTTCACCGGGCTCCGCAAGGGGAGCCTGGTGAGCTATGCGGTGCCGGACACGGGCAGGATGGGGCCGGTTGAGCTGGTGATGGCGCCGGGCGAGACGCAGGCGATCGACTCGGTCGATGCGACCGGACGGGCTGTCTATATCAGCCTGCTTGACGATGTGGCCGGCAAGCTGATCCGCATGTCGGTAGGGCCGGACCCTCGCGGCGGGCGGACCTGGCAGCAGGCCGAGGTGGCGCTTCCGGCGAATTCCGCGCTGAATCTGGTGGCGGCCGACGAGGCGGACGCGCTCTACGTGAATGTGCAGGGCTTCACCGAGCCGTCGCGGCTGATGCGCAGCCTCGATGGCGGGGCGCTGCAGCTTGTGGCGTCGGCGCCAGCCTTCTTCGATGCGGCAAACTATGAGGTGAGCCAGCGCTTTGCGACCTCGAAGGACGGGACGCGGGTGCCCTATTTCGTGGTGCGGCCGAAGGGGAAGAAGGGTCGGTTGAAGACACACTACTGGGCCTATGGCGGGTTCGAGATCGCGATGGTGCCGAGCTATCTGAGCCCGGAGAACCAGATGTGGCTTGAGGCCGGCAACCAGTATGTGCTGGCGAACATCCGGGGCGGGGGAGAATATGGGCCGCGCTGGCACCAGGCGGCACTGCTGGACAAACGGCAGAACAGTTATGACGACCTGCACGCGGTGGCGGAGACGCTGAAGCGCGAGAAGCTGGCGAGCGGCATTGCAGTGCATGGACGGTCGAACGGCGGGCTGATGTCGAGCGTGGCCTATACGCAGCGGCCGGACCTGTATGATGCGGCGCTGGTGGGTGTGCCGCTCGCCGATATGAAGCGCTATCACCTGCTGCTGGCGGGTGCTTCGTGGATGGCGGAATACGGCAATCCGGACACCGGCGACTGGGCGTTCATCAAAGCCTACAGCCCGTATCAGAACATCTTCAAGGGCAAGGATTATCCGCGCGTGTTCTTCTACACCTCGACCAAGGACGACCGGGTGCACCCCGGCCATGCCCGCAAGATGGCGGCCGAAATGGAGGCCCACGGGCACCCCATCTATTACTACGAGAACATCGATGGGGGGCACGCGGGGGTGGCGAACCTGAAAGAGAGTGCGTATCGCGCCGCGCTGATGCTGGCCTATATGACCCGGGAGCTGAAGTGATCCCGGATTTCGACCTCGATGCGTTTGTCGAGGCAGTGCTGGCAGAAGACCTGGGCGGGGTGGCGGATGCCGACCGGGACCTGACGGCGACTGCCTGCCTGGCACCCGAAGCGCGGCTGCGTGCGGTGCTGGACAGCCGGGATGCGGTGGTGGTGGCCGGGTTGCCGATTGCGGCTGCCTTCTTCCGGCGGCTGGATCCGGATTGCGCGGTGGAACTGCTGGTGGCGGATGGGGACTGTGTGCCGGCGAGCGCGGACCTGATGCGGGTGGAGGGAAATGCTCGGGCATTGCTGGCAGCTGAGCGCTCGGCGCTCAACAGCTTGCAGCACCTCACCGGAGTCGCGTCGCTGACGCGGGCCTATGTGGATGCGATCGCGGGAACCGGCGCGACCCTGCTTGACACCCGCAAGACGCTGCCGGGGCTGCGGCTTCTGGAGAAATATGCCGTCAGGATGGGCGGCGGGACCAACCACCGGATGGGGCTGTGGGACGCGCCGATGGTGAAGGACAACCATATCGCAGCGGCAGGCGGCGTGACGCAGGCCGTGCGGGCGTGCAAGGCGGCGGGCCTTGTGAACATCACGGTGGAAGCCGACCGGCTGGATCAGATCGAGCCGGCCATTGCCGCCGGCGCGGACCGGCTGCTGCTGGACAACATGGGCCCGCCGATGCTGCGCGAGGCGGTGCGCAAAGTGGCCGGGCGGGTGCCGACCGAGGCGAGCGGAGGGGTGAACCTGGAGACGATCCGGGCAATCGCGCAGACGGGGGTGACCTACATCTCGGTCGGGCGGATCACCCAGTCGGCACCGGCCGCCGATGTGGGCATGGATTATCTCGACTGATACCCGGTTTCGATGCGGAAGATACATCGCGTTCGGCCTGTCGGCCGGCGCGCGGTCGCGCTTGCCAATGCGCTGATCGCGCATGGTCAGCGGGATGCGGTATGAGCCCTATTCGGCATCGGGCTGCACATTGGGATGGGCTGCCTGGAACGCCGGTAGCCGTGCGCAGGCAGTTTCGACGGCCGACAGTCGGGGGAACATCGCGAGGTCGACCCCGAAGCGGCGGCAATTGAGGAGCTGGGGGACGATCACGATATCGGCAAGGGTCGGCTGGGCTCCGAAGGCGCAGGGGCCGGGGTTTCGGGCAACGAGCGCCTCTGTTGCCGTCAGCCCTCTGACGAGCGTGTCGTGGCCCCACTGGCGGGCGGCTTCGGCGCCGAGCAGTGTCTCGATGCGCTTCAGCACGCCGAGATTCTGGATGGGGTGGGTGTCGCAGGCGATCGACAGGACCACGGCGCGGATTTGGGCCCGCTGGATCGGGTCTTCGGGCAGGAAGGCTGGCCGGGGGTGGGTTTCCTCCAGCCAGTCGAGGATGGCGAGCGACTGGGTGAGGAGCGTTCCGTCGTCGAGCTCGAGCGCGGGCACCATCGCTTGCGGATTGCGGGCCCGCCATTGGGGTGCAGCCTGTTCGCCGGCCTTGAGGTTGATGGGCACCGAGGTGAAGGCCAGCCCCTTCCAGTGGAGGCCGATGCGCACGCGCCAGGCAGCGCCCGAGCGAAAATAAGTGTAGAGCTTCATGATACTGCCTTATAGCTGACCCCGTCGATGGCAACCCATGGCATCGGCGGAACGCCGCCAGCGCGGCCGGGAAGGTTAGCGTGTTGCAGTGACCAAACGGTGTTCTGGCCACCCGCTTTCGGCCGCGCGGTGCCCGGCCCCGGATCGGCGGCGGGTTCGTCTTGGCCCCAAGGCTTCGTCGGTGAACACCAGCCGGCGCGGATCAAGCCGGCCCTGATACGTCTTCCACCGCGCCCGCCGCCTTCCACCGCGCCCGCCGACGCGCGGTTGCCGGCCGGTTCTGCTTGCTCACGCCAAACAGGCCCGCCCCCTTCCGGAATGGCGGGCCCGACGCAACCGCTGCAACGACATGTTGCCGAAAGATCGTTCAAACAGAGCCCCGCCATGCCATGCCGACCTCCAGCCCGGCACCGGGGCCGAACCGGAAATCAGCCACCACGGAAATCCCGAATCAATCCAGCCGCAACCCGATCGAGCCTGGCCAGACAGCCAACCCGGGAACTTCCTCCGGATCGCGAAAGCCTGGTATCGCACTCTCCAGGCCGGATTATGGTGTTTGGCCGGCTCTGCGACAACAGAATCTGAGGTCATGGCCCCTACCCCAACAACCCCCGCAAATACCCCCCCGTAAAGCCCCGCCCTGCCTTCACCACCTGCTCAGGCGTCCCCACCGCCACAATCTCCCCGCCCCCGGACCCGCCCTCGGGCCCCAAGTCGATCACCCAGTCCGCCGTCTTGATCACCTCCAGATTGTGCTCGATCACCACGACCGTATTTCCCTGATCGACCAGTGCGTGGAGCACCTCCAGAAGCTTGCGCACATCCTCGAAGTGCAGCCCGGTGGTCGGCTCGTCCAGGATATAGAGGGTCTGGCCGGTCGCCCGGCGGGAGAGTTCCTTCGCCAGCTTCACCCGCTGCGCCTCGCCCCCGCTCAGGGTGGTGGCCTGCTGCCCGACGTGGACATAGCCGAGGCCGACTTCCTCCAGCATCTTGAGGCGGTCGCGGATGGGCGGCACGGCGTCGAACAGCTTCACCGCGTCGGTGACCGTCATGTCGAGCACGTCGGCGATGCTGTGGCTCTTGTGGAGCACCTGCAGCGTTTCGCGGTTGTAGCGTTTGCCGTGGCAGACGTCGCACTGGACATAGACGTCGGGGAGGAAGTGCATCTCGATCTTGAGCATGCCGTCGCCCTGGCAGGCTTCGCAGCGGCCTCCTTTCACGTTGAAGCTGAAGCGGCCGGGCTTGTAGCCGCGGGCCAGTGATTCCGGCAGGCCGGCGAACCAGTCGCGGATGTGGGTGAAGGCGCCGGTGTAGGTGGCCGGGTTGGAGCGCGGGGTGCGGCCGATGGGCGACTGATCGATTTCGATCACCTTGTCGAGATGTTCAAGGCCGGTGATGCTGTCGTGCGGGCCGGCGTGGATGCGGGCGCCGTTGAGCGTTCGGGCGGCGGCGGGGTAGAGGGTGTCGATCACGAAGCTGGACTTGCCGGAGCCGGACACGCCGGTGACGCAGGTGAAGGTGCCGAGCGGGATCGAGGCGGTGATATTCTGGAGATTGTTGGCGCTGGCGCCGGTGATGGTGAGCTTTTTCCCCGAGCCTTTGCGGCGCTTGGACGGCACCTCGACCTTGCGGCGGCCTGAGAGATAGTCACCCGTCAGGCTGTCGGGGTTGGCGAGGATGGTTTCGAGGCTGCCTTCGGCGATGACGGTGCCTCCGAGCTTGCCGGCGCCAGGGCCCATGTCGACGATATGGTCGGCGGTGCGGATGGCGTCTTCGTCATGCTCGACCACGAGCACGGTGTTGCCGAGGTCGCGCAGGCGCTTCAGCGTTTCGAGGAGGCGGTCGTTGTCGCGCTGGTGGAGGCCGATCGAGGGCTCGTCGAGGACGTAGAGGACGCCCGACAGGCCCGAGCCGATCTGGCTGGCGAGGCGGATTCGCTGGCTCTCGCCGCCGGACAGCGTGCCGGAGGTGCGGTCGAGCGACAGGTAGCCGAGGCCCACATTGACGAGGAAGCCCAGGCGTTCGTTGATCTCTTTCAGGATGCGGGCCGCGATCTCGTTCTGCTTGGGAGTGAGCTGGGTGGCGAGCGAGAGAAACCATTGCGCGGCGTCTGCGACCGAGCGGGCGGTGGACTGGCTGATGTGTTCGCCGGCGATCTTCACGCTGAGCGCCTCGGACTTGAGGCGGGCGCCCTGGCAGACCTCGCAGGGGGCCGACGCCTGGTAGCGGGAGAGTTCCTCGCGCATCCAGGCGCTTTCGGTTTCGCGGAAGCGCTTGTCGAGGTTGGCGATGACACCCTCGAAGGGTTTCGTCACCTCGTAGGACTTGCGGCCGTCCTCGAAGCGCAACGGGATGGCCTTGCCCCTGGTGCCGTGGAGTATGGCGGTGCGGGTGTCCTCGGGGAGCTTGGCCCAGGGTTGATCGAGCGTGCCGCCGCAGGCGCGGACGACGGAGCCCAGAACCTGCATATAGTAGGGCGAGGGGGGGGAGGATCTGGCCCAGGGGACGACGGCGCCGTCCTTGAGAGAGACGAGCTCGTTGGGGACGACGAGTTCGGGCGCGAAGAAGAGCTTTTCGCCCAGCCCGTTGCAGGTGGGGCAGGCGCCTTGCGGGGCGTTGAAGGAGAACAGGCGGGGCTCGATCTCGGGGAGGGTGAAGCCGGAGACGGGGCAAGCGAATTTTTCGGAGAAGGTGAGCGGCTCCCCGCCATCGACGAAGTCGATAACGGCGAGGCCGTCGGCAAGTTTCAGAGCGGTTTCGAAGGATTCGGCGAGCCGCGACGCGATATCGGGGCGGACGACCAGGCGGTCGACGACGACGTCGATATCGTGCTTGTACTTCTTGTCGAGGGTGGGGGCATCCTCGATGTCGTGGACCTGGCCGTCGATGCGCAGGCGCTGGAAGCCCTGCTTTTTCCAGTCGGCGATGTCCTTGCGGTATTCCCCTTTGCGGCCGCGGACGACGGGGGCCAGCAGGAGGAGGCGGGTGCCCTCGGGAAGCGCGAGGACGCGGTCGACCATCTGGCTGACTGTCTGTGCGCTGATGGGGAGGCCGGTGGCGGGCGAATAGGGGACGCCGACGCGCGCCCAGAGGAGGCGCATATAGTCGTACACCTCGGTGACGGTGCCGACCGTGGAGCGCGGGTTTCGGCTGGTCGTCTTCTGCTCGATGCTGATGGCGGGGGAGAGGCCCTCGATATGGTCGACGTCGGGCTTCTGCATCAGTTCGAGGAACTGGCGGGCGTAGGCGGAAAGGCTCTCCACGTAGCGGCGCTGGCCCTCGGCGTAGATGGTGTCGAAGGCGAGGGAGGATTTGCCGGAGCCGGAAAGGCCGGTGATGACGATGAGCTTGTCGCGGGGCAGGTCTATGTCGACCGACTTCAAGTTGTGTTCGCGCGCGCCGCGGACGCTTATGTGGGTCAGCATGGGTGCTTCGCCATGCGTCCGGGGATATGAGTCAGGGTCATTTCACCGTTCTAGCTATGTTCCGCACTGCGGGAAAGAGCGGATGTGGAACAGAACGGGCCGGATTCCAAGCGCGCGGATTGGCGCGGGAGGTGGCGGCCGCCGGCCGGGATTGCCCTTCCCGGCCGGCGCGTGACGAAACCGTGCGCCCGGGCGGATTTGCAGAGGTTGGCTTTGACGAGCAGGGCGTTCCGATAGCGGGTGTCTGGCGGTTGCGTCTTGGATGGAAGCGACGGATACGAAGGCGGCACGCGCCCCTTCCAGCGGACGGCGGCTGCAGCTAGGTTCACGATCGATGTCGGCTGGTTGCCCGGGGGACCGGCGCGCAAGGGTGAAGGTGCGCAGGGGCGTGGACGGGGGCGTGGACAGAAGCGTGGACAGGGAACCGGGACAGGAGGGTGAAGCCGGTGGCGCGGTGGCGGCCCCGAAGCGGCCCCGGCGCTGGCTGAGGTGGCTTGGCTTTGCCGCGCTGCTGGGGCTGATCGTGACTGTGCTGCTGAGTTTTCACCAGCCGCCGATGCGGTTGATGCCGGTGCCGTTGCTGTTCCAGAAGGCCGGACCCCAAGCGTTCGACGCCAACCCGGAGCTGCGGCGGGACAACCGGATCGAGCTGTTCTATGCGAGCAACCGGCTGCCGGTGGGGCCGCGCAACGACCGAATCCACGCGATCGCGCCCGGGCGGGACCTGCTGCTGGGCGTCACCTCGGTGCGGGTGGGAGACGAGGGGACGGCGTGGGACCGGGTTTATGAATGGTCGATGGGGGAGGATGGCGGGCGACGGCCGCAACTGATCTTGGAGCGGATGCGCGAGTTGGCGGACCTGCCCGGCGATGCCGCCGTGCCGGCGCCCGGGCCCGGGCTGCACCCATCCTTGCGGGCCTGGCTGGGGCTGGTGGACGACGCGCTGGCGCGCAGCCGGGACCGGGACATCATCCTGTATGTGCACGGCGCCAATTCGACGGTGGAACGGGCGGCCGGGCAAGCCGCGCAGCTGCGCCATTTCACGGGACAGAATTCGGTAGTGCTTCTGTTTGCCTGGCCGACGGCGGAGAATTTCCTGGTCTATTCGCGCGACATCAAGACGGCGTTCGGGGCGGCGCCGCAGCTGGCGCGGCTGGTGGGGCTGCTGAGCCAGCACACGCGGGTGCGAAACATCGACGTGCTGAGCTACTCGGCGGGGGGGACCGTGGCGTCGGACGGGCTGGCGCTGGTGGGTCGGGCTGCGAAGGGGACGGGCGTGTCGCCCCGGCTGGGCGAGGTGTATCATGCGGCGCCCGATGCCGACTTCCGGGGCTTCGTGGATGACCTAAGGGACTATGTGACGGTGGCGGAGCGGGTGACGGTTGCGGCGAACATGGCGGATTCTGCGCTGCGGCTTTCGGCCATCGTCAATCGCGGGTCGCGCGCGGGGCGGCCGGACTTTGCCGAGCTGAGCCCGGGGGCGTCGCGGTTCCTGCTGGGGGCGACGACCCAAGGGCTTGAGTTGGTGCAGGTGCGGCCAGAAAACATCCCCGGCCTTTCGCCGACCAGCCATGTGTTCTGGTACATGGACCCCTGGAATTCGAGCGATGTGCTGCTGACGCTGCTGTTCGGTATGGCGCCCGAGGCGCGCGGGCTGATGCCGGGCGTGGGCGAGGCGGGGAAGCCCTATTGGACCTTCCCGAAGGATTACCCGGCGCGGATGCCCCCGGTGATTGCCCGCGCCGAGGCACAGCTTGCGGGCGCGCCGCCTGAGCAGCCCTAGCCTCGATTGTTTTCAGATTTGCACCGCATCCCGGGCCCCTGCCCGACACAGGCGGTAGAGCTTGTCCCGCAGATCGGGCCATCGAACACGCACGGTGCATCGATACGATCATGACGCAGCGCGGCCGGGAAGGTTAGCGTGTTGCAGTGACCAAATGGTGTTCTGGCCACCCGCTGTCGGCCGCGCGGTGCCCGGCCCCGGATCGGCGGCGGGTTCGTCTTGGCCCCGAGGTTTCGTCGGTGAACACCAGCCGGCGCGGATCAAGCCGGCCCTGATACGTCTTCCACCGCGCCCGCCGTCTTCCACCGCGCCCGCCGACCTCCGGCCCGGCACCGGGGCCGAACCGGAAATCAGCCTCCACGGAAATCCCGAATCGATCCAGCCGCAACCCGATCGAGCCTAGAACGCCGTCGGCGCCGGGCTGACGGTGGTGAAGCCGCCCTGGGTGACTTGCTGCACCTCGAGCCCGCGTTCAGCGATGTTGCCCCTGAAGCGGAAGATGCCATCGACTCCTGCGAAGCCCTGCGGGTCGGCGAGGATTGCCTGGGGGAAGGCCGTGCCCAGCCGCCACTGCTGGGTGGCCGCACTGACTGCGAGCAGCATCGCATCGTAGGAAAGGCTGGCAAGGCGTGAGGGCGTGCCGCCGAACCGCGTCTGGTAGCGCCTTGCCATGGACTGGAACCGCTGGTCGGGCACGGCGGCGAAAACCGCGCCGCGCAGGGGGGGCGAGGCGCCGAGGCCGGGTTCGGTGTTCCAGAGCTCGGTTCCCATCATCAGGTAGCCTCCGGCAGGCGCGCCGAACTTCGCGAGGTGCGGGGCAAAGGCATTGGCGATGGCCCCCGAGTCGGCAACCAGAAGCGCTTCGAAGGCAACCGGGGGCAGGGCGCCGCCGGTTGCGATGGTGCCGTCGGGGCGCTTCACCGGGGTGCGGCTGCCGGCCTGCTTCTGCCGGGCATCGTAATCCGTCAGCTTGCGCGCGGCTGCCGGAAGCGCGGCAGGCGTGCGGGCGAAGCTTTGCAGCGCCACCACCTGCCCGCCGGTTTCGCTGACGGCGCGGGTGAAGGCGACCGAGGCGCGCTGGCCATAGACGCCGTCGGGCACAAGGGCTGCAAAACGCTTCAGCCCGCGCGCGGCGGCATAGTCTACCACCCGGTCGACCGACTGGGCCGGCTGGAAGCCCAAGACATAGAGGCGGCCGGCCGCAACCGACGAATCGTTGGAGAAGCTGAGCATGGTGATGCCCCGGGCCTCTGCGGCTGCCTTCACCGGAGAGGTGTCGGACGCGAGCAGCGGGCCGAGGATTAGCTGGGCGCCATCGGCAAGCGCGCGCGATGCGGCACCCCCGGCTCCGAGCGCCACGGTGTCGTAGCTCGTCAGGCGGATGCCTTGCTTGCCGGTGTCCACAAGCGCCAGGGTGGCGGCATTGGCGAGGCTGATCCCGACGGGGGCGTTGGGGCCCGACAGGGGCACGAGGATCGCGACCCGGTGCACCTCGCCCGGCTTTGCCTCGACCGGCCTCTCGACCGCCGGCGGCGGCGCGACGGGGCCGACGGGCGCCTTGGTGCGCGGCGCGCAGGCCGCGACGAGCGCAAGCGAAACGACCGCGCCAAGCCCGGCTGCGCGCCTGGCATGGCTTGCCCTTGTCCTTGCTGCCGCCCAAACTCCGTCCATGCGTTCTGCTCCGCCTGTTGACCCTGTCGAAACGCTGTCCGGGCAGATGGGCCCGGACGCGGACGTCGGCGACGCCGCCGAACGGCTTCCACCGGGGCTCTATATCGTTGCCGGCCCGATCGGCAACCTCGGTGACCTGTCGTTTCGGGCCGCCCGCATCCTGCGCCAGGCCGATCTGATCGCGTGCGAGGACACGCGGGTGACGGCCAAGCTGCTGCGGGCGGCCGGCAGCGACCGGCCGATGCTGCCCTACCACGACCACAGCAATCCCGAGGTTGCCCGCCGCCTTCTGGAACGGATGGCGCGCGAATCGGTTGCGCTTGTGTCGGATGCGGGAACGCCGCTGATTTCGGATCCCGGCTATGGGCTTGTGCGGGCGGCGCGCGCGCAGGGACTGGCCGTAACCAGCGCGCCGGGGCCTTCTGCGGCCATCATGGCGCTTTCGATCAGCGGCCTTCCGACTGACCGCTTCCTGTTCGCAGGCTTCCTGCCGCCCAGGGCAATGGCGCGCGACAAGGCGATCGCGGGGCTGGCCGGGGTTCCGGCGACGCTTGTTTTCTACGAGACGGGCCCGCGCGTGGCAGCCACGCTGGGCGCGCTGGCAGACGCACTGGGCCCGCGCGAGGCGGTGCTGGCCCGGGAGCTGACGAAGCGGCACGAGGAGGTGCTTGCCGGAACCCTGACCGAGCTGGCGCAGCGCCTGGCCGGAACCGAGCCCAGGGGCGAGATCGTGCTGGTGGTAGGGCCGCCCGCCGAGGAGGTTGCGGGGCCCGAGGCGCTGGACCGGGCGCTGCAGACGGCGCTGAGGACCATGGCGCCCGGCAAGGCGGCTGCCAGCGTTGCGGCTGCGCTGGGGGTACCCCGGGGCGAGGCCTATGCCCGCGCGATGGCGCTGAGGGGGGACGATTGAGCCGGGCGGAGGCGGAGCGGCGGGCGAACCGGCTGAGGGTGGAGCGGCGGGGCCGCAGGTTGAGGGCGGAGCGGAACGGCCGCTGGGCTGAACGGACTGCGGCGCTGTTGCTGCTGCTGAAGGGCTGGCGGATCCTGGCCCGGCGGCGGCGGCTTCCGATGATCGAGGTGGACATCGTGGCGCGCCGTTGCGGGGTGCTGGCGGTGGTTGAGGTGAAGCGGCGGGCGACCCTGGACGCAGCGATTGCGGCGGTGACGCCGGCGGTGGCCGAGCGGTTGCGGGTGGCCGCGCGCCAGATCGCCGCGGAGCAGGGCGCCGGGCTGGTTGCGCGGGTGGACCTGATAGCTCTGGCGCCCGGGCGATGGCCGAGGCATATTGCCGGGGTGGGGTAGGAGGCAGGAATGGATCCTCTCGCCGGCATTGGATGCCAGAATGATGCGGATATCCGCCTGGACGAGGCTGCCCTGCATCTGGCTGCTGCCGACCGCCCCAAGGCGGATCTTCGCCCCGATCTTGCCTGGCTCGATTCGCTTGGCGCCGGGCTTCCGCGCGGGCTGACCGCGGCGCCGCAGCGGGCGGCTGCGCTGGCGGCGCTGCTGGCCGGAACCGAGGGCTTTGCCGGCGACAGCGAAGATTATGACGCGCCGCGCAATGCCGACCTGATTTCGGTGCTCGCGCGCCGGCGCGGCCTGCCGATCGCGCTGGCGATCCTCTATGTGGGGATCGCGCGCCGGGCCGGGTGGAATGCCCGCGTGCTTGCCCTTCCGGGGCATGTGCTGGCGGCAATCGAGGGCGAGACCAGCGTGACGCTGATCGATGCCTTTGCCGGCGGCCGCAGCGTCGAGCCGGCCGAACTGCCCAGCCTTGCGACCACGCTGGCGCGAGGGACACCGCTGCGCGCCGGCGATGCGGCGCTGCTGTCGAACCGGGAAACACTGGTGCGGCTGGTGATAAACCAGGCCAGCCGGGCACGCCAGGCAGGCGACGTTCCGCGGGCGCTGACGCTGTACCGCCGGCTGACGCTGGTTGCGCCGGCAATGCCCGCGCTGTGGTGGGAACGGGCCCGGCTGGAGCAATTGTCGGGCGACACCGGGGCTGCCCGGCGGTCGCTTGCGGCGATGCGGGAAACAACGCGGGATCCGGCACTTTCAGACCGGATCCGCCAGGCCTATGAGGCGCTGGCGCGCTGAGCCCCCCATTCGGGGGAGCCCCTTGGTTTCCCCCGCATCGCCCCCTATCAGGACGCTATGACGACAACCCTGAACGTCGCGGTCCAGATGGACGCGCTGGACACCCTCAATGTCGCCGGCGACAGTTCGCTTGCGCTGATGCTGGAGGCCCAGGCGCGCGGAAGCCGGCTGTTCCACTATCTGCCCGACCAGCTGGACTGGGTGGAGGACCGCGTGGTTGCGACCGCCCGGGAGGTGGAGCTGTTCTGGCCGCCCGAGCCCGGCAGGCCGCACTATCGCTGGCTGGAGGAAGCCCGCGCGATCGACCTTGCCGCCGGGATCGACGTGGTGCTGATGCGGCAGGACCCGCCCTTCGACATGGCCTATATCACGGCAACGCATCTGCTGGAGCGGGCTCGCGATGCGGGCGTGCTGGCGGTGAACGACCCGACCTCGGTGCGCAACGCGCCCGAAAAGCTGTTCGTGCTGAACTATGCCGACCTGATGCCGCCGACCCTGGTAACCCGTTCGCTGGACGCCGCGCAGGCCTTTCGCCGCAAGCACCGCGAGGTGGTGGTGAAGCCGCTGTACGGCAATGCGGGTGCGGCGGTGTTCCATGTCCCGGAAGGCGACGGAAACCTGCCCGCGCTGGTGGAGCTGTTCGGCGAGGTGTGGCGCGAGCCCTTCATGGTGCAGGCCTTCCTTCCCGAGGTGGCAAAGGGCGACAAGCGGATCGTCTTGATCGACGGGGAACCGGTGGGTGCGATCAACCGTTTGCCCAGGGACGGCGAGATCCGGTCGAACCTGGCGGCGGGCGGGAGCGCGCATGCGGCCGAGCTGACCCCGGAGGAGAGGCTGATCTGTGCCCGGCTTGGGCCCGACATGCGGCGGCTTGGGCTGATCTTCGTGGGGATCGACGTGATCGGCGGACGGCTGACGGAGATCAACGTGACTTCGCCCACGGGTATCCGCGCGATCGACCGGTTCAACGGCAGCAACATCCCCGGCCTGTTCTGGGACCGGGTCCAGGCGCGTCTGGACGGCTGATGACCGACTGGATCGGCAATCTGATCGACAACTGGGGCTATTTCGCGGTCGGCATGCTGATGTTCATCGAGACGGTGTTCCCGCCGATCCCGTCGGAGGTGATCATGCCGCTGGCGGGCGTTCACGCGGCCCAGCAGGGCGCCTCGCTGGCTGGCGTGATCCTGGCAGGCACCACCGGCGCCATGATGGGCAACATCTTCTGGTTCGTGCTGGCCTGGAAGCTGGGGCTTGACCGGTTTGAAGGCTTTCTTTTGCGCTATGGGCGCGTGCTTACCATGGACGAGACGGAAATCGCGCGGGGGCGGGCGCTGTTCGACCGCTATGGCGCCGGGCTGGTGGGGGTTGGGCGGATCCTTCCGACGATCCGGACGCTGATCTCGGTGCCGGCGGGGCTTGTTCATATGCGGCCGCGCACCTTCCTGATCTTTTCCACGCTTGGCACCTTCGTGTGGACCATGGGGCTTGCCGTTGCGGGCTTTCTGCTGGGGCGCAATTTCGCGGAGGTGGACCGGGTGCTGGGGCCGCTTTCGACTGCGATCATGGTGGTCCTGTTCGGCGTTTACCTGTACCGCGTGATTATGTGGAACCGGCTGAAGGCGCGGCGCGACGGGAAGGGCTGATCCGAGCCCGATCAGGCCCCTTCAAGGGCGGCAATCGTTGGGGCGCCGGCGACGCCGGCAATCTTTGAGGCGCCGGCGACGCCGGCAGTCTTTGAGGCGCCGGCGAGGCCGGCAATCGTTGGGGCGCCGGCGAGGCCGGCGACGATCCGGTGCAGGATTGCGGTTGCGGCCTCGGGCGGCAGGCCCTGGTCGTGGCGAAGCCTTCGCCACAGATCGATGCTGAGAACCGCATCGAGTGCTTCGAACCGGGCGGGATGGACGGCCGGGCCGAGGACGGCTGCGAGGATTTCGCGCAACTCCGCCTGGATCGCCTTGTGGTCGGCCTGCAGGACCGGCGAGCGGTGGCGGTGGACTGCGGCAGCGACCGTGACGGGCAACACCTCCTCGAAGAAGCGGATCCGGCGCTCGACCAGCGCATGCAGCCGGGCTTCGGGCGTGTCGCCGGCAAGCGGGAGGGCGCGCACCGGCGCGACCTTGTCGCGCAGGATGGCGTTCATTTCGCGGTAGATCCCCTCCATGTCGGAAAAGAGGCGGAAGACCGTGCGCCGGCCGACGCCGGCGCGGGCGGCGACCGAATCGGCGCTGGGCGACAGGTCGCCTTCGCGGACCAGTTCGAGCATCGCCTCGACGATCCGCCGCCGGCTGTCCGCCGAGCGACGGCGGCGGCCATCGGGGTGCGCCGGTTCCTTTCGGGTCTGCACGCGTCGTCGTCCTTCAAGCCGCCGGCAGGGGGCTGGAGCCGTGTTGACGCATCCTTGCGCCCGTGTCACTATTGGCCTTGCTAGTGCCATAAGAAGCATTGGCGGGCAAGCCCCGGAGGAGGAGCGGTCTGATGGGCGCTGAGCCGAGCCTTTATTATTTGCATGGCGCCGGCGATTCCCGTTCCCATCTCGCCGTCCGGTGGTTGCCCCGGCTTGCGGCCGTCGCTCGCTGCTGATCGGCGGGGCGGTGGGCGCAGGCGCGGCCGGCGCCGTCGCTGTCGGCGCGCGGGCGATGGAGCAGCGCGCGCGGCAGTTCCGCACGCCCGAAGCCGTGGCGGATGGGCCGGCGCAGATCGGCGAGAGCTTTGCCGACAGCCGCCCGATCGACGTGACGAAGGCGAACTGGAAGCCCGGTGCCCCGAACGTGGTCGCCATCATCCTGGATGATGTGGGCTTTGCCGATCTCGGCTGCTTCGGATCGGAGATCCCGACGCCCAACATCGATGCGCTGGCGGTGCGGGGCCTTCGCTATGCGAACTTCCGCACAACCGCCATGTGCAGCCCTACCCGGGCGGCCTTCCTGACCGGGCTCAACCACCACTCCGCCGGGATGGGATGGCTGGCCGATGTGGACGCCGGCTATCCGGGATACAGGGGCGACCTGACGCGCGAAGCCGCGACCGTCGCCGAGATTCTGGGCGACGCCGGGTGGAACACGATGCTCGTGGGGAAATGGCATGTGAACAGCGGCCATTCGACCGGTGCAAACGGTCCAACCCACAACTGGCCCACCAATCGCGGCTATGAACGCGCCTACTGGTTCCAGGGCCATTCAACCGATTTCTTTTGCCCCGGCGAGCTGTTCGACGGGGTGGCGCCGGTGGAGCCGCCGCGCACCGACGATTATTATGTGATGGACGACCTGACGGACCGCGCCTGCGCCTATCTCGGCACGCAGAAGGCGCTCGACCCCGAACGGCCCTTCTTCCTCCACATCGGGTATCCGGGCGTCCACTCGCCGCTGCAGGTGCGCCGGCGCGAGCGGGCGCGCTTCGAGGGCCGGTATGACAAGGGCTGGGATGTGGTGCGGGCCGCGCGGCTGGAGAAGCAGAAGGCGCTGGGGATTGTTCCGGCGACCACGCCGCTGCCGCCGCTGTCGTCGAACGCGAAGCCGTGGGACAGCCTGAGTGCCGACGAGAAGGCGCTCTATGCGTGTTACATGGAGGTCTATGCCGCCATGCTGGCGAACATGGACGCGAATATCGGGCGGCTGATGCAGCGGCTCGACGAACTGGGTATTGCCGACAACACGCTTGTGTTGCTGTTTTCCGACAATGGCGGCTCGGCCGAGGGGACCAAGACGGGCACGCCCAACGTGTTCGCGGCCGCCTTCGGCCGGCCGGTGCCGGTGCCGGTGGCGGAAGCGCAGAAGCTGATCGACGTGATGGGCGAGGACCTCGGCAACCGGGTATCGCCGGCTTATTCGGCGCCCTTCCCCTTCGACGGCACCATCGAGCGGGTGCGGATCGAGGCGGACGCCTCGGCGCTGAGCCCGGTGGAGACGATGCGCTTCCTGAACGCGATGGCGCTCAGGGTGTAGCGCAGCCGGCCCTTGTGCCGGCGCGACGGGTGGGGAAGAAGCGGGCCATGGCTCTTGCCCCTCCTCCACTGCGCCTGCGTCTCGACGGGATCGCGCTTGCCCAAAATTACCGCCGCCTTCGCGAACTGGCGGGCGTGCCAGCGATTCCGGCGGTCAAGGCCGACGGCTATGGGCTTGGCGCGCGCGACGTTGTCCGCCGGCTGGAGGCAGCCGACGCGCCGGGCTTTGCGGTTGCGACCTGGCCCGAGGCGGTCGCGCTGGGTCGGCCCGATCTTGAGCTGCTGGTCCTGCACGGCTTCACAGCCTCCGTTGCAGAGGCCGCCGCAGCCTTTCCGCGCGCGCGACCCGTCCTCAACACTGCCGCCCAGATCGCAGCCTGGGCCAGTGCCTTTCCGGGCCGCACGGCCGACCTGATGGTCGACACCGGCATGAACCGGCTGGGAATCGCCCCGGCCGATGTCGCAGCCGCGCTTGCCGCCGTTCCCGTCCACACGATCCACAGCCACCTCGCCTGTGCCGATGACCCGGGGCACCCGCTGACGCTGCGGCAGCACGAAATGTTCCGCACCGTTGTCGCCGCCACGCCCGGCCATGCCCACGCACTCGCCAACTCGGCCGGTATCCACTGGGGCCGGGACTTCAGCTTCTCTGCCGTCCGCCCCGGCCTCGGCCTGTTCGGCGGCCGTCCGCACCCTGCCGCGCAAAGCCACCGGGTGGTGACACCGGAAGCGCAGGTGATCCAGGTCCGCACCGTTCCCGCCGGACAGACCGTGGGCTATGGTGCCACCTGGACCGCGCGGGCCGACAGCCGCATCGCGACCGTGAACATCGGCTACGCCGACGGCATCCCGCGCGCCGTCGCCCCCTATCTGCACCTGGTCGCAGGCTCCACGCGCATGCCTGTCGCCGGCATCATCTCCATGGACATGCTCGCCGTCGACGCCACAGGCGCCGACGTTGCCGAGGGCGACTGGCTCCAGCTCGACTGGGACCTCCCCGCCCTCGCCGACGCAATCGGCTCCTCCCAGTTCGAACTCCTCGTCCGACTGGGCCCCCGCTTCGACCGGGTCTGGAGCGGTTGAACGCAGGGGCGCTGCCCCTGCACCCCGCAAGGGGGCTGCAGCGCCTTGACCCCATGGTTTGCACAGGAGGGACAGGAGGGACCCCCGGAAACACAGGGGCCACCGGCACCGGCCTCTCGGCGGTCCGTCTTCTGCAAACTGTATGAGATGCAGGAGGCCAATGCCGGGTCTCGATGCGGAAGGCTGGTCGCGTTCGGCCGGTCGGCCGGTGCGCGGTCGCGCTTGCCGCTGCGCGGATAGCCGATGGTCAGCGGGATGCGGTGCAAATGCCGCCTGCTAAGGGCCGCTGCTCAGAACACCGGGTCGTTGCCGGGCTCAGACGGGACGTGGATTCCGCATTCGGATTTGTCCCAGCCGCGCCAACGGCCGGCGCGAGGGTCTTCGCCGGGCTGGACGCGCGACGTGCAGGGGGAGCAGCCGATGGAGGGGTAGCCTTCGGCGACGAGGGGGTGTGGGGGGAGCTTATGGTTTGCGGCGTATTGGCGAAGCTGCTCGGACGACCAGTCGTGCAGGGGGTTGAGTTTCAGGCGGGTGCCCTGGGGTTCGAACAGGCTGAGTTGCGCGCGGGCGCGGTTCTGGTGGGATTTGCGGCCGGAGATCCAGAGGTCGAAGCCGGTCAGAGCGCGGTCGAGGGGGTCTACCTTGCGGATGTCGCAGCAGCCGTCGGGGTCGTAGCTCCAGCGCAGGCGCCTGAGGTCTTTCGTGTCGAGGGTGGTTTGGTCGGGGTGGAGCCAGCGCACGTCGGTGAGGCCGAAGTGGCGGGAGAGGTCTTCGGCGTAGCGCAGCGTTTCCGCGAACAGCCAGCCGGTTTCGACGAACAGGATCGGGGTGTCGCGGCGGACCCGGGCTGCGAGGTGGAGGAGGACGGCGGAGTCGGCGCCGAACGAGGAGACGAGGGCAGTGGCGCCGAAGGCCGGGTCTGTGAGGGTGTCGGCAAGTGCATCGAGTGCCCGGCCGCTGTAGCGGTCGTTCAGCGCGCCTGCCGCGCCCGGGCCCCAGCGGGGCTCGGCGCGCGCGACGCTGGCCGACGTCATGCAGCGGCTCCCGGGTGGCGGATGGCCCAGGCGGGTTGGGCGGCGTCGGCGCCGCGCTGGTAGACGAAGGGGAAGCGGGCGAGCGCGGCCTTGGCCACCGCGGGGTCGATCGGGCGTTCGGGGGCGAGCGACGAAAAGCCGGCGCGGGCGAGGAAGACCAGCTGGTCAACGGTCAGGTCGCCGATGGCCCGGATATCGCCGGCAAAGCCCTGTTCGCGCAGGATCCGGGCCGAGGAATAGGCCCGGCCGTCGCGCCATTTCGGGAAGCTGAGGCCGATGACGCGGTGGTTGCCAAGCCCTGCGTGGGCGCGAACATCATCCTCGGGGGCAAGGACGACGTCGGGTTCGGCACCGGGTGCGGCGCGGTTGTCGATTGCGAACAGCTCAGCCATAGACGGCCTCCTTGAAGGGGGCTGCGCCAAGGCGGCGGTAGGTGTCGAGGAAGCGCTCGCCCGATTGGCGCCTGGCAAGATAGGTTTCGGTCAGCTTTTCGACCGCGTTCACGATCCCGGCCTCGTCGAAGCCGGGGCCCAGGATCTGGGCGAGGCTGGTGTCTTCGGCGCCGGAGCCGCCCAGCAGCAGCTGGTAATTCTCTGTGCCCTTCCGGTCTACGCCGAGCACGCCGATGTGGCCGGCATGGTGGTGGCCGCAGCCGTTGATGCAGCCCGAGACCTTGATCTTGAGTTCGCCCAGCTCGGTCTCGCGAGGGGCGAGGCGCCCGGCGATCTGCTTGGCGACGGGGATGGAGCGGGCGTTGGCCAGCGTGCAGTAGTCGAGGCCCGGGCAGGCGATCACGTCGGTCGCGCGGTCCAGGTTAACGTCGGCGAGGCCGATCTCGACCAGCTTTTCCCAGACGGCCTTCAGGTCGGCGGTGCGCACGTGCGGCAGCACCAGGTTTTGCGCATGGGTGACGCGGACCTCGTCGAAGCTGAGCTGTTCGGCAAGGTCGGCGATCGCTTCCATCTGCTCGGCCGAGGCGTCCCCGGGGATGCCGGACAGCGGCTTCAGCGAGATGTTGACAATTGCGTAGCCGGGCACTCTGTGCGGGGCGACCTGGCGGTCGACCCAGAGGGCGAAATCGGGGTCGGCGCGATCGATTGCGGTCGACAGGCCGGTCTCGAAGGCAGGCGGTGCGAAGAAGGCGCGGATCCGATCGATCTCGGCCTGCGGGGCGTCGAGGCCGAGCGTTTTCACATGCTGGAACTCGGCTTCGACCTGGCGGGCGAATTCCTCAGCACCGAGTTCGTGAACCAGGATCTTGATTCGCGCCTTGTAGATGTTGTCGCGCCGTCCGTAGCGGTTGTACACGCGCAGGATCGCCTCGGTGTAGCTGAGGTAATCGTCGACGGCCAGGAACTCGCGGATGACGGGCGCGATGAACGGCGTACGGCCCATGCCCCCGCCGACATACACACGGAAGCCCAGCTTGCCGGCGGGATTGCGCACGACCTGCAGCCCGATGTCGTGCAGCTTCATTGCCGCGCGATCGGTTTTGGATGCGATGACTGCAATCTTGAACTTGCGCGGCAGGTAGCTGAACTCGGGGTGGAAGCTGGACCATTGGCGCAGCAGTTCGGCCCAGATGCGCGGGTCGTCGACCTCGTCGGCGGCCGCGCCGGCATATTGATCCGAGCTGATGTTGCGGATGCAGTTGCCCGAGGTCTGGATGGCGTGCATCTCGACGGCTGCAAGCTCGGCCAGCAGGTCGGGTGCTTCTTCGAGCCGGATCCAGTTGTACTGGATGTTCTGCCGGGTGGTGAAGTGGCCGTAGTTGCGGTCATATCTGCGGGCGATGTGGCCCAGCATCCGCATCTGTGCGCCCGACAGCGTGCCATAGGGGATGGCGACGCGCAGCATATAGGCGTGAAGCTGGAGGTAGAGCCCGTTTTTCAGCCGGAGCGGCTTGAAATGGTCCTCGTCGAGCGCGCCCGAGAGGCGGCGCTGCACCTGGTCGCGGAATTCGTCGACGCGGGCGTCGACGATGGCCTGGTCGATCTGGTCGTACCTGTACATCAGCGCCAATCCTGTCCATGCAAAGCGAGGTCCGCGCGGACGGTGGGGCCATAGGCCCTGATCCGTTCACGAACCTTCACCGGCCGCCAGCGCGCGTTTGCCGTGCCGTCGCTGATCCGGTCTGCATCGATGAGGGCAAGGTCGCTGACCCGCTCGTGCTGCGCCTCGCGCATCAGAAGGGCCTCGCCATCGGCGTCGACTGCGACGGCCTGGTCGATGGTCAGGCTCCAGCCCTCGCCATTCCACCACAGCACGTCACCGCGCAGCAGTTCGTTGCCTGTCAGCAGTTTCACCATGCTCCCGATGCTCCGCTTCCTTCCAGCAGCGCCACGACATCGCGCGCCATCACATCCTCGGCATCGGCAAGCGCTGCGACCCGGCCCACCACGAGGATGGCGGGGCTCTTCACCTGCTCCCGAACGACGACATCCCCCAATTCGGCAAGAAGCGTGCGGATGGCGCGGGCGTCGGCAAGCGTTCCGCGCTCCAGGATGGCGACCGGCATGTCGGGCGAGACGCCATCGGCCATCAGCTTGTCGGCGATCAGCCCGGCGGTCGTGACGCCCATATAGACGACCAGCGTGCGGCCCGGGCCGGCAAGGCCCCGCCAGTTCTGCTCGTTCAGGCCCTGGCAGGTGCCCGCGACGAAGCTGACCGCGCTGGCGAGCGCCCGGTGCGTGAGTGGCAGGCCGGCTTCGGCTGCACAGCCGAGCGCGGCCGACACGCCGGGGATGACTTCGCAGGGGATTCCGGCGGCGCGCGCGGCCTCGAGTTCCTCGCCGCCGCGGCCGAAGACGAACGGGTCGCCGCCCTTCAGCCGCACGACAGTCAGCCCGTCCTGCACGAGGCGCACCAGAAGGGCGTTGATTGCCTGCTGGGGCATCGCGTGGCGGTCGCGCTTTTTCGCGACGGAGATCCGCTGTGCATCGGCGCGCGCAAGATCGAAGATGCCCGCGCCGACCAGCCCATCGTGCACCAGCACATCGGCTTGCGCGATCAGGCGCGCGGCCCTGAGCGTGAGGAGATCCGGATCGCCCGGCCCGGCGCCGACCAGCCACAGCCGGCCCGGGGAATGCCTGTGCGTTTCCATCTGTTCCATGGCCCGCCTGTTGCGCCGCCCGGACGCCGGCCGCCACATGCGAAATCTTGGGGGGCCGCAATGTCGGCTTTCCCCTGTTGCAAGGGCCGGGCCCGCGCTAAGAGGCAGGCATGACCACTGGTGCACCCGCTGCGGCAGCCCCCGGCGCGGCAACCCCCGACGCGGCAAACCCCGAGGCGGGGCCATTCCGGCGCCTGTTCCGGCGCCTGTTCCAGCGCATCGGCGCCTTTCTGGCCCGGATGCCGCGGCGAACCCTGATCCTGCTGGCGGGCATTGCCGTGCTGGGGCTTGCGGGGCTGTTGCTGCTGTGGCTGCTGGTGGGCCGGGGCCTTCCGGATGCGGCGAGCCTTGCCAACTACCAGGCGCCGCTGCCCACCACGCTGAGGGCAAGCGACGGCACGCCGTTCCACAGCTTCGCGCGGGAGCGGCGGATTTATCTGCCCTATTCCGAGATCCCGCCGGTGGTGGTGCAGGCTGTCACCTCGGCGGAGGACAAGACCTTCTTCACCCATTCCGGCCTCGACTATGCGGGAATCGCGGCGGCCGTGATCACGAATGTCCAGGCGCTCGGCTCGGACAAGCGCCCTGTCGGGGCCTCCACCATAACCCAGCAGGTCGCCAAGAATCTGCTGTTGACCAACGAGGTGACCATCGGCCGCAAGCTGCGCGAGGCCATACTGGCGAAAAGGATCGAGGAGCAGTTCACCAAGGAGCAGATCCTGGAACTGTATCTGAACGAGGTGTTCCTTGGCCGGAATGCCTATGGGATCGAGGCGGCCGCGCAATCCTGGTTCGGAAAGCCGGCAGCCGAGCTGGGGCCTGAAGAGGCGGCGTTCCTGGCGGGCCTTCTGAAGGCACCGTCGGCCTATAATCCGGCGACCAACCTGAAGCGGGCGACCGAACGGCGCAACTATGTGCTGGGCGAGATGGCAAGGAACGGCCACCTGACGCCCGAACAGTCCCGCGCGCTGCAGATGCTTCCGATCGTGACCACGCGCAGCGGGATTGCAAACCGACAGGCGAATGTCGGCGGCTATTTCGTGGAAGAGGTGCGCCGCCAGCTGATCGAGGCGTTCGGCGAGGATGCGAAGACGGGACCAAACAGCGTCTATGCCGGCGGGCTGTGGGTGCGGACGACCATAGACCCGGTGATCCAGGCAGCGGCCGAGGATGCGCTTCGGAGCGGCCTGCTGCGCTATGATTCGGGGCGCGGCTGGCGTGGGCCGGCGGCGACCATCGAGCCGGGCGAGGGCTGGGAAGGCCGGCTGCGCGCAGCCCCCGTGGGGGCCGGGATGCCCGACTGGCGGATGGCGGTGGTGCTGGGGAAGGATGGCGGTGGGCTGACGCTTGGATTTTCGGACGCAAGCCGGGGCCGGATGGCGAACGGGGACGCAACCCGTGCGCGCGACGGCCAGCCGGCCTGGCAGCAGCTGAGGCCGGGCGACGTGATCCCCGTGGCGCGCCTTGGCCGCAACACCTGGGCGCTGCGGCAGATTCCGGCGGTGTCGGGCGCGATGGTGGTGCAGGAGCCGCAGACCGGCCGGGTGCTGGCGATGGTCGGCGGTTGGGACGTGCAGGGATCGAGCTTCAACCGGGCGACGCAGGCGATGCGGCAGCCGGGCTCCAGCTTCAAGCCGTTCGTCTATGCAGCTGGGCTCGACAACGGGATGACGCCGGCCTCGATTGTCGCGGATTCGCCCTATTGCGTGTATCAGTCGCGCAGCCTGGGGACGAAATGCTTCCGCAACTTCTCGGGCGGCTATGCTGGCGGGCAGACGATGCGCTGGGGGCTGGAGCAGAGCCGCAACCTGATGACCATTCGCATCGCCTACAACAGCGGCATGGACAATGTGGTGAAGCTGGCGAAGGACCTGGGGATCGGCGACTACAAGCCTCTGCTCGCCATCGCGCTGGGGGCGGGCGAGACGACGCCGATGCGGCTGGTGAACGCCTATTCGATCCTGATGAACAACGGCAGGGCGGTGGAGCCGGTGCTGTTCGATCTGGTGCAGGACCGCAACGGCAAGGTGCTGTTCCGCGCCGACAGCCGGGTGTGCGAGGGGTGCAGCACCGGGCGATGGCAGGGGCAGGCGATGCCGCGCCCGAGGGACAATCGGCGCCAGATGATGGACGCGCGCACCGCCTTTCAGGTGACGCACATGATGGAGGGCGTGATCCAGCGCGGGACGGCGACGGTGCTGCGGCCGCTGGGTGTGCCGATCGCCGGCAAGACGGGAACGACGACGGGCCCCAAGGACGTGTGGTTCGTGGGCGGCACGCCCGATTTCGTGGCCGGGCTGTACATCGGGCACGACAAGCCCCGCAACATGGGCGGCCTGCAGGGCGGGACCTTTGCCGCGCCGATCTGGAAACAGTTCTACACCGGCGCGTTCAAGGACAATCCGCCCGAGCCTGCACCCTTCATCGCGCCGTCCGGGGTGCGGATGGTGCGGGTGGATCGCCGGTCGGGCCAGCGCATCTATGGCACCTGGCCCGGAATGGAGCCCAAGGCCGGGGTGATCTGGGAAGCCTTCAAGGCCGAAAGCGAGCCGCGCCGGATCTATCGCACGGCCGATGCGGGGGTGGCGGTGCTGGGCCCATCGACCCCCAAGGCGCGGGTGAAATCGGATTCCGATTTCCTGCGACAGCAGGGCGGAATCTATTGACCCGGCGCGACCCGCCGCCCTGAACTCTGGCCGGAGCGCCTGCCGGCGGGTCCACAGTTGCGGGTGACCTTTGGTTGGGGTGAGCAGGATCGGATCAGCGTGGATTTCGGCGTCGGCCTCGATCACCGTTCCGCTGTCCGCCTGCAGCTTGCCGACCCGCCCGGTCCCCTGCAGGCTTGCGACAAAGCGGTTGAAGTGGTCGAGCCGGTCGACCGCGCCATAGGGCATTCCTGCCGGCGCGGCGGGCTGTCGTCGGCCCAGAGCGTGAAAAGCTCGGGAAACGCGGGCTCGGGAAGCGCGGGCTCGGGAAGTGCGGGCGGGGCGCGCAGATGGTCGGGCGGGGGCTGCGCGGTCGATCCGGCGCGGTCATGTGCATCGTCGCCGTCCATCAGCCCGGCGAGCGCGGCTTGCAGCCGATCCTCGTCCAGCGTGTCGATCCGCTGTTCCAGCCGCGCTGTCGCCATCCGCTCCGCCACCGTTGCCACCCGTATCAGACAGGCGGCGACGGACCGACAGGCCCCGGCGCTTCACAAGCGGCGCGACCCATTCTAAGAGCGCAGCATGCGTGCCGGAGCCCAGAACCATGTCGACAAGATTGAGCAGGGGCTTGCCCTGCTGAGGAGGTTTCTTTGACTGGGATCGCGCCCTCCAGAAACTCGACCAGCTGAACCATCGCGCCGAGGACCCGGCGCTGTGGAACGACCCCAGGGCCGCGCAGGAGCTGATGCGCGAACGGCGCAAGCTGGACGAGGCGATTTCCGCGACACGCCGCATCGAGACGGACCTTGCCTCCACCGTGGAGCTTCTGGAGCTTGCCGAAGCGGAAGGCGATGAGGCGCTTGCCGATGAAGCGGTTGCAGCGCTTGCCGAGCTTGCCGCAAAGGCGGAGCGCGACAAGGTCGAGGCGCTGCTGTCGGGCGAGGCGGACGGGCTGAACGCTTATGTCGAGATCAATTCGGGCGCCGGCGGCACCGAGAGCCAGGACTGGGCCCAGATGCTGCAGCGCATGTATATGCGCTGGGGCGAGCGGCGCGGCTTCAAGGTGGAGCTGATCGACTACAACGCCGGCGAACAGGCGGGCATCAAGTCGGCGACCATGCTGCTGAAGGGCGACGGCGCGTTCGGCTGGGCGAAGACCGAGTCGGGCGTGCACCGGCTGGTCAGGATCAGCCCGTACGACAGTTCGGCCAGGCGCCACACCAGCTTTTCCAGCGTCTGGGTCTATCCTGAGATCGACGACTCGATCGAGATCGAGATCAAGGAAAGCGACTGCCGGATCGACACCTACCGCGCGAGCGGTGCGGGTGGGCAGCACATCAACACGACCGATTCGGCGGTTCGCATCACGCACATCCCGTCGGGCATCGTGGTGGCCTGCCAGGGCGAACGGTCGCAGCACAAGAACCGGGCGACGGCGTGGAAGATGCTGCGCGCGCGCCTGTACGAGGCGGAACTGGCCCGCCGCGAGGCCGAAGCGAATGCGGTGAACGCGACCAAGACGGACATCGGCTGGGGCCACCAGATCCGCTCTTATGTGCTGCAGCCCTATCAGCTGGTGAAGGACCTGCGGACCGGCGTCACCAGCACGGCGCCCGGCGATGTGCTGGATGGCGCGCTCGACCCGTTCATGGCAGCCGCCCTCTCGCAGCGCGTGAGCGGCGAGACGGTGGACGTCGAGGACGCCGACTGACCGCGATGAAGGCCGACGACGCCACGTCCTACACCCGCAAGGTGGAAGCCGTGCTGTTCGCCGCCGCCGAGCCGCTGACGCCGGCTGACATCCGCGCCTATGCCGGCGAGGGCGACCTGGGCAGCGCGCTGGACCAGCTGGTGACGGACTATGCGTCGCGCGGCGTGAACCTGGTGCAGCGCGGCGGGCGCTGGCTGTTGCAGACCGCGCCCGACTGCGCTTGGGTGCTGGAGCGGGCGCGCGAGGTGCCGAGGAAGCTGGGCCGCGCAGCGCTGGAGGCGCTTGCCATCATCGCCTATCACGAACCCGTGACCCGCACCGAAATCGAGGAGATCCGCGGCGTGCAGACCGCGCGTGGCACGCTCGACACGCTGCTGGAAGCGGGCTTCGTCTGCCCGGCCGGGCGCCGCGAAACCCCGGGCCGGCCCATGCAATATGCAACGACACCCGCCTTCCTTGCGCATTTCGGGCTGGAAACGCGGCGCGACCTGCCGGGTATTGCCGAACTGAAGGCGGCCGGGCTGCTGGATCCGCTTCCGGACGCTCATGAAACTGTCACCGACGCCGCACTGGCGCCGGCAGAGCCGAACGACTAGATAGCAGCCATTGAACGCCCGCGCGGCGACACCGGGAGTAAGACCATGGGCAGCATGAGCATCTGGCACTGGGTCATCGTGGCCCTCGTCGTGCTCCTCCTCTTCGGCAGGGGCCGCATCTCCGAGATGATGGGCGATCTTGCCAAAGGCATCAAATCATTCAAGAAGGGCCTTGCCGACGACGATGCGAACCCGGCAGCGCCGGCCGCCCCCCCCGCACAGGTGACCCAGCAGGCCGCGCCCCAGCCGACCCCGACTGCGGACCAGGCCCCCCGCTGAGGGGAGCCTTGCCAGCCCCATGTTCGAGATCGGTGGCACCGAGCTTCTTCTGATCGCGGTCGTCGCTCTGCTGGTGATCGGCCCCAAGGAGCTGCCGAACGCGCTTCGCACGCTTGGCCGCTACACCGGCAAGGCCCGCGCGATGACCCGGCACCTGCGCTCGGGCTTCGACGAGATGATGCGGCAGGCCGAACTGGAGGAAATGGAAAAGCAGTGGGCCGAGCACAACCGGAAGATCATGGCCGAGGCCCCGGTCGGGCCGGACCATGCGCAGCCCACCGCCGCACATGAAGAGGCGCCGCCGGCCGATCCCGCCGCGCCGCCATCCGATCCCGCCGCGCTGCCGGCTGCCATAGCCCCGGGCGAGCCCGACCCGAGGCCGCTGCCATGATTCCGGACATTGACGACAGCAAGGCCCCGCTGATGGACCATCTGATCGAGCTGCGCACGCGCCTGCTCTGGTCGGTTGTGGCGATCCTGATCGCCTTTTTCCTGTGTTTCGCCTTCGCGAAGGACATTTTTGCGCTTCTGGTCCGGCCTCTGGCCGAAGCAGGGCAGGACCGGGTGATCTTCACCCAGGTGTTCGAGGCCTTCTTCGTCCAGGTGCGGGTGGCCTTTTTCGGCGCCCTGATGGTCAGCTTCCCGGTGGTTGCAACGCAGATGTGGCGCTTCGTGGCGCCCGGCCTTTATCGGCAGGAAAAGGCCGCACTGTTGCCGTTTCTGGCCGCCACGCCCTTCCTGTTCTCGGCCGGCGCCTGCTTTGCCTATTTCATCGCCATCCCGACTGCGCTCACCTTTCTGCTTGGCTTCCAGGGCGACCTCGGCAGCTCGGGCGTCAGCCAGGAGGCCCTGCCCTCGGTCGGCAACTATCTGAGCTTCATCATGCAGTTCCTGTTCGCTTTCGGAGTTGCCTTTCTGCTGCCGGTGCTGCTGATGCTGCTGAACAAGGCCGGGATCGTGACACGCGACCAGCTGGTCGGCTTTCGCCGCTATTTCATCGTTGTGGCGTTCGTGATCGCGGCGATCTTCACCCCGCCCGATGTCGTCTCGCAGCTGCTGCTCGCCGTGCCGCTGGTGCTGCTTTATGAAATCAGCCTGATCGCCATCCGCCTGACGGACATGCCCAAGGCCACCGCAGAGACCCTGCCCGAGACACAGGAAAAGCCCGTCGAATGACCCTTTCCCCCAGGCTGGGCCTTTCCCGCCCCGAACTGCTGCGTGGCGCCAACCTGATCGCAGGCCGCTGGGTGGAGGGCGATGCCTTGGGAATCGCGGTTGTAAATCCGGCCACCGGCGAACCACTGGCCCATGTGCCGCGGCTGGGCCGGGCGGAGGCGGCGGAGGCGATCGGCGCGGCGCAGGCTGCAATGCCCGCTTGGACCGCACTGACGGCAAAGGCGCGATCGGTGGTGCTGCGCTGCTGGTATGACCTGATGATGGCAAACCAGGACGATCTGGCCCGCATCATGACGGCCGAGCAGGGCAAGCCGCTTGGCGAATCGAAGGGCGAGATCGCCTACGCGGCGAGCTTCATCGAGTGGTTCGCGGAAGAGGGGAAGCGCGCCTATGGCGACGTGATCCCGCCGCACCAGGCAGACCGGCGCATTCTTGTGCTGAAGCAGCCTGTCGGGGTGGCGGCAGCCATCACGCCCTGGAACTTCCCGGCCGCGATGATCACCCGCAAGGCCGGGCCGGCACTTGCGGCCGGGTGCGGGATCGTGGTGAAGCCGGCGTCGGCAACGCCGTTGACGGCGGTCGCGCTGGCGGTTCTGGCCGAGGAAGCCGGGCTGCCGGCGGGGCTGCTGTCGGTCATCACCGGCAAGGCATCGGAGATCGCAGCCGAGTTCACCGCGAACCCGACGGTCCGCAAGATCAGCTTCACGGGCAGCACCGAGACTGGGAAGGAGCTGTACGCGGCCGCTGCGCGGAATGTGCAGAAGATCAGCCTGGAGCTTGGCGGGAATGCCCCCTTCATCGTGCTGGACGATGCCGATCTCGACGCTGCGGTCGAGGGCGCGGTTCTCTCCAAGTTCCGCAACGCGGGGCAGACCTGCGTGTGCGCGAACCGGATTTACGCGCAGGCGGGAATTCATGATGCCTTTGTCGAGCAGCTGTCGGCCCGGGTGAAGGCGCTGAAGCTGGGCAATGGCGCCGAGGCCGGCACCGACATCGGCCCGATGATCGACATGGAGGCGGTGGAAAAGACCGAGGCGCATATCGCAGACGCAGTTGCCAAGGGTGCGACCCTGGTAACCGGCGGCGAGCGGAGGGGCGGCACCTTCTTCACGCCGGCGCTATTGACGGGCGTCACGGAGGCGATGGCGGTCGCGACCGAGGAAACCTTCGGGCCGTTGGCGCCGGTGTTCCGGTTCGAGACCGATGCCGAGGTGATCGCGGCTGCCAATGCGACCCGGTTCGGGCTTGCGGCCTATTTCTACGGGCAGAATCTCGGCCGCGTGTTCCGGCTCGCCGAGGCGCTGGACTATGGCATGGTCGGCATCAACACCGGCATTCTGAGCACGGAAGTCGCCCCCTTCGGCGGGGTGAAGGAATCCGGTATCGGGCGCGAAGGCTCGAAATATGGTCTCGACGAGTATCTGGAGACCAAATATCTCTGCATCGGAATCTAGGGCCTGAGCCGGCCACGGCGCGCGCCGCCACCCAGGCGCCGCGCTGCACCTGCAGGCCGTCCAGCCCGTCGAGGTCTGCCAGCGCGTCGCCGAACCGGTAGAGGATAAGCGGCCTGTCGCCGCCTTCCAGATGCAGCCGCAGATAATGATCCTCGGCTGTCACCGCCAGGAGACGTGACAGGTCCGCCTTCCGCGCAAGCCCCCGCGACGGGGCGAGGGCGGCAGGCCTCGCAGGCAGATCGGCCTGCCGCCAGGACACGGCAGTGACCCCGGCGCTGATGCTGACCGAGATCAGCACGGGCGATCAGCCACAGGCCGAGCCACCCGGGCGCAAAACCGATTCCGACCGCACGATAGACCCGGGCGATTTCCAGCGGCTGGGCCTGTTCATGGCGGGTGTCAGCCAGTATCTCGTCAATCCGCGCTTCGGGATCGCGGAGTTCGCCAGCGGCTGGACCTACTGGGGCCTGTTTGCGGCCATCAACATCGGGATCTTGACCGCCGGAAGCTGGTGGAGCTTCCGCCGGCTCGTCGGGCCCCCGGTGCGACAGGGGGACGATTGACAGCCCCATGCCGCCCCCAGCAGACATGCCCGGCGGACCGTATCCTGATGATCTACAACGCGGACGGCGGGCTGGTGAACGGCGCGATGGACCTGCTGCACAAGCTGGTCAGCCCCGCAACCTATGCCTGCCGCCTGTGCGAGGTGACTTACGGCACCTTCGGGATGAAGCGGGACTGGCGCGCCACCATCGAGGCGCTGCCGATGCCGGTGACCTTTCTGCACCGTGATGCGTGGCTGGCCGTGCACCCCGGCGACGACACGCCACTGCCGGCGATCCTGCTGGAACGGGCAGGCGGCCTTTCGACCCTGGTGTCCGCCGCCGACTTCGGCCGCATCCACTCGCTCCAGGCGCTGCAGGCGTTCCTTTTGGCGCGCCTGCAGCAGTGCGACGCCCCGGCCGGTCAGGTGGAACAGGTTGCGACTTCATGTTCGATCCCGTCGGGATCGAAGACGTAGAAGCGGCGGCCGGGCTTGTAATCGGCGTGGTTGAACGGTGTCAGCCCGGCAGCAACGACCCGCGCTTGGACCGCGACGAGATCATCCACTTCGACGCCGAGATGATTGAACGGCCGGCCTTCGGGATGGCTGCCCTGTTCGCCATCGTGGGCGTAGAGCGCAACATGGTCGCTCTGCGTTCCGACGTGGATGGTCCAGCGACCGATCTGGGAGGGGCCGCGCCAGCGCTCGTGCCAGCCGAACAGCATCCCGAGCAGATGGGCGGTCTGCTGCAGGTCGGTGACGGTCAGGTTCCCATGTTCGATGCGGGCCGACGGCATGGGAAATCTTGTGAAAGCCCGATGATCCGGGCGGGCTTACCGATAGATGCAATTTCAAGCCAAGTTGAGGTCAAGCTATTTTGGCGAGCCTTCTTGGCCACACGTCTGTCGATCGGCGATCTCGCCCGCCGCACCGGCCTCAGCGTGTCGGCCATCCGCTTTTACGAAGCCCGCGGCCTGCTCTCGCCGATC
>BBPD01000026.1_pt7 | contig 46409 bp, 44 predicted proteins | sample 1344911 | NCBI WGS metagenome assembly BBPD01 (sample SAMD00019088, study PRJDB2971) | groundwater metagenome | biome: freshwater biome; feature: mineral spring; material: ground water | place: USA: CA, Sonoma | collected 2011-09 | depth surface m
CCCGAGCCGCTTGCGGCGGGCAAAATCGATCGCGGCCGCAAGCGCATCATGGCCCTCGAGCGCAGCACTGCTGACGTCGCGGTCGATGCCACAGGCCGCAAGCGAGCTGCGCACCCGCCCTGCCCCCATGCCGCGGCGGGTGAGGCCCCTGGTCCGCGCCTCGGCAAAGGCGGCATCGTTCACATAGCCTTGCTCCACCATTCGGTCGGCGATGGCCGCAAGGTCAGGCAGCGGAAGGCCCTCTTCCCAACCGCGCTGCCGCAGTTTCTGCTGGAGCAACCGCACGAGGCGCGCGCGGCTGGTCTGGAACCGTTCCACATAGCGCACGGCAATGGCGGTGAGCGCTGCAGGATCGAGCGGCGGCAGCGGTTTTCGGGGGGTGCGGGCGGATCCGCCGGGGCGAGGACTGCGCATTTGCCACCTTGCTGCCACAGTTCGGGCCTCTTTTGAACCAGCATGGACTGCACAGGGCACAGTATGTTGCGGTTGCGTCCATCGGCGGCAGGCCGAAAAGGCCAGTGAAGCCGCAGCAAGACGGGGTGGAATGATGGATGCCTTGACCCAGCTTGTAACGAGGGACGCACCTTGCCTGAAGGTAGTTCGACAAATGATCGTGGATGACGCCATTGGAACTGCGGGTTCCGCAGGACTGACGCCAACCCCCCTCCTGTCCGGAATTCCGTTTGTGTCGGGCCGGTTCGAGACGCTCACCGAAGCGCTGGACTATGCCGCGACCGGCGCGACCGGGTTCAACTTTTATGATGCGCGGGCGAACCTGGTGCGCAGCTACCCGTTCGCGGACCTCGCAGCCGACTCGCGGCGGGATGCCTTGCGGCTGATCGCGCATGGTGTGAGGCCCGGCGACCGCGTTGCGCTCATCGCCGAAACCGGGGCAGACTTCGCGGCTGCCTTCTTCGCAGCGCTCTATGCCGGCGTGCTGCCGGTGCCGCTTCCGCTGCCGACTTCGTTCGGCGGCCGCCAGGCCTATGTCGAACAGATCCGGGTGCAACTGTCGAGCAGCGATCCCGTGCTCGTGCTCGGGCCGGACAGCCTGAAGCCGCTGTTCGCCGAAGCCGCCGACGGGCTTGCACCCGCTCTGGGCTGGGCCGAGTTTTCAGCTCTGCCGGCAACCGCTGCCGATCTGCCCAGCGCCGACCCCTACGCCATCGCCTATCTGCAGTATTCCAGCGGCTCGACCCGTTTCCCGCACGGGGTTGCAGTGACACACCGGGCCGTGATGGCGAACCTTGCCGGACATGCGCACAGCATGCAGATCGGCCCCGGCGACCGCGGCGTTTCCTGGCTGCCCTGGTATCACGACATGGGGCTGGTCGGCACCTTCCTGTCGCCGATGGCGGCGCAGATGTCGGTCGATTTCATCGCGACCGACGATTTCGCGCGCCGCCCGCTGACGTGGCTGACCCTGATCAGCCGCAACGAGGGCAATTCCCTCTCCTATTCGCCGACCTTCGGCTACGACATCTGTGCCCGCCGCGTTTCCACCCAGACCGACGTGGAAGGCCGCTTCGATCTCAGCCGCTGGCGGATCGCAGGCAACGGTGCCGACATGATCCGCCCCGACATTTGCCAGGCCTTCGTCGATGCCTTCGCATCCGCCGGCTTCCGGGCTGAAGCCTTCACCCCCAGCTACGGTCTGGCAGAGGCAACACTGGCCGTGTCGGTGGCACCTGTCGGCCAGGGCATCGCTTGTGATCTTGTCGATGAAAAAAGGCTTGCAGGTGATGGCTTTGCGGATGGTCCTTCAGATTTTTCCAAGCCTGTCCGCTACCGTGCAATCGTCGATTGCGGGGTCGCTCTGCCGGGCCTGACGATCGAAATCCGCGACAGTTCCGGGAAGCTGCTGGGCGATCGGCAGATCGGCCGGGTGCTGGTGAAGGGCCTGGGGCTGATGGAAGGCTATTTTCGCGATCCGGAGGCGACTGCCGCCTGCCTGTCGCCCGACGGCTGGCTGGACACCGGCGACATGGGATATCTGGTCGACGGCCATATCTTCATCGTGGGCCGCGCCAAGGACATGATCATCCTCAACGGCAAGAACCACTGGCCGCAGGATATCGAGTGGGCAATCGAACAGCTCGAGGGCTTCAAGGCCGGCGACATCGCGGCTTTCTCGATCACCACGCCCCAGGGCGAGGAAGCGCCGGCCGTGCTTGTGCAGTGCCGCACGACCGACACCGGCGAGCGCGCGCGGCTGAAGGACGCGATCCGCCAGAAGGTGCGCGCGATCACCGGCATGAACTGCGTGGTCGAACTCGTGCCGCCGCGCACGCTGCCCCGCACGTCATCGGGCAAGCTGAGCCGGGTGAAGGCCCGCCAGCTCTATCTTGCCGGCGAGATCGTGCCGTTCGACGTGGCCGCATAGGCCTGCAGCGGGCTGCGGCCCGGCTTTCGCAGCCGTGCGCACTTCCCTATGGCGGAAGGCATGACGCCTGACGCCATTGCCAGCTGGGTCGACCGCCTGCCCCCGCGAGCCGCGCGGTATGCGAGGCTGGCGCGCTTCGACCGGCCTGCCGGCATCTGGCTGCTGTTCTGGCCTTGCCTGATGGGGGCCTTCCTCGGCAGCGCCGACGGCTGGTGGCCGCTCTGGCCGCTGTTCCTGCCGGGCGCGGTCGCGATGCGGGCAGCCGGCTGCGTCTACAATGACATCGTCGACCGCAATCTCGACGCACAGGTGGCGCGCACGGCAGCGCGGCCTGTGGCCAGCGGCGCGATTTCGGTGCCCAGTGCCTGGGCATTTCTGATCGCCCTGTCGCTCGTCGGGCTGGGGGTGCTGCTGGCCCTGCCCTTCCAGGCGCAGCTTGTTGCTCTTGGCTCGCTGCTGCTGGTGGCAGCCTATCCCTTCATGAAGCGGATCACCTGGTGGCCGCAGGCCTGGCTGGGGCTGACATTCAACTGGGGCGTGCCTGTGGGCTGGGCGGCGGCCGATCCGGCATTGCGGGCAGATTGGGGGACAATGCTGCTGGTCTATGCAGCCTGCATCGCCTGGACGCTTGGCTATGACAGCATCTATGCCGCGCAGGATGTGGAGGACGACGCGCTTGCAGGGGTCAAGTCCTCGGCACGGGTCCTCGGGCCGCGGCTGAAGCCGGTGGTCGGCCTGTTCTATGGGCTGACCCTCGCCCTGGTGGCGATTGCGCTGTGGCGCTGGACGGGCACCCCCATCTTGCTTGCCGGCCTGCTGCCTGCGGCCCTGCATCTGTGGCTCCAGGTCGCCCGCTTCGATCCGGCGCATGTGCCCTCTGCGTTGCGGCAGTTCCGCGCCAACCAGTGGACTGGCGCCCTGCTGGTGCTGCCCATCCTGCTTGCCGCACTGTGGCTCACCGCCTAAACCCCCGGCATGCTGACCCCCGAAGCGGCGCTCGAGCGCCTTGACCATTTGCTGTCCGGCGCGCGCGCCGCCGGTGCGGATGCTGCCGACGCCGTCTATTTCGGCGCATCTTCACTGGGCATCGGGGTCCGGCTCGGCAAGCTTGAGGATATCGGGCGCTCGGAGGGCGAGGAGATCGGCCTCAGGCTGTTTCTCGGCGCGCGGTCTGCTCAGGTGTCCGTCTCGGACCTGTCCATCGCAGCGCTGGACGAGGCTGTTGCGCGCGCAATCGCAATGGCGCGCGAGGCGACCGAGGACAAGTTCGCAGGCCTCGCACCAGCGGAGCTTCTGGCGCGCGGCCCCTTCGCCGACTTTGATCTGCACGATCCTGCCGCCGATGCCCTGTCGCCCGAACGGATGAAGGACATCGCTCTGGAGGCCGAGGATGCCGCCCGTGCCGTGCCCGGCATCAGCAACAGCGAGGGCGGCTCGGCCAGCGCCGGGCAGAGCGTGTCGGCCCTTGCAACGTCGCACGGCTTCCGTGGTGCAGCGCGCGGCACCTCGGTGTCGACTTCGGCGGTGGTGATTGCGGGCGAAGGCGCCGACAAGCAGCGCGACTATGAGTGGCACCAGGCCCGGCACCTGGCCGACCTTGAAGCGCCGGCCGCCGTCGGCCGGCGCGCAGGCGAACGCACGGTGAAGCGACTGAACCCCGCCAAGGCGCCGACCGGGCCGATGCCCGTGGTGTTCGACAGCCGCGTGTCTGCCAGCCTGATTGGCCACCTGCTGGGCGCGATCGGCGGAAGCGCGATCGCCCGCAAGACCAGCTTCATCCTGGGCCACGAGGATAAGCCGCTGTTCGGCCCCGGTATCACGATCCGCGACGATCCGCACCGGGTTCGCGGCCTCCGCTCGCGCGCGTTCGACGGCGAGGGTCTGCCGACTGCACCGCGCGCCATCGTGGACCGCGGCATCCTGACAGGCTGGCTGGTGGAAAGCAGCGCCGGGCGCCAGCTGGGGCTGCCGCCGACCGGCCACGCCAGCAGGGGCAGCAGCGGCCCGCCGGGTGTTTCGACATCCAACCTGTGGATGGAGCCTGGAACGGTTTCACCCGAGGAGTTGATATCGGATATCCAGGATGGGCTGTATGTCGATGAACTGATTGGCATGGGGGTCAATATGCTGACCGGGGATTACAGCCGCGGCGCAGGTGGCTACCGCATCCGCAGCGGCCGCCTCGCCGAGCCCGTGACGGAGGCAACGATCGCGGGCCATCTGTTGCAGATGTTCAAGGCGCTGGTGCCGGCAGATGATCTGGATTTCCGCCACGCGACCAACGCGCCGACCATCCGCATCGACGGCATGACAGTCGCCGGCCAGTAGAACGCCGGGTCAGCAGGACTAGAGCTTCAGCGCCTCGGCGACTTTTGCTGCAACCCGGTCGAGCCCGGCTGCGACCGCGCCCCGGTCCAGCGGCCGGCCCCCGTCGGATGCAGCGACGACCGCCGGTTCCAGCGGCAGTTCGGCAAGAATGTCCGCCCCGATCCCGGCCTCGCCGTCCACCTCGCCGAACGGGTGCAGCAGCGAGCCGTCGGGCGTCAACAGCCCGGCCATGTTCAGCACCGCGCCCAGCACCGGCACCTGCAGCTGCTCGAAGAAGGCAACTGCGCGGCGCGCATCGGCGCGAGCCAGCACCTGCGGCGTTGTCACGACGATCGCGCCCGAAGGCTTCAGCTTCTGCGCAAGCGACAGATGCACATCGCCCGTTCCCGGTGGCAGATCGACCACCAGCACGTCGAGGGGCCCCCAGTCGGCCACTGTCGCCATCTGCACCATGGCGCCTGCGACCATCGGTCCGCGCCAGGCGACCGCCTTGTCCGGGTCGGCCATGACGCCCATGCCCAGCATTTTGAGGCCATGTGCCTCAATCGGCACCAGGCGTTTGTCGGGCGTCGCTGTCGCGCCGGTGCGGACGCCCAGCAGGATGTGCACCGATGGCCCCTGGATGTCGCCGTCGAGGATCCCCACCGAAAGCCCGCGTCGCCCGAGCGCGAGCGCAAGGCCCACTGCAATGGTGGATTTGCCCACGCCGCCCTTGCCTGCCCCCACCCCCAGGATGTGCCGGACGCCCGGGATCACCCGAGACCCCGGCTCGTCTGCAGGCGAATTGCTGCGTTCGGCGGTCTGGATCACCCTGACCGATGTGAAGCCCGCCTCCTGCAGCTTGCGGCCGATCGCGGCCTCCAGCGCCCGGGCAGGCGCGCGGGCCATGTCGTCCACGGCCAGCACCAGCCCGACCGTGCCGTCGTCCTTGACGACAAGCCCCGACACCCGGCCGCTTTCGAGCAGGCTGCCCGGTCTAACAGGGTCCGCCATGTCCTGGAGAACCGCATCTGCGACATTCCGGCCCGGCATTCTCGCCCCTCGCTTTCCGTCTGCCCTGCCCCTATATCCAGTTGGTCACTGCTGCAATGCAGACAGCGATGGGACGGAAAGGCCTACATGCCCTGGCAGAATAACGAGAGCGGCGACGAGAGCGGCGACAACAGGAAGGGCGAAGGCCGCAGGAATCCCTGGGGTGGGCCGGGAGGCGGAACCGGCAAGGAACCCTCGCGCAGCGGCCCGAAGAGCCCCTGGGGCGATGCCCCGCGACCGCGTGGCCCTGCCGACGATAGACCCCGCAACAGCGGGGCCCCCGATTTCGACGAGTTCATCCGCCGCAGCCAGGAACGGCTGCGCGGCCTCGGCGGCGGCCAAGGCGGCGGCGGTGGCGGCGGTGGCGGCCGCAGTGCGCCCAACATCCCCTGGGGCCTGGTGGCAGGCGGTTTCGCCCTCGTCCTCATTGGCCTGACATCGGCCTATCGAGTGGATGCGGGGGAACGGGCCGTGGTAACCCGCTTTGGCCAGTATCATACGACGTCGGGCCCGGGGTTTCACCTGAAGCTTCCGACCCCGGTCGACCAGGTGACCAAGATCGATTTCGAGAATATTCGCACCACGCCCATCGGAACAGCGGAGGGCGATGCCGAGAACCTGATGATTACCGGCGACCAGAACATCATCAACATCGCCTATGCGGTGCGCTGGCGGATCAGGAATGCCGAGGATTTCCTGTTCCAGATCGCCGATCCGCAAGGAACGGTGCGCGATGCCACCGAAAGCGCAATGCGCGAAATCGTCGGCCGTTCGACGCTCAACAATGCGATCGGCCCGGAACGCGCTGCTATTGCCGAGCAGGTGCGCGAGCGCGTGCAGGAGATTCTGGATTCCTACGGCTCGGGGATCCTGGTTCAGGGTGTCGACATCAACAAGGCCGACCCGCCTGCGGCTGTCGACGAGGCATTCAAGGACGTGTCTGCCGCCCAGCAGGATGCGCAGCAGTTCCTGAACCAGGCGCGGGCCTATGCCCAGCAGGTGCAGGCCCAGGCCGACGGGGCCACGGCCGCGTTCGACAAGGTTTATGCAGAGTATCGCCTGGCGCCTGAAGTGACGCGCAAGCGCATGTATCTGGAGACGATGGAAAGCGTGCTTGGAAAGGTTGACACAACCGTGATCGAGGCAACTGGCGTGCAGGCCTATCTGCCGCTTCCGGAGGTCCAGCGAAGGGCCCGGGCCAGTGCGGCGGCCGCAGCGGTGGAGGCGCCGCAATGATGCTGACCCAGCGCAATGTGACCATCGGGGCCCTGGCCGCAGGCGCTGCGGCGCTTCTGCTGTCGATGGCGGTCGTTCGCGTGCCGGAGGATCGCCAGGCAATCCTCCTGCAGCTCGGCCGCCCGGTCGCGACCGTGAACACCTATCAGCCCAAACAGCCCTTCGGCGAGACTGGTGCCGGCCTGGTGCTGAAGAACCCTGTTGTCCAGAATGCGGTCTTCGTCGACAAGCGTTTGATGTCGCTGGATATTCCGCCGCAGACGGTCTTGTCGACGGACCAGCTGCGCCTTGTCGTTGATGCCTTTGCCCGGTTCCGGATCGTGGACCCCGTAAAGATGTATCAGACCGTGCGCACGGAAGATCGGTTGCAGGAGGAACTTGCCCGCATCTTTTCGTCCAGGATTCGCAACGAGCTGGGCAAGCAGCGCTTCGACGCGATGCTGTCGCCCGAACGCGGGCAATCGATGGAAGCTATCCAGACGGCTGTGAACCGTTCGGCATTGGCCTATGGTGCCGAGATCATCGACGTGCGCATCAAGCGGGCAGACCTTCCGCCCGGCACGCCGCTGGAAGCCGCCTTCGAGCGGATGCGCACCGCCCGACAGCAGGAGGCGCTGACGATCCGGGCACAGGGCGCGAAGAACGCGCAGATCATCCGTGCCGAGGCCGACGCACAGGCCGCGCGGGTCTATGCGACGAGCTTCGGAAAGGACCCGCAATTCTACGCCTTCTACCGATCGATGGAGGCCTATCGGAAGAGCTTCGCGACCGGAAACAGCAATGTGGTGCTGAGCCCCAGCAACGAATTCCTGCAGGAGTTCCAGGGCCGGCGTCGTTGATCCTTCGCAGGCTTGCCCCGGGTCGGTCGGTTCGGGTCGGTCGGTTCAGGTCGGTCGGTCCGGGTCGGTCGGTTCGGCGCCAATTCTGAACCGTTCAGCCGGCATTAAATGCCGGTGGACGACCTGACGAACCGCAACAGGATTTTATTCCGGAGACCCATAGTGCCCGACAGCTCGACCAGGAGCCGCTTTCTGACTGCCGGCCTTTCCGCCGGCATCGCTGCCGTGGTGGCAACAACCATTCCCGCACTTGCCCAGGCGCCGGCCCCCGTGCCTGCGCCGACAGCACAACCCGCAGCCCCTGCCGCGGCACCATCGATTCAGGCGCTTCCGCCGCACGGCGCGCCCGGCAGCTTTGCGGACCTGACCGCCAAGTTGCAGCCGGCGGTCGTCAACATTTCGACCACCCAGCGGGTGGAGGTGGGGCGTTTTCCGCGCTTTGGCCCCGGGACCAATCTGGAGGACCTGTTCCGCCGGTTCCAGGAGCAGCAGACGGAAGACGGCCGCCCTGTCACGCGCGAAGCGACTTCGCTGGGCTCGGGCTTCATCATTTCGCCCGACGGCTACATCGTCACCAACAACCACGTGATTTCGGGCCGCGACGGGCAGAAGCTGGTCGATACCATCACTGTCACGATGTCGGACCGGCGCGAGTTCACCGCACGGGTGATCGGCCGTGACCCGCTGTCCGACCTTGCCCTTCTGAAGGTCGACGGCCAGAACCTGCCCCATGTGAAGTTCGGCAATTCGCAGGGCGTGCGCCCCGGCGACTGGGCGATCGCCATCGGCAATCCCTTCGGCCTGAGCGGCACTGTGACGGCCGGGATCGTGTCCGCTCTTCATCGCGGCATCCAGGGTGGCGGCGCCTACGACCGCTACATCCAGACCGACGCCTCCATCAACCAGGGCAATTCGGGCGGCCCGCTGTTCGACCTCGGCGGCAATGTGATCGGGGTGAACACGGCGATCTTCTCGCCGACCGGCGGGAATGTCGGCGTGGGTTTTGCGATCCCCGCCGAGCTTGCCCAGCCGGTGATCGAGCAGTTGAGATCCGCCGGCAAGGTGCGCCGCGGCTATCTGGGCGTCCAGATCCAGAACATGACGCCGGCAATCGCCTCGTCGCTTGGCCTGCCGAAGGACCGGGGCGAGATCGTCGCCGCTGTCGAGCCGAACGGCCCGGCCCGCGCCGCCGGCCTGCAGCAAGGCGATGTGGTGGTGAAGGTCGCCGGGCAGGAAGTCACGCCCGACACCAGCCTGTCCTATATCGTGGCGAACACGCCGATCGGAGCGCGCGTGCCGATCGATGTCATCCGTGGCGGCAAGCGGCTGACGCTGACGGCCACCATCGGCGAACGTCCGAACGAGGCCGCGCTGCTGGGCCAGCCCGAGATCACGGAGCCGGGGGCGCCCACCGAGAAGGACCAGCCCGGCGCCGAAGCCGCGCGCAAGTCGCTGGGCATCACCTTGCAGGCCATGACGCCGGAAATCCGCCAGCAGCTTCGGCTGCCGGATACCGTGCAGGGCGTGGTGGTGGCGCAGGTCAATCCGTCATCGGATGCAGCCGAACAGGGAGTCCGGCGTGGTGACATCATCGTGTCGATAAACCAGCAGCCGGTCCGCACCCCGCAGGAGGCCTCTACCGCCGTCAACGCCGCTCGAAAGGCCGGCCGCGAAACTGTCCTGCTTTTCGTGCAGACGGGGAATACGCCGGGCCGCTTCATTGGGGTGAAAATCCAATAATCGCTTAAATTTCCGCGCCCGACAGGCTAGCGAGATCGCTGCAAGCACGCAGTGGGGGACCGGCATGTCGGACGCGGAAGGCACCTTGTTCATCGGCGCACGTTCGGGCGGTGAAGCAGCGCAGGCGATGGTGCTGAAACGCGCCAACCGCCACGGCCTGATCGCCGGCGCCACCGGCACGGGCAAGACTATCACACTGCAGGTGCTGGCCGAAGGCTTCAGCAAGGCCGGGGTGCCGGTGTTCCTGGCCGATGTTAAGGGCGACCTTGCCGGTATGGCGATGCCCGGCAGCCCGGCTGGCAAACTGCACGAACCTTTCCAGAGCCGCGCCGCCGACATCGGCATCGGCGCCTACCCATATGCCGACACGCCGGCCGTTTTCTGGGATCTGTTCGGCGAGCAGGGGCATCCGGTCAGGACAACTGTTTCGGAAATGGGCCCGCTGCTGCTTGCGCGGCTTCTGGGCCTGAACGAAACACAGGAAGGCGTGCTCGCAATCGCCTTCAAGGTTGCCGACGATCAGGGGCTGCTGCTGCTCGACCTCAAGGACCTGAAGCAGATGCTTGCCTGGTGCAGCGAAAATGCAAGGGAGCTGGCGACAAGCTACGGCAATGTCACCTCGGCTTCCATCGGCGCAATCCAGCGGCAGCTTCTGAGCCTGGAATCGCAGGGCGGCGACCGCTTCTTCGGCGAGCCGGCGCTGGCGATCACGGATTTGATGAAGCTGGCCGACGATGGCCGGGGCCAGGTGAACATCCTGGCAGCCGACAAGCTGATGGCGGCGCCCAAGCTTTATGCCACCTTCCTGATCTGGATGCTGTCGGAGCTGTTCGAGGAGCTTCCCGAGGTGGGCGATCCCGACAAACCCAAGCTCGTCTTCTTTTTCGACGAGGCCCATCTGCTGTTCGACGAGGCACCCAAGGCGCTGCTCGACAAGGTTGAGCGGGTGGTGCGGCTGATCCGGTCGAAGGGCGTGGGTGTCTATTTCATCACCCAGAACCCGATCGATGTTCCCGAAGCGATAGCCGGACAGCTGGGGAACCGGGTGCAGCATGCGCTGCGCGCCTTCACCCCGCGCGATCAGAAGGCTGTCAGGGCCGCCGCGCAGACCTTCCGGCAGAACCCCGGGGTCGATGTAGAGCGCGAGATCCTGGAGCTGAAGACCGGCGAGGCACTGGTATCGCTGCTGATGGCGGACGGCGCGCCCTCCCCTGTCGAACGGGTGTTCATTCGCCCACCGGCCTCGCGCCCCGGACCGCTCGACGGCGGCGAGCGCAAGGTGATCCTGTCCACATCGCCAGTGGTGGGCAAATATGACGAGACGGTCGACCGGGAATCGGCTTTCGAGCTGCTGGCGGCCAAGGCGGCCGAGTCAGCGGAAGCGAAGGACGCGGAGATGGCCGAAATCGAGGCGCGCAAGGCTTCCGCGCAGAAGGCAAAGGACGAGGCCGCCGCTGAGCGGGCCTACAAGGCCTCACCGATGGGCAAGATGGAAAAGGTTGCCATTGCCACCGCAGCGGCGGTTGCCACCCAGGCTGGCCGAAGCCTGGTGCGCGGGATCCTGGGCGGGCTGTTCAAGCGGCGCTGATCAGCTTCCGGCACCCGGAATGGTGACGCGCGCGATGTCGGCATTGCGCGTGCCTGCGGGTGCGTCCAGCAGTTCGCGCAGGAATTGGCCTTTCTCCACCGTCGCAGTCGCAGCGCCGCCGGGCACGTCGTCGGCGGTCGCGCGAACATTCACGTCAGTCCGGGTTGCCTTTGCGTCGGACAGCAGCTGAAGCTCGATTGCGGACTTGGGCGGCAGCTGGACCCCAGGCCCGAACAGCGCTTCCAGCGCCTGCTGCTGGCTATCGGACCCGATCGGGCGCGGCGAACCGGGGCGCGGCGGGGCGAGCGTGAAATCGGGCGGCACCACGAGCGGGGCCTGCTTGCCGATGGCGAACTCGTCCGGGCGCTTGCGGTCGGCAATATCGTTGCCCCCGCAGGCCGACAGGGCCAGGGCAGCACCGGCCAGAAGGCTGAAAGCGCGGAGGGTTCGAACGGGATCAGGCATCTGACACTCTTTCCTTGGCGCTGTCGGAACCGGCGCTGTCCGACGGATCGGGCCGGCTGAAAAGGGCGCGAAACAGCAGGGTCATCACCCCCAGGGTGATCGCCGCATCGGCCACATTGAACACATAGAAGGACCATGGCCCGACATGCAAATGGATGAAGTCCACCACATAGCCGAAGCGGATCCGGTCAACGATGTTGCCCAGCGCTCCGCCCAGCACCAGGCCAAGTGCCACGGTTTCCGGCAGATGCCGTTCGCGCCGGATCCACCCAGCAACAACGGTTGCGATGATCCCCGTCAGCCCTACCAGCAGCCAGCGCCCCACCTCTGTGTCGGCCGTCAGCATCCCCATTGAGACGCCGCGGTTTTCCACCCAGGTGAGAGAGAAGACCGGCAGCACCGGAACGCTGGCGCGGGCCTGCAGCCCCACCACATGGATGATCCAATGCTTCGCCAGCTGGTCGATCAGGAAGACCAGCAGCGCCAGGCCATAGGCGACCCGGCTCATTCCGCATGCTCCAGCACGACATCGTCGCAGCGCCCGCAAAGTCGGGTTTCGTCCGACACGTCGGGCAGGTGCCGCCAGCACCGCGCGCAGCGGGGGTGGGCGGATGGGGCAGCCTCCGCCCGGGGCTCGCCCTCGGCTGCCACGGCCTCCACCGACGAGACAATGCAGAGCTCGGCGAAATCGACCGAGCGGATCAGCGCTGCGTCGGCGTCGGCTGCGTGGATCCGGATAGCGACCTCGTTGGAGGATCCCACCTGCTTGTCGCGGCGCATCGGCTCGATCGCGAGGGTCACCAGCGACCGGAGCTCGCGAAGCCTGTTGAACCGGGCCTCCAGTGCGGCATCGCGCCAGCCGGCAGGAATGTCGGCCCAAGTGCCGAAGTGGACCGAGCCGCCCGGCCCCCAGCGATGCTCGTGCGCTTCCTCGGCGGTGAACACCAGCACAGGTGCGAGCCAGACGTTCAGCGAGTCGAACAGCTTGGCCAGCACCGTGCGATAGGCACGCCGGCGGGTCGCGAGAGGGTTGTCGCAGTACAGGCTGTCCTTTCGGACGTCGAAGAAGAAGGCCGATAGATCGCTGTTCACGAAGGTCGTCAGCGCCGCCATCATCTTCGCATAGCCATGCGCCTCGATGTGGCCGCGGATCTCGGCGTCCAGCGCGGCGAGGCGCGAGAGGATGTAGCGCTCCAGTTCGGGCATCTCGGCATGGGGCACGGCTTCCTCGGGCGTATAACCTTTCAGTGCGCCAAGCAGATAGCGAAGCGTGTTCCTCAGCTTGCGATAGGCATCGACCGTCGTCTGCATCGCCAGCTTGCCGAAACGCTGGTCCTCCGACGTGTCGGTCAAGGCGACCCACAACCTTAATACATCAACTCCGGAATCCCGAATAATCGTCTGAGGGTCCACAACATTACCCAGTGACTTTGACATCTTGCGGCCCTTGTCGTCCAGCGTCATGCCGTGGGTCAGCACGCCCTTGTAGGGCGCCCTCCCCCGCGTCCCGCAGGATTCGAGGAGCGAGGACTGGAACCAGCCCCGATGCTGGTCCGAGCCTTCGAGGTAGAGGTCGGCCTGAACCGCCTTCAGCCGGGCTTCGGTCACGAAGGCGTGGGTTGAGCCGCTGTCGAACCAGACGTCCATGATATCGGTCACCTGCTCGTAATCATCTGCCTTGTAGGCCTTCCCCAGCAACTCCTGCGGATCACGGGTCCACCAGGCGTCGGCGCCGTCCTGCCGGATCGCGTCCGCGATCCGGGAATTGACCGCCGGGTCGGCCAGATAATCGCCCGTGCCCTTGTTCACGAACAGGGTGATCGGCACGCCCCAGGCGCGCTGTCGGCTCAGCACCCAATCGGGCCGCCCCTCCACCATCGCGCGGATGCGGTTCTCGCCATGGGCCGGATACCAACTGGTCTGCGAGATCGCCTTCAGCGCGCGGCTGCGAAGCGTGGTGCCGTCGCCCAGATCGCGGTCCATCGCCACGAACCATTGCGGCGTGCAGCGGTAGATCAGCTTCTTCTTCGACCGCCAGCTGTGTGGATAGCTGTGCCTGAAGTCGGCCGATGCCGCCAGCAGCGCGCCCGCCTCGCGCAATGCGGTGCAGATCGGGCCGTTGGGCTCATTGACCTTGTAGACATGCTGGCCGCCGACGACCGGCCAGTCGGCGAGGTAGGTGCCGTCGGGCCCAACCACGAACTTCGGATCGATGCCATGCGCCTTGCACAGGGTGAAATCGTCCTCGCCATGATCCGGCGCCATGTGCACGAGCCCGGTGCCGGCGTCGGTGGTGACGAAGCCACCCGGCAGCAGCGGGCGGGGTTCGGCAAAGAAGCCGCCGAGGTGGTGCAGCGGGTGCCGGGCGATTGCGCCGGCGAGTGCGCTACCCTTTACAAGCGCGAAACCGCGCCGGTCTTTTTGCCCGGGCTGGATCTGCTGAGAAAACAACCGGAACCAGACTTCCGTCAGGAGATCCTTGGCGACAATCAGGCGCTGCCCGCCTTCCTCAATCACTGCATACTCAACCTCTTCCGCATAAGCCAAAGCCCGGTTCACCGGCAGCGTCCAGGGCGTGGTCGTCCAGATTACGGCATGCGCGCCGACCAGCTCGGGCGCGTTGGGCGCCTCCACGATCTCGAAGGCCACGTCGATCTGGGTGGAAACGATCTCGTCATACTCGACTTCGGCCTCGGCAAGCGCGGTCTGCTCCACGGGCGACCACATCACCGGCTTGGCGCCGCGGTAAAGCTGGCCGCTTTCGGCAAATTTCATCAGTTCAGATGCAATGGTCGCTTCCGACGAGAAATCCATGGTCAGATAGGGATTGTCCCAATCGCCCCAGATCCCCAGTCGCTTTAGCTGGTCGCGCTGAACGCCCACCCAGTGCGCGGCATAATCCCGGCATTGCTGGCGGAAGGCGATCGGGTCCAGGTCGCCCTTCTTCACCCCCTTCTCGCGGTTCAGCTCCTCGACCTTCCATTCGATCGGAAGGCCGTGACAGTCCCAGCCGGGGATATAAGGGCTGTCGTAGCCCAGCATGGTGCGGGTGCGGACGACCAGATCCTTCAGGATATGGTTCATCGCATGGCCCAGATGCATATCGCCGTTGGCATAAGGTGGCCCGTCGTGCAGGATCCAGCGCGCGGCGCCGGTGCGAAGCGCGCGCAGCCTCGCATGCGCATCATCGGCCGCCCAGCGTGCCAGCAGGCGCGGCTCCGTCTCGGACAGGCCGGCCTTCATCGGGAAGCCCGTCTCGGGCAGGAACACGGTATGGCGGTAATCTGCCGCACTTGTCTCGGTGGTCATGGCCGGCAGGCTTTAACCCATATGGCCCGGTGTGCAACCCCGAGGACGCCGCATCCAGTTGCGAATGCTAGTCAAAGCCGTTCTCATTTAAATATTTGGTTTTGTTTGACTTTTATCAAGAATGTCGTCAGTGACGACATCTGTTCCAGCAAAGCGAGGCGACCATGCAAGGCGACAAGAAGGTCATTGAATATCTGAATGCGGTGCTGAAGGGCGAGCTGACCGCCATCAACCAGTATTTTCTGCATTACCGCCTGCTCGACAACTGGGGCGTGAAAAAGCTCGCCAAGTACGAGTATCACGAGTCGATCGACGAGATGAAGCACGCCGACAAGCTTATGGAGCGCATACTGTTCCTGGATGGCTTCCCCAACCTGCAGGCGCTGAACCGCCTGCGGATCGGCGAGACCGTGCCCGAAATCCTGCAGGCCGATCTCGACCTGGAGCATGAGGCAGTCGCCCTGTTGAAAGAGGCGATTGTTCATTCCGAATCCGTCCGCGATTTTGCCAGCCGCGAGTTGTTCGTCCACATCCTGGAGGCCGAGGAAGAGCATGTCGATTTCATCGAGACGCAGCAGCAGATGATCAAGGATCAAGGGTTGCAGAATTATATCCAGTTGCAGAGCGAAGCGGCCGGGAGCTAGCGCGCCACGCGCCGGTCCCTTCAATCGCGCGGGGAACGCCCGGCGGGGCAGCGGCCAACGGGTTGACGAACCCGTTGACAGCTGGCCTTGCTTGCGCATCTTGCTGTCTTCCTCGCAATCCCTGTCCAGCGGACCCGCGGGCTTGGCCTGCGGGCGCTTCCAAGCTATGCCGCCGTCACGGCTATAACGACGAACCTGCCCCGCTGAAGCCTCACCACCCCGACTTCGGGGTCTGGTGAGGCGCCATCCGGAACCTCTGCCTCGCCAAAGTGCGGCAGGCCCATTGGCATGGGCCGAACGGCATCGATCCGCCGGCCTGCACGAGGGCTCTCGACATGGACATATCCCGATCCGAACAGCGGATCCTGCACCTGCTCGCGCGGTGGGCAGCTACGCCCGCTCAAAGACAGTCGCAGCCGAACCGTCGGTGCGGGGTGCTGCACCCAACAAGGCTGGAAACTGGCCGCCTTCGATCTTGCGCTGTTCCCCAAGCCGAAGCGTCGGCGCGCGGTGGCCTCGGCAGACGGCCAGCCCGGCCGGATCACGCGGCGAGGGCTCGAACTCGTGCGGAGCGAATTCGACAACCGCTGAGGGGGCGGGCAGCCGACGCGACCCGCTGCCCGCCTGCTAATCCTCGCCAAACTTGTTCGCGACAAGATCGACCAGCGCGTTCAGCGCCGCATCCGCCTGCGCGCCTTCGGCCTTCACCTCGATATGGTCGCCGGGTGCCGCTGCAAGCATCATCAGCCCCATGATGGACGTGCCCAGCACCTCGGAACCGTCCTTGGAAACGGTAACGGTTGCATCGAACTGGCTGGCGAGCGTCACGAACTTCGCGCTTGCCCGCGCATGCAGGCCGCGCCGGTTGCTGATCAGGATCGTGACGGGCCCTGCGCTCAATTGCGGCCCCTCAGGCAGCCTCACCCAGCAGGCGGCTCGCAACACTGATATACTTCCGCCCGGCTTCCTGTGCCAGATCGACGGCTTCGCTGACAGTCTTGGCCTTGCGCACACTGGCCAGCTTGATCAGCATGGGCAGGTTGATTCCGGCGATCACCTCCAGGTTCGGCCGCCCCAGCAACGAGATTGCGAGGTTCGACGGCGTTCCGCCGAACATGTCGGTCAGCAGGATCACGCCGGCACCCTGGTCGACTTCGGCGGCAGCGCGGGCGATCTCGGCCCGCTTCTCCTCCATGTCGTCGTTCGCTTCGATGCAGACAGCGATGCACTGCGCCTGCTGCCCGACGACATGCTCCATGGCAGCGATGAACTCTGCGGCCAGCCGACCATGCGTCACGAGAACCAACCCGATCATTACCCGTCCTTCTGCTGGTCTGCGGGTGCGGTGTCGGCCGTCCCGCTGCCATCATCTTCCGGCGCCGGCCCACCGTGGGTCGCGTCGCGATGCACCACGGCATTTTCCCATCCGGCCCGATCGAGTGCAGCTGCCGCCCCTTCCGCCACCGCAACCGAACGATGACGGCCGCCGGTGCAGCCGAACGCGACCGTCAGATAGGCCCGCCCTTCCCGCGCATAGCCCGGCAGAAGCAGGGTTAGAAGCCCCATGATGGCCTCGAAAGCCGGGGCGAAGGCAGGGTCTGATCGGACATGGGCACTGACGGCAGGGTCGAGCCCGGTCAGCGGCCTGAGCTCGGGCACCCAGTGCGGATTCTTCAGGAAACGCATGTCGAACACCAGGTCGGCATCGCGCGGCACGCCCCGCGCATAGCCGAAGCTCATCAGCGTCAGGGTGAACGCCTTGTGGCCCCCGTCCCCGAAGCGGGTGGCAATCGCCCGGCGCAGGTCGTTGGAGGAAAAATCCGTGGTGTCGACCACCACATCGGCCGCGCGGCGCAGCTCTGCCAGCAACTCGCGTTCCAGCGCGATCCCGTCGCCGGCCGGTCTGTCCAGCGCGAGCGGGTGGCGGCGACGTGTCTCGGAAAAGCGACGCACCAGTTCGTGGCCGGCGCAATCGAGATACAGGATGCGGATGGCGCGCGCCTGTGTCGCATGGTCGGCAATCGCCTGCAGCACCTGGTCCGGGCCAAAGGCGCGGGTGCGCGCATCGATGCCGATCGCAAGCCTGTGCCCGCCAGGCACTGCCAGAAGCGGCCCGAGCAGCGAGACGGGGAGATTGTCCACCGCTTCATAGCCCAGGTCTTCGAGGCCCTTGAGCGCTGTCGACTTGCCGGCGCCGGACAGCCCGGTGACGATCAGCACCGGGGCCGGCGGCTCATCCTTGACCATGGTATTGGCAGTCATCGCGCAGCTGCTTAGCTCGTCGATAGCAGTTGTGCCACTGCCAGTTCCACTTTCTGCGGCGCGGAGGCCTCGAAGGCAGACAGGGCGATACAGGGAAGGCACAGGCCCCCGAGCGTGCGGACATCCGGCTCGGGCAGTCGGTGCGGGGCGCCGTCCAGATCGATCGCAAGCACCGCAGGCATGCCGGACAGGTGAGGCATGGGCAGGATGCCGACGCCCCGCACCTCGATCAGCCCGGCAAGGCTCGGCGCTGGGTGCAGCGTTCCGTCGGCAGCTATATGGACCCGGTCGTCGGCTATCAGCACGGCGCCCCTGTCGATCAGACGCAGGGCAAGGTCCGACTTGCCGCTGCCTGGCCGGCCGAGCAGAAGCACGCCGCTGCCACCGATCGAGACCGCTGTTGCGTGGACTGTCGGGACAAGGAGAACCGAACGCGCCACGCTCAGAGCGCCGGCAGGATCACGCGGAACCGGCTGCCGGTTTCGCCGTCATGGCGGTCGGTCACGAAGATCCGTCCGTCCAGCGCTTCGACGATGGCCTTGGCGATCGAAAGCCCCAGCCCGCTGTGCTGGCCGTAATCCTGTCCTTCGGTGCGCTCGGAGTAAAAGCGCTCGAAGATCGCATCCCGTGCCTCGGGGGGGACACCGGGCCCCCTGTCCGACACATCGATCAGCACATCGCCGCCCTGCCGGCTGACGGCAAGCTGAACCTCGCCACCTTCGGGCGAGAAGCTCAGCGCGTTGTCGATCAGGTTGTTCAGCACCTGGGACAGGCGATCGGCATCTGCCTGCACCATCGCCAGCCCGCCAGGCGGCAGTTCGGTCGTGATCTCGATCCTGCGCCGCGCCGGGCCACCTGCGGCGTAGGCCGCAACCAGCCCTTCCAACAGGCGGGCCACGTCCACCGGCTGAAACCGGGTGCGCGACAGTTCCGCATCGAGCCGCGACGCTGCCGCGATGTCGGTGATCAACCGGTCGATCCGGCGGACATCCTCCTCGATCAACCCGAACAGCTGGGCTCGGCCCTTCTCGTCCTTCACGCTGTCCAGCGCTTCGACGGCGCTGCGCAGGCTCGCAAGCGGGTTCTTCAGCTCGTGCGCGACATCGGCTGCAAAGGCCTCGGTTGCATCGATCCGCTGCCGAAGCGCGGCCGTCATGTCGGCAATCGCCCGGGCAAGCCCGCCGATCTCGTCGCGCCGATGCGGCAGCCGGGGCACCACCACGTCGCGCTGCCGGCCCAGGCGCACCTTGTGGGCGGCAAAGGCGAGTTGCCTGAGCGGCACCACAATGGTCCTCGCAAGATAGACACTGAGTGCAAGCGAGAACACCAGAACCACGAGGAAGACAAGGAACGAAGTCATCCGCTCGCGCCGGACAAGATCGATCACGTCGGGGGTATCGACGGTGAGCAGCACGACGGCCCGGGCGCCGGGGCCGGATTTCAACGGCACCGCGGCCTGCAGAACAACCAGCCGGTCCGGTGTCTGTCGCGCAGCCGTGACAGCCCGGCCTGTCCGGGCTGCACGCCCCACTTCGTGCCAGGCGGACGCACTGTCGAAGGCGGGTTCGGCATAGGGTGGCAGCTCCCGCTGGCCTGTCAGCAAGTCGATAATCCGGTCGATCAGGATCGCGCTCTCGCGTCGGAACCCCTCGGTGGTGGGGTCGACCAGCTGGAACCTGGTCACGCCCGCATTGTCCCAATTGTCTGCAAGCAAGGCGCCATCGGCTTGATACAGCCTGATCCGGGTTCCACGCGGGCTCGAGATGTCGAGGATCGCGGCCTTCCCCTTCTCCAGCCCCTGATTCTCGAGGAACTGCGCGATGATGTCACCCTGGCCGAGCAGTTCCTGCTCCCGGGTCTCCAGCAGCCGGCTCCGAAAGCCCTCAATGTAGAAGAGCGCACCGGCAAGCGCCAGGATCGCAACCAGATTGACCAGCAGGATCCGCGTGCCGAGCGAGGACCAGCCGGCAAAGCGGGGGGTTGCGCCCAGCCGCCTGGGGGTGCGGGCGGCATCCCGTGCAGGAAGGGTTCCGTTCATCGGCGGCGCTTCGCTGGCACAGCCACGTCTCAGTCTTCCTCGTCGAACCGATAGCCGACGCCATAAAGCGTCTCGATCGCTCCGAAATCCTTGTCCACGGCTCGAAACTTCTTTCGCAAGCGCTTGATGTGGCTATCGATCGTTCGATCATCGACATAGCTGTCATGGGCATAGGCCACATCCATCAGCTGGTCGCGCGATTTTACGAAACCGGGGCGCTGCGCCAGCGCGTCCAGGATCAGGAACTCGGTCACCGTCAGCGGAACATCGCGGCCGGCCCAGCGAACCCGATGCCGGGCCGGGTCCATTTCCAGCTTGCCGCGGATGATCGGTTCGGCCGGGGTGTCCTCGTTTGCGTCGGCTGTGCCGCGCCGGCTGGCCGTTCGCCGCAGGACCGCCCGGATCCGCTCGATCAGCAGGCGCTGGCTGAACGGCTTTCCGATATAGTCGTCCGCACCCATCGCCAGCCCAAGCGCCTCGTCGATCTCGGTGTCCTTCGAGGTCAGGAAGATGACCGGGAGGTCCGATTTTTCCCGCAGGCGGCGCAGCATTTCCATGCCGTCCATGCGCGGCATCTTGATGTCCACAACGGCAAGATCGGGCGGGTTCTCCAGGCACCCCTTCAGCCCGGCCGCGCCGTCGGCATACACGCGCGTCGTGAAGCCCTCGGCCTGCAACGCAAGGCTGACCGACGTCAGGATGTTGCGGTCGTCGTCGATCAGGGCGATCGTCGGGGCATCCGTCATCACCGCAGGCTTTCTGCGCTTGGCGGTGACATTTGCGGGGCGGTCCGGATTGCGGCACGGCTGGTCATGTTGGGGGGTGTATAGCTGCTAACGCTGTGTCTACCAAAGCTTCGTGCTTCAAACGCTTCACACGGCATGGCGGCTAGGTTAGGGGGGTGCCGCATACGTATGCAGCAGCCGCATGGCCTTGCCGTTGCCCACGGCGCAGCCGTTGGGCCATGCAGATCGGAAAACCCCAACGCGGGGCTTGACCGGACCGAACGAAGGGAACCGACTGGTGGGATCAACGACCGGCAATGAACACGGCACACCGCTCGGCGGCCTCGCCCTGAAGTCGGGCGCGACTGTGCACGCGAACCTCGGCACCGCGCCGTTGATCGAACTGGCGGTTTCCCGCGGGGAAGGCCTGTTGTCGAAGGACGGTGCCTTCGTGGTGGAAACCGGCAAGCACACCGGCCGCTCGGCCAACGACAAGTTCACCGTCAAGGACGCCGAGACCGAATCGACCGTCTGGTGGGGCAGGTCCAACACGCCGATGGAGCCTGCCCATTTTGCTGTGCTGAAGGCCGACTTCATGGCCGCGCTCGCCAAAAGTGACACCCTGTTCGTCCAGCAGCTGTTCGGCGGTTCGCAGCCCGAATATCGCGTGAACGTCCGCGTCGTCACGGAGTTGGCGTGGCACTCGCTGTTTATCCGCACCCTTCTGGTGCGCCCGACGGCCGCGGAGCTCGCCGACTTCGCCGCCGAATACACCATCATCGACCTGCCGAGCTTCAGGGCCGATCCGGCGCGGCATGGCAGCCGCTCGGAAACCGTGATCGCGGTCAACTTCTCGGAAAAGCTGATCCTGATCGGCGGCACCCGCTACGCCGGCGAAATGAAGAAGTCGGTGTTCGGCATCCTCAACTATCTGCTACCCACCAAGGGCGTGATGCCCATGCACTGCTCGGCCAACATCGGCCCGGCCGGCGACACGGCCGTTTTCTTCGGCCTTTCGGGCACCGGCAAGACCACGCTGTCGGCCGATGCCAGCCGGACACTGATCGGCGACGACGAGCATGGCTGGTCGGACACCGCCGTCTTCAACTTCGAAGGCGGCTGCTATGCCAAGATGATCCGTCTGTCGCCCACTGCCGAGCCGGAAATCTACGCCACGACAAGGCGCTTCGGCACGGTGCTTGAGAATGTGGCGATAGATGCGGCAACCCGCGAGATCGACCTCGACGACAATCGCCTGGCCGAAAACAGCCGTGGATCCTACCCCATCGATTTCATTCCCAACACGTCCGAAAAAAACTTGGGGCCGGTTCCACGCAACATCATCATGCTGACGGCAGACGCCTTCGGCATCCTGCCCCCGATCGCACGGCTGACGCCGGACCAGGCGATGTACCACTTCCTGTCGGGCTACACCGCGCGTGTCGCCGGCACGGAAATCGGCGTGACGGAACCCGACGCCACCTTCTCCACCTGCTTCGGCGCGCCCTTCATGCCGCGCCACCCATCCGTCTACGGCAACCTGCTGAAGGAGCGGATCGCAAAAGGCGGGGTCGACTGCTGGCTGGTCAACACCGGCTGGACCGGGGGGCAATATGGGACCGGCAGCCGCATGCCGATCAAGGTGACCCGTGCGCTGCTCAATGCAGCGCTCGACGGCAGCCTGAAGAATGCCGAGTTCCGCAAAGACCCCTATTTCGGCTTCGCCGTGCCGGTTGCAGTACCCGGCGTCGATTCGAAAATGCTCGATCCGCGCGCGACCTGGCCCGATCCGTCCGCCTATGATGAAAAGGCGAATGCGCTGGTGAAGATGTTCGTCGAGAACTTCGCCCAGTTCGAGGACCATGTGGAGCAGGGTGTGCGCGAAGCCGCCCCCAGGGCCGCCTGAGGTGGCCAGCGGGGCGGATGTTCATCCGCCCCGCCTCCACGGGACGGATGGCGAGGTGAAGCGAATAGCCGCCGGGCTTCTTTCGCACACCCTGCCGCGGCCGGAATGGACCCACGAGACGCATCTGGCAGCCGTGTCCGTTCTCCTTTTGCAGTATCCGGAAATCGACCTCAAACAACAGCTTCCGGGCATCATCTCCAGCTGCAACGCAGCAGTCGGCGGCGTGAACGACAACCGCCATGGCTATCATCATACAGTGACGCGATTCTGGATCGCCGCTGCAAAGGCGTTTCACGCCGACAAGCCGGCCGGTTCTTTTGTCGAGCGGGTGAACCGCTTCATTGCGTCGCCGGCCGGCCGGAGAGATGCCGCCCTGCGCCATTTCAGCCCGGCTCGGCTGTTTTCGGTTGAAGCGCGGCGCAGGCTGGTAGAACCAGACCTGATGCCATTCCCGTGGGACACAACCTTGCATGACGCGCCAGCGCCGAAGCTCTGACTGGGGCTTCCCCCGCTGGCGGCCCTATGATGGCGCCGGCACGACGCCCGAAGCCCAACGCCTGTGCGACCGGCACGGCTGCACCCTGCCCGGAACCTGCCCTGCCCCCAAGGCCCCCAACAAGCCTGACCGCTGGTACTTCTGCGAAGTCCATGCCGCCGAGTACAACAGGGGCTGGAACTATTTCGACGCGCTCAGCGACGAAGAGGCTGCCGCACAGGAGGCAGAGGAACAGCGCGGCGCCCGCTCCTACGAGCGCGCCCGGCACTGGCAGTGGACCAGCGGTGACGGAACACGGTCGCGCGCGGAACTGGATGCGCTCCGATTGTTCGATCTGCCACCGGATGCGGACGAAGCAGCCATAAAGGCCGCGCATCGCAAGATGGCGAAGGAAAACCATCCGGATCTCAAGCCCGACAATGCCGAAGCCGCCAAGCGCTTCCAGGCGGCCCAGGCAGCCTATGAAATCCTGAAATCAGCCGCCGAATCCCGAGCGGATTCGCTTGCCAAGGGACCCGCCGCCCCATAGCCAACACGCATGGGGGATATCCTGAACACACTCGCCTCGCCGGTGATCCTTTTCTTCGTGCTGGGCGCAATCGCCTCGTTCGCGCGCTCCGACCTTTCGATACCGGAAAGCGTCTCGAAGGGCATGTCGCTCTACCTGATGGCGTCGATCGGGCTGAAGGGAGGAGTCGAGGTGTCGGCAGCCGGGCTCGATCCGCAGATGCTGGCCGCCGGGCTGGCGGGGCTCGCCCTCAGCTTCGGCCTGCCCTTCGCCGGTTTCCAGCTGCTGCGCCGGATTGGTGGCCTCGACAGCCTGAACGCCGGAGCGGTCGCTGCCCACTACGGCTCCGTTTCGGTTGTAACCTTCGTCACCGGATTTGCAGTGCTGCAGGCCCAGGGCCTGGCACCGGCCGGATGGATGGTCGCCGTCCTCGCGCTGATGGAAACGCCCGCGATCATTGCCGGGCTCCTGCTGGCCCGAGGGTCGCTTGCCGGGCTGGGTGACACGCAGAATTCGGAAGGGTTCGGGAAACACAGCGTCTGGCGGGAAGTCCTTCTGAACGGCCCGGTCGTGCTGCTGGTCGGCGCCTTCCTGATCGGCGTGATCGCCGGCAAACCGGGCTATCAGCCCGTGTCCTTCTTTTTCACCGATCTGTTCCGCGGTGTGCTCTGCCTGTTCCTGCTGGACATGGGCCTGCTGGCCGCCCGCCGATTCCGCGAAGCGCGCAGCCTCACCGTGCCGCTTGCGCTCCTTGCTGTCCTAATGCCGCTCCTGAACGCCAGCATCGGGCTCGGCGTTGCCCTTCTGATCGGCCTGTCGGGCGGAACGGCGGCGGCCTTTGTCATCCTTTGCGCGTCGGCCAGCTATATCGCGGTTCCGGCCGCCATGCGGCTTGCCCTGCCGAACGCCGATGCAGGGCTCTATCTTGCGATGAGCCTTGCCATTACATTTCCCTTCAACATCATCGTGGGTATTCCCTTGTACACATGGGCCGTGCAAACACTGGGATGATGCCGGCGCTTGCTGCCCTTATCGAGGGTTAACGCAGCTTCCGCCTGCGCCCCTATCGGGAACAGCGCGAGCGTTATGACCGGCTGGCCCAAGGGCAGGCCCCAAGGGTGATGGTGGTTGCCTGTTCCGACAGCCGTGCGGACCGCACGCGCGTGTTCGATGCAAAGCCGGGCCAGATGTTGGTGCTGCGCAAAATCGCCAACATCGTGCCACCTCTGTCGGCAATCCATGGGCAATCCAGCGTGCCCGAATCCACAAGCGCTCCCATCAGCCGGCGCCCCACGCCGCGTCCCTGCGCATCTTCTGCCGATAGACGCTCGTTTCCGCCGAATGCCGATAGGCCGCCCGGTCGCGGAACTGGGTCGGATAGGCTTAGCCCGGGATCGCACCGCCCTCTCCGTCCGCCACCAGCCAAGGCCGGCCCCTGTCCAGGCAATGGAGGATGCGACGCGCCATTTCGCCAGGCCCGGCCGGCTCCGTTTCGAAGCTCGCCGTGCCGTGGGCCACCTGCGGATCGTAAATGGCCGCGACGCCCGCCGCATCTGCATGCGTCGCGGGCCGGATCCGCTCAGTAATGGAGCGCCCGCCCATAGGCGTCGAGCACGCTCTCGTGCATCATCTCGCTCAGCGTCGGGTGTGGGAAGATGGTGGCCATCAGCTCGGCCTCGGTCGCCTCGCACACCCTCGCGATCACATAACCCTGGATCAGTTCGGTCACCTCGGCGCCCACCATGTGCGCCCCCAGCAGCGCCCCCGTTCTCGCGTCGAATACGGTTTTCACCAGCCCGTCGGCTTCGCCAAGCGCGATCGCCTTCCCATTGCCGATGAACGGAAACTTGCCAACCTTCACGTCGAAACCGGCCCTTTTAGCCGCCGCTTCCGTCAACCCGACCGATGCAACCTGCGGCCGCGAGTAGGTGCAGCCCGGAATGTTGGACTTGTCCATCGGATGGGCATGGGGCTGGCCCGTGATCTTCTCGACTGCAACGATCCCCTCATGGCTCGCCTTGTGCGCCAGCCAGGGAGCGCCCGTCACGTCACCGATAGCCCATAGTCCCGGCACATTGGTCCGCCCCCATTCGTCGGTGACGATGTGGCCACGGTCCAACTGGACGCCCAGCGCCTCCAGCCCCAGATCCTCGGTGTTGGGCGCAATTCCGATCGCGATGATCACATGGCTGAAGCGCTGTGCCTCGCCATTGATGGTGGCTGTCACGCCGTCCGGCTTCACATCCAGCTTCTCAAGTGCCGCCTCAGTGAGGATGGTCATCCCTTGCTGCCTCAAGCTCTTGTCCATGAAGGCAGAGATTTCCGCGTCCTCCACCGGCAGGATCCGGTCCAGCATCTCAACGATGGTAACCCTGGCTCCCATATCGCTGAAGAAGCTCGCGAACTCCACCCCGATGGCGCCCGAACCGACGACCAGAAGCTCGGTCGGCATCGCCGGCGGCACCATGGCGTGGCGATAGGTCCACACCCGCTCGCCGTCAGCCTTCAGATGCGGCAGCTCGCGCGCCCGAGCCCCGGTCGCGACGATCACATTCCGCGCTTCCAGGGTGCGCTCGCCGACCCTCACGCTGGCCGCGGAGGCCAGGGTCGCAACACCCTCCACCACCGTCACCTTGTTCTTCTTCATCAGGCCCTTCACACCCGAATTCAGCTGGTTGGCAACCTTCCTCGAGCGTTCGATCACCTTGGCGAGATCAAAGCCGACCTCACCGGCCGACAGCCCGTAGGCCGATGCATGATCCAGATAATGCTTGATCTCGGACGACCGCAGCAGCGCCTTGGTCGGAATGCATCCCCAGTTCAGGCAGATCCCCCCAAGCCGCTCGCGCTCGACGATCGCGACCTTCTGACCAAGCTGGCTCGCCCGAATTGCCGCAACATAGCCTCCCGGTCCGGAGCCGATGATGACCAGGTCAAACTGCTCCACGCTCATGCCAGCATCTCCAAAGGATTCTCGACCAGCCTCTTGAACGTGCTCATGAATTCAGCGCCGACTGCACCATCGATCGCGCGATGATCAAAACTGCCGGTCGCGCTCATCACGGTTGCGATCGCCAGCACGTCATCGATCACATGGGGCCGTTTCTCGCCAGCGCCCACCGCCAGGATCAGCCCCTCGGGCGGGTTGATCACCGCGTCGAACTGCTTGATGCCATACATGCCCAGATTCGAAATGCTTGCCGTGCCGCCGGTATACTCGGCCGGCTGCAGCTTGCCCTCCTTTGCCCGCGCAGCGAGAGCCTTCGTCTCGGTCGCGATCGTCGAGAGCGACTTGTTCGCCGCATCGCGGATCACCGGCGTGATGAGGCCGCCCGGAATGGCGACCGCAACCGAGATGTCGGCCCGGCTGAACTTCCGCAGAAAATCGCCCGCGAAGCTGACATTGGCGTCCGGCACCTGCAGCAGCGCAAGTGCCTCTGCCTTTACCAGCATGTCATTCACGCTGAGCTTGATCCCGCGCGATTCCAGTGCCTTGTTCAGGTCTGTTCGCAGCTTTAGCAGGGCATCGAGTCGCACATCCACCGTCAGGTAGAAATGCGGAACCTGGCTTTTCGATTCGGTCAGCCGCCGCGCAATCGTCTTGCGCATGTTGCTCAGCTTCACCGCCTCGAATGGCACATCGGTAGGGGGCAGTGGCGCAGCAGCAGCTGCAACCGCACGGACGGCCGCGGGTGCAGGCGCAGGGGCCGCCACCGGCGCAACGGGCGATCTGCCGGCCGCCGCTTCAACATCCGCCTTCACGATCCGGCCATTGGGTCCGGTGCCCATGACAGAAGCCAGGTCAACACCAAGCAGGTGCGCCATCCGCCGCGCCAACGGGCTCGCGATGTTGCGGGAGAGTGGCCCCTGCGACGCCGAGGGCCTGGCAAGCGCCGGAGCAGCGGAAGCAGGCGCAGACGGCGCCCCGGCAGGAGCAGGCGCGGGCGCGGAAGGAGCCACGGACACCGCAGCCGGCTTCGGTGCAGGCGCCACGTCCTCGCCCTCCCCTTGCAGCCGCGCGATCACCGCGTTCACCTTCACCTCTTCGCTGCCCTCCGCAACCAGGATCTCAGCGACTACGCCCTCGTCGACAGCCTCCACCTCCATCGTTGCTTTGTCGGTCTCGATCTCGGCGATCACGTCGCCAGGCTTCACGGAATCGCCGACCTTGATCAGCCACTTCGCCAAGGTGCCCGCTTCCATCGTCGGGCTCAGCGCAGGCATTGTGATGTCGATTGCCATTACTTTCGCCTCTCAGATGATCGACTTCACGGCAGCGACCACATCCGCCGCGCGCACCAGCGCTGCCTTCTCCAGATTGTTAGCATAAGGCAGCGGCACATCCCGGTTGGTCACCCTGAGCACGGGCGCATCCAGGTCATCGAAACCTTTTTCCATTGCGATCGCAATGATTTCCGAGGCGATGCTGCAAACGGGCCAGCCCTCTTCCACCACCACCATGCGGTTCGTCTTTTTCAGGCTCGCCAGCACGGCCGCCTCGTCCAGCGGCCTCAGCGACCTGAGGTCCAGCACCTCGCAGCCGACGCCCTCGCCTTCCAGCACCCGGGCCGCCTCCAGCGCAATCCCCACCCCGATCGAGTAGGAAACAAGCGTCACATCCGCCCCCTCCCGATGGAGCCGCGCCTTGCCGATCGGCACAACATGCTCGCCTTCGGAAACGTCGAAGCTTTGCCCGTACAGAAGCTCATTCTCCAGAAACACCACCGGATCCGGCGACCGAATTGCGCTTTTCAGCAAGCCCTTGGCATCGGCCGCATCATAGGGGCTCAGCACCACAAGCCCCGGCACGCTGGCATACCAGGGCGCATAATTTTGGCTGTGCTGCGCCGCCACCCGTGAAGCCGCGCCATTGGGCCCGCGAAACACAATCGGGCAGCGCATCTGCCCGCCCGACATGTAGTTGGTTTTCGCAGCCGAATTGATAATATGATCAATGGCCTGCATCGCGAAGTTGAAAGTCATGAACTCCACGATCGGCTTCAGCCCGCCCATCGCGGCACCCACGCCCAGGCCGGCAAAGCCATATTCGGTGATCGGGGTGTCGACCACGCGGGTGTCGCCAAACTCGTCCAGCAGGCCCTGTGTCACCTTATAGGCGCCCTGATACTGCGCGACCTCTTCGCCCATCACGAAGACAGTGTCGTCGGCCCGCATTTCCTCGGCCATTGCGTCGCGCAGCGCCTCGCGGACGGTCTGCTTTCGCATCGGGCCGCCGCTTGCCGCCGCTTGCGCCTGCGCTGCAACCGCCGTCGCAGGCGCATCGGCCTTCACCTGCGGCGTCGCACTTGTCTCGGTCGGCTCCTTGGTGCTGGCCTTGGGCGCCACTGTCGCATCTGGTGCCTCCTCGCCGTCCACCGCCAGCACAGCAATCACGGTGCCCACCTTCACGCCATCCGATCCGGCAGCGACTTCCAGGCTCACGACCGTCCCGGCCTCGTCCGATTCCAGCTCCATCGACACCTTGTCGGTTTCAATCTCCGCAATCACCTGGCCGGGCTTCACTCTGTCGCCGGCCTTCACCAGCCAGACGGAAAGCGTGCCCTCCTCCATCGTGGGGGACATCGCTGGCAGCTTCACTTGCATTAGTAAGTCCCCACCAGAACATCCGTATAAAGCTCGGAAAGTTCCGGCTCCGGCGCCTGTTCGGCAAAGTCGGCCGCTTCGGCCACCACCTTGCGGATTTCCTGCTCGCAAGCCTTGAACCACGCTTCGTCGGCATGCCCCAGTTCCAGAAGCTCCCGCTTGGCGAGATCGATCGGATCCCGATTGTCGCGCACCGATTGCACCTCTTCGCGCGAACGATACTTCGCTGGATCCGACATGGAGTGGCCGCGATAGCGATAGGTCTTCATTTCCAGCAGGATGGGCCCTTGCCCACCGCGCACCCATTCAAGCGCAGCGTTTGCAGCCCCGCGCACGGCCAGCACGTCCATGCCATCCACCTGAAGCCCCTCGATCCGGAAACTTTCGCCACGGCGATACAGCTGGTCCTCCGCGGACGCGCGGTTGACGGATGTGCCCATCGCATACTGGTTGTTCTCGATCACGAAGATCACCGGCAGCTTCCACAGTTCGGCCATGTTGAAGGCCTCATACACCTGGCCCTGGTTGGCTGCACCGTCCCCGAAATAGGCTAGCGCGACGCCCCCATCCTTCTTGTACTTGTGCGCGAATCCCAGGCCGGCGCCGATCGGCACCTGGGCGGCGACAATGCCATGCCCACCGTAAAAACCCTGTTCCACCGAGAACATGTGCATGGAGCCGCCCTTCCCGCGGCTGATGCCTGCCGCCCGCCCGGTCAGTTCCGCCATGATCAGCTTGGGATCGATGTGGCAGGCCAGCATGTGCCCATGATCGCGGTATCCGGTCACCACGCTGTCGCGCCCGGGAACGATGGCAGACTGCAGGCCTGTAACGACCGCCTCCTGACCGATATAGAGATGGCAGAAGCCCCCGATCAGCCCCATGCCATACAGCTGGCCTGCCTTTTCCTCGAAACGCCGGATCAGCAGCATCATCCGGTAAAAATTGCGATACTCGTCAGCGCCCGGCGTGTGCCTGGCCACGTCCGGCAATTGCTCCAAACGGCCATCTGTCGCAGGCGATTGCCCGACAGGTCGCGCCGTGACCTTCGATTTTGCCAAATCCTGTCCTCTCACCGCCTGAAAGGCCTCCACATCCGAAAACTGCGCCGGCAGGCCCGCCTGCCGTTCTACCGGCCCGGCGCCAAGTTTCAACAGCCGGTCGCACAATACCAATGCGCGCGCCGGATTAAGTTGCGCGATCAGTCGCGCGGTTCAGGCCGCGCGGGCTTGTCCAGAGGAACGATCAACTCGTCGGGACGGATGACACCGAGATGCCGACGCACGAGTTCGTCGGCGAAATCCGGATCGGCGCCACGCGGATCCAGCAGCGCGATGTCACGGCTCAGGGATGCCCGACGCTGCTCCAGAACTGCGTGGCGGCCTTCCAGCTCGCCCCTCGAACGCCGGATGTCGTCGAGCGCCAGATAGCCTGACGACCCGAACAGGGCGTGGACGCCGAAATACAGCATGACAAGCAGGCAAAGCGCCGGCATCGCGGCACGCTTAATCAGGTCGATTATGGTTGAAGGCTGCATGATTCACAGAATCACGCGCACTGCTGGCAGTCAAGAGCCGACAGGTCCGATTCGAATCGGCATCCGATCCGCCAACACTTCCCTCTCCATGCCCGACCTTGCCACGATCAGGCCTTTCAACGGAGCCCGGCGGGCGCACACCCGGATTCCGCTCGCCGGACCGCGCGACCACAATATGTTGTGGGCAGTGTTTCTTCATATGTTGTGTGAACTCTATCTTCACATACTACATTAAGTTTAGCATCTGCTGGCACGGGTGTTGCAAATTTATCTCATGGATGCCCGATCAAATATGAAGAAGTGTAAACAAGCAATTTCCACTTTTTGCAGCGCCATGGTTACTGCGTATCTCGCCGTTAACGGGCATAAACAGTCGGGTCGCCCGGAAAACAGGAGAACGCCATGTTAAGCCAAAACCTGAAGGCCGGCGCAGCCCTGATCCTCCTTGCAATTGGGGGGAGCCCAGCACTCGCAAAAATCCAGGCGCAAGACCCGGACGCAAGTGCCACAAATATAACACAGATCGTCCTTGTTAAGACGACCTCAGCAGGTCGCGTTCACACCAAGACTGAGCGGTAATGAAATGCCGCCGATGCCGGCAAACGGCAACATCGCAATGCTGATCACGGGCGTATGCCTGGCCGGCGTTGCGGCGAGCAGGCGAAAGGTCGCTGCCTGATCGCAACTTCCAACCCTACGAAAACATCAGATCCCTCGGGGCCCGGCTTCCAGCAAAGCCGGGCCCTTTTTCCGTGCAGTTCCGGCCAGCCCGATCAGGCGCGAAGGGCTTCGCGCCCGGCATAGCGGGCACTGTCACCCAGTTCGGCCTCGATGCGCAGCAGCTGGTTGTATTTTGCGAGCCGGTCCGAGCGACTGAGCGAGCCGGTCTTGATCTGGCCGCAGTTGGTTGCAACCGCGAGATCCGCGATTGTCGAATCCTCGGTCTCTCCGGATCGGTGGCTGATCACGGCAGTGTAACGCGCGCGATGGGCCGTGTTCACGGCCTCCAGCGTCTCCGACAGGGTGCCGATCTGGTTCAGCTTCACGAGGATGCTGTTCGCGACGCCCTGGCCGATACCGTCGCGCAACCTCGCCGGGTTGGTGACGAACAGATCGTCACCCACCAGCTGAACCCTGGCGCCGACCCGGTCGGTCAGCGTTTTCCAGCCCGACCAGTCGTCCTCGCCCATGCCGTCCTCGATGGAGACGATCGGGTAGCGTGCCGTAAGGTCGGCAAGAAAGGCGGCCATCTCGTCGGCAAGGAACGTCCGGCCCTCGCCTTCCATATGGTAGGCGCCGTCCTTGAAGAACTCGGTCGAGGCGCAGTCGAGCGCGAGCATGACGTCCTTGCCGGCCTTGTAGCCCGCCGTGTCGATTGCCTGCAGGATCACGTCGAGTGCTTCGGTTGCGCTCGAGAGGTTGGGCGCGAAACCGCCTTCATCCCCCACGGCCGTCGAAAGCCCTCGTCCGTGCAGCGTTTTCTTCAGCGTGTGGAAGATCTCGGCACCCCAGCGCAGGCCTTCGGAGAAGGTCTCGGCGCCGACCGGCATGATCATGAATTCCTGGAAATCGATGGGATTATCGGCGTGGGCGCCGCCGTTGATGATGTTCATCATCGGAACGGGCAGAAGGCGCGCGGCGGTGCCGCCGACATAGCGATAGAGCGGAAGACCACGGGCGTCGGCCGCAGCGCGGGCAACCGCCAGGCTGACGCCGAGGATCGCATTGGCGCCAAGGCGGGCCTTGTTGGGCGTGCCGTCGAGCGCGATCATCTGCGCGTCGACATGCTCCTGCTCCTCTGCCTCCAGGCCAATCAGGGCATCTGAAAGCTCGCCATGGACAGTCGCGACGGCCCGGCGCACGCCCTTGCCCAGGTAGCGGTCCTTGTCTGCGTCGCGGCGCTCGACGGCCTCATGGGCGCCGGTCGAGGCACCCGAGGGCACGGCGGCGCGGCCCAGGCTGCCGTCTTCGAGAATGCAGTCGACCTCGATCGTCGGGTTGCCCCGGCTGTCGAGGATCTCGCGGGCAATCAGGTCTACGATCGCGGTCATTCCAGCTCCTGTGCTCGTGTCTGTTGGTTGCGCAAGCGCTTACAGGCGCTCAGCCCCACAATTCAACTGCCGGCGGATCGACGTCGCTGCCGTGGAAGCAAAGGCCGGCGGGCCGGTCTTGACCAAGGAGGAGGGGGCCGTCGAGATCGGCAAACTGGGCCTGCATTGCCGCCACGAAGGCAGGCGCGATGCCGAGCGAGGTGGAAAGCATGCAACCCGTCATCACGCCGAGGCCGCGCTGGCGGGCGGCGTGGATGAGGGCGAGCGCCTCGGTAAGGCCGCCGCACTTGTCGAGTTTCACGTTGATGAAGCGGTAGCGGCCGACGACATCGCCGAGTTCGGCGCGGCTCTGCAAGGACTCATCCGCGCAGAGCGGAACAGGCGAGCGGACATGGGCGAGATCGGCGTCCATGCCTGCGGGCAAGGGCTGCTCCACCAGCTCCACGTCGAACCCGTGCAGCCGGTGGCACATTGCCTCTATGTCGATGTTTTGCCAGCTTTCATTGGCATCGGCGATCAGTCGGGCATGGGGCGCGGCGGCGCGGACGGCGGCGACGCGCTCTGCATCGCCCTCGCCGCCCAGTTTCAGCTTCAGAAGCTCCCGGCCGGCAGCCGCGCGCGCGGCCTCGGCCATGGCGGCAGGGTCGCCCAGGCTGATGGTGTAGGCGGTCAGCATGGGGCGGGGGGCAGGCAAGCCGGCGAGCTCCCACACGCGCTTGCCAGCCTGTTTTGCCTCAAGATCCCAGAGCGCCGAATCGATGGCGTTGCGGGCGGCGCCAGCTGGCATCTGCTCCAGAAGGTCAGCGCGCGAGACCCCGGACGCAATTGCACCGGCCATGGATTCGGCGAGCGCGAGCGCCTGATCGATGCTGTCGCCCTTGTAGTAGATCGGCGTTGCCTCGCCCCGGCCCCCGGGTGCGCCATCGGCAATTTCGGCAACCAGAACATCGACATGGTGCTTGACCCCACGGGCGATGACGAAGGGGCGGGCCGTTTCCCAGCGTTCGGTGTGCACGACGAGTTTCCGCATGCCGCCCGCCTAGCGCCGCGAACAGCCGGCGGCTAGGCTTGTTGTGCCCGAGAAGGAGACACGCGGATGGCCGATGACACGCCGGCAGAGCAGATCGAGCTGGACCCGGTGGTCGTGGTGGCCCGGATCACCACGCTGGAGATGCTGGTCCGGCAGATGATGGTCGTGCAGCTGCGGCTGCTGGCCGAGCGGGGGCATATCGAGCTGACGCCGAACTATGTGCAGAGCCTCGCTGATGCCTATGCCGAGAAGGTGGACGAATCGACCATCATCGAGAGCAATTCGGCGGATGTGAACTATGCCTTCAAGCTGAATGTGCTGCACCAGCTGGAACGCTTTTTTGACGAGATCGGGGCACATCTGAGGGACAATCCCTGACCCTGTTCTGCATCACGAACATGACAGATGACCTGAAAAAACAGGGTCGAGAAACGAGGTTCTGCGCGGGACGGGGCGCCTTCGGGGCTTTCCACGGCCCGGGTGCGCTGCTAGGGAACTTGCCCCACGCCTTTTCCCGGCAGCTTCCGCGGGGCCCGATGGCGGAGTGGTTACGCAGAGGACTGCAAATCCTTGCACGCCGGTTCGATTCCGGCTCGGGCCTCCATTCACCGTCTTGCGGGCAACCGGCTTCAGGCTTTTGTGGATATAAGCCAATGCGATAGAGTCGCTTTTTCACACATGTTTCGGATATGAAATCTGTGTTATGCCACGGGTTTCGCAGGTTGTGTCGAACTGGAAATGCAGGATACCACATTGGTTTTCTACACATATATACAGTGTTTTACAGGCGTTTTCTAACGTTGTTAGTATTCTTGAGACGTGCTATTGAGACTTTACTTTAAGAAGGCGCCAGCCAGCGGCGGACGGCAGCCAGCCGATGGACAGCAAACCGATGGACAGCAAACCGAAAAGCGCGAAAATCAGCGGGTGAGCGCGGCGGCAGCCCTGGCGGCGGATTGCATTGCCGCGGGGTCGATCGGGCCCTTCCCCGCCAGCCAGCTGCCGCCGACGCAAAGAACGGACTCCTCGGCAAGCCAGCCCGGCGCGGAGGCCAGCGTGATCCCGCCGGTGGGGCAGAAGCGGACCTGCCGAAACGGCGCTGCGAGTGCCTGGAGGGCTTTCAGCCCGCCTGCGGCTTCGGCAGGGAAGAATTTGAAGCGATCGAGCCCCAGGTCGAGCCCGCGCATGACATCGCCGGCGTTCGCAACCCCGGGGAGGAACGGAATTTCGCGATCGAGCGCGCTGCGCGCCAGTTTCTCGGTGAGGCCGGGCGACACGATGAATTCGGCGCCGGCCGCAATCGCGGCATCGAGATCGTGACAGTTGAGAACCGTCCCTGCCCCGACAATGGCGCCGGGCACCTGTTTCATCGCGCGGATCACCTCGAGCGCGGCTGCCGTGCGCAGCGTCACCTCGAGAACGCGCAAGCCCCCTGCGACGAGCGCCTCGGCGATCTGCACGCCGCTTTTCACGTCATCCACCACCAGCACGGGAATGACCGGGCCCATGCGCATGATCGGTTCGATGGCGTTCATGGCTGTTCCCTTGCGAACCAGGCGGCGGCCGCGCCCATCAGGCCCGGCTCTGGATGGGAGATGCGCAGGATCGGGATTGCGGCCATGCGCGCCTCGAACCGGCCCTTGGCGGTGAAGCGGGCATGAAAGCCGGACGCGGGAAGGAAATGCTGCACGCGCGGCAGCATTCCGCCGGCGAGCACCACGGCATCTGCCCCTTGTGCGAGCGCGAGGTCGCCCGCGACGCTGCCGAGCGACAGGCACCAGCGGTCGAATGCCGCCTCGGCGAGGGGATCCTTTTCCACCAGCGCTGCTTCCCACAGCGCCTTGTCGTCGCGCGCCGGGACCGCCCTCCCCTCGATGGCGGCGAGCGCGGCGTGGATGTTGGCGAGCCCCGGGCCTGCCACGATTCGTTCGACCGAGACACGGCGGAAGCGGGACCGGAGCCGGGAGAGCACCATGTCCTCAAGGTTGTCGAGCGGTGCGAAATCGATATGTCCGCCCTCGGTCGCGACGACCCGCGGGCGGGTGCCCTTGAGAAGCATGGCGACGCCGAGGCCGGTGCCCGGGCCGATGACGCTGACCACGCCGTTTTCGGGCAGATAGGTGCCGGGACCTGCAAGGTGGGCGAAATTATCGGGGCCGCACACCGAGATGGCATGGGCGACCGCTGCGAAGTCATTGACCAGCAGAGCCGATTCCAGCCCGAGCCGCTCGGCGACAAGGGCCGGGCGAATGACCCAGGGATTATTGGTGAGCTGCAGCAGTTCGCCTTCGACGGGCGCTGCAACCGCGATCGCGGCGTTGCGTGGCAGCGGACGGCCGAGACCTTCGCGATAGGCTTCGAATGCGGTCTGCAGGCTGGCATGTTCGGCGACCTTGAGCTTTGCTTCGGAAGCAAGAGTGATGCGCCCATCACCATGACGCTGCGCGATCGCGAAGCGGCAGTGGGTCCCGCCGATGTCGGCCGTAACCAGCTCCATCAGAGGCCCGCTGCTGCAAGGAACGGCGAGGCGCCGCGTTCGGCCGTGTCGCTGGACTGGCGGAACAGGGCAAAGAGTTCGCGGCCCGTGCCGTCTGCCTCCTCCGGCGGGAGGGCGGGTTCGCGGGCGGCGAATTCGGCTTCGTCTACCAGCACGTCGATGCGCCCGGTGTTGGCGCAGAGCCTGACGGTGTCGCCGTCGCGCACGCGGGCGAGCGGGCCGGTGGCGCCGCTGCCGTCGGCCAGCGCCTCGGGGGTGAGGTGGATTGCGGCCGGCACCTTGCCGCTTGCGCCGGACATGCGGCCGTCTGTTACCAACGCGACGCGGTGGCCCCTGTCCTGAAGCACACCCAGTGGCGGGGTGAGCTTGTGCAGCTCGGGCATGCCGTTGGCGCGGGGGCCCTGGAAACGGACGACGACCACCACGTCGCGGTCGAGCTCGCCGGCCTTGAAGGCGGCGTTGACCTCGGCCTGGTTGGAAAAGACGCGGGCCGGGGCCTCGATGGTCCAGCGGGCGGGATCGACCGCGCTGGTCTTGAAGGTGCCGCGGCCGAGATTGCCCTGGACGAGGCGCATACCGCCGTCGGGGCGGAAGGGCGTGGCAACGCCGCGCAGAATGCTGTGATCGCGGCTGTCGGCGGGCGCCGGGTTCCAGACCAGCCGGTCGCCGTCGAGCGCGGGTTCGCGCGCATGATCGGCGAGGCTGCTGCCGGCGACCGTGCGGATATCGTCGTGGACGAGGCCGGCGTCGAGCAGTTGCGCAATCGTGAAGGCCATGCCGCCGGCGGCATGGAAATGGTTCACGTCGCCCTGCCCCGACGGATAGACGTTGGCGATCATCGGGACGACGCCGGACAGCCGGTCCATATCCTCCCAATCGAGCTGGATGCCGGCTGCCCGCGCGATCGCCGGAAGGTGAATCGCGTGGTTGGTGGAGCCGCCCGTTGCCAGCAGGCCGACGACTGCGTTCACGATCGCCTTCTCGTCGATGCACGCCCCGAGCGGGCGATAGTCGTCGCCTTCCCAGCCGATTGCAGCGAGGCGGTGGACGGCAGCGCGGGTGAGCTCCTGGCGGAGTTTCGTGCCCGGGTTCACGAAGGCGGCGCCCGGCATGTGGAGGCCCATCAGCTCCATCATCATCTGGTTGGAGTTGGCAGTGCCGTAGAAGGTGCAGGTGCCCGGACTGTGGTAGCTCTGGCTCTCGGCCTCGAGCAGTTCGGCCTTGCCGACCTTGCCCTCGGCATGGAGTTGGCGGATGCGCTGCTTTTCCTTGTTGGGGAGCCCGGACGGCATCGGCCCGCCGGGGACGAGGATGGTGGGCAGATGGCCGAAGCGCAGGCCCCCGATAAGGAGGCCCGGCACGATCTTGTCGCAGATGCCGAGCATGGCGACGCCTTCGAACATGGCGTGGCTGAGCGCGACGGCGGTGGAAAGCGCAATGGTGTCGCGGCTGAACAGGCTCAGCTCCATGCTGCTCTGGCCCTGGGTTACGCCATCGCACATGGCGGGCACGCCGCCTGCGACCTGGGCGGTCGCGCCGACCTCGCGGGCGTGGATCTTCATCTGCTCGGGGTAGCGGCCGTAGGGCTGATGCGCCGAGAGCATGTCGTTGTAGGCGGTGACGATACCGATGTTGAAGGCGCGCCCTTCGCGGATGGCCGCCTTGTCGCCTTCGGCGGCAGCGAAGCCGTGCGCGAGGTTGGAGCAGGAGAGTGCGGTGCGGTTGAGCCCCTTGTCGCGTTCGCGCGCGATCAGATCGAGGTATCGGCCGCGGCCGGGGCGGGAGCGCTCGACGATGCGGGCGGTGACGGCTTCGACTTCGGGGTGTAGGGGCATGGGATCAGTCCTCAGGGGCACCAGTGGATGTCGATCGCCTGGGACGTATCTGCGAGCAGGCGGCCGATTGGGTATTTGGAGCCGGCGCCGTCGGCGAGGGCCTTTTCGAGGACCTTGCGTTTTTCGGCGCCGCTGATCTGGATGAGCACCGCTCGGGCGGACAGGATTGCGGACTTGGTGAGGGTGACGCGCGCGACGGGGGCTTCGGGCGGCAGCGGATCGGGGGTGACGCCGATGGCGCGGTGCGGGGCGGTGAGTGCGGCCTCCAGGTCAGGGCCGGGGAAGATGGAGGCGGTGTGGCCATCTGCACCCATGCCGAGCCAGACGAAATCGAGCGGCCAGTGGACGGCCTGGAGGCGGGCGTCCGCCGCCTTGCCTGCTTCGGCCAGGGGGAGATCGCCGCCGGTGAGCGGAAGCACGCGGGCGCCCAGTGGCAGGAAGCGTTCGGCGAGCATCCGGACGTTGGAGAGCTTGTCCTGCACGGGGACGAGGCGGTCGTCGGTGGGGACGATGGTGACGTCCTTCCAGCGGAGTTTCACCTTCTTGAGGAGAGTGAGCGCGGCGAGCGGGGTGCTGCCGCCGGGAAAGGCGACAACGGCGTCGCCGCGCGCGTCGAGCGCGCTTTCGATCACGAACTGGGCGTCGCCGGCCACTGCTTGGGCGAGCTCCTCGGCCGAGTCATAGTCCCACCATTCCGCTTCGATCATATCTGTCTCCTTCGAAGCGGGCGCTTAATCATTCCAGCTGGCATTGTCGCGCTCGATCAGAGCGATTGCTGCGGATGGGCCCCAGCTGCCGGCGGTGTAGAGGTGCGGCTCGTGGCCGTTTTCGGCCCAGCCCTTGCGGATCCCGTCGATGAAGGCCCATTGCGCCTCCACTTCGTCGCGGCGGACGAACAGGGTCTGCCGGCCTTCGATGAGATCGAGCAGAAGCTGTTCATAGGCGATGCGGCGGCGGGTGTCGGCAAAGGCGTCCTGGGCGGCGATGTCGAGCGTCACGGGACGCAGCGCGATTCCGCCGCGCGAGAGGCCGGGGACCTTGGACATCAGCTGGAGCTGGATATTTTCCTGCGGCTGCAGGCTGATGAGGAGCCGGTTGGGCTGCAGGCCCTTCACGCTGTCACCGAAGATCGAGTGGGGCACTTGCCTGAAGGCGACCAGGATCTCGGACTTGCGTGTTGCGAGGCGCTTGCCTGTGCGCAGGTAGAAAGGAACGCCCTTCCAGCGCCAGTTGTCGACATGGGCCTTCAGGGCAACGAAGGTTTCGATGGCGGATGCGCGGCCGAGTTCGTCGGCATAGCCCCTGACGAGCTCGCCGCCGACGGCGCCGGCTGCATACTGGCCGGTCACGCTGTGGGTGGCAGCGGTGCGGCTGTCGATCGGGCGGAGTGAATTCAGCACCTTCACCTTTTCGTCGCGGACGGCAGTGGCAGTGAAATGGCTGGGTGGCTCCATGGCGACCAGGGCGAGGAGCTGGAGCATGTGGTTCTGCACCATGTCGCGCAGCGCGCCGGCACCTTCGTAGAAATCGACCCGGCCTTCGAGGCCGACGGTTTCGGCGACCGTGATCTGGACGTGGGCGATTGCATCGGAGCGCCAGAGCGGTTCGAACGGGATATTGGCGAAGCGGAGCGCGAGCAGGTTCTGGACGGTTTCCTTGCCGAGATAGTGATCTATCCGGAAGATCTGACGTTCGGTGAAGGCAGCAGCGACGGCGTCGTTGATTTCCGCCGAGGAGGCGAGATCCGAGCCGAGCGGCTTTTCGAGGCCGATGCGGACGTTGGGGCCGGCAAGGCCTGCGCCGGCAAGACCCTCGATCGTGGGCTTGAAGAGCGAGGGCGCGGTTGAGAGGAAGATGCTGATCGACCGGTCTTCGGGGCAGTCGCCGGTGCCGCAGGCGGCTTGTGCGAGGCGTCGGTAGCCCGACATGTCGGTTGCATCGAGGGGGATGTAGCTGAGTTGCGACACGAAGGCGTCGGCCCGGGCTGCGTCCGCCAGGCCGGCTTTGATGTGGGGGGCGAGCGCTTCGGCGGCCATGGCGCGGAAGGCGGTGTCATCGAGCTGCGAGCGGGCGGTGCCGACGATGCGGACATTCTCGGCGAGCAGGCCATCGACCGCGAGGCCGTAGAGCGAGGGGAGCAGCATGCGGCGCGAGAGATCGCCCGTGGCGCCGAAGAGGAGAACCGCTGTCATGGCGCAGTCCTAGCAACAGAGGGCGCCGACGCCAGCCCTGAATATGATTGCATGGCGACCTTTACAGGGCGCGAAAGCGGATCGCCTGACCGCCGCCGGGGGCAAGCCTGACGACGACGCGGTCGCGGGCGGTGACCTGACGGCGGCTAATGGCAATGTCCGAGCGGGTCTGTTCACGGTAATCGGCCCTCGGGCCGTCGGCGTAGATCTGCGCTTCGTAGCGCCTTCCGGGTTCGAGGAAGGAGAGCGCGACGCCGACCTCCCTGCCCTTGTGGTCGGTGCCGGCGCCGAGATACCAGTCCTCGCTGTTGCGGTCCTTGCGGGCGATGACGGCATATTCGCCGACTGCGCCGGCCAGCAGGCGGGTTTCGGACCAGTCGGCCGGAACATCCTTGATGAATTTGAATGCTTGCGCGTGTCCGGCGTAATTCTCGGGGAGGTCGGCTGCCATCTGGATGGGGCTGTAGATGAGCACATAGAGGGCGAGCTGGCGGGCCATGGTGCTGGGGATGGGCGTGCCGCCGCGGCCCGTCAGGCTGAGAATGCCGGGGGTATAGTCCATCGGGCCGGCGAGCATCCGCGTGAAGACGAGGTCGATTTCGTGGTGCGGGGGGTTCTTGGGATCTCCCCAGGCGTTGTACTCCATCCCGCGCGCGCCTTCGCGGGCGACCCAGTTGGGCCAGGTGCGCCTGAGGCCGGTGTCCTTGATCGGTTCGTGCGGGTTTACCGCGATGCGGCGCCCGGCGGCTTCCTCGACGACCTTCAGATGATGCCGGCTCATCACCTGGCCGTCGTGCCACTGGAAGCTGCCGTCGGGGGCCTGGATGCCGCCGGCGTCGGCGACATAGCCCGTTTTCACGCTGTCGATGCCGAGGCTCTGGTAGAGATCGAGGGCCGGCAGGAGCTGGCTTTGATAGGCTTTGATGTTTCCGGCGGTTTCGTGGTGGCCCATGATGCGGACGCCCTTCGACATCGCATATTTCGAAAGGCCTGCCAGATCGAAATGGGGGGTGGGTTTCGTGAAGTCGAAATCATGGCCGGTTGCGAACCAGTCACCGTCCCAGCCCGGGTTCCAGCCTTCGACGAGCACGCTGCGAAAGCCGTGCTTCGCGGCGAAATCGATGGTGCGGCGGGTGTTGGCCGTGGTTGCGCCGAGTTTGGGGCCGGTTGCCCAGCTGGCGGTGTCGAGGTGCATTTCCCACCAGACTCCGACATATTTGTGGGGGGTGAACCACTGCTTGATGTCGGGAAGCCGGCTGGGCTCGTTGAGGTTCAGGATGATGTCCGACGCGGCGTAGAGCGCAGGCGCATCGGCGCCCAGCAGCAGCACACGCCAGGGGGTACTGAAGGGAAGATCGCGGACCACGCTGGGCCCCGTGCCCGATGGTGAGAGGCGGGCCTTGAAGCGCTGGCCTTCGACGCGGCGAAGCCACATCCCGGCATAGTCGACGAGGGCCGCCTCGTGGATGGCGAGATGGAGGCCGCTGTCGGTGCGCAAGGTGATGGGCGTGTGGGCCTGGCCGACCTCGGCTATGGGGGTGCGGTTGTAGAGATATTCGTAGCGGTTCCATTCGCCGCCCGGAATCCACCAGGCCTTGCCACCCTCGGCGATGTCGAACTCGGTCAGCTCCTCGACGATGCGTGCCGTCTTGAGGTTCGGCTGCTCGGGAAACTCGATCCGGAAGCCGAGCCCGTCGTCGAACAGGCGCACGCGCAGGCGCATCAGGCGCTTCAAGGGGGTTTTTTCGCGGAAGGTGACAGTGAGCTCGCTGTGGCGGTCGTGCACGAAGCGCCGCTCGCCCCAGGGTTGTTCCCAGCGGGTATCGGCGCTTTGGCGATCGACCGAGACGACCTCCAGGTTGCGTTCCAGCTTTGGGGCGTCGGCCAGGATGAAGCCGAGGCGCGACTTGCCGATGACCGGTTGGCCATTGCGCGAAAGGGTCCAGTCCGGCCGGCCTTCCCCGTTCAGCTCCACGCCGAATTCCAGCGCGCCAGAGGGCGAGCGAAGCGTTTCGGGGGCAGCGACGACGGCCCCGGCGCCGATCAGCAGAAGCAGGCCGGCTGCCAACAGCAGGCAATTGCGCATCGGGGTCAGCCTTCGATCGCGATGCCGCCGAACGGCGGAAGGACATGGGTGTCGGCGCCGTTGACTGCGACGAGGACGGTGCCTTCGAGGTCGAGCGCGACCGGGCTCGTTCCGAAATTGAAGGCAAGGCGGATGCGGCGATTTTCGTGCCGGCGTTCGAACCGCAGCAGGTCGCTGTCTGCCTCTATCCGCTCGAGCCGGCCCAGCCGGAGGGCGGGATCGGCCTTGCGCCACGCAACCAGCCGCCGTGTGAGGTTGAGGAGCGAACCCGGGTCGCCATCTTGCTGGTCGACGGCGAGCGCAGCGTGCTCGGGGCCGGTGCGCAGCCAGGGTTTTGCGGTGGAGAAGCCGAGATTGGGGGCGTGCGCCTCCCACGCCATGGGCGTCCGCGCGCCGTCGCGGGAAAGGGTGAGCGGCCAGTTGGCGATGGCCTCGGGATCCTGCAGCTCCTCGAACGGAATGTCGACTTGGGTGAGGCCCAGTTCTTCGCCATAGTAGAGGAAGGGGTTGCCCCGAAGGCTCATGAGCATGAGCATGGTCATGCGGGCGAAGGCGGGCCTGTGATCCGGCGCCGCCCATCGGGAGAGGCCGCGCGGGGAATCATGGTTGGTGAGCGCCCAGCTTGGCCAGCCCAGGCCGGGCTGATCCGGCCAGTCTGCAAGGGCGGCTGCGACCACGCCTGGCGTGAGCTTCCCGGCATAGAGGAAGGCGAAGCTGTAGGCGGAATTGAGGTGCCGGTCGTCGGCGGTGAAGGCGCGCATTTCCGGGATCGGATCCGGGCCGCCGACCTCGGCCACGGTGAAGCTGGTGCCATAGCCATCCAGAAGCGCACGCAGCCGCCGGAGAAACACTGGTATGTCGGCATGGGACTGGTTGTGCAGCTTCAGCTGATAATCGAACGGCCGGGTGCGCGGGCCCGGGGGAGCCGGCGGATTGTCCGTCAGCCTGGGGTCGTGCATCGCGAAGTTGATCGCATCGACGCGGAAGCCGTCGACCCCGCGATCGAGCCAGAATCTGGCAGCGGACAGAAGGGCGTCCTGCACGTCGGGCAGGTGCAGGTTGAGCTGCGGCTGGCTGCCGAGGAAGTTGTGCATGTAATATTGTCGGCGGCGCGCGTCCCAAGTCCAGGCCGGTCCGCCGAATACCGACTGCCAGTTGCAAGGCGGCGTGCCGTCGGGCCGGGGGTCGGCCCAGACATACCAGTCGGCATGGGGGTTGTGGCGGGACTGCCGGCTTTCCTGGAACCACAGATGCTGATCGGACGTGTGGGCATAGACCTGATCGATGATCACTTTCAGGCCCAGCGCATGGGCCCGTTCAATCAGCGCGTCGAAATCAGCCAGCGTGCCGAATACGGGATCGACATTGCAATAATCTGCAATATCATATCCGAAATCTTTCATAGGAGATGTGAAGAACGGCGATAGCCAGATGGCGTCTACGCCGAGGCTTGCGACATGGGTGAGGCGCCGGGTGATCCCGGCGAGATCGCCGATGCCGTCCCCGTTCGTGTCCTGGAAGCTGCGCGGATAGATCTGGTAGATCACCGCCCCCTTCCACCAGGGGGCACAGGCCGTGTCGGCCGGCGTGGCACGCTTCATGACGCTGCTCATCGGACGGCCACTGCGCCGGCGCAGACCAGCGTTTCGAACGGTTCGATCTGAATCGACAGCGTGCCCGGCGCAGCCGGCATCGGGCAGCTGCCGAACAGGGATCTGGTGACATCGATTCGGGGGTCGATCATGACATTGGCCTTGAGCGGATGGGCTGAGCTGTTGAAGATCACGATTGTATCGAGGAAAGGCGCGCGATTTCCCTCTGGCAGGCGGCGGGCGACGGCAAACAGGCCCGGTGCATCGGTTGCTGCCTCGAGGATGCGCTGCTCTCCCCTCTGCAGGGCCGGATCCGACTGCCGAAGCTTTGCGAGCATTGCGATATGGGCATAGAGGGGGTGCGCCTGGTCGAAATTGGCCTGAGCTGTCGTTGCGGTTGTGCCGATCAGCCTGTTGTCGTTGTAGACAGCGACCTTCGAGGGGAAGAGCGACTCGCGTGCATCGTGGTCTCCGCCGTCGCCGACGAAGCCCTGCTCGTCGCCCGAATAGATGGTCGGCACGCCGCGCAGCAAGAGGAGCATGGCGTGACCCAGCTTCACGCGCGCCAGTTGTTCGGCCTCGGTTGCGTCCGGGTTGGCCTTGCGGACGAAGGTGGCAAAGCGGCCCATATCGTGGTTGCCGAGGAAGGTCGGCAATTGCTGGGCAGCAGTCGGCCCGCCGGCGTAGAGCGGATCCTTGAAGAAGGTGGCGGCAAGAACAAGTGGCGGCTTGTTTTCGGCAACCACCTGGGTGACCGCCGATTGGAAGGCGAAATCGAGCACGGCGGGATAGCTGTCGACCCGGGTGAAGCGGGCGAGATTGCCGGCGTCGGGATCATAGACCTCGCCGAAGATGTGGAAGTTGGGGATGCCCCTTGCCTTGGCGCGGGCCTGCATGGCGGGCACGAACGCCTGCCAGAATTCCGTATTCACGTGGCGGGCGGTATCGATGCGGAAGCCGTCGATGCCGAAGCGATCGATCCAGCTGCCGAAAATGTCGATCATGCCCGCCACCACGCGCGGGTGGGCGGTGTTGAGATCGTCGAGGCCCGAGAAATCGCCCCAGACGACGCTTTCGCCTTTCCAGAAGCTGTCGCCGCGGTTGGAATAGTGGATCGGGTCGTTCAACCAGGCGGGGGTCTTCGCCTGTTCCTCGCCGCTCGGGACATAGGGGGTGTAGGCCCAGCGCGGATCCGTGAGCCGGGCGAAGTTCTCTGCCGTTTGTTCGGCCTTGCCGTCGCCTGCAAAGCCCGGGTTGATCGGCGCGCCTGCGGGGCCGCCTGTCCGGCTCCAGGGATAATCGCCCCGGCTGCGATAGGCGCAGTCGTTCTGCGGGCATTCCCGGTAGCGGATCACGTCGGCGCTGTGGTTGGTGATGATGTCGAGATAGACCTTCATCCCCCGGGCATGGGCGGCCTGCACCAGAGCCCTGAGATCCGCCTCGGTGCCGAAATGCGGGTCGACGGTGGTGAAATCGGCAATCCAGTAGCCGTGGTAGCCGGCGGATTCCCGGCCCGGCAGCCCCTGGACGGGCTTGTTGCGGTAGATGGGGCCGAGCCAGATGGCGGTGGTGCCGAGGCCCTGGATGTAATCGAGGCGGGCGGTGAGGCCCTTCAGGTCTCCGCCCTGGTAGAAGCCCTTGTGCGTGGGATCGAAGCCGTGGGTCAGCCGGTCACCCTTGAGGCCGCCACGGTCGTTTCGTGGGTCGCCGTTCTCGAAGCGGTCGGGGAGGACGAAGTAGATGATCTCGTCGTGGGGGGCGCGGGCGCGCATGGCCGCGGCGGGATCTGTGGCGGCCATCGCCGGGGCAGCGGATGCCGCCATCGCCGACACGAGAAACGCAAGCCTGGCGAGCTTCATGCACGCATCTCCCTGATTTGATGGAACGGTGCTGCGCAGTTCGCAGCGAGGAACTGGTCGTGCGCGGTCATCCGCGCGGCCTGTTCGCGGCAGATGCGCGCCTGGACGCCAAGGAACCCGCCAAGCTCGGCAGGCGTGAGCAGATCGGCGAGCGGATGCCAGCGCTCGGGTAGGATGCCTTGGCCCAGCAGCACCAGGGCCCAGCCGGTTTCGAGGAAACGGGCAAAGGCGGCGGCGGCCATCCATCCGGCCGTTCCGCTGCCCACGATCACGATCCTGCGCGGTCGGCTTTGCTGTCCGTCACGCAGGGGGGTCATGCGTCGTCTCCCTCTGGCGACCAGCCTGCCTGCCCCCCGCGGGACAACAGGACAGCCCGGCCGCCCACCCGGCTCAGAAACGGTAGTTCACACCGAACAGGAAGCGACGTCCATAGCTCTCGCTGTCGCGAACCTGACGGTTGTCGGGGATGAAGTAGGTGCTGAAAGGCTCGTCCGTCAGGTTGTAGGCCTGGGCAAGCAGGGTCACGCCCTCGAACGCGGAACCCTCCTGGAACTCGTAGCCGATATGGGCGTCGACGATGGTTTCGGCATTGGCGAAGCGGCGTTCCAGCCCGCCGCCGAAGCCCCG
>BBPD01000040.1_pt1 | contig 45442 bp, 37 predicted proteins | sample 1344911 | NCBI WGS metagenome assembly BBPD01 (sample SAMD00019088, study PRJDB2971) | groundwater metagenome | biome: freshwater biome; feature: mineral spring; material: ground water | place: USA: CA, Sonoma | collected 2011-09 | depth surface m
GCGTTTCCGCCGCTGCTGGTGGTGTCGATGCTGATCGCGCGCTCCACGGCAAAGCGGGGCAGATAGTGCGGGCCGCCGGCCTTGGGGCCGGTGCCCGACAGCCCCTCTCCGCCGAAGGGTTGGGCGCCGACGACTGCGCCGATCATCGCACGGTTCACATAGAGGTTGCCGACCCTTGCGCTGCGGCAGATCGTTGCTGCAACGCCCTGGATCCGGCTGTGCAGCCCCATGGTCAGGCCATAGCCCGACGAATTCACCCGGGCCACCACCCGCTCCAGATCGCCCGAGGCCCAGGTGACGACATGAAGGACGGGGCCGAACCACTCCTCGGTCAGTTCCTCGATCGAATCGAGGCGGACGATGCTGGGGGGCACGAAATGGCCGCCATCGGGCACATCCATCCGGTGCAGCACGCGGCCTGCCTGGCGGCCGAGATAGCCCATCAGGCGTTCGCGTGCCGCGGCATCGATGACAGGGCCGATGTCGGTGCGCCGGTGTGCCGGGTCGCCCACCACCAGCGTGTCCATCGCGCCCTGCAGCATCTCGAGGATGGGGCCCGCAACCTCCCGCTGCACCAGCAGCAGCCTGAGCGCCGAGCAGCGCTGCCCGGCCGAGCGGAAGGCCGAGGCGATCACATCCTGCACCACCTGTTCGGGGAGCGCGGTCGAATCGACGATCATCGCGTTGAGACCGCCGGTTTCGGCGATCAGCGGCACGATCGGGCGGCTGTCGTCGTCGAGCAGCGCCCGCGCAATCGCGCGCGCGGTGCGGGTGGATCCGGTGAAGGCGACACCTGCAACCCGGCGGTCGCGCACCAGCTCGGCACCGACTTTACCGGCGCCGGGAAGCAGGTGCAGCACATCAGCCGGAACGCCAGCCCGGTGCGCCAGCCGGACGGCGCGGGCTGCGACCAGGGGCGTTTGCGGCGCGGGCTTGGCGACGACGGCATTGCCGGCCACCAGGGCCGCCACCGTCTGGCCCAGGAAGATCGCAAGCGGGAAGTTCCACGGCGCAATCGTCAGGAACACCCCCCTGCCCTTCAGTTCGAGCGTGTTGGCCTCGCCGGTCGGGCCGGGAAGCAGGATGGTCCGGAACTGGCGACGGGCCTCCACCGCATAATAGCGGCAGAAATCCACCGCCTCGCGCAGGTCCGCGACTGCGTCGCCCAGCGTCTTGCCGGCTTCGGCCTGGAGCAGCCCGAGCAGCGCATCGCGATCCTCTTCCAGCAGGTTTGCCAGCCGTTCGAGCGCGGCGGCCCGCGTTTCCACGGGTTCGGCCGCCCATGCCGGGGCGGCCTCGTCGGCAGCCGACAGCGCCTCCTGCACATGATCGGCGCTTGCCTCGATCACATGGCCGACGATGGCACCCGTGGCCGGGTTGAGGACCGGACGCGACATGCCCTCGCAGCTTCGCCCGGCGACCAGCGGGGCGGCATGGTGCGGCTGCTGGAGCGCGGCTGCCATCGCCTGCTCCAGCGCAGACAGGGTTTCTGCATCCGCCAGATCGACGCCGGCGGAGTTGCGCCGGCCGGGAAAGATATCGGCGGGCTGCGCGATCGCCGGATGCCGGGTCGCGCCCACGGCCGCCAGCTTTTCGGCCGGGTCGGCCAGGAGCTCGGCTTCGGTGACGCTGCTGTCGGCAAGCTGGTGCACGAAGCTGCTGTTGGCGCCATTTTCCAGCAGGCGGCGCACCAGATAGGCCAGAAGATCCCGATGCCCGCCGACCGGCGCATAGAGGCGGCAGCTGTAGCCCTCCTCGCGGACCATGCGCTCATACAGGCCAGCGCCCATGCCGTGCAGGCGCTGAAATTCGAAATCGCGGCGCGTGCCCGCCCATTGGGCGATGGTGGCAACCGTCAGCGCATTGTGGCTGGCGAAGGCCGGATGGATGTGAGGGGAGGCCAGCATCGCCCGGGCACAGGCGAGATAGGACACATCGGTTGCCGCCTTGCGGGTAAACAGCGGATAGCCCGACAGCCCCAGCTCCTGCGCGCGCTTCACCTCGCTGTCCCAATAGGCGCCCTTCACCAGCCGCACCTGGAGGCGGCGGCCGGTGGCGGCGCCCAGTTCCTCCACCCAGTCGACCAGCGCGCGGGCGCGCTTGCCATAGGCCTGCACGGCCATGCCCAGCCCGTCCCAGCCCTTCAGGTCGGGAAGGCGCGCGACGCTTTCGATGATGTCGAGCGAGAGCAGCAGCCGGTCCTGCTCCTCGGCGTCGATGGTAAGGCCGACGTTGAGCGCGGCAGCACGGCAGGCGAGATCGGCGATCACCTCCTTCAGGTGCAGCAGGGATTGAACCGCGTGGGCAGTCTCGTAGCGCGGGTGCAGCGCGGACAGCTTTACCGAGATGCTGTGGGCGCGGCGGTTGCCCTGCCGGCCGACGGCTTCGAGCGCATGGGCATAGGCCTCGGCATAGCGGGTGGCGTCGGCGTGCGTGCGCGCGGCTTCGCCCAGCATGTCGAAGCTGGCTGTGAAATCCCTGTAATCCCTGTCGCCGGCCCGCGCGATCAGCCGCTTCAGCGCCCCGCCCTCTTCCTTTACCAGGGCCCGGGTGATCACCAGGCCCCAGGTGGCGCTGTTCACCAGCGCGCTGTCGGACTGGCCGGCAAAGCGCTGCCATTCGGCCTCGCCCAGCTTGTCGCGGATCAACAGGTCGGCCGTCTCGCTGTCGGGCACGCGCAGGAACGCCTCGGCAAGGCTCAGCAGCGCCTTCCCCTCGGCGGTGTTCAGCCGATACTGCTGCAGGAAGCGGTTGACCCAGCCGTCCATCTCGGCCGCGCGCAGTTCGCCCAGCAGGCCGGATGCCCGGGTCAGCACGGCTTCGCGCTCGGGGCCCAGCCGTGCGGCCTCGATCAGCGGCAGGGCGACTTCGGGCTCGGGCGCCCGGTGCAGCGTATGAAGCCGCTTCTGGATACTGTCCGCCGCCATGTGCCGCCTCCTTGGATCCATCGGCGCCGGTTACGTCCGCATGCGTCCAGCGTCAACGGATGGGGAAGGAATGTTGACCTATCTTCCGACCCAGTTGCCCGGCCGCTTCTCGATGAAGGCGTTCATGCCTTCCTTCTGGTCTTGGGTGCCGAACAGGCCGTGGAACAGCCGGCGCTCGAACAGCACCCCTTGCGCCAGCGTGGTCTCGAAGGCGGCGTTAACCTGTTCCTTCACGGCAAGCGCTGCGAGCGGGGGCATGGCGGCAATTGCCTCGGCCGCCTTCAGCGCCTCGGCCAGCAGCTCTGCCGCCGGCACCACGCGCGCAACCAGGCCGGAGGCTTCCGCTTCCCTCGCGTCCATCATCCGGCCGGTCAGGCACATGTCCATCGTCTTCGCCTTGCCGATGGCGCGGGCCATGCGCTGGCTGCCGCCCATGCCCGGCGTCACGCCGAGCTTGATCTCCGGCTGGCCGAATTTCGCGCTGTCGGCTGCGATGATCATGTCGCACATCATCGCAAGCTCGCATCCGCCGCCCAGCGCATAGCCCGACACGGCGGCGATGATCGGCTTCCTCGTGCGGGTGAGCAGTTCATAGCCCGCAAAATAATTGTCGCCGAACATGTCGCCCACGCCCTGCGGCTGCATCTCCTTGATGTCGGCGCCCGCAGCGAAGGCCCTTTCACTGCCGGTCAGCACGGCGCAGCGCTGGGTGCGGTCGGCATCATAGGCTGCAAAGGCCTGCAGCAGCTCGGTCAGCACCTGGTTGTTCAGCGCGTTCAGCGCCTGCGGGCGGTTCAGCGTGACCAGCGTCACGGCGCCCTTCTGTTCGACGTTCAGCGTCTCATAGGCCATTGTCAGCTCCTGTCGTCAGGCCGCGCCACAGCGCGAAACGGTGGGCAAGGATGGGTGCAAGCCGGTCGTAGGTCGCCCAGTCGTCGGGGACGGAATAGGCAAACTCGGCGTCAGGGAAACTCTTTGCATAGTCAGGCAGGAACGACGGCTCGCCTTCGTCCAGCCGGTCCTCGTCGAACAGGTAATAGGCCAGCGCAAAGCGGTTGCCCTCGGCCGACAGGTCGGCGTCGGTCAGCTGTTCGTCGCAGTGGGCCCGGAACCAGGCGCCGGGCGTCACACTGCGCTCCGCAAGGCGCCCGAGCGCTTTCGAATGGCGCTCCGCGCCTTGCCCGTTCAGCAGCATCCAGGCCAGGAACATGCCCATGTGCGTGGCGCCGGCCGCGCGGGAAAGATCGGCAGGAAAGTCGCCCTCATAGTGCCAGGCGGCGGCATCGTAGATCATGGGTGCAGCCCCACTGCACGGCGCACAGCAAGCGCCACGCAATCCGCCGCCCGCGTGCCCAGTTCGGCCAGCAGCAGCGGCTCCACCCGCACCGGGCTTTCGGCCGACAGGCTCATCGCGAACAGGCTGTCGCCGTCGAACGGCGTGTGGATGGGCCGGATAACGCGGGCAAGGCCATCATGCGCCATCATCGCCAGCCGCCGGGCGGCCGGCCGGGTAAGTGGCACGTCGGTCACGATCGCGCCGATCGTGGTGTTGCCGTCGCCATAAACCTGCGTCCGCTGCCCAAGCTTCGGCATCGGCACTGCGCCCTCGAGGGGCGGCTCCCCGGGCTCCACCTCGCCGAAGCAGTTGACCGCGACCAGCGCCCCAACCGTGCCGCCCCGGTCGAGCGTGGCGCGGGCGATGCCGATACCGCCGGCCCGGCTGCCGGCGCGCGCACCATGGGCTGCGCCCACCGCGCCCTCCGACGGCGCCTCCGACAAGGCGGCATGGGCTTCCCGCGCCAGCCGGCGATAGGGCGTCTTGCCGCCGCCGGCGCCGGCCCAGCTCTTGTCGCCGCCGTTGGCGAGGTCGAACAGGATGGCGGACGGCAGCACGGGCACATGCACCGCGTCTGTCACGGGCAGGCCGATCCGCGCGCGGGCCAGCAGGATGGCCATTTCCGAGGCGGCTTCCAGCCCGAAAACGCTTCCGCCGGCCAACACAAGGCCGTGCACGCGCTCAACCAGCGTCGAAGGCTCAAGCGCGTCGGTTTCGCGCGTGCCGGGCCCGCCGCCGCGGACGTCGCAGGCCATCACGACAGGCGCGTCGGGCAACAGAAGGGTCACGCCGGTGCGCGCGACCGGGCAGTGCGCATGGCCGACCCTCAGGCCCGGCAGCATCGGCTGCTCCCTCTCAACGCCCGAGGAAACCCACGGCCTCGCGAACCTCGCGCATGGTCTTGCGGGCGACGGCCCGGGCCCGGTCGGCCCCTTCGGCCAGCGCGGCATCGATCGCGGCCGGGTTCGCCAGCAGCTCGCGGTAGCGCGCATTCATGGGCGCGAGCCTCGCAACCACCAGGTCGGCAAGCGCCGGCTTGAAGACGCCGAAGCCCTGCCCACCGAATTCGGCCAGAACATCTGCAACGCCGGTGCCGGCAAGCGTCGCATAGATCTCGACGAGGTTGCGCGCCTCGGGGCGGTTCTCCAGCCCGTCCACCACGGTCGGCAGCGGCTCGGGGTCGGTCTTGGCGCGCTTCAGCTTGTTGCGGATCTCCTCCTCGCTGTCGGTGAGGTTGATCCGGCTCTGGTCCGACGGGTCCGACTTCGACATCTTGGCGGCGCCGTCGCGCAAGCTGCGCACACGCGGGCTCGAGGGCGGTATGGTCGGTTCGGGCAGCGGGAAAAGCTCGCGGCCGAAATCGGTGTTGAACTTCAGCGCGATGTCGCGCGCCAGCTCCAGATGCTGCTTCTGGTCGTCGCCAACCGGCACATGAGTAGCCTTGTAGAGCAGAACATCGGCCGCCTGGAGAACGGGATAGGTGTAGAGCCCGACCGAGGCGCCTTCGCGGTCCTTGCCGGACTTTTCCTTGAACTGCGTCATGCGGTTGAGCCAACCGATCCGCGCGGTGCAGGCGAGCACCCAGGCAAGCTCCATATGCTCGGCAACCTGGCTCTGGTTCCACAGCACCGACTTCGCCGGGTCGATCCCGGCCGCCATCAGCGCGGCCGCGATCTGATGGGTGGACTGCCTGAGTTCGGCAGGATCCTGAAACAGGGTGATCGCGTGGCAATCGGCGATGAAGAACCAGGCCCGGCCGCCCGGCCCAAGCGAATCCTGCATCAGCACCCAGTTGCGGATGGCACCCAGATAATTGCCCAGGTGCAGGCTGCCGGTGGGCTGGATGCCGGAAACGATGATCATGCGGTCCCTCTGCGGAAAGCGGATACCAGCTGGCGCGGATCGTAGGCGCCGAGCGCGAGGCCAGCCCCGAAATAGACGGCGACACCGCCGCCCACCAGCAGGCCGAGCGCGGCGAGGCGCTGCACGCCGGGCCCTTGCGTATAGGGCATCACGAAGCCCGAGGCGAACCACAGGATCGCGGCCATCAGCACCGCAGCCGCGACCATGCGGGGCACGGTGCGCCGCACGCCCGCGTCGGCGTGGTAATCCTGCCGCTTGTGCAGATACCACCAGAGCAGGCCGACATTGAGCCAGGCGGACAGCGCAGTCGCCAGCGCGATCCCGACATGCTGGAACCACCAGATGAGCGTCAGATTGCCCGCCAGGTTCGCGCCGATCGCAACCAGTGCGATTCGCATCGGCGTGCGCGTGTCGCCGCGCGAATGAAAGCCCGGGGTCAGCACCTTGATCAACACATAGGCCGGCAGCCCCAGGGCAAATGCCTGCAGCGCGCGATAGGCGCCGACCGTGTCGTCGCGGCCGAACTCGCCCTGCTGGAACAGGGCCGAGATGATGGGCTCGGCCGCCGCAATGAAGGCAAAGGCCGCAGGCAGGCTGAGCAGCAGCACCAATTCGATCGCGCGGTTCTGCTGGTGGATCGCGGCCTCGGGGTTTCCGGCGCCCAGCAGGCGCGACATGGTGGGCAGCAGCGCAACGCCCATGCCGATTCCGATCATGCCCAGCGGCAGCTGGTTCAACCGGTCGGCATAGTAGAGGTAGGAAACCGAACCCTGCGGAAGCAGCCGGGCCGCGATCATCGTGGAGACGAGCAGGTTCACTTGTGTGGCGCCTGCACCCAGCGCGGCTGGACCGATGCGGCGCAGCAGCGTTGCTGTCTCGGGCGTCATCTGCGGCCAGCGCAGGCGCGGCAGCAGCCCTGCCCGGTGGCAGCCCCAGCCGAGCCAGAGCAGCTGCAGCATCCCGGCCACCGTCACGGATGCCGCAAGGGCGCGCGCGGTCTCGACCACTGCATCCCCCCTGAAGAACAGCAGCGCGCCGACCATCGCCGCGTTGAGCAGGATGGGCGCCGCCGCATTCACCCAGAAGCGCCCGACCGCATTCAGCACTCCGCCGAGCAAGGCCGTGATCGAGATCAGCATCAGATAGGGAAAGGCGAGCCGGGTGAGATCGGTCGTGAAGGCGAGCGTTTCGGGGTCGCCATCTTGGAACCCGCCCGTCATCGCCCACACGATCGGGCCTGCGGCCAGCATGAACAGCGCCGAAAAGACAAGCAGGATCGGCGTCAGCAGGGCGAGCGCCCGCTCGGTGAAGTCCATGCCTGCCCGCGGATCGGCGACGCCGCCATCCTTGCGGCCGAGCTTCGCCGACACCATCGGCACGAAGGCAGCCGAAAAGGCGCCCTCGGCAAACAGGCTGCGGAACAGGTTGGGCAAGCGGAAGGCAACCAGAAACGCATCGGCTGCAAAGCCTGCCCCGAGGAAGCGCGCCATCAGCAAGTCGCGCGCAAAGCCCGCAAAGCGCGAGATCAGCGTGAAGCCGCCGACCGTGGTTGCAGCGCGGATCAGCGACATTGTCGGAAGGTGCCCCTGCCCCGGCTGGCGATCAGGCGTTGCCCACCGGCTGCTGGCCCTGGCCGCGGGCGTCGAGCTGCTGCAAGTAGAGGCCGCCGAAATCGATCGGCTCCAGCATCAGCGGCGGGAAGCCACCATCGCGAACGGCATCTGCCACCACCCGCCGGGCGAAGGGGAACAGGATTCGCGGGGCTTCGACCACCAGGAAGGGCTCGATCGCGTCCTGCGGGGCACCCGACAGGCGGAAGAGGCCCCCGTACAGAAGCTCGACCTGGAAGGCGAGGCTGTTGTCGGGTGCGCGGGCAGAAGCCTCGATCTTCAGCTCCACCTCATACATGTCCTGCCCGCCGGCGCGCGCGTTCACGTTGACGTTGATCTCGATCTTGGGCTGGCCCTGCATCTGCAGCGAAACCGGCGCGTTCGGATTCTCGAAAGAGAGGTCCTTCACATATTGCGCAAGGATGCCGGCCTGCGGGGCAAGATCGGCGCCATTTGCAAGTGCTTCGACGGCTTCGGGGGAGATGTCGGTCATGGCTCGCTCTCGTGGAGTTCGGGGATGTCGTGCTTCGACGCCCCACATGCGGGATCGCGAGGCGGGCTAGCAGCGCGCGCGCCGCCCCGCAAGCCGCCTGCCCCGGGGCAAAGGCAGCGGCGGGGCAAAGCCAGCGGCGGGGCAAGCCAGCACCGGGGGTGCGACGAGGCGCCCTGCTGTCGGGGTCGCTTTGCCCTTGTGCCCTGCCCGGTTGCACCTATTTTCATACTTTGGCAGTTGCATCTTGCCCCCATACGACCGTAAACCAGCACAGGGGCAGTGTAGGCTGAGATGCTTCCCCCGGGTTTTCGCGGGGAGGTTCGGCAGATCGAGGCGCAGGACATGCAGAGCGGTTGGGTGGAAATCTTTTTTCTGGCGATGCTGGCGGGCTTCATAGGCCTCCGGCTCTACCATGTGCTCGGCCGCCGCACCGGGCATGAAAAGCCGGTAGCCGACCCGTTCCGTCCGGCCAAGCCGGATGCGCTCAGGCCGGCCGGCCGTCTTCGCTCCGAACCCGATGCGCCTATCGCCATCGACCTTCCGCCAGATGTGGCGCCCGACGTCCGCCCGGGGCTGGAACAGGTGGCGCGCGCAGACCGCGGATTTGCGGCCGACAGGTTCCTGGCCGGTGCCCAGGGCGCCTATGCAATGGTGCTCGAAAGTTTCTGGAAGGGCGATGTCGACCAGCTTGCCGATCTCGTATCGGACGAGATGCTGGCAAATTTCCGCTCTGCAGTCGAAGCCCGCAAGACCTCGGGCGAGCGGGTGGAAAACCGCCTCCTCCAGGTAGACCGCGCGCAGATCGTCGGGGCCCTCATGAACGGCACGATGGCCGAAATCACCGTCCGCTTCGATGCCGAGATCGTGACCGTGACCCGCGACGCCGAAGGCCGGGTGATTGCGGGCGACCCGAACCAGTCGGTCGAGACGCATGACCTGTGGACCTTCAGCCGCCACACCGCGGCCGACGATCCGGCCTGGCTGCTCGTCGCCACCGACGAAGAGGCGTGAGGCCCGGCCGATCGCGGCTTGCCGCGGTCTGCGTGGCATCCCTTGTCGCCGCCTGCACCACCCCGCCGCCGAAAGCGCCTGCTGCCCCGCCGGCCGCACCGGCCGCCGCATTGCCCGAAAAACCTCGCGCGGTCCGGGCCGGCTGGCCGCTGGGCTTTGCGCCGTCGGCCGCTTCGTTGGACGCCTTTCGCCGCGCCTGCCCACGCCTGCTGAAGCGCGAGGATGCCTCGGGACTGACGATGCCTGCGGACTGGCAGGCCGCCTGTGCCGACCCCGATACAAGCCCGCCGGCCTTCTTCGCCCGCCATTTCGAGCCTGTCCAACTAGGCGATGGGCGGGGCCTGGCAACCGGCTATTTCGAGCCGGAGATCGCAGGGCGTGCGAGCGCCGCGCCAGGTGCCGCCGCAGTTCTTGCCCGCCCGCCCGAGCTTGTGGAACTGAATCTTCGCGACTGGAAGATCGAGGGCGGAACCATCCGCGGGGTCGTGCGCGGCAATCGCGTGGTGCGCGCGCCCGACAGAGCAGCAATCGAGGCGGGTGCCTTCGCAGGCCGCGGGCTCGAACTTGCTTGGGCGGCAGACCCGGTCGATCTCTTCTTCCTGCAGATCCAGGGGTCGGGCCGGCTGCGCATGCCCGACGGAAGCACGCTCCGGATCGGCTATGACGGCCAGAATGGGCACAGCTATGTCGCCATCGGCAAGCTGCTGAAGCACCGGGGTATAATAGCCAGACCGGGCATGGCCGAGATCAAGGCGTGGCTGCGCGCCAACCCGGCCGAGGGTGCCCTGTTGATGCAGGAGAACCCGAGCTACATCTTCTTCCGCAAGCTCGCCGAAAACATCGATGGCCCCATCGGCGCGCTGGGCGTGCCGCTGATCGCCGAGGCGAATGCCGCCGCAGACCCCGCCGCCCAGCCGCTGGGCACGCCGGTCTGGATCGAGACGGAGGTCGCCGGTGCGCCGTTCGCCCGGCTGCTCGTGGCATCCGATACGGGCGGTGCGATCAAGGGCGCCAACCGCTTCGACATTTTTTTCGGGGCAGGCGACGCTGCCGGCGCGAGGGCAGGCCCGCTCGCGGCGCCACTGGCTGCAACGCTGCTGCTGCCGAGGTCGGCAGCCCGGCGCCTCCAGCCATGAGCCGGCGCCTGGCGCCAGACGGAATTGTATGAGCCGGCGCCTGGCGCCAGACGGACTTGTATGAGCCGGCGCCTGGCGCCGGACGGACCTGTATGAGCCGGCGCCTGGCGCCGGACGAGCAGGCGCTCTGGGCGCTCGTGGCGGCGACTGTGAAGCCGATGCACCCCGATCGGCCGGTCGATGCACCTGCGGGCGTGGCAGCCCCGGCGTCGCGCAAGCCGGACCTGAAACCGGATCGAGCGGGAATCGGACCCCGGCGCGCGCCCGCTGCCCCTGCCCCACCCCGCGCGCTTCCGGCAGCATCCGCCGAGACGCTCGATGCCGGCTGGGACCGGCAGATTTCGTCGGGCCGCATCGCGCCCGACCTGGTGATCGATCTCCACGGTCTCAGGCGCGAAGCGGCGCGACGGCTGCTCTATGAACGGGTGGTAGCCGCCTGCGACCGGGGGCATCGCGTGATCCTGGTGATCACCGGCAAGGGTAGCGACCCGGGCCCTGCCCCTGCCGACCTGATGCAGGGCCTGCCCGCACGCGGTGCCATCCGCGCCGATCTGCCGCGCTGGCTGGGCGAGGAAGGGCTTTCGACCCGCATCGCGGCCGTGCGCCGGGCCCATTCGCGCCACGGCGGAAGCGGTGCCGCCTACCTGATCCTCAAGCGCAGGCGGGGCTGACCGGCCAAGCTCCGACGGGGTTGCATGGCTGATGGCCTCGGGGGACAAGGGCTTTCAAGGGCTTTGCCCCGGCTGCTGCTTGGCAAGCCGGAAACCCCATGCTAGGGCCCGCCACCAAGCAACGGGGCAGCCTTGTGCAACCCGGCCCGCTTGCCCGATTTTCGGTGCTCCCACACCAACGCCTTTCCGGGGCGTCGCACGGCACGGATCGGCGCCGGGGTGTCGGCCCGCCGGCCTTGCGGCAGGATCGGGCAGACGGGTTCAGGACGAACAGCGAAAAGTACGGACAGCGAAAAGTAATAACAGCGAAAAATACGAATAGCGAAAAATACGGACAGAGACTGGGACGCATTGGTGGAGTTGACGAACATGCGCGTGTCTGTGGCGGCCGCCGGTCTCGCCGGCCGCTACGCCGCGGCCCTTTTCGACCTGGCGCAGGGATCGAAGTCGCTCGATGCGACGGCTGCCGACCTCGCCTCCCTGAAGGCCGCGCTTGGCGAATCGGCCGATCTTCGCGCGCTGGCCGGCAGCAAGGGCATCAGCCGTGCCGACGCCGGCAAGGCGATTGTTGCCGTTGCCGGCCAGATGGGCCTGTCCGACCTCGTTGCCCGTTTTCTTGGTGTGCTTGCGCAGAACGGGCGGCTTTCGTCCCTGCCCGATATCATCCGCCAATTCGAAACCATGCTGTCGGCCTGGAAGGGCACGACGACGGCAGACGTCACCGCAGCCCACAAGCTGACGGCTGCCCAGAAAAAGGCGCTTGAGGCCAAGCTGAAGGCCCGCACCGGCCGCGCAATCGAAGCCGACGTCACGGTCGACCCGTCGATCCTCGGCGGCCTTGTCGTGCGCATCGGATCCGAACAGATCGACAGCAGCATCAAGACCCGGCTTGTCCGCCTGGGTCAGCAAATGAAAGGTTGAGCATGGACATCCGCGCCGCGGAAATCTCCCGCGTCATCCGCGACCAGATCGCGGGCTTCGGCACCGAAGCCGAAGTGTCCGAGGTTGGCCAGGTCCTCTCTGTCGGCGACGGCATCGCCCGCGTGCACGGCCTCGACAAGGTCCAGGCCGGCGAAATGGTGGAATTCCCGGGCGGCATCAAGGGCATGGCCCTGAACCTCGAGGCCGACAATGTCGGCGTCGTCATCTTCGGCTCGGACACGGGCATCAAGGAAGGCGACACCGTCAAGCGCACCGGCACCATCGTCGACGTGCCGGTCGGCAAGGGCCTGCTGGGCCGCGTGGTGGACGGCCTTGGCAACCCGATCGACGGCAAGGGCCCGATCGTGGCAGCCGAGCGTCGCCGCGTGGAGGTGAAGGCGCCGGGCATCATCCCGCGCCAGTCGGTGCACGAGCCTGTGCAGACCGGCCTGAAGGCGCTCGATGCCCTGGTGCCCGTGGGCCGTGGCCAGCGCGAGCTCATCATCGGCGACCGGCAGACCGGCAAGACCGCAGTCGCGCTCGACACCTTCATCAACCAGCGCGAAGCCAACAAGGGCGATGATGAGAGCAAGAAGCTCTATTGCATCTATGTGGCTATCGGCCAGAAGCGGTCGACTGTTGCACAGATCGTCCGCGCGCTCGAGGAAAACGGCGCGATGGACTATTCGATCGTGGTCGCGGCCACCGCGTCGGAGCCTGCGCCGCTGCAGTTCCTCGCGCCCTACACCGGCTGCACCATGGGCGAATATTTCCGCGACAACGGCATGCACGCGGTCATTGTCTACGACGACCTGTCCAAGCAGGCCGTCGCCTACCGCCAGATGTCGCTGCTGCTGCGCCGTCCGCCGGGCCGCGAAGCTTATCCAGGCGACGTGTTCTACCTGCACAGCCGCCTGCTGGAGCGCGCAGCCAAGATGAATGCCGACAACGGCTCGGGGTCGCTCACCGCGCTTCCTGTCATCGAAACACAGGGCGGCGACGTGTCGGCCTATATCCCGACCAACGTGATCTCGATCACCGACGGCCAGATCTTCCTGGAAAGCGCGCTGTTCTACCAGGGCATCCGCCCGGCCATCAACGTCGGCCTGTCGGTTTCCCGCGTGGGTTCCGCCGCGCAGACCAAGGCGATGAAGAAGGTCGCCGGCTCGATCAAGCTCGAGCTGGCGCAGTATCGGGAAATGGCGGCGTTTGCCCAGTTCGGCTCGGATCTCGATGCCTCCACCCAGCGGCTTTTGAACCGCGGTGCGCGGCTGACGGAGCTGCTGAAGCAGCCGCAATACCAGCCGCTGCCTTTCGAAGACCAGGTTATCGCGATCTTCGCGGGTGTAAATGGCTATCTCGACACCATCCCGGTAAACGCGGTCGGCCGCTTCGAAGCCGGCCTGCTGGCCGATATCAAGGCAAACCACCCCGCAATCCTGGCCGACATCCGCACCACCAAGGACCTGTCGAACAGCACCCGCGATGCCCTGAAGGACGCAATCGCCGCCTTCGCCAAGACCTTCGCTTAACTTCAATGCGAGCTGACCTGTTTTTTGCCTGCTGCGCGGCTACTTTCGTAGCAAGTTGCGCACCAAGCGCTGTCACGGACGAAGCAAGTCAGCCCGGCTTGCCAGCGGAATACGTTGCGACATGCAGAAAAGTCTTGGAAAGTGTTGTTGCGACAGGTGATGTGACGTACGAGATGACTACTCAAGGAGCTCGCGCCAAAGTCAACGAATCCGCTTGGAACAATGTTTTAAAGTGGGACGAAAAGATGGTGCTCGCCAAATCGCTCGCGTGCGTAGCGGCTGGGCCGGGTGGCGACATAAGCGACCAATACGTTGCAATCTACGGAGACCGCTCCAACACGATGATGGCGTCAGGCACGATGTCTACGTTCAAGGAAAAGTAAGCATGGCCTCCCTCAAGGACCTGAAGCTGCGCATTGCCTCGGTGAAGTCAACGCAGAAGATCACCAAGGCCAAGCAGATGGTGGCAGCAGCCAAGCTGCGGAAGGCACAGGCCGCCGCCGAAGCCGCGCGCCCCTATCAGGAGCGTCTGGGGCAGGTTGTCGGCAGCCTTGCCGGAAAGGTGATCGTGACGCCCAGCACGCCCCGGCTGCTGACGGGAACCGGGCGCGAACAGGTGCATCTGCTGCTGGTCGCCAACTCGGACCGCGGCCTTGCCGGCGCCTTCAACTCCAACATCGTGAAGGCGGCGCGCCTGAAGGCCGAGGCGCTTCGGGCCCAAGGCAAGACGGTGAAGTTCTTCCTGGTGGGCCGAAAGGGCCGCCCGGTGATCAACCGCCTGTTCCCGGGCGCGATCGTGGCCCAGTTCGAAACGATGGGGATGAAAACCATCGGCTTCCCGCAAGCCAAGGCGATCGCCGATCAGCTGCTCGGCCTGTTCGAGGCAGGTGAATTCGATGTCGCGCATCTGTTCTACTCGCGCTTCCGATCGGCAATCGCGCAGATCCCGACCGAGGCTCAGCTGATCCCCGCCATGGCAACCGCCACCGGCACGGGCGATGGCGCGGCTGTCGAGTATGAGCCCGACGAGGAGCAGATCCTTGCCGACCTGCTGCCGCGCAACCTGACCGTGCAGATCTACAAGGCGCTGCTGGAAAACGCCGCCTCGGAACAGGGCGCGTCGATGACTGCGATGGACAATGCAACGCGCAATGCGGGCGATCTGATCCAGAAACTGACGATCGAATACAACCGGTCCCGCCAGGCAGCGATCACCAAGGAACTCATCGAAATCATCTCGGGCGCCGAAGCGCTCTGATCGACAGGAAGCACAGGAAAATGGCAAGCATCACCAACAATGTCGGCCGCATCGTGCAGGTCATCGGCGCAGTCGTCGACGTGGCGTTCGAGGACGATCTGCCCGAAATCCTGACCGCACTCGAAACGCAGGTCGAAGGCCGCCGACTGGTCCTCGAGGTCGCCCAGCATCTGGGCGAGAACACCGTGCGCACCATCGCCATGGATTCGACCGACGGCTGTGTCCGCGGACAGGAAGTCACCGACACCGGCTCGCAGATCCGCGTGCCCGTCGGCCCGGCAACGCTCGGCCGCATCCTGAACGTGATCGGCGAGCCGATCGATGAACGCGGCCCGGTGAACGCCACGCAGACCGCGCCGATCCACGCAGCCGCGCCCGAGTTCGTCGACCAGTCGACCGAAGCCGCAATTCTTGTCACGGGCATCAAGGTTGTAGACCTGATTGCGCCCTACGCCAAAGGCGGCAAGATCGGCCTGTTCGGCGGCGCGGGCGTCGGCAAGACCGTGCTGATCCAGGAGCTGATCAACAACATCGCCAAGGGCCACGGCGGCTATTCGGTGTTCGCCGGCGTGGGTGAACGCACCCGCGAAGGCAATGATCTCTATCACGAATTCCTCGACGCCGGCGTCATCGCCAAGGACGCCGACGGCAACGCCACGTCCGAAGGCTCCAAGGTTGCGCTGGTGTTCGGCCAGATGAACGAGCCGCCGGGCGCGCGGGCCCGTGTTGCGCTTTCCGGCCTCACCATCGCGGAATATTTCCGCGACGTCGAAGGCCAGGATGTGCTGTTCTTCGTCGACAACATCTTCCGCTTCACCCAGGCCGGTTCCGAAGTGTCGGCGCTGCTTGGCCGCATCCCCTCGGCCGTTGGCTACCAGCCGACGCTCGCCACCGATATGGGCGCGCTGCAGGAACGCATCACCACCACCACCAGGGGCTCGATCACTTCGGTGCAGGCGATTTATGTGCCCGCCGACGACCTCACCGACCCGGCGCCCGCCACCTCGTTCGCCCACCTCGATGCCACCACCACGCTCAGCCGCCAGATCGCCGAACTGGGCATTTACCCGGCCGTCGATCCGCTGGATTCGACCAGCCGGGTGCTGGAGCCGCGCACCGTGGGGCAGGAACATTACGAAACCGCCCGCGCCGTCCAGCAGGTGCTGCAGAAATACAAGAGCCTGCAGGACATTATCGCAATTCTCGGGATGGACGAGCTGTCGGAAGAGGACAAGCTGATCGTGGCCCGCGCCCGCAAGATCCAGCGCTTCCTCAGCCAGCCCTTCCATGTCGCCGAGATCTTCACGGGAACGCCTGGTGTTTTTGTACAGCTCGAAGACACGATCAAGGGCTTCAGGGCGATCGTGAACGGCGACTACGACCATCTGCCCGAAGCCGCCTTCTACATGGTCGGCACGATCGAGCAGGCGGTCGAAAAGGCCCAGAAGCTGGCAGCCGAGGCCGCCTGATGGCCAGCCTGCACTTCGAACTGGTCTCGCCCGAACGGCTCGTCCGCTCCGGGCCCGTCCATATGGTGGTGGTGCCGGGTGCCGAGGGGGATTTCGGCGTGCTGGCCGGCCACGCGCCCATGATGAGCACGATCCGCCCCGGCGAGATCGCGATCTATGCGAGCGCGGGCGCCGTGCCGGAACGCATCCGCATCGAGGGCGGCTTCGCCGAGGTGTCGGCAAAGGGCCTCACCATCCTTGCCGAACAGCTGGAGCCGGTAACGTCGCACTAGGCCAGATTGGCACCCAGGCCACCGATGCACGGATTCTACGCACAATCCGCGCAAAGGACAGCCGATGGCCACGCAACAAAACGTCCGCCTCATACCGCATCGCGCTGACCATCGGCTATCCGCGCAGCGGCAAGCGCGACCCCGCACCGGCCGACAGGCCGAACGCGATGGGTCGTCCTCATCGAGACCTGGTATGAACGACGCGCCTGCGGCACGCTGCCCGCCCTCCCCGCCTGCACAGGTTGCGTGGGCCCGCGGCTGTGCCAAACCGGCAATGCCACAAGGAGTTGCCGATGCTCGATATCAGCCGCCGCACCGCCTTCGACACGGATCACCATGCCTTTCCCGACCAGGTTCGCAAATTCTTCGCCAACGAGCTGGTGCCCAACCTCGATCGCTGGGAAGCGGAGGGCGTGGTCGACCGCAGTTTCTGGCGGGCCTGCGGCGACGCCGGCCTGCTCTGCCCCACGGTTCCTGAACAATCTGGCGGCCTCGGGCTCGACTTCGGCTACAATGCCGTCATCGACGAAGAACTTGCCTATGCAGGCTCGTTGGCCGGAATCACCCTCCAGTCCGACATCGTCGCCCCCTATATCGTCGACTATGGGTCCGACGAACAGAAGGCGAAGTATCTGCCGAAGATGATCTCGGGCGAATGCATCACCGCAATCGCCATGACCGAGCCGGGCGCAGGCTCGGATCTTCAGGGGCCGCAACCTCGACAAGATCGGGCAGAATTCGGCCGACACGTCCGAGCATTTCGATGTCTGCCTCGGCAAGCACATGAATGGCGAGCTCGACGCCTATGAAGGCGCAGCCGCCAAGCTGTTTCACACCAAGCTGCAGTGGGAAATCTGCGATGTCGCCCTGCAGCTGCACGGCGGTGCCGGCTATATGAACGAATACCCCATCGCCCGCCTGTGGCGCGACGCCCGCGTCCAGCGCATATATGGCGGCACGTCCGAGATCATGAAGGAGCTGATCGGCCGATCGATCTGAGGGCACGGCGAACCAGGCCTTGCCCCGGCATTGTCCTCAGGTGCCCGCCAGCAAGTCGCGGACAAATCCGGCAAGTCCGCGCTGCCGCTCGCGGCGCAGACGTTCGGTCGTCAGGATTGAGCGGATCTCGTGCAGGCACTGGCCCGGATCGTCGTTCACCAGGACATAGTCATATTCCGCCCAGTGGCTGATCTCATCGGCGGCACGGCTCATGCGCTGGGTGATCACCTCGTCGCTGTCGGCCGCCCGGCTCTTCAGCCGCTGTTCCAGCTCGTCCAGGCTGGGGGGCAACAGGAAGATCGAGACCAGGTCGCCGCCGGCCTGGCTCTGGCGCAGCTGCTGGGTGCCCTGCCAGTCTATATCGAACAGGATGTCGCGGCCATCAGCCAGGGCGGACTCGACCGGGCCGCGCGGCGTGCCATAGCGGTTGCCGAACACGGTTGCCCATTCGAGGAACTGAACCATGGCGACCATGTGGTCGAACTGGTCGTGGCTGACGAAATGATAGTCCTGGCCGTCGATTTCGCCGACACGGGGAGGGCGGGTGGTGACGGAAACGGACATGCCGATCTGCGGATCATTGGCCAGCAGGCGCTTGGACATGGTTGTCTTGCCGGCGCCGGAGGGCGAGGACAGCACAAGCATCAGCCCGCGACGGGCACCGGGAATCGACATGGAAAGCGACTAGAACATGGCGCGGCCGGGGGAAACCCCGGGGCCCGGACTAGCCGATCATATCCTCCGGCCGGACCAGCCGCCGGAATTGCGCCTCGGTCACATGCCCCAGCTGCAGCCCGGCCTGCAGCAGCGTGAGGCCCTCGCTGTGGGCGCGCTTTGCAATCTCGGCCGCCTTGTCGTAGCCGATCTCGGGCACAAGCGCTGTCACCAGCATCAGCGAACGCTCCAGCAGCTCCGCGATGCGCGCACGGTCGGGTTCCAGCCCCTCCACGCAGCGCTGCGCGAAGCTGTCCATGCCGGTCGCCAGCAGGTCGATGGAGCGCAGCACATTGGCCCCGATCAGCGGCTTGAACACATTGAGCTCCAGATGGCCCTGGAGCCCTCCTACAGTGATTGCCACATGGTTCCCCATCACCTGCGCCGCCACCATGGTCAGCATCTCGCACTGGGTTGGGTTTAGCTTGCCGGGCATGATAGAGCTGCCTGGCTCGTTCGCCGGCAGCACAAGCTCGCCGAGCCCCGAGCGCGGGCCCGACCCCAGGAGCCGGATGTCGTTGGCAATCTTGGTGAGCGCGACCGCCAAGGTGTTCAGCGTGCCCGACAGATGCACCAGCGGATCGTTAGAGGCCAGTGCCTCGAAGGTGTTCTCGGCAGGCATGAACGGAAAGTCGGCAAGCCCTGCGATCGCGGCGCAGACGTCGTCGGCAAAGCCGGCTGGGGCATTCAGCCCGGTGCCGACGGCCGTGCCCCCCTGCGCAAGCCGCGCTGTGCCGGCCAGAATGGCCGGTTCGATCCGCCGGCCGGCGCGATACACCTGGTTCGCATAGCCCGAAAACTCCTGGCCCAGGGTCAGGGGCGTCGCATCCTGCAGATGAGTGCGGCCGATCTTCACAATGTCGCGCCAGGCCTCGGCCTTCGCCTCCAGCGTCGCCTGCAGCCGGGCGAGCGCGGGCATCAGCCGACGCTGAACCGCCAGTGTGGCGGCGATATGGAGTGCGGTGGGGAAGCTGTCGTTGCTGCTTTGCCCCATGTTCACATGGTCGTTGGGGTGCACCGGGCTCTTGCCGCCGCGGGCGCCCGTCAGCAGCTCGTTCGCGCGGCCGGCGATCACCTCATTGACGTTCATGTTGGTCTGGGTGCCGCTGCCAGTCTGCCAGATGACCAGCGGGAACTGGTTGTCGTGCTGCCCTGCCACGATTTCGGCGGCTGCGGCCTCGATCGCGTCTGCAAGCCCGGGCGGGAGCCCGTGGGCGCGATTCACCCGGGCGGCTGCCTGCTTCACCAGGGCAAGCGCATGGACAATGCCGATCGGCATCAGCTCGGTCGGGCCGAAGGGGAAGTTCTCGATCGAACGCCGGGTCTGTGCGCCCCAATAGACGGTGTCCGGCACCTCGACAGCGCCAAGGCTGTCGGTTTCGGTGCGGGTCATTTCTTGCGCTTGAAATCGAAGCTGACGACGTTGGAACCGGCCTCGCCCTCGGGCGCCGGCTGGGGGGCAGGTTCTTCGGCGCGGTCCGGCATCTGCACGACGAACTGCAGAGCGAAATTCACGGCCGGATCGACGAAGCCCGAAATGGCGCGATAGGGTATCGAAAGCTTGGCCGGCACCTGGTTGAAGGTGAGACCGACTTCGAAATGCTCCTCGCCGACCATCAGGTCCCAGTAACGGTGCTGCAGAACCACAGTCATTTCATCGGGATAGCGTTCCAGCAGATGCCTGGGCATATCGACGCCGGGAAAGCGGGTGCGGAACGCGATGAAGAAATGGTGCGCGCCGGGCAGTCCGCCACCCAGCGAAACACCCATCAACACGCGCTTCACCACCTGGCGCAGCGAGTCCTGCACGATCTCATCATAGGGGATGAGACTGTCGGGCGGTTCCTGATTCTCAGGCGGCTCGGTCATCCGGGCACAAGTGGCCCTGACGCAGAAATGCGTCAAGGGCCACGAACGCGGCTGCCGTTTGCCCGCAGCGCAAACCGGCAGACCCGCGTGTGGCCCGGCCGGTGTGCGGGCGGCCAGTCCGCCCGACCCCCGACGACGCGGCCTCGCCGCGCTCTTCCTCTTTCCTGCTTTTTTTCCGAACCCAGCCGGACCCGGCGGCTTTGCCGCCGACGCAAACCTGTGCGAACCCTGATAACGAAAGGCTGCGGGCGCCTGTGTTGCCCGGCCCCGTTGCGGCCGGAGGCCGCGGCGAAAGTTGCAGGCGCTTCTGTTGCCCGGCGCGCCTGCGGGCCGCTGGAGTCCGATTCTGTTACCGGGTTCGGCCCGAACCCTGCTCAAGCCTTATAACCATGCCTTGTGGGGCATCAGTTAAGCAGCAATCGCAAATGCCTCGTTATCGTTGGCATTTGTGGGTTTTGAACGGTTTAACGGCTCATTCAGGCCGGGCAAAAATACCGCCGTTCCGCACACGTCTATCCTGGTTCGGCCCCGTCATCTTTCCGCGCGCGGCGCCACGATGCGAAGCATCGTGCACACGAGGGAAGATGGTGGAGCCGCCGGGTACTGCCCCCGGGTCCGCTGTACATACTTGCACGGCATCATTCATCGCCATCTCCGGCTGAAGCCGACAATGCCAATATAGGCGCAGCGACGCGGATTGGAAGGCCCGGCGGCCGTCAGCCCCGCCCCGCCATCACGAGATAGCGGTCGATCACGCTGTCGTTGATCGCATCCCAGTCGAACTGCTGGGCGCGGCGGAAGCTCTGAAGCCCGTGCGCCGCGCGCAAGGCCGGGTCCGCCACATAGGCCTGAAGCGCACCCGCAAACGCCCCCACGTCGCCGGGCTTTACCAGGCGTCCAGATACACCGTCCTCCACCAGCGAGCTCGCGCCGGTGGCAGCAGCCGCCACCGGCGGCACGGCGCAGGCCATCGCTTCCAGCGTGACATTGCCGAACGTCTCCGTAATGCTGGGGTTCAGGAACATGTCGAACGAGGCATAGGCGCGCCCCAGGTCATGGCCGGTCTGGAAGCCCACAAAGCAGGCGCCGGGAACTTCTCTCTCGAATTCGGCGCGAGCCGGTCCGTCACCCACCACCAGCAGGTGGTGCGGCACGCCGCGCCGGCGAAGCTCGGCCACCGTCGCCGCCACGATGTCCAGCCCCTTTTCCAGCACCAGCCGGCCGACGAAGCCGATCACGGGAACCTCGTCGGCAATGCCGAGGCCGCAGCGCCAGCCCATGTCACGCGCCTCCGGGCGGAAGATGTGGCGGTCGACGCCCCGGCTCCAGATCCGCACCTTTTCCGAATAGCCCTCCCGCCGCAGAACATCGGCCATGCTGTCCGACGGCGCATAGATTTCGGCGAGGTCGCCGTAGAAGCTCTTCAGCAACCGCTCGACCCCGCGCCGGATGAAACCCATCCGGTAATAGTCGAAATAGGTCTCGAACCGGGTGTGGACGGAGGCGACCACGGGCACCCCCCTCGCCTGCCCCCAGCGCTTGGCATCGTGCCCCAGCCAATCGGGCGCCGACAGGTGCACGATGTGCGGATCAAAGCCTTCCAGATCAGCCTTGACCGCGCGCGGCAGCCCCAGCGCCACCCGATATTCGCCGCGGCCGGGAATCGGCACGGAGGGTACGCCGACCAGCGTTCCCGTGGGTTCGAAGGCAGGCGCGTCCACCACGGGCGAGTAGATGCGCGGCTCGAGGCCACGGTCCATCATCCGCCCCACCAGCCGGTTCAGCGCCTGGTTCGCGCCATCCTTCACATAGTTGTAATTGCCCGAGAACACCGCGACGCGGAGCGGACATATAAGCTGTTCCATGGGTTGCGCAGCTAGCGCCCGACTGTGGCGGGGTTGCGGCACGGTGCCCGGGAAAGCGCGCCCGAAAAAGGGCCCGGCAGTCGCCAGCCGGGCCCCGTTTTCGAGCGATTGCGCCCTGATCAGGCGCGATCAGGCGTCGGCGGCTTCCGCAGGCGCCGCCAGCGCCTGCTGCTGCGCGCGCAGCGCCGCATCGCGGCTGCTTGCCGTCACCCTCAGGCGGCCGAGTGCGGCGCCTGTGCCGGCCGGGATCAGGCGGCCGACGATCACATTCTCCTTCAGGCCCAGCAGCGTGTCGGTCTTGCCCTGAACTGCGGCTTCGGTCAGCACCCGGGTCGTTTCCTGGAACGACGCGGCCGAAATGAAGCTGCGCGTCTGCAGGCTCGCCTTGGTGATGCCCAGCAGAACCGGCTTGCCGTCTGCCGGGCGCTTGCCCTCGGCCACCAGCTTGGCGTTCACCTCGTCCATCTCCTCGCGGTCGACCTGTTCGCCCTTCAGCAGCGTGCTGTCGCCCTCGTCGAAGATCTCGACCTTCTGCAGCATCTGGCGGACGATCACCTCGATGTGCTTGTCGTTGATCTTCACGCCCTGCAGGCGATAGACTTCCTGGATTTCCGCACACAGATATTCGGCAAGCCGCTCCACGCCCAGCACATCCAGAATGTCGTGCGGGTTCGCCGGGCCATCGATCAGATAGTCGCCCTTGCGCACAAGATCGCCTTCCTGCACCGACACATGCTTGCCCTTGGGCAGCAAATACTCGACCGCATCCGACCCGTCGTCGGGGCGCAGGATGACGCGCTTCTTCGTCTTGTAGTCCTTGCCGAACTCCACCCGCCCGTCGACCTTGGCGATGATGCCATTGTCCTTTGGGATCCGCGCCTCGAACAGCTCGGCCACTCGCGGCAGACCGCCGGTGATGTCGCGCGTCTTGGCAGCTTCGCGCGGCATCCGGGCAAGCACGTCGCCGGCTTCCACAGTCTGGCCGTCGGCAACCGACAGGATCGCGCCCACCGGCAGCAGATAGCGGCCGGCCTCGCCCGAGGTTTCATCCAGCAGCGTCATGCGCGGACGAAGATCGTCCTTCGCCTTGGCTGCCTTCCATTCGGAAACGACCTTCTGGGCGATGCCCGTCGCGTCGTCGACTTCTTCCTTCAGCGTCTGGTTCTCGACAAGGTCCTGATACTTCACCACGCCGGACTTGTCGGTGATGATCGGGCGTGTGTAGGGGTCCCAGTCGGCAAGCCGCTGGCCCTTTTTCACACTTTCCCCGTCCTTCACCGAAATCATCGCGCCGAACACGATCTTGTGCAGCGAACGGTCCCGGCCGTCGGCGTCGACGATTGCGATCTCGCCGCCCGTCGGCGCCATGCCGATGATCCGGCCCCGGCTGTCCTTGATGGACGGCAGGTTGCGGTAGCTGACCTTGCCATCCACCGGTGCGTCGTGGCTCGACTGCTCGCTCACCTGCGCTGCGCCGCCGATGTGGAAGGTCCGCATCGTCAGCTGGGTGCCGGGTTCGCCGATCGACTGGGCTGCGATCACGCCGACAGCCTCCCCGATGTTCACCGGGGTCCCGCGGGCAAGATCCCGGCCATAGCAGCGGCCGCAAACGCCCTGCTTGGCCTCGCACACCAGCGGCGAGCGGATCTTCACCTCGGCGATGCCGGTGTCCTCGATGGCCTTCACCATCTTTTCGTCCAGCAGCGTGTCGCGGGCGAACAGCAGTTCGCCGGTCTTGGGATCGACGATGTCGTCGCACACGGTCCGGCCCAGAATACGCTCGGCAAGTGTGACGATAACGGAACCGCCCTCGACAATCGCCTTCATCATCAGGCCGCGGGTCGTCTCGCAATCATCCTCCAGAACGACGCAATCCTGCGACACATCGACGAGGCGGCGGGTGAGATAGCCCGAGTTCGCCGTCTTCAGCGCGGTGTCGGCAAGGCCCTTCCGGGCGCCGTGGGTGGAGTTGAAATACTCAAGGACGGTCAGGCCTTCCTTGAAGTTGGAGATGATCGGCGTCTCGATGATCTCGCCGCTCGGCTTGGCCATCAGGCCACGCATCCCGGCAAGCTGCTTCATCTGCGCCTGCGACCCCCGTGCGCCCGAATGGGCCATCATGTAGACCGAGTTGATCGAGCGCTGCTGCCCCGTCTTCGGATCGATCGGGGTGGCCGAGATTTCCTTCATCATCTCGTTGGCAACATCGTCACCGCAGCGCGACCAGGCATCGACCACCTTGTTGTACTTCTCGCCCTGCGTGATCAGGCCGTCCTGATACTGCTGCTCGAAGTCCTTGGCCAGACCGCGGGTGCGCTCCACCAGGATGGCCTTTTGCGCCGGGATGATCATGTCGTCCTTTCCGAACGAGATTCCGGCCTTGCAGGCATGCTGGAAGCCCAGCGCCATGATCGCGTCGGCGAACAGCACCGTCTCTTTCTGGCCGGTGTGGCGATAGACGGTGTCGATGACGTCGCCGATCTCCTTCTTGGTCAGCAGGCGGTTGACGGTCTCGAACGGCACCTTGTGGCTCTTGGGCAGGCACTCGGCGATCAGCATCCGGCCCGGCGTAGTGACAAAGCGCTTCATCGACACCTTGCCGTCCTCGGCCGTCTGCGGAACGCGCGCCTCGATCCGGGTGTGAAGCGTGACCGCTTTGGCCGTGATCGCGGCATGCACCTCCGAGATGTTGCCGAACAGCGGCAGCTTCTCGCGCTTCGTGCCGTCAGGCAGCTCGACGAATTCGGGCGTCTTCTCCTGCCGCTCCATCGACAGATAATAGATACCCAGAACCATGTCCTGCGAAGGCACGATGATCGGCTTGCCGTTCGACGGACTGAGGATGTTGTTCGTGCTCATCATCAGCACGCGGCATTCCAGCTGCGCCTCCAGGCTCAGGGGCACGTGCACGGCCATCTGGTCGCCGTCGAAGTCCGCGTTGAACGCTGAACAGACCAGCGGGTGAAGCTGGATCGCCTTGCCCTCGATAAGCACGGGCTCGAACGCCTGGATTCCGAGCCGGTGCAAGGTCGGCGCCCGGTTCAGCATCACGGGATGCTCGCGGATCACCTCGTCCAGGATATCCCAGACTTCCTTGCGCTCCTTCTCGACATATTTCTTGGCCTGCTTCAGCGTCATCGACAGGCCCTTGGCGTCGAGCCGGGCGTAGATGAACGGCTTGAACAGCTCGAGCGCCATCTTCTTCGGAAGGCCGCACTGGTGCAGCTTGAGTTCGGGGCCGGTCACGATCACCGAACGGCCCGAATAGTCGACCCGCTTGCCAAGCAGGTTCTGCCGGAACCGGCCCTGCTTGCCCTTCAGCATGTCGGACAGGCTCTTCAGCGGGCGCTTGTTGGCCCCCGTGATGGTGCGGCCGCGGCGGCCGTTGTCGAACAGCGCGTCCACCGCCTCTTGCAACATGCGCTTTTCGTTGCGCACGATGATGTCCGGCGCGCGCAGCTCGATGAGGCGCTTCAGGCGGTTGTTCCGGTTGATGACCCGGCGATAGAGGTCATTGAGGTCCGAGGTCGCAAAGCGGCCGCCGTCCAGCGGCACCAGCGGGCGCAGCTCGGGCGGGATCACGGGGATCACGGTCAGGATCATCCACTCGGGCCGGTTGCCCGATTCCAGGAAGCTCTCGACGATCTTCAGCCGCTTGATGATCTTCTTGGGCTTCAGCTCCGACTTGGTCGTCGCCAGCTCCTCAAGAAGGGTCTCCTTCTCGGCCGCAAGGTCCAGCTCCATCAGCAGCTCGCGGATCGCCTCGGCGCCGATGCCGGCCCGGAACGATTCCTCGCCATGCTGGTCCTGCGCGTCCAGATACTCGTCCTCGGAAAGCAGCTGGAACTTCTTGAGCGTGGTCATCCCCGGCTCGGTGACGATGTAGGTCTCGAAATAGAGGACGCGCTCGAGATCCTTCAGCGTCATGTCCAGCAGCATGCCGATACGGCTCGGCAGGCTCTTCAGGAACCAGATGTGGGCAACGGGTGCCGCCAGCTCGATATGGCCCATCCGCTCGCGGCGCACCTTGGAGACGGTGACTTCAACGCCGCACTTTTCGCAGACAATGCCCTTGTACTTCATGCGCTTGTACTTGCCGCACAGGCATTCATAGTCCTTGATCGGGCCAAAGATGCGCGCGCAGAACAGGCCGTCACGCTCGGGCTTGAACGTGCGGTAGTTGATCGTCTCGGGCTTCTTGATCTCCCCGAAAGACCAGCTGCGGATCTTGTCAGGCGAGGCGATCGAGATCTGGATCTGGTCGAAGACCTCCGGCTTGGCGACAGGTGAGAAGGCATTGGGAACGAGTTCGTTCATGGGTGCTCCTTCGCCCGCATGGGGGCGTAAATCAGATCCGTAGGTCTCAGGCGTCCGCGGGAACGTCGGTGATCTTCAGCTCGACGTTGAGGCCGAGCGACCGCATTTCCTTCACCAGCACGTTGAAGCTTTCGGGAATACCGGCCTCGAAGGTGTCGTCGCCCTTGACGATCGCTTCATAGACCTTGGTGCGGCCGACCACATCGTCCGACTTCACCGTCAGCATTTCCTGCAGCGTGTAGGCGGCACCATAAGCCTGGAGCGCCCACACTTCCATTTCCCCGAAGCGCTGGCCACCGAACTGGGCCTTGCCGCCCAGCGGCTGCTGGGTGACCAGGCTGTAGGGCCCGATCGAGCGGGCGTGGATCTTGTCGTCCACCAGATGGTGCAGCTTCAGCATGTAGATGTAGCCGACAGTCACCTTCCGGTCGAACGCCTCGCCGGTCCGGCCGTCGAACAGCTCCACCTGGCCCGAACTGTCGAGCCCGGCCAGCTGCAGCATGATCGACACATCGGCCTCCTTGGCGCCGTCGAACACAGGCGTCGCCATCGGAATGCCGGGCGTCAGGCTGTCTGCGAACTTCAGCAGATCCTCGTCCGTCATCGCCGACACATTGGCCTGTTCGCCATAGATGGCATCCAGGTTCTTGCGCAGGACGCCCATGTCACCTTTCGCGTTGGAGACCGCATCCCCATTGGCCGACCGGATCGATTCCAGCAGCCCCGCCACCTGCTTGCCCAGGCCGCGAGCGGCCCAGCCCAGGTGGGTTTCGAAGATCTGCCCGACGTTCATCCGGCTGGGCACACCCAGCGGGTTCAGCACCAGGTCGACCGCGGTGCCGTCTTCCAGGAAAGGCATGTCCTCCGACGGCAGGATCCGGGAGATGACCCCCTTGTTGCCGTGCCGGCCGGCCATCTTGTCGCCCGGCTGCAGCTTGCGCTTCACCGCCACGAACACCTTCACCATCTTCAGCACGCCCGGCGGCAGCTCGTCACCGCGCTGCAGCTTGTCCTTCCGGTCCTCCAGACGCTCGGCAATGGACTTCATCGCCTCGTCATACTGGCCCCGGCTGGCTTCCAGGTTCGCCTGGATCTGGTCGTCGGCAACGCCGAACTTCCACCATTCGCGCTTCGGCTGCTCTTCGAGCACCGCTTCGTCGATCACCGCGCCCTTCTTCACGCCCTTTGGCCCGGTCACGATGGTCTGGCCCAGCAGCATGTCCCGCAGGTGGGCAAAGGTCGCCCGGTCCAGGATGCCGCGCTCGTCGGCTGCGTCCTTTTCCAGCCGGTCGATCTCGAGCCGCTCGATCTCGAGCGCGCGCTCGTCCTTGTCGATGCCGTGGCGGTTGAACACCCTGACTTCGACAATCGTGCCCGCAACACCGGGCGGCAGCCGCAGCGAGGTGTCGCGCACATCGCTCGCCTTTTCGCCGAAGATCGCGCGCAGCAGCTTTTCCTCCGGCGTCATCGGGCTTTCGCCCTTCGGCGTGATCTTGCCCACCAGGATGTCGCCCGGTTCCACTTCGGCGCCGATGTAAACGATGCCCGCCTCGTCGAGGTTGCGAAGCGCTTCCTCGCCCACGTTCGGGATGTCGCGGGTAATGTCCTCCGGCCCGAGCTTCGTGTCGCGGGCCATCACTTCGAATTCCTCGATATGGATCGAGGTGAAGATGTCCTCCTTCACGATGCGCTCGTTGATGAGGATCGAATCCTCGTAATTATAGCCATTCCAGGGCATGAACGCGACCAGCGCATTCCGGCCCAGCGCCAGCTCGCCATATTGCGTGCTGGGGCCATCGCAGATGATGTCGCCCTTGGCGACCACATCGCCCACCTTCACCAGCGGGCGCTGGTTGATGCAGGTGTTCTGGTTCGACCGCTGGAACTTCATCAGCGTGTAGATGTCAACCATTGTCTTGCCCGGCTCGACCTCCTCGGTCGCCCGGATGACGATCCGGCCGGCATCCACCTGGTCGACGATCCCGGCGCGGCGCGCAGCGATTGCCGCGCCCGAATCCCGGGCAACCGTCTCTTCCATTCCGGTGCCAACAAACGGCGCTTCGGCCTTCACCAGCGGCACCGCCTGGCGCTGCATGTTGGAGCCCATCAGCGCCCGGTTCGCGTCGTCGTTCTCGAGGAACGGGATCAGCGAGGCCGCGACCGACACCAGCTGCTTCGGGCTCACGTCCATCAGCGTGATCTGCTCGCGCGGGGCGATCAGGAATTCGCCGGCTTCGCGCGCCGACACCAGATCCTCGATGATCCGACCCTCGAAGTCCACGTCCACGTTCGCCTGCGCGATGGTGTGGCGCGCTTCCTCCATCGCCGACAGATAGATCACCTCGTCGGTCACCTTCTGGTCGACGACCCGGCGGTACGGCGTCTCGATGAAGCCATATTTGTTCACCCGGCTAAAGGTCGCAAGGCTGTTGATGAGGCCGATGTTCGGCCCTTCCGGCGTCTCGATCGGGCAGATCCGGCCATAGTGGGTCGGGTGAACGTCGCGCACTTCGAAGCCCGCCCGCTCCCGTGTAAGCCCGCCCGGCCCGAGCGCCGAGACACGCCGCTTGTGCGTCACTTCGGACAGCGGGTTGGTCTGGTCCATGAACTGCGAAAGCTGGCTCGAGCCGAAGAATTCGCGCACGGCTGCCACGGCAGGCTTCGCGTTGATCAGGTCGTTGGGCATCACGGTGGAGATGTCGACCGAGCTCATCCGCTCCTTCACCGCGCGTTCCATGCGCAGCAGGCCAACGCGGTAGCTGTTCTCCAGCAGTTCGCCTACCGAACGCACACGCCGGTTGCCAAGGTTGTCGATGTCGTCGATCTCGCCCTTGCCGTCCTTCAGCTCGACAAGCGTCTTCACCACCGACAGGATATCTTCCTGCCTCAGCGTCGTCAGGTCGTCCGGCGCATCCAGGCCCAGGCGCATGTTCATTTTCACCCGGCCCACGGCCGACAGATCGTAGCGTTCGGGATCGAAGAACAGCCCGCCGAACAGCGCTTCGGCGGTCTCGCGAGTCGGCGGTTCGCCGGGGCGCATCACGCGATAGATGTCGGCCAGCGCCTGGTCGCGCTCCTCAGCCTTGTCGGCCATCAGCGTGTTGCGGATCCAGGGGCCCACATTCACATGGTCGATGTCCAGCACGTCGACATGGGCAAAGCCGGCGTCGGTCAGCTTGTCGAGATGCTCCTGCGCGATTTCGTCGCCGGCCTCGATGTAGATGGCCCCCGTCGTCTCGTTGACGAGGTCATAGGCCGAATAGCGGCCCAGGATCTCGTCGGCCGGCACCAGCAGCGTCTTCACGCCGTCATTCTGCGCCTTCTTCGCCGCGCGCGGGGTCACCTTCTCGCCGTCCTTGAACAGCACTTCGCCGGTGTCGGCGTTCAGCACGTCGTAGGCCGGCTTCTGCCCGCGCCACTGCTCTACCACGAAGGGCATCCGCCAGCCGTTCACCTTGGTGTCGCGCTCCCAGCGCACCGTGCCATAGAAATGGTTGAGGATTTCCTCGCCGTTCAGCCCCAGCGCATAAAGCAACGCCGTCACCGGCAGCTTGCGCTTCCGGTCGATCCGCACGTTCACGATGTCCTTGGCATCGAACTCGAAGTCCAGCCAGCTGCCGCGATAGGGGATCACGCGGGCTGCAAACAGAAACTTGCCGCTGGAATGCGTCTTGCCGCGGTCATGATCGAAAAACACGCCCGGGGAACGGTGCATCTGGCTGACGATCACCCGCTCGGTGCCGTTGACGATGAAGGTGCCGTTCTCCGTCATGAGCGGCATGTCGCCCATGTAGACGTCCTGCTCCTTGATATCGATGACCGAGCGGGTGCCCGTATCGGCGTCCACTTCGAACACGATCAGGCGCAGCGTCACGCGCATCGGGGCGGCATAGGTCATGCCCCGCTGGCGGCACTCTTCCTTGTCGTATTTCGGGTCTTCCAGTTCATATTGCACGAAATCCAGCTCGGCCGTGCCGGCAAAATCGCGGATCGGGAACACCGAACGAAGAGTCTTCTCCAGGCCCGAAACATAATTGTCCGCCGGGCGCGAGCGCAGGAACTGCTCATAGCTCTCGCGCTGCACCTCGATCAGGTTGGGCATCTGCACCGCTTCGGCGATGTTGCCGAAGATCTTGCGGATCCGGCGGGTCGCCCGAAAGCGATTCGCAGGGGCGGAGCGGGCGGGTTCGACAGCCTTGGTTGCCATGTGGGCTCAGGTCCTTCAGACTTGGATTCAGCGCGCGCAAGAGACACGAAAAGCCGCAATGCCAAGGTGTTGACCCCGGCAGCGGCTTTGCGCAGTCTCTGATCCACCAGGCCCCATGCGTTCAGGACGCTGCGCGACGGCATCCCATTTCCCGAGTTGTGGTGAGCGCCCTGCATAGAGGTGGAGGTGGACAGTGTCAAAGGGGCACGGCCTGCCGCCCGGGATTTCCCGCTCCGGCAAATGTGACATGCGCCATGCCACACTGCGGCATTCCAACAACAGTTCGTCCCGATTCCGCTGTTCGGCACGGAACCTTCCCGGGGATGCCCGGTTCAGGTTTCACACAAGGGGCGGCATGCACGCCCGCCTCGCATCACCCAACACATTGGAACAGCCATGACATTGCGCATACCCCTCCTGTCCGCCCTGGCTCTGGCAACACTTGCAGCCCCCGCTTCTGCCCAGATCGGCCCAGCGTCGCAGCCCACGGCTCCCGACGGAAGCGAAGCCTTCGGGATCGAGCCATATCTGGGCATTCTGGGCGGCTTCCATGGTGTCGACCGCAATGTTCTTTCCAGCCCGACGTCAGGCCGCCTTCATGGCGAAGTGATCGAAGGCGTCGGCGGCATCAACATTCCGCTCGGCCCCGTGTTCATCGGGGGAGAAGGCCATATTGCCCGCGGCTTCCGGGACATCGAATGGGAATACGGGGCAAAGGGCCGCTTCGGCTTCCGGGCCGGTGAATCCGGCCTGATCTTCGCATCCGCCGGCTACAAGTGGGTCGAGACCCGCGGCGGTCGCGGTTTCGGTGATCTCGAGGGCTGGACCTATGGCATCGGGGTCGAGGTCGGCCCGCGCGATATCGGCCTCGGTGGCCTCACCGGACGATCCGGCGCCCGCCTGCGCTTCCAGGTGGAAACGCTGGAGTGGGACAGCATCCGGCCGATGGCCGGCGTCGTGTTCCACTTCTAGCCGAAAGCGGCTGCGGTCGGCGCGCAGCCCTGTCCGAACGAACGACAAAGGGGCGGGGATGGAAATCCCTGCCCCTTCGCGTGCCGTCGCAGCTTCCAGAAAGGCTACGGATTGGTGCCGCGCACCAACCGCGGCCGCTGACAGCTTACTTCAGTTCGACAGTCGCGCCAGCTTCTTCAAGCTGCTTCTTGATCTTTTCGGCTTCGTCCTTGTTCACGCCTTCCTTGACGGCCTTCGGAGCGGACTCCACCAGCGTCTTGGCTTCGGTCAGGCCAAGGCCGGTGATGGCGCGGACTTCCTTGATGACGTTGATCTTCTTGCCACCGTCGCCGGTGAGGATAACGTCGAACTCGGTCTTTTCTTCGACTGCGGGTGCAGCAGCAGCGGCTGGGCCGGCAGCCACGGCAACGGCCGCCGCAGCAGACACGCCCCACTTTTCTTCCAGCATCTTCGAAAGCTCGGCAGCTTCCAGCACGGTCAGAGCGGACAGCTCTTCAACGATCTTGTTCAGGTCAGCCATTGTCTATGCTCCTCAATCTCTATCAGGCCGCGGCACTGTCGCCGTAGGCCGCAAACACGCGCGCGAGCTTGGCGGCAGGTGCCGTCGAAAGCTGCGCAATCTTGGTCGCAGGTGCCTGCAACAGGCCAACCAGCTTCGCCCGGAGCTCGTCGAGCGACGGAAGTTCGGCCAAAGCCTTCACTCCATTCGCATCAAGAAGCGTGCCTGCCATCGAAGCACCGACGATCTCGAACTTGTCGGTGGTCTTCGCGAACTCGATTGCGATCTTTGCAGCCGCAACCGGGTCAGCAGAGGTGGCAAGACCAACGGGACCGACCAGCATCTGGCCGATGTCCTGATAGGGCGTGCCCTCCAGCGCGATGCGGGCAAGCCGGTTCTTCGTCACCTTGAACTGGGCACCCGCCCCGCGCATCCGCGTGCGCAGGTCGGAAACCTGCGCGACAGTCAGGCCATGGTTGCGGGTGATCACCACAACCTGGGTCTCACCCAGCGTCTTCGCGAGATTGGCGACCAGTTCTTTCTTCTGGTTACGATCCATGCTCACTCCATCACCAAGACGCACCCCGAATTGGATGCGCCAGCTGCGCCACGGGGCCTGGAGGAAAATCCGGGCCGCATGGCCCGCCCGAAAAGGATCGCCGGCAGCGAGGCGCAATCGCCTCTCTGCAAATCCCCCGGCCATCGCACGGCTTGAAGGGGCCAAAGCTCTTCCTCGTCTCATGCAGGCCCCCTCCCCTTTCGGATCGGCGGCTTAAGGCCTCGCGGTCACCTGCAATCTCGGACGGCGTCGCAGGCCCGAGGGCCAGCAAACGGAAAGCGCGGCTATACAGGCCGCAGCCGAAAGGTCAAGACAGGGTCATGGAAAGGATCAGGGCGCAGCGCCATTCGAAGCCCGCGCAGCCGCGCAGCACATCCCGGCCCAGATAGACCAGCCTGAGGCTGCGCCACCGATTGCGCGCGCCAGGGCCCGAACTCGACCTGCATGTCCTGCGTCCCGGCCTTCGCCCTGAACGCCAGCCCATCGAACCGCCCATCCGTCACCGGCCGCAGCACGGTTTCGACATCGCCGGGGGCGCCCGTTCGCTGCGCGAACCGAACGATCGCGCAGGGCAGAGCCGAAGGCCGGATCGAGCCGTCGGCACCGCCGGCCGCATAATCCAGCGGCGTCACCACCTCCAGCGGTTGCGTCACGCCTTCCACCGACACGGTTTCGCGGGACCAGCTGATCCGCACGGTCTTGCGGCCAACCATCGACACGATGACACCGCGATCCGGCTTCTCCTTCGTGCCCGGGCGCACATCGGATACCAGCGCGAGCCGCTCCGCTGCTGCTGGGGTCAGGGTGACGGGCGCATGGGCGCCGAAATCCAGCCGCAACCGCACTGCTTGGCCGGCGATGGTCGCGTCGACCAGGGGGTTGGGCCTTCGTCCAGTTGCAGGTGCGTGCCGGGTCAGGCGCAGGCCCCTGCGCCACGGCTGGCGCGCCGAACGCCAGGCCGAGCGCTGCAAGCCCGATCCGCAAAGGTATGGGGGCCCGCGTTTCCACAGGCCCCCCGTTGTTCGATCTGCAGGTCATGCGGCACGGATCAGGCGCCGACTGTCGCCGGATCCACCTTCACGCCCTTGCCTTGGGTCGAGCTCAGGGCGACCTTCTCGACATATTTGCCCTTGGCGCCCGAGGGCTTCGCCTTCACCAGCGCGTCCATGAACGCGTCGAGGTTCGCCTTCAGGTCTTCCTGCGGGAAGCTCGCCTTGCCGAGGCCGGCGTGGATGATCCCCGCCTTCTCGACCCGGAACTCGATCTGGCCGCCCTTGGCCGCCTTCACGGCTTCGCCGACGTTCATGGTCACTGTGCCCAGCTTCGGGTTCGGCATCAGGCCCTTCGGGCCCAGCACCTTGCCCAGCCGGCCGACGAGACCCATCATGTCGGGCGTCGCGATGCAGCGATCGAAATCGATCGTGCCGCCCTGCACGATTTCCAAGAGGTCCTCGGCACCGACCACATCGGCCCCGGCGTCCCGGGCCTCGTCGGCCTTGGCGCCGCGGGCGAACACGCCCACGCGCACAGTCTTGCCTGTGCCCTTGGGCAAGGTCACCATGCCGCGCACCATCTGGTCGGCGTGACGCGGGTCGACGTTCAGGTTAATCGCCACTTCGATCGTTTCGTCGAACTTGGCCGTCGCATTTGCCTTCACCAGGCTCAGCGCCTCGTCGACAGGGTAGAGTTTCAGCGGATCGGAGACGCCTTGAATCTTCTGCTTCTTGGTCAGCTTTGCCATTGCGTCAGCCCTCCACCACTTCGAGGCCCATCGCGCGGGCAGAGCCCTCGATGGTCTTGCATGCCATTTCGATGTCGTTCGCATTGAGGTCGACCATCTTGGTCTCGGCGATCTCGCGGATCTGCGAACGCTTCACCTTGCCGGCCGGCGCACCCTTGCCCGGCGTCGTCGCGCCCGACTTCAGGCCAGCCGCCTTCTTCAGCAGGAAGCTCGCCGGCGGCGTCTTCGTGACGAAGCTGAAGCTGCGATCCGCATAGACGGTGATCACCGTCGGGATCGGCATGCCTGCTTCAAGGTTGCCGGTCGCCGCGTTGAACGCCTTGCAGAATTCCATGATGTTCACGCCGCGCTGGCCCAGCGCAGGCCCGATCGGCGGGCTTGGGGTGGCCTTTCCAGCTGCAACCTGCAGCTTGATGTAGCCCGTGATCTTCTTTGCCATATCACATGCTCCAAAACAGGGTCAGGCGCCCGACCTTGTTGTCTGGGCCCTTCCCTCCGGTTGTGCGGCCGTGTGGTCCAGACGGTTCCGGGCAACTGCCCCTCCCCTCCCACGATGTCACCCCCGTCCGACCGCGGCGCGGGGGCCGTTCCTCCTTGCGGAGTATCCTTATTTCGTCTTTTCGATCTGCTCGAAATCCAGTTCCACGGGAGTCGCCCGGCCGAAGATCGACACCGAGACTTTCACCCGGCTTTTTTCATAATCGATTTCCTCGACGAGCCCCGAGAAGCTGGCGAACGGACCGTCCAGCACCTTCACCAGGTCGCCGATCTCGAAGTTCGCCTTCTTTTTCGCCTTGGGCGCAGCCGCATCAGCCTCCGCCTTGGTGTTCAGGATGCGCGCGGCCTCGGTCTCTGAAATCGGTTGCGGCTTGCCCGAGGAACCCAGGAAACCCGTCACCTTCGGGGTGTTCTTCACCAGGTGATAGACTTGGTCGTTCATTTCCAGCTTGGCCAGCACATAGCCGGGGAAGAACTTCCGCTCGGATTGCACCTTCTTGCCGCGGCGGACCTCGGTCACCTTCTCGGTCGGCACCTCGACCGATTCGACCATGCCGTCCAGCCCCATGCGCGAGGCATCCGACAGGATCTGGTCGCGCACCTTGTTCTCGAAGCCGGAATAGGCGTGAATGATGTACCAGCGCGACATTTACGCTCCGATCCCCAGCAGCAGTTTCACGAGACGACCCAGCACCTGGTCGACCCCGAGGAAGAAGATCGACAGGACGGTCATCATGATGAGGACAAGGACGGTCGTGCGCAGGACTTCGGGACGCGACGGCCAAACGACCTTCGCGGATTCCTGCCTCACCTGCCGGACAAACTCGCCCGGGCTTGTCTTTGCCATCATGGCACCTTTTCGAATCGGAAAGGCCGGTTCGGGCTTTTCCCAACAACAACTCCCGGCAAGGCCCCCGTTTTCAGGAGCCAGCCGGGCCAGACACTCATTCCCGCCCTCCTGCCGACATGAAACCGACCCCCTTGTTTTGCAACCCTTCGATTGCGGGCACCGGCTTCAGGCGTTGGCAGGAGTGGAGGGACTCGAACCCCCGGCCCTCGGTTTTGGAGACCGATGCTCTACCAACTGAGCTACACTCCTAGGAGCGCGGGAGTAGCGGCTATAAGGGAGGCCCAACGGCCGCGCAAGAGGCTAAGCCGCAGACCTGAGCAGGGGCGCTGCTGGCGCCGCACTTGCCGCTGCCTTCGCATGTCGGGCGACCGCGCTGCTGGCCGCTGCGGCGGATTGTCGAGGCGATCCTGCATCTGCTGCGGGGTGGTTTGCCGTGGCGGATGTTGCCGCCGTGCTTCCCCCCGGTATCGACCGTCAGACGCTGTCTGCCTGTGGCGCGACAACGGCTTGTGGCAAACGCTGAACCATTGTGTGCTGATGGCAACGCGCGAGATGCATGGCCGTGAAGCCTCGCCCAGCGCCGGCGTCATCGACCGCCAGAGCGTCAAGACCACCGAAAGCGGCGGCCCGCGCGGCTATGCTGCGGCAGGGCTTTGGCTTCTGGATTTCCCGGGCGGCGGGATAGGCCCTCGCCGTTGCCCTCGACGCAGCCGTCACCCGGCTCGGGCCGCGGCTCGGACTGCGGCTACAGCGGCTGCCGCACCGCGGTTTCCGCTGCGGGCGAAGTGCCGTGCGAGCTTTGCCCGTGCACAAGTCGATAGAGCGCAGGCAGCACGAGCAGGGTGAGGATCGTCGAGGAGACGATGCCCCCGATCACCACGGTGGCCAGCGGGCGCTGCACCTCGGCGCCGGCACCCACGTTGAACGCCATGGGCACGAAGCCCAGGCTCGCCACCAGTGCCGTCATCAGGACGGGCCGAAGCCGGGTGAGCGCGCCCTCCCGGATCGCCGGCTCCAGCGCTGCCCCTTCGTCGCGGAGCTGGCGGATGAAACTGAGCATCACCACCCCGTTCAGAACGGCGATCCCTGACAGGGCGATGAAGCCGACGCCAGCCGAGATGGAGAGCGGCATCCCGCGCAAAAGCAGCAAGGCCACGCCCCCGGTCAGCGCCAGCGGCACGCCCGAAAAGACGATTGCGGCATCCCGAACGGACCGGAACAAGGCGAACAGCAGGCCCAGGATCAGCAGCATCGCCGCCGGCACCACCAGCTGGAGGCGATTGGCGGCCGAGATCAACTGCTCGAATGTGCCGCCATAGCTGACCCAGTAGCCGGCCGGCACCTCGACTTCGGCATCCACCTTCTCGCGCAGCTCGTTGACGAACGAACCAAGGTCGCGCCCGCGCACATTGGCGGTGACGACCACGCGCCGCTTGCCGTCCTCGCGGCTGATCTGGTTCGGGCCGATCACCACCTCAACCCTGGCGACGTCTGCGAGCGGAACGAAGCCCCGGCCCTCGCCGGAAGGTCCGCGCAGCGGGATCCGGAGCCGCCCTATCTGATCGACGCGACTGCGTATGTCCTCGGGAAGGCGGACGATAACCGGGAAGCGCCGGTCGCCCTCGAAAATCTGCCCCGCCTGGGTGCCGCCGATGGAGACGGCGACCGCGTTCTGCACATCCGAGACGTTCAGGCCCATGCGCGCCAGCGCCGCCCGGTCCGGCGTAATCTGCAGAACGGGCAAGCCCGTCACCTGCTCGACGCTGACATCCTGCGCACCGTCGATCCGTGCAGTAATCCCTTCCACCGCCTTTCCCAGCTCCAGCAACTGGTCCATGTCGTCGCCGAAGATCTTGATCGCGACATCTGCCCGAACCCCTGAAAGCAGTTCGTTGAAGCGCATCTGGATGGGCTGGGTGAACTCGTAGTTGTTGCCCGGCACGGCTTCGACCGCCGCCCGCATCTCACGAACCAGCTGCGCGCTGGACTTGCGCGGGTCGGGCCATTGCGCCCTGTCCTTCAGCATGATGAAGGTGTCGGCGACGGATGGCGGCATCGGGTCGGTCGCGACTGCGGCCGTCCCGATCTTGGAAACGATGCGCTCCACCTCGGGAAACTGCTTCAGCCGCGCTTCCAGCGTCGACTGCATGCTGATCGCCTGCGAGAGGCTGGTGCCGGGAATGCGAAGGGCGTGCAGCGCAATGTCGCCCTCGTCGAGGTTGGGGACGAATTCCGACCCCATGCGGCTTGCGGCAAAGCCCGACAGCAGCACGAGGGCAGCGGCACCTGTGACAACGGGAATCCGGAATGCCAGTGCTGCGTCGAGCACGGGTCGGTAGACCCGCCGGGCCCAGCCCATCACCCGGTTTTCCTTCTCCTCGACCCGGCCGGTCACGAACAGCGCAATGGCTGCCGGCACGAAGGTGAGCGACAGGACAAGGGCGGCCGCAAGCGCCATAATCACCGTGATCGCCATCGGGTGGAACATCTTGCCCTCCACCCCGGTCAGCGCAAAGATCGGCACATAGACCAGCGCGATGATGAGGATACCGAACAGCGATGGGCGGATCACCTCCGACGTGGCGCTGGCGGCGAGACGGAACCGCTCTTCACGCCCAAGCAGCCTGCCGAGCCCGTGCTGGGCCTCGCCAAAGCGGCGCAAGCAGTTCTCCACGATGATGACGGCGCCGTCGACGATTAGGCCGAAATCGAGCGCGCCCATGCTCATCAGATTGCCCGACACGCCCACGCGGACCATGCCGCTGATCGTCATCAACATGGTGATCGGAATGACGGCTGCGGTGATGAGCGCGGCCCGGAAGTTGCCCAGCAGCAAGAACAGCACCACGGTCACCAGCAGTGCGCCTTCGACCAGGTTGCGGGTGACTGTTCCGATCGCCCGGTCGACCAGATCGGTGCGGTCATAGACAGGCACCGCCTGCACGCCCGGCGGTAGCGCCTTCGCGGCTACCTCAAGCCTCGCCGCTCCCGCCCGCGCGACGATCCGGCTGTTCTCGCCGGCCAGCATGAACACCGTGCCCAACACGATTTCCTGACCGTTCTCGGTTGCTGCACCCGTGCGCAACTCCTCACCCATGCCCACATCTGCCACATCGTTGATGCGGATCGGAATGCCGCCGCGGTTGGTGACGATGATCGACTTCAGGTCATCGATGCCCGCCGCCTGACCGGGCACCCTCACCAGATATTGCTCGCCATAGCGCTCCACATAGCCGGCGCCGACATTCCCATTGTTGCGATCCAGCGCCTCCACGACATCGGTGAGCGTCAGCCCATAGGCGGACAGCCGTTCCGGCAAGGGGGTCACATGATACTGACGCTCATAGCCGCCGATGCTGTTTACCTCGGTCACGCCGGGCGTGTTCCTGAGCTGCGGCCGGATCACCCAGTCCTGCAAGGTGCGCAGGTCCTCGGGCGTGTAGAGCGAGCCGTCCGGCTTCTTCGCGCCGGGCTTGGCCTCCAGCGTATACATGAAAATCTCGCCCAGGCCGGTCGCGATCGGGCCCATCTCCGGCTGCACGCCTTGCGGCAGCTGTCCGCGTGCGGTCTGTAGCCGCTCGTTGACAAGCTGACGGGCAAAATAGATGTCGGTGCCGTCGGCGAACACGGCCGTCACCTGCGACAGGCCATAGCGCGAGACGGACCTTGTATACCTGAGGCCCGGCAGGCCTGAGATCGCCGTTTCCACCGGGAAGGTCACCCGCTGCTCGGCTTCCAGCGGCGAAAAGCCCGGTGCCTCGCTGTTGATTTGGACCTGCACGTTCGTGATGTCGGGCGTGGCGTCGATCGGAAGGCGCTGGTAGCTCCACACGCCCAGCGCGCACAGCAGAACAACGGCAGACATCACAGCCCAGCGGTAGCGGATAGAGGCGAGGATGAGCCGTTCGAGAAGGGGCTGTTCGCCTGGCGCGGCTGTGGCGGGGTTGCGGGGTGCCTCAATGGTCATGGCTGGCTCCCGACTTGTCGATGTCGGCCCGGATCAGGAAGGCGCCGTCGGCGACATAGTCAGTCCCGGGCTCCAGGCCTCCCAGCACCTCCGTCCATTCCGGCGTGCGTCGGCCAAGTTCGAGCATTCGCACCTCATAGGTGTCGCCGACGCGGGCATAGACCACCTCGAAATCGCGGAACCGCTGGATCGCGGCGGTGCGGACCGCCAGTGGCACGTCGGTGCGGGCAACCTCGAAGCTGCCCTCCACCGCCAGCCCCGGCCGGAAGTCCTTGGCCGCGCCGGACGGCAGATGCACATGCGCCAGCAGGGTCTGGCTGGCGATGTCGGCGGTCGGCAGGATCGCCTCGACGGGGGCGGTCAGCTCGGCGCCGCTGCCAAGCGCACGGACCCGTACCATCTGGCCCACCCGCACCCGTTCAGCGTCGCGGGGATAGACGAAGAACTCGGCGTGCAGCTGGTCGGGGTCGGCAATCACGAAGAGCGCGCGGTCGCCGGTCATGTCGCCGACATTGGCGTTCTTCCCGATGATCACCCCGCCGATCGGCGCAGTCACCGCATAGCTTTGCAGCGAGTGGCTGGATTCCACGCGGGCAAGCACCTGGCCGCGCCTCACGCGCTGGCCCAGCCCGGCGGACATGGACTGAATCTGTCCGGGAAGCCGCGCCCGCACATCGGCCTTCCCTTCCGGCGTCACCTCCACCCGGCCCGACATGTCGATCAGCTCGGAAATGCTGGCGCCGCCGGCCTTCTCGACCCGCACCCCGCCTGCGCTGGCCGCCTCCGGCGCGATCCGGGTGCGTCCCTCGTAGCTGGCATAGGACCAGCGGTGGGTCCGCCCGCCTTCTGCGGCAAGAACCTTCACGTCGAAACTGTGCGGCTCGGTCACCACACCGATGCCGCGCAGATACTCGCCGGCAGGGGTAAAGGTCATCCGGTCGACCCTGCCGCCCAGACGGCCGAGGTCGATCTCCAGCTTCACCTCGCCGGGCGGCACCGGTTTGCCGTCCCGTGTGGCATAGACGTGGAACTCGGGGTCGACGCCGTTCTCGACGAGGGTCACTTCCAGCGCGAAATCGCCGGATCGCAGCATCCGGCCGCGATGGGGGCCGCGTTCATAATCGGCGCTTGCGGCATTGGCCCCGTCGGGCGGCACGGCTTCCGAGCGCGGTCCGCAGCCAGAGACGGCAGCCACTGCGAGCAAGGCGCCCGCCCACACGTTCTTCCGGTTCATGAGCGGGTCTCCGCAGGCGTTGCAAGGGCAAGGTGGCGGCCGGTGAGCCGGTCGAGTCGGCTCCCTGCCAGGTGGAAGCGGCGAAGCAGCTCGACACGCCGGGACCGGGCTGCATGGACGGTCTGCTGCGCCTGGCTGATCTCGAGGAAGGTGAAGGCCGTGCCGCCGCGGGCAAACCCCTGCCGCGCCAGAAGGACGGCTCGCTCGGCGCTCGGCAGCACCTCGCGGTCGATTCGGGCAATTTCGCCTGCCAGCAGCCGGCGGTCCGCAGCAAGCCGATCTATTTCGCGCTGCTGCCCCGCCTGGGCGACGGCTGCCTCCGCCTCGACCGCCATTTGTTCGGCGCGGGCCCGTTCGACATTGCCGCGATTGGACCGGGCAGTGCCCAGCGGGATCGAACCGCCGACGACGAGCGCCACGTCCCCGGTCTGCGTGAAATGCCGCACGCCCAACCGCGCGATCGGGTCTGCCGTGTTGCCACTTTCCGCAAGGCGAACACGGGATTGCGCTGCATCGCGCGACGCCCGGAGAAGCTGCAGGTCTGCCAGCTCGTCAGCCGAAGGCGAGCGTTGGGAGACTTGCTCGAAAGACGCCATGTCCACCGTGAACTTGCTGCCGCCGCCCCACCAGCTGGCAAGCGCTGCTCGCGCCGCGTCAGCAGCATCACGCGCCCGCTCAACCTCGCTCCGCGCCTCGGCGACAGCCGTTCGGGATCGCTCGGCCGCAAACAGGGGGTCTAGGGCGCGTGCGACCCGGCGATTGACCGCCCGCTGCGTTGAAAGTGCAGCTTCCAGCTGCAGCTCGGCAACCGGAACGGCGGCCTCGGCTGCCTGCGCTTCGGCCAGCGCCGCCTGAACCTCCGCCAGGCGGTCGAGCAGGCGCAACAGGTTGCGTCGAGCGACAACGCCAGCTTCGGTCCGAGCGGCATCGGTCCGGGCGGTGCGCTTGGCAGTCCGCTCGAAGGTGCGTTCATACCAGGCCGTGGTCTGCCCGCGTTCGACCGGCGAATAGGCCCCCGTTCCGGCAAAATCCTCGACGTCCAGCCCAAGCACGTCGCGCGGCCGGACGCCGGCCTGGAGGATCGCGGCGTCGGCCGCCCTCAGATTGGCCGCGTTTGCTGCAACAGTCGGGTCGGCGGCGGCCACTCTCGCGAGCGCAACCGGCAAGTCGATCGTCTCGGCGCGGGACGGTTCGGCAAGGCACAATAGTGCCGCCAGACTGCACAGCGGCAGCGCTTTCACTGAGCGCGCACCCCCGGCGACGGGGAAAGGAAAAGGCATGGAAAGAACCCCTGAAACAGGCACTCGCAACCCCGCGCCGCACACGGCGCAGATGGCTCAGGCTTGGGTCAGAGCAGTCCTTGGAGGGCGGTCGGCACCAAAGGGGTCTCGTCCCTCCGGTCGATCGGGTTCCACACGCAGCGGTTGGCAGGCGGGCATGCTGTGGCTGCACTCTGGCCACGAAACAGGCAGCAACGGTCCGCTGTTGTCGCCATGGTGGTGATGGTGGCCCGGATGCTCGGAACGCGCATCGTCCACCGCAACCTCGTCTGCGCGGTCGCTGGCGATTTCATGGTCATGGTCGTGATCGACCGAGACTTGGCTGAGCACTTGGCTGAGCGCGGAATGGACATGTTCGTCCCCGGCGGCGTGCTGAAGCTGGTCGAGCGAACGTGACAGAGAAGAGGCCGACGCGACAAATGCCAGCGCGACGCAAAGCACTGCGCAAAGACGATGCAGATTCGACCTCGTGTTCCTGATCACGCCGCCTTGTTAAGCTCGCGACCGGTTGGTGGCAATCGCCTCGGAACCATGGGCATTGCATGCATTGACAAGGCCGGGTCACTTTGCGCATTTAGTTGCCATGGGGATGGCGATTGCCCCACGAGGCGCCAGGCCGAAATATCGCGTCCCAACCCCAAAGGACGCTTCATGCCTGGCCCCAATCTCATTGCACCCGACAAACTGCTGAAGCTGATCGGGCTGCCGCAGGCGCCCCTGTTGGTCGATATTCGCTCTACGGAAGATTTGGCGGCGGTTCCCTGCCGTGTGCCGGGCGCAGTCCCTCGCGGTCGAGTCAACCCGGACGAATGGGCACCCACCCTTGCAGGGCGTTCGCTGGTCATCGTCGGGGCCACAGGCGGATCGCAGGCGGCAGGTGTCGCCGCGCTGCTGCGCGAGCAAGGGGTCGCTGCCGAGATGCTGGAAGGTGGCCTCGCCGCCTGGCGGGCCGCTGGGCTCCCGACGGTTCCCGAAGCTGTGCTGCCGCCGCGCGACGCGGCGGGCCGCACCGCCTGGGTCACCCGCGCGCGGCCCAAGGTCGACCGGATCGCATGCCCCTGGCTGATCCGCCGCTTCGTCGACCCGTTCGCCCGCTTCCTGTTCGTGGCGCCGTCCGAGGTGCCCGGTGTGGCCCGGGAGCTAGGTGCAGCCCCGTTCGATATCGAGGGCGGCGGCGTGGTGTGGAGCCATCGCGGCCCGCTTTGCACCTTCGATGCCATGGTCGAGGCGTTCGGCCTGTCAGGCCTGCCAGGCCTTGCGCATCTCGCCCCGATCGTGCGCGGCGCCGATACCGGCTGCCCTGCCCTGGTGCCGGAAGCGGCCGGCCTGCTGGCGGCATCGCTCGGCCTGTCGCGCATGTTCGCCGACGACCACGCCCAGCTCGACGCCGGCATGCTGCTGTACGACAGCCTCTATCGATGGTGCCGGGACGCCCGCGACGAGGCGCACAACTGGGCATCACACACACCGGCCACGCGCAAGGAGCCAAAGCCATGACAGTCCTCAATCGCCGCACGTTGCTGGCAGCCGCTGCCGTCGCCGGAACAGCAAGCGAGCTTGCTGCCGCGCCGACCGGCTCTGCACCGGTCAGCTTCTCGCCCCGTCCGCTGCCGTTCGACCCGGCTGCCATCCCGGGCTTGTCGGAACGGCTTCTCATAAGCCACCACCACAGTAATTACGGTGGTGCTGTTCGTCGGCTTGGCCAGATCGAGACGTCATTGGCCGCGCTCGATCCGGCGACCACGCCCGGATTCACATTCAACGGGTTGAAGCGCGAGGAGCTGGTCGCCTGGAACTCGATGCTGCTCCATGAACTCTATTTCGCCGGAATCGGCGCACCCACGTCGCCATCGAAGCCATTGGCCCGGGCCATCGAACGCGACTTCGGTTCGGATGCGCGCTGGCGAGCTGAGTTTGTCGCGATGGGCAAGGCGCTTGCCGGAGGCTCGGGCTGGGTGCTGCTGACATGGAGCCCGCGCGACAGACGGCTCGTGAACCAGTGGGCGGCTGACCACACAATGACGCTTGCCGGCGGCGTCCCGCTCGTGGCGCTCGACATGTACGAGCATGCCTATGCGATCGACTATGGCGCCGACGCCGGCGCCTATGTGCACGCCTTCATGAAAGTGCTGAACTGGTCGGCGGCAAGCAAGACCTTCGGAGGGCTCGGATGAACGGGGCCGCGGACGAAGCAGCCGCCGGTGACCCGATGCCGCCGGCACTGTCGCCGGGCGTCCTGTTCCTGCTGTTCCTGCGGTTCGGCATATTCGCCTTCGGCGGCCCGGTTGCACAAATCGCCATGATCCGCCGCGAGCTGGTGGAGGAAGCCCGCTGGATCTCCAGCGCCCATTTCAACCGCCTGCTGGCGGTAATGCAGGTGCTTCCCGGGCCGGAAGCGCACGAGCTGTGCGTCCACCTCGGCATCCGCGCCGGGGGGCGCCTGGGCGGATTTCTCGCAGGGCTCGGGTTCATGCTCCCGGGCTTCCTGCTGATGCTCGGGCTCGCCCATCTCTACACCCGCCTCCCGATCGAGGGGACCTGGCTCGGGGCCCTGTTTCTGGGCGTGCAGGCGGCGATACTGGCGGTAATCCTGCGCGCCGTTCACCGCATCGGCGAGCATATCCTGCACGATCGCTGGCTGTGGGTTGCGGCCATCGGTGCCGCGGTTGCAACCTACGCCGGCGCCACCTTCTGGATCGTGCTGCCGGTGGCAGGCGCATGTATCGCGCTGGTTTCAGCCAAGCGCCCATGGCTGGCGGCACTGGTGCTGGCGGCCGGGGCGAGCGCTGCCGCCTGGTCGACAACGCTGCCGACTGCCCATCTCTCCGGTGCCGGTGCTGCATCGGCGGCGCCCACTCTGGCGGCGCTGTTCCTTGCCGGGCTGAAGGGGGGTCTGCTCACTTTCGGCGGGGCCTATACGTCGATCCCGTTCGTCCGCCGCGACACGGTCGATCGGGGCTGGATGACCGACGGCCAGTTCCTCGATGGCCTGGGCCTCGGCTCCATCCTTCCCGCGCCACTCGTCATCTTCGTCACCTTCGTCGGATATGTGATTGCGGGGCTCCCCGGTGCGCTTGTCATCACCACAGGCATGTTTCTGCCGGCCTTCGCCTTCTCGATGATCTTCTACGAACGGCTCGAAGGCATCGCCGACGACCGGCGATTGCAGTCGCTGCTGGCGGGCGTTGCCGCAGCGGTCGTTGGCGTGATCGGGGTCACCCTCATCCAGCTGATTCAGGCAGCCGCCGGCCGAACACCTTATCCAGTGGCCAGTCTCATGATCTTCGGGGTAGCGCTGGCGATCGTCTATCGCTGGAAAAGCAAAGCTGCGATCCCGGTTGCGCTGGCAATTGGGGCGATGGCCGGGTTATT
>BBPD01000030.1_pt5 | contig 44904 bp, 47 predicted proteins | sample 1344911 | NCBI WGS metagenome assembly BBPD01 (sample SAMD00019088, study PRJDB2971) | groundwater metagenome | biome: freshwater biome; feature: mineral spring; material: ground water | place: USA: CA, Sonoma | collected 2011-09 | depth surface m
CGCTTGCCGCTGCGCGGACAGCCGATGGTCAGCGGGATGCGGCATGACGGGCGAGGCGCGAGCGGGCGACCGGCCCGGGCGTCCAATCCGGGGCGCCCGGTGCCGGTAGCCGTTCCTTGCAGATATGGCTGGCCTAGTCGCCGGCGAGGGCGACGAGTTGCTGGCGGTTTAGGATGTGGAGCGAGCGGCGGCCCGGGAGCTCGATCACGCCGGCTGCGCGAAGCGACGACATCTGCCGGCTGACGGTTTCGATGGTGAGGCCAAGCACGTCGGCGATCTGCTGCCGATCGAGTGGAAGCTCGAATCGGTCGAGCGGGCCGTCTGCCTCGCAGCCGGCTTCGGCGAGGCGGCTGGACATTTCGAGGAGGATGCTCGCGACGCGCTCGGCTGCGGACTTGCGGCCCAGGAGCAGCATCCAGCGGCGCGCGCGGTCGAGCTCGTCGAGAGCGCGGCCGAGGAGCCGGCGTTCGAGTTCGGGATGTTCGTGCGCGAAGCGGTCGAACGCGGCGCGGGGGAACAGGCAGACGCGGCTGTCGACGAGGGCGGTGACGCTGTGCTGGCTGCGTTCGCCGAAGGGGCGGCCGATGAAATCCGACGGGTAGACCACGCCGACGATCTGTTCCCGGCCGTCGGAAGTGGAGGTGGAGAGCTTGAGCACGCCCTCGATCACGTTGGCGACCAGCATCGCATCCTCGCCTTCCCAGACGAGAGTGCGGCCACGCGGCACGGCCTGGATCCGGCCTTCGCGGCCAAGGAGCTGCCGCACGTCAGGTGCAAGGGCGGCGCAGATGGCCTTGCTGCGCACGACGCAGCTTGCGCAGTGGTCGGTGCCGGGTGCATGGCGTTCGGCAGTCTCGTTGACGGCGTGCGGCAAGGGCCTTGTCCTTCGGACGACGGAGACGCGCATGATGCCCGGACCAGAGGGCATGTGTAAACCGAAATTGACAGGTGAGGCAGCCATGCGTGGTGGCGTCGACCTGACCCCCGGCTTTCCGCCACATTGCGCATGAACAGCGTGTTGTTGACAGGTTTTGATCTTCCCCCGGTTTGGCGGGCGCCTCTGACAGGCTCATCGTGGGCCATGGAGGTGGGAGATGGGATCGATGAGCAGGTGGGGGTATCCGCTCGAGTTCAAGGGTGAGGCGGTATTGCTGCGGGGGACGAGCGGCCGGCTGCAGCTGGACTTGGCGCGCGGGCTGGGCATTCAGCCATCGCTTTTGCGGCGCTGGCAGAAGGCGGGGTACGGGGCACAGCCTGCGGCGACATCTGTGTCGAGACCCGTTTCGGCCTTGGTCGCGATGACATCGCCTGCTGACCAGGCGGCGGAGATTGCACGCCTGAAGCGAGAACTGGATCGCGCGCGCATGGAGCGCGACATCCTAAAAAAAGCGGTCGGCATTTGCGCGGAGGTGCCGCGGTGAGGTTCGAGTTCATCCGCGCCCATGGAAAGCGTCTTCCACGCGTTGAAGGTGGAGCTGGCCCATCAGCAGCGATAGGCAACCCGGGAAGACGCGCGACGCAACCTGTTCGAATACGTCGAAGGCTGCTACAACCGGAACTGTAACCACGCGTACCAAGTCTCGATGCGGAAGATGCATCGCGTTCGGCCTGTCGGCCGGCGCGCGGTCGGGCTGGCGGCGTTCCGCCGATGCCATGGGTTGCCATCAACGGGCTGCGGCATCAGCCATCGGCTACCTCACCCCCAAAGCAGCCGAAGCAAGCATGACGGGCTAGCCAATGCTGTTCGCGAAAATGGGGGAAGATCATAAAATGGGCCGCGGCCTATTTCCCGAGGGAGCTCGATATGAAGTTCGGGCTCATCGCGAAGCATCGAGGGGTCTGGCCGGTATCATGGCTTTGCGAGGCTCTCGGTGTCTCGCGCAGCGGGTTTCATGCCTGGCTGGGCCGCGCGCCCAGCGCGCGTGCCCGCAGCGACGAGATACCCGGCACCAGGGTCCGCTCCAGCTTCATTGCCAGCTATCGGACATATGGTGCGCGGCGGGTGTGGCACGATCTTCTGGCCGAAGGCCAGCCATGCGGCCTGCATCGCATTGAACGACTGATGCGGCAGCAGGCGCTGAAGGCGCGATGCTCGCCGCCTGTCTGTTCGGTGTTCTTTGCGGCCGCTGACGCGCGCCCGCACCCTGCGGCACCCTTGCCCAAATAACGGGGTGCACGCAGGTGGCGCGCTGCGCTAAGCCGGGCTGGTCATGCCCGAACCGAACCCCCTCGAGGATTTCCGCCAGGCCCTTGCCGCCGGTATGCGCGCACTCGGCCGCCGGCCGGAATTCGAGCTGGCCTACACCGCCGACAAGCCCGCCTGCCACGGCGACCAGGCACGCGTGCCCCAGCCCGGCCGGGCGCTGTCCGCCGAACAGGCCGCCGAGGCCCGCGGCTGGGCCGATAGCTTCGCCCTGAAGCGCCGCCTGCACAATTCCACGGCCCACGCAGCCGTCACCGTCGGCCCCGGCCTGCCGCGCGACATGCTGAACGCAGCCGAACAGGCCCGGATCGAGGCGCTGGGCAGCCGCGACATGGCAGGCGTCGCGCTGAACCTCAAACGCATGCTCGACGTGCGCCTGAAGACCGACCCGATCGCCCGCGCCCGAACCCCCGACGAGGTTCCGATGGCGACTGCCATCGGCCTGATCGTGCGCGAACGCCTTACCGGCCAGCCCGTCCCCGACAGCGCGGTCAACGCGGTCGACATGGTGCGGGCCCGCATGGAGGAGGTCGCCGCCGCCCATCTCGACGCACTGGAATCCAGCATCGGTGACCAGGCGGCCTTTGCCGACGCCTTCGTCCGGGTGCTGCACGATCTTGGCCTTGCCGACGATCCCGACAGCCCCGCCGACGAGGAGGACAAGTCCGACGAACAGGGGGAAGAACAGGACTCGCAAGGGCAGGACGAGGGCGACGAGGATGCCCAGTCCTCCAGCGCCGAACAGTCGGTTGAAACCCGTTCCGAGGAGCAGCAGGGCGACACGGAGGACGGCGAGACCCGCGAGGTCGAGATGGAGACCGACATGGTCTCCGACGCGGAGCTTGGCGAGGAGGGCGAGGAGGGCATGATGCCCTGGCGGCCGAACCTGCCCGACAGCAAGCTGCCGCCCGATTTCGCCTACCGCGCCTTCACGACCGAGAATGACGAGGTCGTCACGGCCGAGGAGCTGTGCGAGGCCGAAGAGCTTGCCCGCCTGCGCGGCTATCTCGACCAGCAACTCGTCACGCTGCAGAGCGCGGTCACCAAGCTCGCCAACCGGCTTCAACGCAGATTGATGGCGCAGCAGAACCGCAGCTGGGAGTTCGACCAGGAGGAAGGCCTGCTCGACAGCGCCCGCCTCACCCGCGTCGTCGTTCAGCCGGATCACGCGCTCAGCTACAAGATCGAGCGCGACACCGATTTCCGCGACACGGTGGTCACGCTTCTCATCGACAACTCCGGCTCCATGCGCGGCCGCCCCATCTCGATCGCCGCCATCTCCGCCGATATCCTGGCCCGCACGCTCGAACGCTGCGCAGTAAAGACGGAAATCCTCGGCTTCACGACCCGCGCCTGGAAGGGCGGGCAGAGCCGCGAGAAGTGGCTGGCAGGCGGACGCCCGCCCAAGCCCGGCCGCCTCAACGACCTGCGCCACATCATCTACAAGCAGGCCGACGCCCCGTGGCGCCGCGCGCGCCGCAACCTGGGGCTGATGATGCGCGAGGGGCTGCTGAAGGAGAATATCGACGGCGAGGCCCTGCTCTGGGCCCACAACCGCCTGATGGCCCGCCCCGAGGATCGGCGCATCCTGATGGTGATCTCCGACGGTGCCCCCGTCGACGACAGCACCCTGTCGGTCAACTCGGGCAATTATCTCGAACGCCACCTCAGGCAGGTGATCGGCTGGATCGAGGCGAAGAGCCCGGTCGAGCTGATCGCCATCGGCATCGGCCACGATGTCACCCGCTACTACGAGCGCGCAGTCACCATCATGGACGCCGAGCAGCTGGGCGGCGCCATCGTGGACCAGCTGGCAGCGCTGTTCGAGGAAGAAGCCGGCCGGCGTCAGCGCGGCACGCGCTGATCGCCGAACCCGGCGCATTCCCGGCCAGCGTTCGCCGCACAAAGCGGCTTGCGAACTACTCGCAACAAATCTACCGAGCCACAGTGACCCGTCCGCAAACCCCAAAGCACCTCCTCTGGGTCGTCCTCGCAATGCCGGCCGCCCTCTGGCTTGTGCAGGCAAGCCGCATGGACCCCTATGACTGGGAAGAGCTCCTCCATCCCACGGGCGAGCTCTCAGCGCGTCTTCTCATCGTGGCCCTTGCCCTCACCCCGCTGGCCCTGCTCCTGCCCGACGCCCAGCCGCTGCGCTGGCTGATTCGCCACCGCCGCGCCATCGGCCTCGCCGCGTTCGGCTATGCCGTGCTCCACACCGCCCTCTATCTCGGTTCGATGGGCAATCTCGATGATGTGCTGGCCGAAGCGCTTGCCATCGGCATCTGGCCCGGCTGGGGGGCGCTCGCCCTCATGCTCCCGCTCGCGCTAACCAGCAACGATCGGGCGGTGCGCAAGCTGAAGGCCGGCTGGAAGCGGTTGCAGCGGCTCGCCTATCCGGCTGCCTTGCTCACCCTTGTTCACTGGGTCTTCATCCACAACAACACAGCAGTTGCGTTCGCGCATTTCGCGCCACTCGCCCTGCTCGAAATCTGGCGCCTGTCGCGCCGTTTCACCCCCCGGAAAGGACTGACATGAAACTCCTCCTCCCCGTCCTGCTGCTGGCGGCCTTCGCTGCTCCGGTCTCGGCCAGCGGCGCCTACAGCTGCAATGTTCCCAAGGACAAGTGGCGCACAGCCGAACAGCTCACCGCCGAGCTGACGAAGCAGGGCTGGCAGGTCCGCAAGGCCAAGGTCGATGGCGGGTGCTACGAAGTCTATGCCACCACGCCCGAAGGCGACCGCGTCGAAGCCTATTTCGATCCCGCCAGCTTCGAGAAGCTGCTGGTCAGCCGCCGCGGCGAGGTGCTCTACCGAAAGCCCTGACCCGGGCTGATCAGCATTTCTTGGCGTTTTTCCCGATGACGGCGCCGGCCACTGCGCCGGCGCCGGCAACCAGCGCTGTTTCCCCCAGGCTACCGCCCGCAATCGCTGCAACCGCGCCGCTGCTCGCAGCACCGACCACGGCCGCCCGGTCGCGCGACTTTCGCTTGGCCGCCCGGCACGCCTCGTAGCTGCCATAGGCCCTGCCTTCGTGCACCCACTGGGTCTTCCGCTGGGCCGCAGCCGACGTTGCCGGCAGTGTCGCAACAAGCGTGGTCGCAAGTCCAAGAGCAAGAATACGCATGGCTGATCTCCTTGCCATGCACTGTCGGCCGCGCGACATGAACGAAGCCGATACCGGCTTGGACCAAGGCTCGATGCGGAAGATGCATCGCGTTCGGCCTGTCGGCCGGCGCGCGGTCGGGCTGGCGGCGTTCCGCCGATGCCATGGGTTGCCATCAGTGCTATCAGCGGGCTGCGGCATCAGCTCTCGGCGACGAGCGCAATCAGATCGTCGCCGAACCGTTCCAGTTTGGCCGCCCCGATCCCCGGCACCCCCGAAAGCTCGCTCCGGCTGGTCGGCCTGAGGGCCGCAATCGCCTTCAGCGCGCTGTCGTGCAGCACCACGAAGGCCGGCACATCCTCCTGCTCGGCGCGCGTGCGCCGCCAGGCCCTCAGCCGCTCGAACAGCCCCTCGTCTGCCACCCCGATGTCCACCGCAGGCCCGCGCACCCGCCGCCTCGGCTGCGGCGCCCAGTCCGCTTCGCGCACCGCAACCGGCACTTCACCCTTCAATATGGCCCGCGCCGCCGGCCCCAGCCGCAGCCCTCCGTGGGCGCTGTCCCGCTCCAGCGCATGGTTCGCTTCCAGAAGCCGCCCAAGCCGCAACCATTGTGCCGCGCCCAGGTCTGCGCCGATCCCGAACAGGCCCAGCCGGTCATGGCCGAAGCGCAGCACCTTGTCGTCGCCCTCGCCCCGCAGCACCTGCGCCACATGCGCCATCCCGAACATCTGCCCGGTCCGGTACACGGCCGACAGCAGCTTGCGCGCTGCCTCGGTTACGTCCAGCGTTGCCGGCGCCTCCAGGCAATTGTCGCAATTTCCGCAGGGGCTCGGGTCTACCTCGCCGAAGTGCGTCAGCAGCGGCACCCGCCGGCAGCCCAGCGTCTCGGCCCATGCCGCCAGCTTTGCCAGCTGCGCCTGCTCATGGGCCTTGCGCGCGTCATCCGCCTCGCCGTCCGCGATCCGCTGCCGCGCCAGCGTCACATCCTGCGGCCCCCAGAACAGCATCGCCACCGAAGGCGCCCCGTCCCGCCCGGCGCGCCCCGTCTCTTGGTAATAGGCCTCGATCGATTTCGGCAGGCCCATGTGCACCACGAAGCGGATGTCGGGCTTGTCGATCCCCATCCCGAAGGCGACCGTTGCGCACATCACCCCGGCCTCTGCCCGCTGGAACCATTTCTGGTTGTCGCTTCGCACCAAGGGCGCCAGCCCCGCATGATAGACCCGCGCCGCCACACCTGCCGCCGCCAGCTGCTCGGCCGCCAGTTCGGCCCCTTTCCGGGTCTGGCAATAGACCACACCGGCCACCGCCCCCCGCGCTTTCACGAACGCCACCAGCTGCTCGGCCGGCCGCCGCTTGGCCTCGGCACGATACTGGATGTTCGGCCGGTCAAACCCCGCCACCACCAGTCGATCCGCCGCAATCCCCAGCTGCTCGCAGATGTCGGCCCTGGTCGCCGCATCGGCGGTTGCAGTCAGCGCGATTCGCGGCACCCCCGGCAACAGGTCTGCCAGCGCCTTCAGCCGCCGGTAATCGGGCCGGAAATCATGGCCCCACTGGCTCACGCAATGCGCCTCGTCGATCGCGACAAGGCTCACCGGCCCCTCACGGACCAGGCTGCGGAACCCCTCCATCGCCGCCCGCTCGGGCGCCACATACAAAAGGTCCAGCTCGCCGCTGCGGAACGCGCGCACCGTCTCGGCGCTGTCGCCGGACTGGCTGTTGAGCGCTGCCGCGCGCACGCCGGCCAGCCCCAGCGCGCGCACCTGGTCCGCCATCAGCGCGATCAGCGGCGACAGCACGATCCCGCACCCCGGCCGGCACAGGGCCGGGATCTGGTAGCACAGCGATTTGCCCGCCCCCGTCGGCATCACCAGGGCCACGTCGTGCCCCGCCACCACATCGGCGATCACCTGCCCCTGCACCCCGCGGAAGCCCGCAAAGCCGAAGACTTGAGACAGAACATCGGCAGGCTCTCGAATCATGTGGCACTTCGTGGCCGCGATAGGCCGGCGCGGCAAGGCTCAGAGCAGCAGGTCGGCTGCAAGGAAGGCAAAGAAGAAGCCGATTGCCCAGATGGCCGCTGAAACCCCCAGGATCCAGCAGTTCATCACGCGCAGCCGCGCACAGGCCAGCGCCTGCGCAGGATCGGCCGGGCACGGCCGAAGCCGCCCCTGCCGATGCGCCGCGAACGCCAGCAGCAGCATCCCGGCCGAGCCTGTGAACAGCCAGCCCTTGTGGGCGCTCAAGGCCACCAGCCAGGGCGCCGCCGACACCAGCCCCGCAAGGCTCGCCCCCAGCCCAAGGGTTACCAGCAGCGCCGGCAAGGCACAGCACAGCAGCGTGGAGGTCGATGCGAACAGGCTCAGGGTCGGCGCCAGCGCATCGCGCGGGGAATAGGTCTTCACAAGCCCGTCCTCGCGATCCCGGTCACGCTGTAGCCGCTGTCCACCATCAGCTTCGTCAGCGCCGGGTCATCCAGCGTCGCACCGGCCTTGAGCTTCAGATGCACCTCGCCCTTGTCCAGATCGACATGGACACCCGACACGTCGCTGCGCGTCTTCATCATCGCCTCGATCGAACGGGCGCAGAAATCGCAGACAAGCCCGTTCACCTTCACGGTCACAAGCTCGGGGGCAGGGGCGGCGGCCAGCGGGGCAGCAGCCAGAAGGGCAGCAGCCAGAAGGGCAGCAAGAATGAGACTACGCATCGGAAAAATCCTTATCTAGAATCGAAAGACAGAGTTGAGGATGAGGCCGCCGCGGTCGGTTACCCCGGCCTCCAGCAACATGGTTCGCCAGAACAGCCGGGCCACGAACGCCGGCTGCACCTCGTCGAGGCTGGCGCTGTCGCGCCGTACTTGCGCAAACAGCCACAGATGGGCGTCGCCATAGCTGCCGGCATAGGGTGCCCAGCCCAGCCGCACCGTCTGCATGTCGGCGGTGCCGAACGGCTCGGCATGGGTCAGCCGGGCCATGCCCATCACCATCACCCGCCGGTTTTCCCAGTCGGCCTGCACCTCGGCAAAGCCGCCCGGCCGGGCGGTCCTGCCATCAGCCCAGGCCGCGCCCGCCATCCCCGTCAGATAGAGATTGGCCTGGGCGCCGGGCCTGTTCCAGCGGTTCACCAGCCAGGTGGCCTGAGGGCCGGCCAGCTGCCAGCCCTCTTCGCGCATCCTCAGATAGCGTCCGCCAAGGCTGACATGCCGGTTGGGGGTAAAATGCAGCAGCGCCGACGCCATGACGGGATCGAGCTCCTGCATGGCAGTCGCGCCGCCAGGCCACGATACGGGCCGGGCAGCCACGGATGTGGCCGCAACAGCTGCGCACAGCGCCGCATTGGCAAGGGCAGCAGCGCAACGCGCCGCCGGATGCAATTGCATGATCGGGTAATCCTGCCGAACGTGAACGGGCCCGCGAAGGTCGCGCGGGCGGCTCTGGTCAGGCAGTCGGTCTGGGCGGTCGCTTCAACCCGTCGCCATGGCTGTCGGGTGCAGACGCGGCCCCGAAACCGGGCCGTTCGCCATGCGAGCCGACAGGCAGCGCCTCGGCCGCAGGCGCCGGCAGCGCTGCAAGCATCGCACAACCCCCGTTGCAGCCATCCGGGCAGCAATCCGGCGACGCAGGGCTGTTCTCGGCCCTGTCCGCCATATCGCCAGCTGCATCGGCCAGGGCACCATGGCACGGCGTGTCGGCAATGGCCGCTTCCGCCACGCCAACGGCAGGCAGGCCCTGCACAGCAGACGCCATGGCGCCGGCGTGGGTCATCCCCAGCACCAGCGCAAACAACGCCATCAAGATGGTAAGCATCCGCTGCACCCCTGCAATATAGGCGGCCTGGGGCTCTCGCGCAAATCGCGGGGTGCGGCTATCGCTGATCCATGTCCGACCTTCAGATGATCGATCGTGGCGACGGCATCCGCCTTGCCACCCGCCTGCAGCCCGGCCGCGGGCCCACCATCCTGTTCCTGCCCGGCTATATGTCCGACATGTCGGGCACCAAGGCGCAGGCCCTCTTGCGCTGGGCCGGGGCCACCGGGCGGGCCTGCCTGCTGCTCGATTATTCCGGCTGCGGCGCTTCTGAAGGCGATTTCGATTCCGGCAGCATCCGCCGCTGGGCAGCCGACGCCCGCGCGGTTGCAGAGGTGCTGGCCCCGGGCCCGCTCGTTCCCGTCGGCTCCTCCATGGGCGGCTGGATCATGCTGCACCTCGCGCTGGCGGATCCTGCCCGGATCGCTGCCCTCGTCGGCATCGCCGCCGCGCCCGATTTCACCCGCTGGGGCCTGTCGCTGTCGGCCGATGATGTCGAACGCCTCGCCCACCAGGGGTTCACCACGCGGCGCTCGGCCTATGCCGACAGCCCCTACCGCTACAGCCGCGCACTGCTCGACGACGCGCAATCCGCCTGCCTGCTGGACGCCCCCATCTCGATCGACTGCCCGGTGCGCCTTCTTCACGGACAGGACGACCCGGACGTCCCCTTCAGCGTCAGCCAGCGCCTGATGGCCCGGTTTCGCTCAACCGACGTTCAGTTGACGCTGGTGAAAGGGGGCGATCACCGGCTCTCCGCGCCGGCCGATATCGCCCTTCTCGAACGCACGCTCGAAAGCCTGGTCCCCTGATGCGCCCGATTCGTCTTGCAACCCTTCTACTCGCGGCCGCCCCCGTGACCGCACAGGAGGCGCTCGATCCTGCGCTCGACCCCGCACTCGACGCAAAGCGCTACGACGGCTGCGTTCGCGCGATCCCCACTGATGCAAAGGCCGCCGAAGAGTTTGCCCTGCAGTGGCAGTCGATGGGCGGCGGGCTTCCGGCCCGCCACTGCCAGGCGCTGTCCCAGCTGGAGCTCGGAAACCCGGCTGGCGCCGCCCTTACGCTGGCCAAGGCCGCCCAGGCCGCCGAAGCCCGGAAAAGCCCCCAGGCCGCCGATTTCTGGGGCCAGGCCGGCAACGCCGCCATGCTTGCCGCCGACGCAAAGGGCGCCATCCCCTATTTCAACTCAGCAATCGTCGCAGCCGGCGAATTCGCACCGTTGCGCACAGCCAACCTGCTGATCGACCGCGCCCGCGCCCAGGTGGAGCTGCAGAACCCGGCAGCCGCCCGCACCGATCTCGACCGCGCGACCAGCCTTGCCCCCAACGAACCCGCGGGCTGGCTGCTTTCGGCAGCACTCGCCCGCCGCCAGGCCGACCATGCCCGCGCAAAGGCCGACATCGCCCGCGCGGCAGCGCTTGCCCCCACCGACCCCGATGTCCTGTTCGAACAGGGCGCGATCCTTGCCTCTGCCGGCGATCTGCCTGCAGCCCGAAAGCTCTGGGAAACGGTCGTTCGGGCCGCCCCCGGAACGGCCGCCGCCGCACTTGCAGCCCGGGCCCTGTCGCAATAGTCAGCCCCGCAGGAACAGCGCCACCAGCTCAGGGCGCAGCCGGGCAGGGCGCTTCAGCGCCCGGTCCATGATCACCCAGGTGGTCCGCGCTTCCACCCTTGGGCCGCCGTCCGGACCGCTGATCCGTGTGCAGCGGTCGAACCGCGCGCCCTTGGGGTTCTCGCCCCAGGTCTCGGCCATCAGCACCTCGCCTGCAAACGAAGGTGCCCGATAGTCGATTTCGTGGCGCGATATCACCCACAGGAACTGCGCCTGCGCGCCAGCCGGGGCGACCGCGGCCCAGTGCGCAGTAGCAACCTCCTGCAGCCAGCGCACGATGACGATGTTGTTCACATGCCCATTCGCGTCCATGTCGGCCGGCCTGGGCACCAGCGACACGCAAAAGGGACTTCGCGGCATCAGCCGCGAACCCGGGCAGAAGCTTGCATCAGGCCTTCATCTGCCCATCGAAGGTCGCCAGGATGAAGGCGTATTCCTCCGCCGTCTCGCGAAGCCTGTCGAACCGGCCCGACTTGCCGCCATGGCCGGCCCCCATGTTGATCTTCAGCAGCAGCACATTGTCGTCGGTTTTCACGGCCCGGATCCGCGCGGCCCATTTCGCCGGCTCCCAATAGGTGACGCGCGGGTCCGACAGCCCGCCGGTGATCATCATCGCCGGATAGTTCATCGGCACCGTCTGCTCATAGGGCGACAGCCGGATCAGCCGCTTGAGCACCACCTCGTCCTGCCGCGGGTCGCCCCACTCCGGCCACTCGCCCGGCGTCAGCGGCAGCGTTTCATCGACCATGGTGTTCACGATGTCGACGAAGGGCACATGCGCCACGACCGCCTTCCACATGTCGGGCGCCTGGGTCACCACCGCGCCCATCAGCCAGCCCCCGGCCGACCCGCCGCTCGCCGAATTGAAGCCGTGGCGGCCGAAGCCCTGCCTGTTCAGGAACCGCGTCGCATCGACGAAGTCGTTGAATGTATTCTCCCGCTTCTCCAGCTTGCCATCCAGATACCACTGGTAGCCCTGGTCGTCGCCGCCCCGAGTGTGCACGATCGCATAGGCAAAGCCGCGATCCAGCAGCGAGAGCCGCGCTGCCGAGAAGGACGGCGGCGTCGCGACGCCATAGCTTCCATAGCCATAGACATGGAGCGGCTGCGTGCCGTCCTTCACATAGTCTTTCCTGTAGACGACAGATACCGGCACCCGCGTGCCGTCGCGTGCCGGCGCCATCAGCCGCTCGGTCGCATAGAGGCTCGGGTCATAGCCCGACGGGATCTCCTGCACCTTCTTCATCACCAGCGTCCGGAAGGGCAGCTGATAATCGAACACCGTGCTGGGCGTGATCATCGAGGAGTAGTTGATCCTGAGCGCCACGGTGTCGGGCTCGGCGTTGGTCCCCAGGCTGGCGGCATAGCTCGCCTCCGGGAACTGCACACGGCTGTCCCGCCCGTCGGGCCACAGGATGCGGACCTGCTCCAGGCCCTGTTTCCGCTCCTCGACCGCCAGGAACGAGGCAAAGGCCGTGATGCCGGTCAGATAGACCTCGTCAGAGCCGGCGATCAGCGTGGTCCAGTCCCCCGGCGCTTCGGCCGGCGCAGTCGCAATGCGGAAGTTCACATGGTCGTCGTTGGTCAGAATGAACAGCGTGTCTGCGCGCGAGTCCACGGTGTAGCGCACACCGGTCTTGCGCGGCCGGATCAGCACGGCCGGGCGCGACGGGTCCGCCGCATCCAGCATCCGCACCTCGTTCGTTGTCTGGGTATAGCTGTTCAGCAGAATCCAGCGCCGGTCCTGCGTCAGCGATGGCTGCACCCAGAAGCCGGCCTCCTTCTCCTCATACTGGAGCTCGCCTGTGCCGGCCCCCAGCCGGTGCAGCCAGATCTTCGTCGGCCGCCACTTGGCCGAGGCCTGCGCCCACACAAGCGCCTTCGAATCCGCCTGCCACACCACCTTGCCCAGCGAATCCTTCGCAACGGTCTCGAGCACCTTGCCCGAAGCAATGTCCTGGATCACCAGCACATAGCGCTCGGACCCGTCGGTGTCGGTCGAGTAGGCCATCAGCCTGCCGTCCGGCGACACGTCCAGCGTGCCCAGCCGGAAAAACGCTTTCCCTTCCGCCAGCTTCGCCTCCGACAAAAGCAGCTGGTCCGCGCTCCGGTCGCCGACTGCCGTCCTTCGGGGCTTCCGGTACCAGTTGCGATACTGCCCGCCCGTCTCGAACGCCCACCAGTACATCCAGTCCCCATCGGCATAGGGAACCGAGGCGTCATCCTCCTTGATGCGCCCCTTCATCTGCTCGTACAGCGTCTCCACCAGCATGGATTGGGCGCGCATCCGCTCCTCGAAATAGGCGTTCTCGGCCTTCAGATAGGCCAGCACCTCCGGGTCCTCGACCTTCGGATACCCCTTGTCCCTGATCCACGCATAGGGATCCTCGATCGTGATCCCGTGCAGGGTGAAGCGGTGGTTGCCGCGGCGCGCGACGGGAGGCTTCATCGTCTGTCCGTTCGATTGGGCGAGGAGGGGGCTGGCGGGAAGCGCGGCAGCAAGGCTGCCAGCCAGGAAGCTACGACGATCCATGAACGATCCCTAGCCCCGCCCGCAGCCTAGCGGCAAGTCCGTTAACGACGAACGAGGACCAGCGCGGCTGCAACCATCGCCGCACCCACAAGCTGAACCGGCCCCAACAGCTCTCCGAACACCAGCCAGCCGGACAGCGCCGACACCAGCGGCTGGACCAGAAGCCCCAAACCGATCACGGTCGCCGGCAGCCGGCCGCTTGCAAACACCATCAGCCCCTGGCCCAGAAGCTGGCTGGAAAACACCAGGGCCAGAACAGGCCGCCAGTCCGCCGGCCAGAAGCCCTGTCCCTCCAGCAAGGCCGGCGGCAACAGCAAAAGCGCGGATGTCGCGCTCGACATCGCAAGCACCGCCGCGGTGCCCAGGCGCCCGCGCAGCCGGATCACCAGCAGCAGATAGCCGGTGTAGAAGGCTGCTGCCAACAGGCTCAAAAGATCGCCCGCCAGGTGGTCGGGGCCGAGCTCTGCCGAGCCCCCCATCAGCAGCAGCGTGCCGGCACCCGCCAGCGCGAGGGCGGCCAGCGTGCGGGTTGCGGCCCGTTCCCCGCTGACAAGGATCGCCCATCCCGCCAGCAGGAAGGCCGTGCTGTTGGCAAGCAGCGTCGCATTGGCGATGGTTGTGCGGACAATGCCAAGGTGCCACGCCAACAGGTCGGCTGCGAAAAAGAAGCCGGCACCGGCAGCCACGCCCCACGGCAGCGGTTCGCCCTTGCGACGGGGCCGGCCGGTCCGGCGCGCTGTCCACATGGCGACCGCCGCCAGCACCGGGGTCGCGAGCGCCATCCGCCAGAACGCCGCGGCCAGCGGCCCCACGCCACCCGGATCGACTGCCAGCCGAACCAGCATCGGCCCGAACGCCAGCAGGACCGAACCGGCGATCAACGCCGCAAGCGGGCCCGTGGTCGGGGCCGCCTGCGGCGGCAAGGGGCTGTGAACGCTGCTCACGCCTGCACCGGTGCCGCAACTTCAGCCGGGCAGCAACCGCGCGGGGCAGATCAGACACGCGCTGCAAAGGCCCGGATGTCGGCCAGCAGCAGCTCGGGCTCTTCGAGCCCGGCAAAATGGCCGCCCTGCGGCATGTCGGTCCAGTGCACGATATTATAGCCCCGTTCCACCATGCTGCGCGGCGGAAAGGCCAGCAGGTCGTGCGGAAAGGCGGCAACCCCGGTCGGCACTTCGATCCGCCGCCCTTCGGGAATGGTGAACCCGCCCTCAAGGAACATGCCGCGATAGATCCACGTCGCCGAAAGGAAGCTCCGCGTCGTCAGATAGATCATGATGGTGTCGAGCAGGGTATCCAGCGGGAAGGGCGGGTCGACCGTTCCTGAACCGAGGTCCGACCAGCCGCAGTATTTCTCAGCCAGCCAGGCCGCCACGCCCATGGGCGAATCCATCATCGCAAAGCCGAGGCTCTGCGGCTTGGTCGCCTGCAGCATCAGATAGCCGGTCTCGGTTGCCCGGATCATCCGCGCCCAACCGAGCCAGCGCCTCTCCGCGTCCGTCGTCGCCGACATGTCTGCCGGGCGCAGGCCATATCCGTTCAGGTGAATCCCCTGCACGCGGGCGCTGTCCAGCCCGATCCAGCCGCCGATAACGCAGCCCCAGTCGCCGCCCTGATACAGATAGGCGTCATATCCCAGCGCGCCCATCATCCGGTCATAGAGCGCCGCCACCGCGCGTGGGCCGATCGGCACCTTCGGCCGATCGCTCCAGGCATAGCCGGGCAGCGAGGGCGCAACCACATGGAAGGCCGGCGCCGATGCATCCTCGGGCTCCGCCAGCCGCTCCACCATCCCCTCGAACTCCAGCACCGATCCCGGCCAGCCATGCGCGATCAAAAGCGGCCGCGCATCGGCCCGGCTCGATCTCCGGTGGATGCAGTGCAGGCTGAACCCCGGCTCCACCTCCACCCGGCAGTTCGGAAACCGGTTCAACCGGGCAACGGTCGCCTCCCAGTCATACCCGGTCAGCCAGCGCTCGCGCAGCCGCTCCATATAGCCCCGGTTCGCGCCATGCTCCCAGCCATGCCCCTCGGGCTCCTCGAAAAAGCGGAACGCCTCCACCCGCCGGCGGATCCATGCCACCTCCTGCGGGTTCACCGGAATCTCGAACGGCACTGCGCTCATCCCGATCGCCTCGTCCAGTCGGCCGGGTCCTGCGGCAGCACCGGCGTCATCTCCACCATCACCGCTGCCGCCAGAACACTGATGACCGCGACACAGGTCTGGATGTCCACCCCCTCCGGCTCGCCCAGGGCCGCACCCAGAAGCGCACCGAAGAAAAGCGCCAGCGCATTGCGACAGGCGGTCTGCTCGCCCTGCGTCTGCCCGCGCAACCGTTCAACGCCGCCAGCCCCTTTTCGCATCATGCCGCCCTCGCCCCACCCTGCATCATCCCGCCCTGCTTCTGTTCTGCGCGGATGGCAGCTGCCGCCTTCTCCGCGATCATGATGGTCGGCGCATTGGTGTTTCCGCTCACCAGATACGGCATCACGCTCGCGTCCACCACCATCAGCCCCTCCACCGCGTTCACACGCAGGGCGATGTCCGTCACCGCGTCCGGGTCCGGCCCCATCCGGCAGGTGCCGACCGGGTGATAGATGGTCTCTGCCCAGCCCTTCAGCTTCTTTAGCAAGGCGGCGCCCTGCACCCCGTCGCCGGGCCAGGCTTCGCCCCCGTTGTAGGCCGCCAATGCCGGCTGCCGCCCGATCGCGCGCGCGATCTCCACCCCCTTCAGCAGCGTTTCCATATCGTGCGCGGCAGACAGGTAATTGGGGTCGATCGCCGGATGCGCTTTGGGGTCTGCGCTTTTCAGCCAGATCGCGCCGCGGCTTTCGGGGCGCACCTGGCACACATGCACCTGGTATCCATGCTCGGATGTCACCCCGCCGATGCCGTGCGCATTGCCCTTCACCGGCATGAAGTGCATCTGGATGTCGGGCGCCGCCAGCCCCTCGCGCGTGGAAACGAACGCACCGGCTGCGGTGGGCATGTAGCTCGCAGTGCCCTGCTTGCGGAAAATCCAGTTCAAGGCGGCCGCCAGCTTCACCAGCGGGCTCGAATTGCCGTTCAGCGTCAGGGCCTGGCTGCACCGCCACTGGATGATCACATCCAGATGGTCCTGCAGATTCTGCCCCACCTGCGCGCGGTCGGCCATCACCTGCACGCCCACGTGCTTCAGCATCGCAGCCGGCCCGATGCCCGAAAGCATCAGCAGCTGCGGCGAATTGATCGACCCTCCGCACAGGATCACCCGTCGGGCCCGCGCGGTCTGGCCGCCCGAAAAGGCAACGCCCACCGCCCGCCTGCCTTCAAACAGCACCCGCTCCGCCCGGGCCCCGGTGATGATCCTGAGGTTCGGCCGCCGCCTGGCCTCGGGCGTCAGATAGGCCCGCGCGGCAGACCAGCGCTGCCCGTCCCGAATCGTCGAATCATAGCTGCCCGCCCCCTCGAACTGCGCGCCGTTGAAATCGTCCGTCGTGGGCCAGCCCGCCTCTACCGCCGCGTCGATGAAGGCATTGTTCAGCGCGTGCGGCAGCATCCGCCGCGTCGTCGCCAGCGGCCCGCCCGCGCCATGATAGGCGCACGCCCCCCGGTCGCTGTCCTCGCTCTTGCGGAAAAAGGGCAGCACATCCGCCCAGCCCCAGCCGGTGCAGCCCAGCTGCGCCCAGCGGTCATAGTCGCTCGAATGGCCGCGGATATAGACCATCCCGTTGATGCTCGACGATCCGCCCAGCGCGCGGCCCCGCGGCCAGTAAAGCCTGCGCCCGTTCAGATGCGGCTGCGGCTCGGTCCAGAAACCCCAGGTGAATTCACTGGCATTTTCCGGCGGAAGGATCTGCGCAATGCCGGCCGGCATGTTGATCAGCATCGACTTGTCGTTGCCGCCCGCCTCCAGCAGCGTCACCCGCGTGCCCGGATCTTCCGAAAGCCGCCCGGCCAGCGCACAACCGGCCGAGCCTGCGCCCACGATCACGAAATCCTGTTCGTCCACCTGCGAGTCCTCCCAACCGCGGTTCCCGCTTGTCGGGCCACCCTATCCAAAGCAACCGTGCGGAGCCAGCCTCCGCAAAAGGGCTGAAACCGCAGCAGGCCTTGGCCGCCAAGGCACTGTGTTGCTAGGACGACGCCATGTCCCGCCTCTTCCTGCTGCTTGCCACGGCGCTTGCGCTGTCCGGCTGCACCGTCAAAACCGTGCAGACCACCCGCCCGCCTGCGCCTGTCATGCGCCCGTTGGCCGACGTGTTCGATTGCCTTCGCGAACGGCGCCTCGCGCTGGTATCGGCCCACCGCGGCCAGAAGGACCCGCGTGCTGCCGAGAACAGCCTCGAAAGCTTCGGCAACACGGTGGACCGCGGCCCCATCTTCATCGAGGTCGATATCGCCCGCTCAGCCGACGGGGTGCTGATGCTGATGCACGACCAGACCCTCGATCGCACCACAAGCGGCACCGGCCCGCTTGCGGCGGGAACCTATCGCGAACTGCGCCAGCTCCGGCTGAAGGACGGCGAGGGCGCGCCGACGATGGAGCGCATCCCCACGCTGGACGAGGCGCTGGTCTGGGCCAGGCGCCGCCGCGCGGTGCTGCAGCTGGATATCAAACCGGGCGTGCCGTTCGCCGACGTGGTGGCGGATGTCCGCAAGGCGCGGATGGAAGGGCAGGTGATCCTGATCGTCTACAATCTGGCAGACGCCCGCACGGCCATGCGGCTTGCGCCCGAAATGATGCTGTCGGCAAGCGGCCAGACCGCTGCCGAAACCGCAGACCTGCTGCGCAGGGCCACACCGAAGTTGCTGATCTTCACCGGCACCCGGGAACCCGATCCGGCCCTCATCGCCCGGCTGGATGCTGCGGGCGTGGAGGCGATCACCGGAACGCTGGGCCGCCCGGGCCAGCGCCTCGACGACCGCTACCTTGCCGACGGCGACGGGTCGGAATATGCCGATCTTGCCGCACGCGGCGTCACGCTGATCGCCTCCGACCAGCCGGTGGAGGCCTGGCGTGCGCTGAAGGCAGCCGATCGCGACGGAACCATCTGCCTGACGGGCAGGCTAGCGAAGGACGAGACGCAGTGAGGACGATCCGAATCGCGAAAACCGGCGGGCCCGAGGTGATGCAGCTTGTGGCAGCCGAGGTCGGCGATCCCGCCCCCGGCCAGGTCCGCATCCGCCACACCGCGATCGGCGTGAACTTCATCGACACCTACCACCGCTCCGGCCTTTATCCGATGGCGCTTCCCTCGGGCATCGGGCTCGAGGCCGCCGGGATCGTGGAAGCCATCGGCGACAGCGCCGGCCACCTGGCTGCCGGCGACCGCATCGTCTATTTCACCAACGCGCCCGGTGCCTACGCCACCCACCGCCTGCTCGATGCGCGCTGGGCCGTGAAGCTTCCCGACAGCATTTCCGACGAACAGGCAGCCGCGCTCTGGCTCAAGGCCTGCACCGTCGAAAGCATTGTCGAACGCTGCGCCCGGGTGCAGGCGGGCGACACCGTGCTGGTGCAGGCCGCCGCCGGCGGCGTTGGCGTGCTGCTCTGCCAGTGGCTGAAATCGGCGGGCGCAACCGTCATCGGCACGGTCGGCGCCCCCGAAAAGCGCGCCATCGCCGCGGCTGCGGGCTGCGACCATGTCCTTGCCTACGCCGATGTGCCCGCGAAGGTCCGCGAACTGACCGGCGGGCAGGGCGTCGACGTCGTCATCGACGGGGTGGGCAAGGCCAGCTTCGAACCCTCGCTCGATGCCTTGCGCCGCTGCGGCCTGATGATCGGCTACGGCAACGCCTCGGGTGCGGTCGGCCCGGTCGATTTCGCGATCCTCGCCCGCAAGGGCTCCCTGTTTGCCACAAGGCCCACCCTGTTCGATTATTACGCAAGCTCCGAGGATTTCGCCGCCGGCACCGCCGCCGTTTTCGCAAAGATCGAGGCGGGCGTGCTCGAGGCCCACATCGGCCAGACCTTCCCGCTCGCCGAAGCAGTCCGCTGCCACCAGGCGCTCGAGGCCCGGCAGACCGTCGGGTCCTCGCTCCTCATCCCCTGAGGCGCTCGGCCCCGGGGTCGCTCAGTTCGAAACCGGCCCGATGAAGGGCAACACAAGCGGCGCCACATCCTGCCCGCCGCCGATGATCATGTCCATCGCGACATAGAAGATCAGCACCAGGCCGATCCAGCCGACCCAGTGATAGCGCTCGATCAGCCGCGCGATATAGTTGGCGGCAATCCCCATCAGGGCGACCGACAGGATCAGGCCGAACACCATGATCTCGGTGTGGTCCTTGGACGCACCGGCAACCGCCAGCACATTGTCCAGGCTCATCGAAAGGTCGGCAAGCGCAACCGCCCAGGCGGCTCCCCAGAAGGTCTTGGCCGGCCGCGGTGCATCGTGCGCGATCGTGCCGTCCTCCAGCACCAGACGGGTGTCGGGCTTCAGCTCGCGGTACATCTTCCAGCACACCCACAGCAGCAGCAATCCGCCCGCAAGCCGGATTCCGACGATGTCCAGCAACTGGGTGACGACAAGCGCAAAGGCAACGCGCATCACAAGCGCCGCCACCATGCCCAGCGCGATCACCTTCTTGCGGTCGGCAGGCGGCAGGCCGGCGGCAAGCGCGCCGATCACGATCGCATTGTCGCCTGCCAGCACCAGGTCGATCACGATCACGGTGCCCAGCGCCTGCATCGCGCCGGGCTCAGTCAGAAAGGAGAAATCCATAGAGCGCCCTGCTAGCCGAACATTTGCCGTGAGGGAACGGCTGAAGTGCAGCGCCGTTCCGGGCAGGCCGCCGGGCGCAGAGCAGATGGGAAGGGCGCGGACGCGCCCGCAGGAAAGACCTCCAAACCGGATGCCGGCAGCGGGCGGTTCGGTGCGGATGGAGGGACCCGAACCCGCACGCCCCGAAGGACAAGGGATTTCAAGTCATCTAAGAGGCATGTCGCACGGCGACCGGGAAGGTCGGCACCGTGCAGATCGATTGAACGCCTTGAAACGACGGCCATCTAGGCACGGCGCAGCAGCCTCAGCTTGGCGCTTTGGCATCTGATGTTCGGATGGCGAGACTTCCCAAGACCAGCAGAATTGCCGGAGGGACAGCGTCGGGTTCCAGGCCCTCGCCGGGCTGCTGATGAAGGCCGCGCTGCAGTTGCGGCCATGGATGGCACGGTGAACGGGCGCGAGTTCCTGCCCATAAAGGCCCGGCGAGATCACCGCGGTGTGAAAGGCCATCAGATCGATGCGGTTGCCCACGGCCAGGGTCAGCCGCAGCTTGGCGACGCCATACAGCGCGCCTTGTGCGCCTTTGAGGATTTCCACCCGCGCCGCATCGGCCAGCACCTGGGCATCGGGATCGCGGAACGCAATGCCATCGATACACACGGCGGCGCGGTTGATGATGAACGGACTGGATTCGATGCCGGGAATGGAAATGAAGCTGCAGCCCACCTGCCCGATCTGATTGATCGGCACCTCGGGCGAACAATCATCGCGCTGCCGCAGCGAGCGGATGCGCGCCTGTGCGCCTGAGCGCTGATCATGGACGGCGACAGTGGCCGGCACGTCGATCAGGCGCTGTTCGGCCTTGTTCGCGGTCGCCACGGTCTCGGCTGGCTCGGGCAGTTGTGGTGCCGTCTGCGCTCTGGCTGGAATGCCTGTCGCCAGCAGCAGGGCGAACGGGCCACGATTGCGCATCTGGTTCCGCGGTATTCCAGATCATGCGGGTCGTCCTCATGAAGGGACTGAGGGTCAGGCGCAATCGCCAGCGCTGTTGCTGGCCTGCCACAGGGCCCCGGCAAGCCGCTGTTCGTGCGGCTGGCCCAGCCCGGCGAGGGGGCCGATAACGGCCGCACCATGTTATGGTGCCACCCGCAATCGGGCGTATTGCTGGCCAACAACAACGGCCTGAAGCTGATCCCCGGGCTGCTGCTCTATTTCACCTTTTATCCGCTGCACACCGGCGAAGCAGGTGGCATCATGCACCGCTGGCTGATGACCTTGTCGGGCCCCGGCCTAGCGCTGCTCGGGTCGCTGGCGGTGTGGAGCTTCTGGTTTCGCAAGCCGGTGCGGCCAGTCGCGGCAGCAGCATAAGCCGGCCGCGCCGCAAACCGGCGCGCCGATTGTGGTGCGGACGGCGGGACTCGAACCCGCACTCCCGTTCGGAAAGCAGATTTTCGTACCACTTCGGCTTTCGCCGCCGCCCGGGCCAATTCTGGCACGGGCGTTTGTGGTCTGGACTATCCCTTCGCCATGCCCGCATCGGGGTTAGGCGCCGCCCGTCTAGTCTCTACACCTTCCCGGCCTTGCGCCCGGGCTTGGCTCGGGATCGGCAAGGTTTTGCACCCCAGCTTTCCCCGAATTTGAGCGGTTCTACACCGAGCATTTCCACCCGGGCACTCCTGTGAAGTCTGCTGCGTCTACCGATTTCGCCACGTCCGCATTGGCCGCCTAGTGCCACAACGAAGGCCATCGCGCGACTGCCTGTTTCTGGCCGACATGCGCCGTGCTTGGCCCCAAGCTGGCCCCTGACATGCCAGCCGGCACACGTTTGCCCCCGGCGGGATGCGGCATAACAGTTTCGCCACGTTCGCATGCAGCACGCCGCCAAAGATCCGGCAGAACCCAATCGTGAGCTTGCCGGAGCCGGCCTGAAAATTCGTCAGGCCGAAGGCGAAAACGTCGAGATTCGATCACCCGAGCGCAGCGCACCCGGGCCCGTGAGCACCGGAGCATGGAAAATCGGCGTTGGCAGCCCGGCCTCGCGGATTTGCAGGCCATTTCAACCCATGTTGAGACGTTCGCGCAGCTCCTTGCCCGGCTTGAAGTGCGGGACGCGCTTGGCGTCCACGTCCACCGATTCCCCGGTCCGCGGGTTGCGTCCGGTCCGCGCGCCGCGCCCGCGGGTCGAAAAGGCACCAAAGCCCCTCAACTCCACCCGGCCGCCCTCGGCCAGCCGGTCCGTGATGGCGTCGAGAATGGTTGAGACCACGCGTTCGGCTTCCCGCTGGCCAAGGTGCGGGTTGGCGTCGGCAATCTTCTGCACCAGCTCGGATCGGATCATTTGGAACACCCCTGCGGACTTGTGAATATGAAAGGCGATTTATGAGTCGGTCAAGCCCTTCAACTGCAAAGAAAAAGGGCGGCGCATAGCAGCACCGCCCCAATTCGCGCCATTAAGGCTGATTCTCGCGGCCGGGATCAGCCGTCCTGCTTCGCCTTGTTCAGCGCAGCACCCAGGATGTCGCCCAGCGACGCGCCCGAGTCGGACGAGCCATATTGCGCAACCTGCTGTTTCTCCTCGGCGATCTGCATCGCCTTGATGCTCAGCATCGGCTTCTTGCCACGCTCGAAGCCGATCACCAGCGCGTCGACCTTCTGGCCAACCTGGAAGCGCTCGGGGCGTTGCTCGTCGCGGTCGCGGCTCAGGTCCGAACGCTTGACGAAGGCGGTCGGGCCGTCCTCGCCGATCTGCACCTCGATGCCGCCGTCGCGGGCTTCGCGCACGATGCAAGTCACGATCTGGTTCTTCGAAAGGCCGTCTGCCGACGCTGCCGAACGGGCCCCCACTTCGGTCGAGGCGCCTTCGCCCGACACCTGCTTGATGCCAAGCGAAATGCGCTCGCGCTCCACATCCACTTCCAGCACCTGGGCCTTCACCATCTCGCCCTTGTGGTGAAGCGCAAGGGCCGATTCGCCCGATGCACCCCAGGCGATGTCCGACATGTGTACCATGCCGTCCACTTCGCCGGGCAAGCCGATGAACAGGCCGAACTCGGTCGAGTTCTTGACTTCGCCTTCCACGATCGAGCCCACCGGATGCTCTTCGGCGAACACTTCCCACGGATTGCGCTGCGCCTGCTTCAGGCCAAGGCTGATCCGGCGCTTCTCGCCGTCCACTTCCAGAACCAGCACGTCCACTTCCTGGCTGGTCGAAACGATCTTGCCCGGGTGCACATTCTTCTTCACCCAGCTCATCTCGCTCACATGCACCAGGCCCTCGATGCCCGGCTCCAGCTCGATGAAGGCGCCATATTCGGTGATGTTCGTCACCCGGCCCGACAGCTTGGCGCCAACCGGATACTTGGCTTCGGCGCCTTCCCACGGGTCCGATTCCAGCTGCTTCATGCCAAGGCTGATGCGCTGGGTATCGCGGTTGATGCGGATGATCTGCACCTTCACCGTGTCACCGATGTTGATCACCTCGTTCGGGTGGCCCACCCGCTTGTAGCTCATGTCGGTCACGTGCAGCAGGCCGTCGATCCCGCCCAGGTCCACAAAGGCGCCATAGTCGGTGATGTTCTTCACCACGCCGTCGATCACCTGGCCCTCGGCCAGGCTCTGGATAAGGCCGGTGCGGGCCTCCGCGCGGGTTTCTTCCAGGATGCTGCGGCGGCTGACCACGATGTTGCCGCGCTTGCGGTCCATCTTCAGCAGCTGGAACGGCTGCGAGATTCCCATCAAGGGGGTTACGTCGCGCACCGGGCGGATATCCACCTGGCTGCCCGGCAGGAACGCGACCGCGCCGCCCAGGTCGACGGTGAAGCCGCCCTTCACGCGGCCGAAGATGGTGCCGTCCACGCGCTCGCCGGCGTTGAACTGGGTTTCCAGCTTGTCCCACGCGGCCTCGCGGCGGGCCCGGTCGCGGCTCAGCATCGCTTCGCCGAAAGCATTTTCCACCCGGTCGACATAGACATCGACTTCATCGCCCACGCTCACCTGCGGGGCCTGGCCCGGCGGGGTGAATTCGCGGATCGAGATCCGGCCTTCCGACTTCAGGCCCACGTCGATCACCACCAGGTCATTCTCGATGGCGGTAACCCGCCCCTTCACGACCTTGCCCTCGAAGCTCTGGCTTTCGCCCAACGACTTGTCGAGAAGGGCGGCGAAATCATCGCGCGTGGGCGTCATGGAAGCGTGGGCAGTCGAAGCCATGTAGATCCTGTCTGTCAAAACCGGGAAGGCCAGCCGGTTGTCTCCGGCGGTCTTGCGGGGGTTGATGCCAAAAATATTGCAGACCCCCTAAATGGAAATGGCGCCGCGAAAGCCTCGGCCTCCGGCGCCTCCAGTCAGGAAATCCGGCCCAGCCGGCGCGAGACAAGCTCGACTGCCGTCCGGACGGCCGCGGCTATATCCAATTCGCTGGTGTCTAGCAAGTCACAGCCTGCCGCCGGCCGCAGCGGCGCCTCCACGCGCCCCATGTCGCGCGCATCGCGCGCCTCGATGTCGGCCAGCACCCGGGCTTCCAAAACATCCCGCCCGGCCGATGTCAGCTCCAGGAACCGCCGCCGGGCCCGAACCTCGGGCGTTGCCGTCACGAACAGCTTGGCCGGCGCGTGCGGCGCGATCACCGTGCCGATGTCGCGGCCGTCCAGCACCGCGCCCCCGGGCTGCGCAGCAAAGCCCTTCTGGAACGCCAGCAGCGCTGCCCGCACCTCGGGCAGGGCCGACACCCGCGATGCCGCCTCCCCGGTTGCGGCCCCGCGAAGCTCGGGATCCTCCAGCAGCGAAAGGTCCAGCGCCGCCGCCTTCGCCCCCACGGCAGCCCTGTCCGAAAGATCCAGCCCCGCCCGGATCGCCGACAGCGCAACAGCCCGATACAGCGCCCCGGTGTCGAGGTGCGGCAACCCGAAATACCGCCCCAGCGCCCGCGCGATCGTGCCCTTGCCCGAAGCCGCGGGCCCATCCACCGCGATAAGCGGGGCTGTCATGCGGGGGGCCGCCCGGCCCGAGCCTCCCGCCGCCCCTCGCCCCTGCCCAACTGCCCCCAGAGAGACGATGGCGGGCCGTTGGGCGGGGGTGCAGGCCGCACGGCTGTGGCGGCCGGCGGGAGCGACCGGCGCGTCACACCAGCAGCTTTGCAATCCGCGGCGCAATGTCTTCCGGCCTCACGGTCGGGGCAAAGCGCTCCACCGCCTCGCCGTTGCGGCCCACCAGGAACTTGGTGAAGTTCCACTTGATCCCGGTCGATCCCAGCAGCCCGGGCGCCTGCGCCTTCAGCTGCGCGTACAGCGGATGCGCGTCGTCGCCGTTCACCTCGATCTTGCGGAACATCGGGAAGCTGACACGGTAGGTGGTCGAACAGAATTTCGCGATTTCCGCCGCGTCGCCCGGTTCCTGCTTGCCAAACTGGTTGCACGGAAAGCCCAGCACGTCGAAGCCCCGGTCGCGGAAGCGCTGATACAGCGCTTCGAGGCTGGTATACTGTGGCGTGAACCCGCATTTCGAGGCCACGTTCACGATCAGCAGCACCTTGCCGCGATAATCCCCCAGCGAAACGTCCCGACCGTCCAGCGTGACAGCGCGGTGATGATAGATGTTGTCGCCCATAAGAACCCTCCCGAACTTCCCGGTCCGCCCCTCCTGTCTGCTACATGGGCAGCAAAGCGCAGAATGAAAAGGGCCGTTCCCCGTCCATCCACAATCGTCATGCAAGGCGTGCCGGCACACAATGCAAAAAAAGGGCCCGGTGTCGCAAACCGGGCCCTTTCTTGAGGGTGGCCCCTGCCGATCGGCCGGGCCGGGTCGCTCCTTGCGACTGGTGCTGCCTATTCCCTCTGGCCGAGGAAGCTGAGCAGGAACTGGAACAGGTTGATGAAATCGAGATACAGCGTCAGCGCACCCATGATCGCCGCCTTGCCGGCCATGTCGGTCCCGGCGACATAGTCGTAGCTTTCCTTGATCTTCTGCGTGTCGGCCGCTGTCAGGCCGGCGAAGATCAGCACGCCAAGGATTGAGATCACCAGGTTCAGCTTGCTCGACTGAAGGAACAGGTTCAGCAACATCGCAACCAGGATGCCCACCAGGCCCATCACCAGGAAGGTGCCGAGCTTCGACAGGTCCCGCTTGGTGGTATAGCCGTAGAGGCTGAGGCCGGCGAAGGCCGCAGCGGTTGCAAAGAAGGTGGTCGCGATCGACGTGGCCGTGTAGACCAAGAAAATCGTCGACATCGACGCGCCCATGATCGCGGCAAACGCCCAGAACAAGGCTTGCACGGCCCCTTCCGACATCTTCTGGAAGCGGAAACTCAGCAGCATCACAAAGGCAAGCGGCGACAGCGCGACTATCCAGCCAAGGCCAGAAAGCCCGCCGGTCGGGGATACCAGCGCATTCACTGCGCCCGTCATGTTCATGCCCACCGCCACAAGGCCGGTCAGCAGCACGCCGGACATCATGTAATTATACACACTGAGCATATGCTTGCGCAGCCCGGCGTCATACTCGGCCGCACCGACACCGATACGGCCGGGGGCCATGCGCTCCATGCGGGGATCGGTCTGGTTGACCATCGAATTACTCTCCATCGAGTCGGGGGTTCAAACCAGCTCCGAGTTGCGCCCTGCGAACCCGCCCCGGCCCTGGTTCCGACACCATTGATATCGCCGATGTAACATGCAGTTTCAACCGGTGGAAGCAAAATCTTTCATCGTTGAAACATTTCATCCATCCCGCAACACCCGGGCCACCTTCACGCCCAGTGTCTGCCACGCGCCCACCAGCCCCAGCACCAGCGTCACCGCAGCCCCCAGCAACACTGTCGCAAGCGCAACCACCCAGTCCGGGTTCCAGCCGAAGCTCAGCACCTGCGTCACCACAAGCCAGGCCGCAAACCCGCCCAGCGCCAGCGCAATCAGCGCCACCAGCAGCCCCAGCCCTGCATATTCCATCGCTGCGGCGGTCATCAGCTGCCGCCGCGTGGCGCCCAGTGTCTTCAGGATCACATTGTCATAGATGCGCGTCCGCGCTTGCGCAGCAAGCGCCCCCACCAGCACCGCGATTCCGGCCAGGATCGCAACACTGGCCGCTGCGCGCACCGCAGTCCCCATCTGCCGCACAAGGTTCCCCACCTCGCCCAGCACATCCTTCACCTTCACCACCGAAACCGTCGGAAAGCCGCGCGTGATCGCCCCGGTGAAGCCCGCCTCGGCCGCTGCCGGCGGGGTCACCGTCGCCATCCAGCTGTAGGGCGCATCGCGCAGCGTGTTCGGATCATAGACCAGCACGAAATTGAATCCCAGCGAATCCCAGTCCACAGCCCGCAGGTTCGCGATCGTGGCCTCGATCTCCACCCCCAGCACCGAAACGGTGATCCGGTCGCCCACCTTCAGCCCCAGGAACCCGGCCTGCTCGGCATCCATCGAAACCAGCGGCGGCCCGGCATAATCGGCCGGCCACCATTTGCCCGAAACCAGCCGGTTCCCCTCGGGCAGCTTCGCCGACCAGGTCAGCCCCCGGTCCCCGCGCAGCACATAGGCGCCGTCCGGCAGATCCTTGATCTCGCTTGCCGGCATTCCGTTCACATGCGTCACCGGCCCCCTCAGGCTCGGCACCATCCGCACCTCGCTGCCGGCGGGCAGGCTCGCCCTGAACCGGTCCGCATCCTCCTTGGGCAAGTCCAGCAGGAAAAAGCCGGGCGCCTTTTCGGGCACGGTCTTCCGCAGCTCCGCATTGAAGCTCGTCTCGATGAAGGCCAGCGTCGCGAACAGGCTCAGCCCCAGCCCCAGTGCCACCACCAGCTGGCGCGTCATCGCGCCCGGACGGTGCAGGTTCGCCAGCGTCAGCCGCGGCAGAACCCCCCCGGGCCGAGGCAATGCCCTCGCCACAAGCACCACCAGGGTCCCAAGCCCGAACAGCAGCAGCAGCACCACGCCCGCACCCGCCAGAAAGCCAAGCGCGAAGATCCGCTCGGCTGCCTGCGCCACCGCAAGCCCCGCCACGGCGAGGCCCGCGCCCAGCGCCACCGCCAGCGCCCGAACCGATGGCCACGGCCAGGCCTCCACGTTGCCGCGGAAGATCCGCTGCGCCGGCAGCGCACCCGCCCGCGCCAGCGGCGGCACCGCAAAGGCCAGCGCCACCAGCAGCCCGAACAAAATCGCCGCCAGCATCGGCCCGGGGTGCAGCCCCAGCGCCGGCGGCACCGGCAGCGTGTCGCCCGCCAGTTGCACCACGGCCCAGGGCACGGCTGCGCCGGCCAGCGCGCCGGCCAGCGCTGCCAGCAGGGCCACGCCCCCGATCAGCAGCAGATAGGTTCGCCACACCAGCCCGGAGGATCCTCCGAGCACCTTCAGAGTCGCGATCGTGCCGGCCTTGCGGTCCAGGAAGCTTTGCACCCCATGGCCCACGCCCACGCCCGCAACCGCAAGCGCCGTCAGGCTCACCAGCGTCAGGAACTGCCCCAGCCGCTCCACGAACCGCCGCACCCCCGGCGCCCCGTCGCTGCGATCAGCCAGCCGCCAGCCCGCATCCGGGAAGCGCTTTTTCAGCGCGTCCGTCACCTCTGTCGGGTCCACGCCGGCCGGCAGCTTCAGCTTGCTGTGATGCCGATACAGCGACCCCGGCTGCACCAGCCCGGTCGCCGCCAGCCGGTCCATCGAAATCAGCACCGAAGGCCCAAAGGTGAAGCCCTCGCTCGCCTTGTCGGGCTCAACCGTCAGGATGCCCGCCACCACGAATCGCGCCTCGCCCAGCCCGATCACATCGCCCGGCTCCAGCCCCAGCTGGATCGCCAGCGCCTCGGCAATCACTGCACCCCGGCGCAGCGCCGCCTGAACATTCTGGTTGGAGTCCGCGGGCGCGTCTGCTGCGGCGTCCGGGCCGCCGCCCGCCAGCGCAGCCGCGCCATACAGCGGCCAGCCCCCGTCCACCGCCTTCAGCTCGGCCAGCAACTGCCGTCCGGCCGTAGCCCTGCTCTGGCCAGGCGCGCCCTCGGGGCGTCCCTCTTCAACGCGCACCATCGCGCGCATCTTCACATTCACCGAAACCGTGCCGCCGAAGCCCTCCAGCGCAGCCATCTCCTCGGCCGTCGGCGCCCGCTGCGTCAGCCGCGCCTCCACATCGGCCCCCAGGATCGATTGCCCCTGCTCCGAAAGTCCCTGCGTGATCGCAGTCGCCAGGCTCCCCACCCCCGCCATCGCCAGCACCCCCAGGAACAGGCACACGAACAGCAGCCGCAAGGCCCCAAGCCCGCCCCGCGCCTCGCGCAGGGCCAGCCGCCCGGCCAGCGGCCACAGCGGCACCGGCGGCACCACCCGCCGGGCCTGCGGAATGTCGGCCATGTTCCCGGCCACATTCATTGCGCAACCGCTTCCACAGCTGCACCGGCCAGCGTGTCGCTTACGATGCGGCCGTCGCGCATCCGGATCACCCGGCTGCACTTTGCCGCCAGCTCCTGGTCGTGGGTGATCAGCACCAGCGTCGCCCCCGTCTCGGCAAGCCGCCGGAACAGCAGCGCCACGATCGCCTCCCCGGTCGCTGCATCCAGGTTGCCGGTCGGTTCGTCGGCAAACAGCAGGACAGGGCGGATCGCCAGTGCGCGCGCCAGCGCCACCCGCTGCTGCTCCCCGCCCGACAGCTGGGTCGGATAATGCGTCACCCGCGCGCCAAGCCCCACGGCTTCGAGCTCGCGGCGCGCCTCTCCGAACGGGTCGGCATGGCCTGCCAGCTCCATCGGCACGGCCACATTCTCAAGCGCCGTCATGGTCGGGATCAGGTGAAAGGCCTGCAGCACGATCCCGATCCGCCCGCGCCGGGCTTCCGCCAGCCCATCCTCGCTCAGCCCCACCATGTCGGCGCCGGCCACGCGGATCTCGCCGCCCGTCGCACTCTCCAGCCCCGAAAGCACCGCCATCAGGCTCGATTTGCCGCTCCCCGAAGGCCCAAGGATCGCCAGCCGCTCGCCGGCCCCCACCATCAGGTCGACTCCCTTCAGGATTTCCACCCGCGCCTCGCCCGCGCCAAGCGCCAGGGTGACATTGCGGACATCGATCACCATATCGGCGGGCGGGGCAACAATCGGCATGGAGTTTCCCTTGAAGGCAGGCATTCTGGCAGCAGCACGGTCTGAGCCCCGGTCATATGGCCCACCTCGTGCAGTTTTCCACCTGCTTGGCCTCGTTGCGACACTTGTCGCCCTGATTTTCGGCACCCCGGCCACTGCCCGGGCTCCCTCCGAAGCCTCGGCCAAAGCCCCCGCCCCCCGCGAAAAGCTCGTGCTCGCCTTCGGCGACAGCCTCACCGCCGGCTACCAGCTGAAGCCGGGCCAGGGCTTCGTCCCCCAGCTCGAAACCGCACTGCGCAAGGAAGGCCACGCAGTCCGCGTCCACAATGCCGGCGTCTCGGGCGACACCACGGCCCAGGGCAAGGCGCGGCTTCCCTGGGTGCTGTCCAGCCTCAAGGCCCGGCCCGACCTCGCGATCGTCGCACTCGGCGCCAACGACATGCTGCGCGGCCAGCCGCCTGCGCAGGCGAAAGCCAATCTCGATGCGATCCTCACCGAACTGAACAGGCGCGGCATTCCCGTGGTGCTCGCCGGGATGCTCGCCGCGCCCAACCTCGGTTCGGCCTATGCAAAGGAATACAACGCCATCTTCCCCGCACTCGCGAAAAAGCACGGCGCCGCCCTCCATCCCTTCTTCACCAACGGCGTCACCGCCCAGCCCCGCTACCTGCTGGCAGACGGCATGCACCCCAACCCGGCCGGCGTCGCCGTGATGGTCAACGGCATCCTCCCGACGGTCAGGGCCAAGCTCCCCCCCGCCTGACCAACGCCATGGCCCACCGCCTCTTTGTCGCGCTCCGCCCTCCTCGCCCGGTGCGCGAAGCCCTGCTGGCGGTCATGTCCGGCATCGAAGGCGCCCGCTGGCAGACCGACAACCAGATCCACCACACCCTCGCCTTCCTCGGCGAAACCGACCGCCACGGCCTCGAAGCCGCCACAGACGCGCTCGCCACCATCGTCGCCCCACCGCTCGACCTCGCGCTCGGGCAGTTCGGCACCTTCGACACCAGCCGCCCGGGCCGCATCGGCACCCTGTGGATCGGCATCACGCAAACCCGTTGCCCCGGGCCCGCCTGCCCTCGCGAACGCGGGGGACCGGCGCTGCTATCCGGCTTGGCGCGCTCCACCCGCTCAGCCCTCCGCCGCGCCGGCTTCGCGCCCGACCCGCGCAAATTCACCCCCCACATAACGCTCGCCCGCTTCGGCAATTCCGGCGCTACCCGCGAGGCGCTCCGCCCCTTCCTCACCCACGCGCCCACCCCTTGTGCCCACTGGCAGGCAAGCGAATTCCACCTTGTCCAAAGCACATTGGGCCGCGAAGGCGCCCACTACACGCCGGTCGCGGCCTTCCCGCTCGGCTGACCGTCCGCGCCTTGGGGTCAGCGGGCCAGCCCGCAGCGGGCGATCCGGCAGCGGCCGCCGCCGTGCCCGATGTCGGGGAAGGCGCGCGCCACACGCCAGCGCGCCCAAGGATGAGCGGAAACGCCCCAAGCAGGACCGTGTTCGACACAGCGTTCAGCCCGAACCCGGTCGAGATCGAGATCGCGCAGTCGATCATCTGCTGGCGCATGGCCCGGCACGGTCGCCGCTGCGGAAGCTCGCGGCGGCCGCGCCCGCGCTCACAGAAAGCTCTGCGGGTCCACGTCCACCGTCACCCTGACGGATGACGGCAAGGCGACCAGCCCCAGCCATCCCCGCACGTAATCCTGCAACGGCGCAGTCCGCCGCGCATGGACCAGCAGCCGATGCCGGTGCCGCCCGCGCAGCATGGCCATCGGCGCCGGCGCCGGCCCCCACACCTCGATGCCCTCCGCCGTGGGTGCCGCCATTCCCAGCCGTTTCGCCGCATCCGCCGCCAGCGCGCCATCCAGCGCGCTTACCACGATCGCCGCCAGCCGCCCGAACGGCGGCATCCCCGTCGCCAGCCGCCGCTCGCGCTCGGCCGCCAGATACCCGTCCCGATCGCCCCGCAGAAGAGCCTGCATCACCCGCGCCCGCGGCTGGTGCGTTTGCAGCAGCACCTCGCCCGGCTTCTCCCCGCGTCCAGCCCGCCCGCTCACCTGCGCGATCTGCTGGAACACCCGCTCGCCCGCGCGCAGGTCTCCCCCTTCCAGGCCCAGGTCCGCATCCACCACGCCCACCAGCGTCAGGTTCGGAAAATCATGCCCCTTCGCCAGCATCTGCGTGCCGATCAGGATGTCGACTTCGCCGGCTGCCACCGCCCCCACCAGCGCCGCCATGTCCGCTGAATTGCGGATCGTGTCCGAAGTCGCCACCAGTGTTCTTGCCGCCGGCCAGGTTGCTGCCACCTCCTCCGCCAGCCGCTCCACCCCCGGCCCGCACGGCGCCAGGCTGTCCTCGGCCCGGCAGGCCGGGCACTGCCTCGGAGTTGGAATGGCATGCCCGCAATGGTGGCACTGCAGCCGCCGGGCCAGCCGATGCTCCACCAGCCAGGCCGTGCAGTTGGGGCACTGGATCCGCTCCCCGCAGGCCCGGCACAGCGTCAGCGGCGCATAGCCCCGTCGGTTCAGGAACAACAGGCTCTGCTCGCGCCGGCCCAGTCGGGCCTCAACCGCCGCCGCAAGCGGCGGCGCAATCCAGCGCCCGCGTGGCGGCGGAGCCTTCGTCAGGTCGATCAGGTGGATGGCGGGCAGCGTCGCCCCGCCGTGCCGGTCGGGCAGGCTCAGCGCGGTGTAGGTCCCGCGCGCCACCTGCTCCACTGTCTCGAGGCTCGGGGTCGCGGTCGCCAGCACCACGGGGCAGCCCTCGAACCGCCCGCGCATCACGGCCACGTCGCGCCCATGATAGGGCACGCTCTCCTCCTGCTTGAAGGCCTGGTCGTGCGCCTCGTCCACCACGATGAGCCTCAGGCCCGGCATCCCCAGGAACAAGGCAGATCGGGCCCCCACCACAACCGCCGCCTCGCCACAGGTGGTCGCCCGAAAGGCTGCCCGCCGCGCCGCCCCGGTCAGCCCGGAATGCCACACCACGGGCGCAAACCCGAAGCGCCGGTGAAACCGCTGCAGCCAGGCCTCGGTCAGCGCGATCTCCGGCAACAGCACCAGCGCCTGGCCGCGAACCCCGCATCCCCCGGCATCCGCACCAGGCCCGATGGCCGCCGCAACCGCCTCCAGATACACCTCGGTCTTGCCCGATCCGGTCACCCCGTCCAGCAGGAAAGGCTCGAACCTCGCCGCCCGCACCGCAGCCACCAGCGCGTCGGCCGCCGCTTGCTGCCCTGCGCTCAACGCCGGCCCCGGCGGCAGGGCAGGGCGGGGCGGCACGGCGTCTTGCGCACCCTCTGCCGCCACCAGCAATCCCGCCTTCACCAGCCCGCGCAACGTCTCCACCCGTGCGCCTGCAGCCGCTGCCCACACGCCCAGCGGCGCAGGCCCGATTCCGTGCACCGCCTCCAGCCGCAGCAGCAGTGCCAGCCGTTTCGGATTCGTCCGCGATGTCCGGGCGCGGCCGTCGGCGCTCCCCGCCTCCGGGCCTGCGCCCAGCACATAGTGCGCCTGCCCCTTCGGCGCCGCCAGGAACGCTGCCTGCGGCAGCACCATCCGCAGCACCGCGGCCGGGGCGGCCAGGTAATAGTCCGAAACCCATGCCACCAGCCGGCGCACGGCCTGCGGCACCGGTGTCAGGTCCAGCGCCCGCACCAGCTTCAGCTTCGCTGCATCCACCGGCCGGGTCTCGAAGACACCTTCATCCCACAGCACGCCCGGCACGCGCCGCGGCCCCAGCGGCGCCTCCACCACGGTGCCGGGCTGCAGGCCGTCCGGCACCAGATAATCCAGCGGACCAAGCCCGTGCTGCAGAAGAAGGACGGTCCCGCGCATTGACTCAAGGCCTAGCCTCGGGCTTTGCACGCCTCAACCAGCCAGAGGACCTGCCGCCATGAAATTCTTCGTCGAAACCGCCGCATGAGATTCTTCGTTGACACCGCCGACGTGGCGGAAATCGCCGATCTCGCAGCCAGCGGCCTGCTCGACGGCGTCACCACCAACCCCAGCCTGATCGCGAAATCGGGCCGCAACTTCCTCGAGGTGGTTCAGGAAATCTGCGCCCTCACGCCTGGCCCCGTTTCCGCCGAAGTCGTCGCGATGGATTACGAAGGCATGGTCCGCGAGGCCGACATCGTCCGCCGCCTCGCTGCCAATGTGTGCGTGAAGCTTCCCCTCACGATGGACGGCCTGAAGGCCTGCCGCAAGCTCACATCGGAAGGCACGCAGGTCAACGTCACGCTCTGCTTCTCGGCCACCCAGGCCTTGCTTGCAGCCAAGGCCGGCGCCACCTTCATCAGCCCGTTCGTCGGCCGCCACGATGATGTCGGCTTCGACGGCATGGACCTGATCGAGGACATCCGCCTCATCTACGACAATTATGATTTCGCGACCCAGATCCTGGTCGCAAGCGTCCGCCACCCGGTCCACGTCCTGCAGGCCGCCAAGATCGGCGCAGACGTCGTGACCGCGCCGCCATCCGTGCTGAAGGCCCTTTCGAAGCACCCCCTCACGGATCGCGGCCTCGAACAGTTCGCAGCCGACTGGGCAAAAACCGGGCAGGAAATTGTCTGAGCCCGGCTTCCGGCCGGTTCCGCGCACAAGCGCGGGCGGCCGGTCGGCCCGGCGGCGCTGCGCACCGATTCTTGCCAAACCAACCCGTCGTCCCAGCGAAAGCCGGGACCGCATGCCGGTCCGGAGCCGATGACCGGCGAAGCCCTCACCCGAAGCTGGCTCGCCAGCCTCCACAACGAACGCCGGCTCTCCGCCCACACCCTGCGCGCCTACGCGGCCACCCTCAACCGTTTCCTCGCCCACATCGCCCAGGCCCATGGCCGCCCGGCAGACCTCGCCCTCCTGCAGGCGCAGGCCGCCGCCGACATCCGCGGCTTCCTCGCCGCCCGCCGGGGGGAAGGCCTCGCCGGTATCTCCGCCGCGCGCGAACTGTCCGGATTGCGCACCTTCTCCCGCTGGCTCCACGAACACCATGGCTCGGCCATCGGCGGCATCGACGGCGTCACCAGCCCCAGGGTGAAGAAAGGCCTGCCCCGCCCGATCAGCCCGGCCGATGCCCGCGAACTGGCCGAAACCACCGGTGCCTGTCACGAGGAACCATGGCTCCAGGCCCGCGACACCGCAATCCTCCTCCTTCTCTACGGTGCAGGCCTGCGCATCGGCGAGGCGCTGGCCCTCACCGGCAGCATCCTGCCACTCCCCCAAACGCTGCCGATCACCGGCAAGGGCCGGCGCCAGCGCACAATCGTGCTGCTCCCCGTGGTGCGCGAGGCGATCGACCTCTACGTCGGCTTGAGCCCCTGGCCCATGTCCCGCGAAGCCCCGCTCTTCCGCGGCGCCAGGGGCGGCCCGCTCGATCCGGGCGTGCTGCGCGCCACCCTGCGCAAGGCCCGCACCGCGCTGGGCCTGCCCGCCAGCGCCACCCCCCATGCACTGCGGCACAGCTTCGCCACCCACCTGCTGGCCCGCGGCGCAGACCTCCGCACCATCCAGGAACTGCTTGGCCACGCCAGCCTTTCGAGCACCCAGATCTACACCGGAATCGATACCGCAAGGCTTCTCGACGTCTACCGGAGCGCTCACCCCAGGGGTTGAGACCTCACCGCCGATCTGCCTCGAAAACGAGCATCAACAGCCACAGCAGGGTCATCACCGCCAGCCCCGACAGCACCCAGGGGTGCCCGATATCCACCGCACCCCAATCGAACTCGCCGTTGTTCATCTTCTTGATGTGGTTAAAATTCTGCGTCGCCCCGACAACCAGCCCGAACACCCCGGCCAGCGCCGCCAGATAGCGCCCGAACAGCGGCGGCTGCGGCGTCACCAGCAGGATCAGCGCAATCAACCCAAGCGCTGCCCGCTGGGTCCGGCAGTAAGGGCAGGGCGCAACCAGCCCGGCCAGGTCCAGCCCCAGCGTCAGCAGCACCACCGCCAGAACCCCGGCCGCCACCAGCCGGCGGTTGCACAGCAAGTCCGCAATCCGTGTCATCCATGATCCCCGCAGAATTTCCACGCCCATGGACCGCCGACAGGCTCCTGTCACCTCCATTGCCATTTCGTCGCCCACCAGCCACGGTCCTGCCTCCAAAGGGGGTCCACACTTGGCAAGGCTGCATCGAACGCCGGCATCGGCCCGGTGATGGGCATGTTCCTCGTCACCACCACCATGATCGGCACGGGCGTGTTCCTGCTCCCCGCAACGCTTGCAGCGGTCGGAACCAGCTCGCTCATCGGCTGGCTCATCGCCGCGTCCGGCGCGCTCCTCATCGGCCTCTCGCTCGCCGCGCTCTGCAAGCGTCAGCGACAGCGGCTTCATTGCCGCCACAGGGGTCGCGCTCGGCCCCCGCGCCGGCCAGGTGGCTGCACTGCTCTACTTCGTCGCCTTCCCGCTCGTCATCGCGGCGGTCGCGCTTGCCGCCGGCGGCAACATCGGTTTCCTCGTCCCCGCGCTCGCCGTCCAGCCCGGCGCCACGCTCCTCCTCGCCGTTGCAGCCTCCCTTGTCATCACGCTTCCCGTCCTGCTGCTCGGCACCCTGCGAAGGGCCGGCTGACCGGCTGCGAGCAGGCTTGCACGTCGCTGAAAACATGATATCAAATTGATATGAACCAGCGGGGGCACATGATGACCGATCGTTCCGTTCCGATGCTTGCCGCCAGCAGGGAAGGCCCGGCCGCCGCCCTCAATGGCCTTGCCATGCTGGGCGCGATCGCGCTTGCAGCAGCTGTCATCCTGTTGGGCCTGCTCGGCCGCCAGCCGGCGCTCGGAATCCTGGGCGGCCTTCTACTCGTCTTCCTTGCGCCCGGCTTCTACATGATCCAGCCCAACCAGGCGGCCGCCATCCTGCTCTTCGGCGCCTATCGCGGAACCGATCGGGCCGAGGGGCTGCGCTGGGTCTGGCCGTGGATGACGCGCAAGCGAATCAGCGTGCGCGCCAACAACCTGATTTCGCAGCAGATCAAGGTAAACGATCTGCGCGGCAACCCGATCGAGATGGCGGCCCAGGTCGTCTGGCGCGTCACCGACACCGCCCAGGCCCTATTCGACGTCGATGATTACCGCGCCTTTGTGGTCGCCCAGATCGAGGCCGCGATCCGCGCCATCGGCGCGCGCTACCCCTACGACGATTTCGAACATCAGGAGGTGACGCTGCGAGGGCATCACGATCAGGTCGGCGCCGAACTGCGCACCGAACTGATGGATCGGCTGGCCGTCGCCGGCATCACGGTCGACGAATGCGGCTTCACACACCTGGCCTACGCGCCCGAAATCGCCGGCGCCATGCTCCGCCGCCAGCAGGCCGAAGCCGTGGTCGCCGCCCGCAAGACCCTCGTCGAAGGCGCCGTCGGCATGGTGGAACTGGCACTCGCCCAACTCGGCGACAAGGGCGTCGTCACCCTCGACGAGGAGCGCAAGGCCGCCATGGTTTCCAACCTGATGGTCGTCCTCTGCGGAGACCAGAACGCCCAGCCCGTGGTCAACACGGGCACCCTCTACCAGTAGGGCAGGGTGCCAGGCGGTCCCTCATCTGCCGCCTCCGGCGGGGTCCCCAAGGATGCCGCCTCCGGCGGGGTCCCCAAGGATGCCGCCTCCGGCGGGGGTCCCAAGGATGCCGCCTCCGGCGGGGTCCCCAAGGATGCCGCCTCCGGCGGGGTCCCCAAGGATGCCGCCTCCGGCGGCGGGTCCCGAAAATCCCTGCTCCTGCGCCTGTCGCCCGAGCTTCACGCAGCGCTCGAGCGGCAGGCAGCAACAGACCTCCGCTCCGTCAACGCCCAGATCGAAGTCCTGCTCCGCGAAGCGCTGGCCAGGCGCGGCACAAGGCTCCCCGCCGTCGAACCCGCAAGGCGCGGGCGCCCTCCGAAAGCCACCCCATAAAGACGCCCCGAACGCCCGAACAGGGCGCGACGAGCCCGAATACCGGTTTGCCCGAACAGCGCGATGCCATGGGCCGTGCAAGGCCAATCCACTGGCAGGTCTGGGCAATCCTCGTTGCGCTGCCGCTTTTCATGGGCATCGTTCCTTGGGCACCCCGCCTTTGGCGAAGCGACTGGCCGCCGATGTGCGCCCCACCTTCCCGGCAGAGTCGCGCCCCGCGGCCACATCCATGTCCGCCCCCAGCTGCCCCTTCGCCTGTGCGCCGCACTGCCCATGGCCCGAAAGAAACAGCAGATTGCCTGCCTGCGCGGCCGTCACATAGGTCGCAATCGGCTGCAGCGCCGCCGCCACCATCAGCACTGTGCGCATCGCCCTCTCCCCATCCCGTGTCCCGGTCCGGGCGGGCAAGTCCCGGCCGGCCCGACAGCCCAGGCCGGCGCAATCCAGCAAGTTCACCCGCGGCGCAACATCGCCAGCACATTTGTCAGGCTCGGCACCACCCCCAGCGCCAGCCCCTTCAGCTCCTCGGTCGGCGCAAGCACATCGGGCACCATCAGCACCGGCACCCCGGCCGCCGCGGCAGACCGAACGCCGTTCGCCGAATCCTCGCACGCCAGCGCCGCTCCCGGCAACACCCCCAGTCGCGCCGCCGCGGTCAGATACGGCTCTGGCGCCGGCTTTGCATTCACCACATCGTCCCGCGTCACCAGGCCATCCAGCCGCTCCAGCAGCCCCACCCGGGCCAGGTGATGCTCAGCCCGCGCAGCCCTCGTCGATGTTACCACCGCAACCGGCAGCCCGGCCCCCCTGGCCCAGGCCACCAGCTCAAGGGCCCCAGGCTTCACCGGCACGCCATCCGCCATGCGGGCTTCGAGCAGCTCATAACCAAGGTCCCGAAACCGCTCGAACGGAAATCCCGGGCCATGCGCGTCCGCCAGCAACCGCCGGCAGCCATCGATCGCCACCCCAACCATCCCCAAATTCGTCTCCGGCGCCAGCAGATAGCCAAGCTCGGCTGCAGCCAGCACATTCACCTCCAGATACAGCCGCTCCGTGTCGATCAGCAGGCCGTCCATATCGAGGAGCAGGGCGGCAGGGCGGGGCAGGGCGAAAGCAGGCCCCGGCGCATGTTCGGGCGCAGGGTCGGCTGGGATCGTCGGCATGTCCATCGCGCGCTGCTAACCTCGATCGCGCCGCGCCGCCACCGGCTTCCCGCGCAACCCGGCGATTTCCGCCGGAACGCGGGATAGACACATCATGTTATCACCGCCCAAGGCACGCCCCCCTGCTGCACGAGGTATGTTCCCGGGATGACCAAAGCGCTGTCTGCCGCCTTGGCCCACCGCCCTTTTCCCCCACCGCCCTGTCGCCTACCGCCCTGTCGCCCACCGATCTGCCAACCGCCGACACGGTGATCGTGACAGCCACCATCGATCGCTACCCGCCCCGCACCGACGCTGCCACCCGCACGGCCACACCCATGCCGGAGGTGCCGTTCAGCATCGACCCCGTCGGCTCGGCGCGCATTGCCGACCGGGGCCTCGTGAACCTGACCGACGCACTTCGCGCCGTCTCCGGCACCAACCCCGTCGGCGGCATCGGCTGCTTCAACACCCGCTACCTCGCGCCGGCAATCGCCGTTCGCCGGCAGCCCGAGCGCTGCTGATGCTCAGGCGGGCTCTACCCGCCGTTCGGCAATCCGCCCGGCCCACTCCGCAGGGCCCGTCGCATGCACGCTCGTCCCGGCCGAATCCACCGCCACTGTCACCGGCATGTCCTTCACCTCGAACTCGTAGATCGCCTCCATCCCCAGATCCTCGAACGCGACCACACGGGCACCCTTGATCGCCCGCGCCACCAGATACGCCGCACCCCCCACCGCCATCAGATAGGCCGCCTTGTGCTTCGCGATGGCCGCGATCCCCGCCGGCCCGCGCTCGGCCTTGCCCACCATCGCGATCAGCCCGGTTTGGGCCAGCATCGTTTCCGTGAACTTGTCCATCCGCGTCGCGGTCGTGGGTCCTGCCGGCCCCACCACCTCGTCCCGCACCGGGTCCACCGGGCCGACGTAATAGATAACGCGATTGGTGAAGTTCACCGGCAGCGTCTCGCCCCGTGCCAGCATGTCCACCATCCGCTTGTGCGCCGCATCCCGCCCCGTCAGCATCCGGCCGTTCAGCAGCAGCCGGTCCCCCGGCTTCCAGCTCGCCACCACATCGGGCGTCAACCTGTCCAGGTCCACCCGCACCGCTTCTGGCGAGGGCTTCCAGTCCACCTTCGGCCAGCGGCTCAAGTCGGGCGCCGGCAGAAAGGCCGGCCCGCTGCCGTCCAGGTGCACATGGGCATGCCGCGTCGCCGCACAGTTCGGGATCATCGCAACCGGCTTCGAGGCCGCATGGGTCGGATAATCCATGATCTTCACGTCCAGGATGGTGCTCAACCCACCCAGCCCCTGCGCCCCGATCCCAAGCGCGTTCACCGCGTCATAAATCTCGATCCGAAGCTCTTCGATCCTGTTCTGCGGCCCGCGCGCCTTCAGCGCCGCCATGTCGATCGGCCCCATCAGCGATTCCTTGGCCAGAACCATCGCCTTCTCGGCCGTGCCGCCGATCCCGATGCCCAGCATCCCCGGCGGGCACCAGCCGGCCCCCATCAACGGCACCGTCTTCACCACCCAGTCGACAATGCTGTCGCTTGGGTTCAGCATCACGAACTTGCTCTTGTTCTCGCTCCCGCCGCCCTTGGCCGCCAGCGCGATCTCCACATGGTCTCCCGCCACCATCTCCACATGCACCACCGCCGGCGTGTTGTCCCGCGTGTTCACCCGCCCGAACGCCGGGTCCGCCACGATCGAGGCGCGCAGCTTGTTGTCAGGGTTGCCATAACCGCGCCGCACGCCCTCGTTCACCATCTGGTCCAGCGTCATGTCGCCCTCCCAGCGCACGCCCATCCCCACCTTCACGAACGCGGCAACGATGCCGGTGTCCTGGCAGATCGGCCGATGCCCCTCGGCACACATGCGGCTGTTCGTCAGGATCTGCGCAATTGCATCCTTCGCAGCCGGGCTCTCTTCCAGTTCGTATGCGGCCCCAAGCGCCTCGATATAATCCAGCGGATGGAAGTAACTGATGTGCTGCAGCGCATCGGCCACGCTCTCGATCACATCGGCACTGCAGATCAGGCTCACGCGAAAAATCCTCCGGTCATCTGGTCGGCCTCCTCCTACCCCGCTTTCCCGCCCGCCGGAAAGGCCCCGCACGCGCACCCGGATTTTCTGTGCATGAAACGGGGGAGAAGGGCCGCAGGCCAAAAGCTCATCTGGCGCCCCCGCAGCAACTGCCGCATGAACCCCTGAAGGCCGCAGGAAACAGTGTCACAGCCCCCGGCGAAAACAGGGCAGGCCGAAGTTTTCGCTTGTCTCTTTCGCCGGCTTTGGCACTATCCCTAGTAGCGGGGGCGGAAACGGCCCCCACAAATTGTGTCTGATCCGGGTGCATCCCTTTTGGAAGGGCTATCTGCACAGCGAAGAATCGGGCAAAATACACAAGGACGGGTTGGCCGCGGAAAACACCCCGCACCGCCCGGACGACAGATGGGACAACAGGGGAACATGATGGACTTCCAGCGCAGCGAGACACCCCCCGAAGGCGACGTCGCCTCCGCCGCCAGGCCCGACAGCGCCAAGCCCGCCAGTCATGCCATCTACGGCCCCCGCTTCCCGGTCCGCACCGATCCTTCGCGCGATGCGCTCCTCACCGATTTCGGCAAGGAAACCCTCAAGGACCGCTATCTCCTCCCCGGCGAAAGCTGCCAGGATCTCTTCGCCCGCGTCGCTGCCGCCTACGCCGACGATGCCGGACACGCCCAGCGCCTGTACGACTATATCTCCAGCCTCTGGTTCATGCCCGCCACCCCGGTCCTCTCCAACGGCGGCACCGGGCGCGGCTTGCCCATCAGCTGCTACCTGAACAGCGTCTCCGACAGCCTCGAAGGCATCGTCAGCACCTGGAACGAGAATGTGTGGCTCGCAGCCCGCGGCGGCGGCATCGGCACCTACTGGGGCCGCGTGCGCGGCATCGGCGAACCCGTCGGCCTCAACGGCAAGACCTCGGGAATCATCCCCTTCGTCCGCGTGATGGACAGCCTCACCCTTGCCATCTCGCAGGGCTCGCTCCGCCGCGGCTCGGCCGCCGTCTACCTCGACATCAGCCACCCCGAGATCGAGGAATTCCTCGAAATCCGCAAACCGAGCGGAGACTTCAACCGAAAGGCGCTCAACCTCCACCACGGCGTCCTCGTCACCGATGCCTTCATGGAAGCCGTCCGCGCCGGCTCCGAATTCGATCTCGTCTCGCCCAAAACCGGCGAGAAGCGGGGCGAGGTCGATGCCCGCGCCCTGTTCCAGAAGCTGGTCGAAACCCGCCTCGCCACGGGCGAGCCCTACATCATCTTCATCGACCATGTGAACAGCACGATGCCCAGGCACCACCGCGAGCTCGGCCTCAAGGTCTCCACCTCCAACCTCTGCTCGGAAATCACGCTCCCCACAGGCGTCGACCACCTCGGGCAGGACCGCACTGCAGTCTGCTGCCTCAGCAGCCTCAACTTCGAAACCTGGGACCAGTGGAACCAGGACCCCCGCTTCATCGAGGACGTCATGCGCTTCCTCGACAATGTGCTGACCGACTATATCGATCGCGCCCCCCCCGAAATGGCCCGCGCGAAGTATAGCGCCGGCCGGGAACGCTCCGTGGGCTTGGGTGTCATGGGCCTCCACAGCTTCTACCAGGCCCGCAACATCCCCTTCGAAAGCGCAATCGCCAAGTCCTGGAACCTGAAAATGTTCCGCCACATCAAGGGCCGCGTCGACGAAGCCTCGATGCTCCTCGCTGCCGAACGCGGCCCCTGCCCCGACGCCGCCGACCGCGGCGTGATGGAGCGTTTTTCCTGCAAGATGGCAATCGCTCCCACCGCCTCCATCAGCATCATCTGCGGCGGCACCAGCGCCTGCATCGAGCCGATCCCCGCCAACATCTACACCCACAAGACGCTGTCAGGCAGCTTCTCGGTCAAGAACCCCTATCTCGAGAAACTGCTGATCGAAAACGCGAAGAACTCCGACGCGGTCTGGAACTCCATCCTCGAACAGGGCGGCTCGGTCCAGCACCTCGATTTCCTCAGCGCCGACGAAAAGGCCACCTACCGCACCGCCTTCGAAATCGATCAGCGCTGGCTCCTCGAACTCGCCGGAGACCGCACCCCCTACATCGACCAGGCCCAGTCCCTGAACCTCTTCATCCCCGCCGACGTCGAAAAGTGGGACCTCCTGATGCTCCACTTCCGCGCCTGGGAACTCGGCATCAAGTCGCTCTACTACCTCCGCTCGAAATCCATCCAGCGGGCCGGCTTCGTCGGCGAAATGGCCGGCGGCGTGGAAGCGGACAACACGCTCAATCCCAAGGTCATCGAGGTTGAAGTCAAGGATTACGACGAATGCCTGGCGTGCCAGTAAGCGCAGGGCAGGGTGAACGCGGGGGCTCTGCCCCTGCACCCCGGCAGGGAACTCGGTTCCCTGCACCCTCGAACTTTGAAATGCGCGCCGCAACAAGCTCCGTCACGCCGCACACAAAAAGCCCCGTCGCCCCCGGGCTTGACCCGGGGCCTCGTGCCGACCGCGCACCGTGGGTCCAGCGCAACCCAAGCCCAACTGTCTGCGGCGCCAACCTCTCCCTCCCCCCGTCGGGGAAGGGTCGGGGAGGGGGAGCCACTCATACCACGAAAACAAGGGCGCTTGCATGACCCGCCGCCATCACCCCATCCTTCCCACCCGCACCCTCCTGCGGATTGCAAGGCAACGTCGTCGCACCCGGCTGAAGGGCCACCCGGCCCCTTCCCGCCGCACCCTTTGCGTTCTACCTATGTTCTCTCATATTCAAGGATAGCGCCCATGTCCCTCCTCGAAGCCAGCCGCGTCTACAAGCCCTTCGAATACCCGTGGGCCTATGATTTCTGGAAGCGCCAGCAGCAGATCCACTGGATGCCCGAAGAGGTGCCATTGGGCGAGGATTGCCGCGACTGGGCGCAGAAGCTGCACGAGCATGAGCGCAACCTCCTCACCCAGATCTTCCGCTTCTTCACCCAGGCCGATGTCGAGGTGCAGGATTGCTACCACGACAAATACGGCCGCGTGTTCAAGCCGACCGAGGTGAAGATGATGCTGACCGCGTTCAGCAACATGGAAACCGTGCACATTGCGGCCTATTCCCACCTGCTCGATACCATCGGCATGCCCGAAAGCGAGTATTCGGCCTTCCTCAACTACAAGGAAATGCGCGACAAGCACGATTACCTCGCCAGCTTCGGGGTCGACAGCGATCAGGATATCGCCCGCACGCTCGCGATGTTCGGCGGCTTCACCGAAGGGCTGCAGCTGTTCGCCAGCTTCGCGATGCTGATGAACTTCCCGCGCTTCAACAAGATGAAGGGCATGGGCCAGATTGTCAGCTGGTCGGTGCGCGACGAAAGCCTGCACTGCGAAGGCGTCGTCAAGCTCTTCCACGCCTTCTGCGCCGAACGCCAATGCCTCACCAAGGTCGTTCGCGACGACATCACCGACGTCTGCCAGAAGACCGTCCGCCTCGAAGACGCCTTTATCGACCTCGCCTTCGAGATGGGCCCGGTGCCGGGCATGTCGCCGAAGGAAATCAAGAAATACATCCGCTTCATCGCCGACTGGCGCCTGAAGCAGCTCGGCCTGCAACCCATCTACCTGATCGACGAACACCCCCTGCCATGGCTGCAACCGCTGCTGAACGGGGTGGAACACGCGAACTTCTTCGAGACGCGGGCGACGGAGTATTCGAAGGCCGCGACGAAAGGAAACTGGGGCGAAGTGTGGGACAACTTCGATCGCCGGCAGGCCGCGAAGGTGGTTGTGGCTGCGAATGATCCCACATTGGAAGCAGATCTCCTGGGCTCCATAGGCGCGGCAGA
>BBPD01001706.1_pt1 | contig 43637 bp, 52 predicted proteins | sample 1344911 | NCBI WGS metagenome assembly BBPD01 (sample SAMD00019088, study PRJDB2971) | groundwater metagenome | biome: freshwater biome; feature: mineral spring; material: ground water | place: USA: CA, Sonoma | collected 2011-09 | depth surface m
AACGTGAGTGTATGAAGATTGACTTCTGTTACCGTACCAGATATCACCGTCGAAGTTGCAAATGTGGATGTGCCTGCTGAACTCGAGATGGTTACGGTTGGTAGGGTGTTATCCACACGAACCGTTAGATTGACCGTATTATTGAAATTGGTAGCGTTGTCAAAGGCAGTTATCGTTAGATTGTGCAATCCCTCGACAGCTGTGCCAACGATTACTGTACTATTTGTCCAGAAACCTGTGACATTCGTGAGTATAGCAGTTCCAACCGTCGCATTTACGCTGGAAACATTTACGGTAGCATTCCTGACGCCAGATAAAGCGTCGGTAACTGTGGCGTTTAGACGCAGAATCGTGCCATTTTTAACATGTAGACCGATGGGACCTATGGCGGTGACAGTTGGAGTGGTGCCGTCAAAAATAAACCCAATAAGAGTTGCAATCTCGGTTGTGTTATTCTGGTGTCTTACCCAGACATTAAATACTGCATCAGCTGTGCCGTTTATCCGGAAAGTGGTATTGTGACTAGTCAATGTTGCATTTAGAGAGTCTCGGACAGTGACAGTGACGTTTACACCTGATATGTTAATACCAGTGACTGTAACAGGCGTGATGTTTATAAACCAAGTAGTGTTTGCTGGATCAGTTCGATTGGTTGTATTGAACTGAATCGTGAAGTTAACAGCATTTGGTTGTCGTATAGCTATGCCCGCAGTTTCATTAATCGTGACATTCAAGCCTACTACTGGACCGGGTGCAGGTGCATGTGCAGGTACCCCCATGACTGTCAGAGTATAAGTCTCTAATGCTGTTATGAGATTCCATGCATTTATGGCAACTGTCCATGTTCCATGTTTTGGATTGACAACGGAAATTGTCTCTGGGCGTTTGTCAAGCCGAGGGACTCTTACAAGTTCACCTGTTGTATTGAACAAAAATAAGTTAAGGTCATTGGTTGCATTGGTCCAGTTCAAGCTAAGATACATGTTGGTGAGTCCTGATTGGACATCAAGGGTGTAATAGATCCAATCTCCACGTTCACCCACCGTTCCTGTTATGTGCCTAATCGTAATGCCGTCCACTCTTTGCATTACATTGACAGAGACGGGAATCGTTATGTTTGTCATCGGCACATTTGTGGTGTTGACGAGTGTTATACTGCCAACATACGTTCCTACTGCTGTGGATGGCACTCTCATCGTTACATTAAAGATTGCACTGCTCCTATTTAGGACGAACAAGTTTGTTGTGTTTAGAGTTATCCAGTCACCGATATCAACGCCTTGTGTGTCGGTCATGTTTGACTTGGTTATGCTCAGCGTTACGTTTGCCGTCGTATTTCTATTATGTACTGTGAAAGTCGTTGTGTTAGACCTTCCTGCCAACATATTTGGAACATACCATTCATGGTCAGCCAAGGTGCCATTCGTCAGTGCATTATAGGCATCTATTATATTCAGCCTTCCTGCACCCTGCTCAAGAACATTATAGCCTAAATTATCAGCAGAGTTTTTCAATGCCCTCTCAACTTCTGCGGGCGTAAGAGTCGAATTAACTTGAAGCAAAATTGCAGCAGCACCTGCCACATGTGGGGCAGACATTGAAGTTCCTGAATGATTCACATACATACCACGGCCATCTTCCCATTGTGCACGCGGTGCTCGTATATCAACACCCGGTGCAGCCAAATCCACGCCAATTCTACCATCTCCAGTTGGACCTCTTGAGCTGAAGTTTGCAATAGTACCATTGATATCAGATGCAGCCACTGCTATCGCACCGTATGCGACTGCTGGCCTTGTAATTGTGGCTTCACCTGGACCCGAATTCCCAGCCGCAACCACTACAACAACCCTACGTGCAACTGCATTTGTCACTGCTCTAGAAAGTGGATCTCTCCCATCACCAGCACTCTGCCAGGCACCAAGACTCATGCAGATTATATCTGAATGGTTACTCACCGACCACCCTACGCCAGCGATGATCCAGCTATCAAGACCCCACCCACCATCTCCAAGCACCTTTGCATTGAAAATCGATGCATTATATGCAACACCTGAAACATTAGAGGTTATATTACGCGCTCCTGCGGCAATTCCTGCAACATGAGTACCATGTCCATGCATATCAAAAGTACCATTTGCCGAACTTGTAAAGTCCCGCTCTAATATAACTCTCCCAGTAAGATCAGGATGCGATTTATTAATTCCCGTATCTAGTATAGATATATTAATTCCAGTTCCATTAAACCCCATACCCCACAATATATTTGCACCTATCTGCCCATCCCCGTAATCCATAGGTGTCCATAATGGAGATACACTAGGCTCAATAAGATACACCCTCCTATCAAGCCACACCTCCTCCACATCCACTCTTGCAGCAATCTCATCAATCCTATCTGCTGAAACTCTTGCAGATATCGCATTGATGATCCAGTGTTGTTTCATGTTCTCTGCTTGCATCTGCCCCAAAGATGACATCAGCAACATCTGAGTTGTTGTTGCCAGTGATTTTGCTTCTTGGATGGAAAATTCCCCAACCTCAAAAGTGTCTCTCGGAATGTCTCCCGGCTGCTCTTTCAGCATTATTATAATTGAAATCTTTTCCACGGGACGGGCTTTTATTTCCGCTTCCAAAAGTGAGTCTATCTTTGGATTCAGGTCTTGTAGGGGCAAGACTTGTTCTTTAAAGTCGCGTTCTTTAAAATCACTGGGGGGGGTGAGAACGCAAATGCTGTGCTCGTCACAAAAAGAAGACATATAAATACAGAAGTTATTTTCAGCAGGATGCCTTTCATGATGGTACCTCGAATAAACCAGCCCCAGATGAATATTAATGAGATGAGGATTATATATATATCGGTTTGAGTTTATGTTATAGGGAGATAAAATGAAGAAGATTATTGCCATCGTCCTGTTGTTCTCGGTGATATTTGCCGCTGGCTGCATTCAATCGCCAAGAGAAGAAGCCATCTCGATTGCGATGCAGGTTCCAGAGTTCAAAGAAGCATCTGAGCAAGGAGACATAGTTTTTTCTGAGGAAGGTGGGGTATGGGTCGTCAAAGTCACACGAAGAATAGGGAATGAGACCATCGATGACCCGGTCGTCTTCATAGATTCAGAGACGAGAGATATCATGAAAGTATACGTAATCTCAAAAATAGAGGCAGAGAAGATAGCGCTCTTAGAATGGTGGAAGGACAGGGTGATGATTCCGGAACAGAAAGCTGTTGCAGTTGCAGAGGACAAAAGAGATCACTGGCTAGTTACCATCCAAATCGTCAACATGTTCACAGGTGAAATCATCTCTGAGAATGCAGGTGAATACAGGATAGATAAAGCGACAGGAAGGATGTCATGATGGTGAGTAGATATATAAATGCTATAGCGATATAAAGAATGTAAACATGGGAGGGTATTGAACAATGCTTGAAATAAAAAAGGAGTATGTAGTGACTAATGATAACATGAAGAGAGCTGTTTTGATAGACATAGACACATTTGAAAAAGTGGAAGAAATCCTTGAAAGCTTTGGTCTTGGCAAGTATATGGAGGAAGTTGAGGGTGAAGAGGTTTTATCTTCAGACAGTGCAAAAAGGTACTATGAGACCTTAAAAAAGGATTGATATGGTAACCTGCTTTTATAAAAAGACGTTTTTAAAGGATCTAGCAAATCTGCCGTCAGTTTATCGAGAACGGATTGAGAAATTGGTCTTTGAGGAAATTTCTGAACTCGATAATATCTTTGGCACACTGGATATAAGAAAGATGCGAGGATACAGAGATTATTATCAGATAAGGGTAGGTGATTATAGAATAGGATGTAAGGTAGAATCAAAGAACAAGATCATCTTTTACAGGGTGAAGAGTAGAAATGATATTTACAAAGTTTTTCCATGAAGAGATCAATTCTTGGATGGGGGGGGTCAGTGCAAAGTTTTTAAAGTTGTTGAAATCCCTGCGGGATTACAACTGTTGAAGTCCCACGGGGACTACAACTCTCACAGTTCTCCGAACTGTGACATCCACCAGATGTTCCATCTGGTGCAGAAACAAACTTATACGCTTGTAAAGGTGTCCATGATGAAATTCAAAGTCCTAATCGAACGAGACGAAGATGGCTGGCATATTGCAACCGTGCCCTCTCTGCCGGGCTGTATTTCTCACAGGTAAAACAAGAGGGGGATGCCAAGAAAAACATCAAAGAAGCCATCAAATTACATTTATATCCAGTTATAAGATTACTGTAGTAATTGGAAAATCACTTCTCCAGCCACGGCATCATAGCTCTTAGTTTTTTACCGACTTCCTCGATTTGGTGCTCGGATTCATGGGCGACCAGTGTGTTGAAAACGCGACGGCCGGTTTGATTCTCCCGAATCCACTCCCTGGCGAACTCTCCTTCTTGAATCTCCCTCAGAATTTCCAGCATGGCATCTCTGGATTGTTGGTTTATTATCCTCCTGCCCCTTGTCAGACCGCCGTATTCTGCAGTATCAGATACCGAATGCCACATCGATACCAGACCACCCTCATATATCAAATCGACGATCAGTTTGAGCTCATGCAGTGATTCAAAGTATGCGACCTCTGGTTGGTAGCCCGCCTTTACCAACGTCTCAAATGTCGCTTTGATCATCTCGGTGACGCCGCCGCACAGGTCCACCTGCTCGCCAAATAAATCCGTCACCGTCTCTTCGCTGAACGTCGTCTCGATTAGCCCTGCCCTGGTACATCCAATTCCCTTGGCATATGCAAGCCCAATACGTCGCGCATTTCCAGTACTGTCCTGGTGAACTGCAAGCAAGCCAGGCACACCTGCGCCTTCCTGATACATCCGCCTGACGAGATGGCCTGGACTCTTGGGAGCTACCATGAATACATCTATATCTTTTAACGGAACTATCTGCTTGAAATGTATGTTGAATCCGTGCGAAAATCCCAATGCATTGCCCTTCTCAAGCCCTGGGAGTATCTCATCTTTATAGACGGCTGCCTGTACATGGTCTGGCAACAGTATCTGTATGACGTCTGCCATCGCTGCAGCCTTTTTAATTGAAGTGACTTTCATACCATCTTTTTGTGCTTGGTCCCATGAGTTCCCGCCATACTTTCTAACGCCAACCACCACGTCCAGCCCAGAGTCGCTCAAATTTTGTGCCTGAGCGTGCCCCTGGCTTCCATAGCCAATAACTGCGATTTTTTTGTCCTCAAGCACTGTTATGTCCACGTCTTCGTCATAAAACATCTTTGCCATTAAATATCACCTACTCTGTTCCCTTTGTGCCCCTGAGCATAGATGCCCTTCCAGTTCGCACCATCTCTTTGATTCCAAATCGCCTCAATAGTTGTTCCATTGCATCTATCTTGGAATCATCACCTGTGACCTCAATCACCAACGTCCTGGCACCCACATCAACGATTCGCGCCCTGAAAATGGTTGCTATCTGCATGATTTCCGAGCGCGTCTTTGGCTCAGCTTCCACTTTAATCAGTGCAAGCTCGCGATTAACAGACTCACCTTCTCGAAGATCCAAGACCTTGATGACATCTATAAGTTTGTTCAGCTGTTTAACGACCTGTTCCACGACGTGGTCATCTCCTGCCACTACAATGGTCATTCTCGAAACATCGGGATTCTGAGTTAGTCCCACACTCAGGCTGTCGATATTGTAGCCGCGTCTGCTGAAGAGTCCGGAAACGCGCGCCAGCACGCCTGGCCTATTCTTTACGAGTACTGAAAGCGTATGCTTCATTATGCTCTTTTCTCCTTTAGCCTATTATCTCATTTATAGCTGCACCTGCAGGTACCATCGGAAATACATTTTCTTCGGGAGCGACCTTGAAGTCGATGACTGCTGGCTTGTCAGAGTTTACTGCCTCTTCGATAGCTGATTTTACTTCCCCTGGCCTGGTTACTTCTATGCCAAGTGCCCCATATGCCTCTGCAAGTTTCACAAAGTCAGGAGTAGCGTCCAGACGAGTTGCAGAATACCGCTTGCCATAGAATAGCTCTTGCCACTGCCTGACCATTCCTAAAAATCCATTGTTGAGGATGGCAATTTTAACGGGAATATCATTTGATACGGCGGTTGCGAGCTCATGAGAGGTCATTTGAAAACTTCCGTCCCCTGCGATGTCAAATACGAGTTTATCAGGACACCCTACCTTGGCGCCAATTGCTGCAGGGAAACCATACCCCATCGTGCCGAGCCCTCCAGAGGAGATGAACGTGCGCGGTTTTATGGACTTGAAATATTGCGCTGCCCACATCTGGTTTTGTCCTACTTCCGTTGTGATGATGGCATCACCATAGAGTTTGCAGAGCTGCTCGATTACGTACTGTGGCTTGATGACTTTGTCACTGTATTCATACTGCAGCGGGAACTCTTTTTTCCACGCCTTTATTTTCTCGTTCCATTTGGATTCCCGTTTCTGCCTTAATGCCTTGATTAACTCTTTGAGTATGGCCCTGGCATCTCCCACGATTGGTATGTTGGCTTCGACGTTTTTGCTTATTTCGGCTGGGTCTATATCGATATGAATCACCTTTGCGTTTGGTGCAAAGCTACCGATTTTCCCGGTCACACGATCATCGAATCGCGCTCCAATCGCGATGATCAGGTCCGACTCTGTCATCGCATAATTCGCATATTTTGCACCATGCATCCCGAGCATCCCGAGAGACAGTGGATGCGTTTCAGGAAACGTTCCTTTGCCCATCAGCGTCGTCACTACCGGGGCCAGAATTAGTTCTGTTAGTGTGCGCAATTCATCATGGGCGCCCGAAATTACAACTCCGCCGCCGGCATAGATGATGGGTTGTTCTGCCCGCATTATACTCTCTGCCGCACGCTTGATTTGAAGTGGGTGTCCACTGTATGTGGGCCTATAACTATCTAGTTCTACTTTTTGTGGGTACTCAAATTTTATATTGTCCGCCTGTACATCCTTTGGCAAGTCAATCAAAACAGGACCTGGACGCCCTGTCGAAGCGATGTGAAAAGCCTCTTTTATGGTCTTTGGCAGGGTATTGGCGTCTTTTACAAGATAATTATGCTTGGTAATTGGAAGCGTGATCCCCGTAATATTCGCCTCCTGGAATGCATCATTGCCTATCATGTTGGTGGGCACTTGACCCGTAATCGCCACCATCGGCACAGAATCCATATATGCGTTGGCGATGCCGGTCACCAGATTCGTCGCTCCTGGCCCAGACGTCGCTATGCACACGCCCGTGCGCCCGGTAGCACGTGCATACCCATCCGCAGCATGAGCGGCACACTGTTCGTGTCGCACGAGAATGTGCCGTATATCCGAGTCATACAACGCATCGTATAATGGCAACACCGCGCCCCCTGGATATCCGAAGATAACTTCGATGTTCTCCCTGTACAGGCACTCGATTACAGCTTCTGCCCCTGTCATTTTTTGCCTCTTCGACATCATCCTCCCTTCATTAACGCTTTCTTTACATCCTTTATCAATTGAGAATCCTCCACACCATACATCTTTTTGAGCCCTGCGGTATCTGGACCTCCTCGCCCTTTTTTGATGTCATCTAGTATTCTCTTTTTCTCTCTTTTTCGGAGTTCAGACTCATCGATTTTGGGTATTTGTATTAAGCCGATTGGTCTATTGACGCCTATAACGAGGCTTTGTGATGATCTCTTCTTCACTTTTCTTACTATCTTATGTGGTTCACTGACATCTGTAACGGCTACGATAGTTTCATCTTGAGGATTTTGAACGCCCCGACCGCATGTTACAACGATTATATCCTTATATAAGTTGCATGGGTTGTTCTTTAGATTACATAGATCGCATAGACTCATAAATAAACCACTCCTATTAAACCTCACTCCAACAACCGATTAATTCCTTCCACCACCGCTTCAACCGATGCCATTATAATGTCGGCCCTTGCGCCCCTCGCCGTAACCATCTTTCCATCTTTACTCAATTTGACCCATACCTCGACAAGCGCATCCGTGCCCCCTGTGATCGCCTCTACCCGATATTCTTCCAGTTCGATGTCGGCAATATCAGCGATTGCCTTTCGCAGGGCATTGATGGCAGCATCGACAGGACCCAGCCCTGTGCCGGATTCAACTATATCTCGATTGTCAACTATTAACTTAACCGAAGCCGTTGGAGTTACCTTGTTTCCAGAGACGACTATCAGTTCCTCCAGCTTTACTCTGGCTTCTCGGCAATACCCTAACACTGCCTCTGCAATTGCCTGTAAATCGGCATCAGTAACGCGCTTTCCTTTATCACCGAGCTCTTTGATGCGCTTGGTTATCTCGCTTACCTGCCCGCCGCTCGCCTCGAGCCCAATCTCCTTTAACGCTATCTGAACGGAGCTTTTTCCAGCGTGCTTACCGAGGACAATTTTTCTCGTTCTGCCAACTATCTCCGGCGTAATTGGCTCGTAAGTAGATGTGTCAGCCAGTATGCCATGTGCATGAATGCCTGATTCGTGGGTGAAGGCGTTATCCCCAACTATCGCTTTGTTTGGCGCGATTGGAACGCCTGTTAGACGACTGACCAATCTGGAAGTCTTATATAAATTTGTAGTGTTTATCTTCGTTTTGTAGCCGTATAACGCATCCAGTGTCATGACCACTTCTTCAAGAGAGGCATTTCCGGCCCTCTCTCCAAGCCCGTTCACGGTAACGTGTACCTGCCCGGCTCCTGCTTTGAGCGCTGCAATTGAGTTCGCCGTCGCAAGTCCAAAGTCATCATGGCAGTGCACGCTGACCGGTACTCCCAATTCTGCGAGCTTCTTGAATATCATCTCAGTTCGCTCTGGAATCAACACCCCAACGGTGTCACAGAAGCACAGGCGATCTGCGCCAGAGGATATCCCCTCTTTATACAACGACATAAGGTAGTCCAAATCCGCCCTCGATGCGTCTTCTCCGCTCAATTCAACGATTAAGCCATGCTCCTTGGCATATTCCGTAACGTCTACTGCCATTTGCAGTACGGTTTCCCTGTCTTTCTTTAATTTTTGCTGGATATGAAGGTCTGAGACAGGTACGACAAGATGCACCGAATCCACGTTGCATTCCAGCGCGAGGTCTATGTCACTTTTTAATACCCTGGTAAAGCTGCAGATTTCTGCGTTTAAGCCTTCACTAGCAACCGCCCTGATGGCGGCCCGCTCACCCTCGGACGTGACTGCAGACCCTGCCTCAATCACATGAACGCCCAGCGCATCGAGTTGACGGGCAATCCACAGTTTTTCATCTGCTGTAAGCGAGACGCCTGGCGTCTGCTCTCCATCCCTGAGCGTCGTGTCAAAAAATTTTATGTCCTTGAACGGGGTGGTCATCTCTATTTACACCAGTGCACTAATCTATGTTTACCAAATATTAAGTTTTGGATTGTCATCTGATAAACCATATCTCAAAATTATGTGCATCAAATATCTCGATTATGGTTGCCCTGTTACGTTTGGGAATACACACATCATTTCGTCCTTTCGATTTATAACAAACTAATAATCCCTTTTTAATAAGAGATTTGATCGCATTTTTATAAATGCCAATGTCGTGAGATGGGAAGCCTCTCACAATATCGTCTTGTGAAATATGCTTTTTGCACCAGCGATTTTTACGAACGATCTTATATAAGATGTCCAGTTCATACTCTGAGAGTTCGCATGTCATATCACATATTTATTATTGTTCAGTTTATTTATACTTTTTGTCCAGCAAAAGCTTTAAATTATATAACATATAGAACATATAGAACATATAGTTAACGTATAGTTAACGTATAGTATAACATAAGAGGATAGAAATGACATTAACCGACTTTCTTGGAGATACCGCAGAAATGCGGATTATCGACTTCTTGGGCGAACACATCCGATATGATTACTCGATTAGTCAAATCGCTGAATACACAGGATTGTCACGGACGACCGTCTATGATAAAATTCCAAAACTTGAGGAGAACAATGTCGTCAAGAAAGTGAGAACGGTGGGACGAAGCGAGATGTTTAGGCTCGCTAACAATGAATTGACAAAGACATTAGAGAGGGTAGCGCTCACACACAGTTTAATTATGGCAGGGGATGAAAAACCCAAAGAGGTTATGAAAGAGCTTGCAAAAGCGTTGGCGTGATTTTATTTAAATGAACAGCGGAGCAAATACCAGTGCCACTATGGCCATCAACTTGATAAGGATGTTCAAGGAGGGGCCAGATGTATCTTTAAATGGGTCGCCTACGGTATCTCCTATCACTGCAGCGGCATGAGTCTTCGTGCCCTTGCCCCCAAGGTTCCCTGCTTCAATATACTTTTTCGCGTTGTCCCACGCACCGCCAGCATTGGCCATCATAATCGCAAGCAGGAATCCCGTGACGATCGCACCGGTTAAAAGACCTCCTAAAGCCTCGGGGCCAAGAATCAGGCCGACAGTGAGTGGCACTGCTATCGCCAGTATCCCTGGAACGACCATTTCCCTCAAAGCCACGACCGTGCTTATATCTATACATTTCACATAATCCGGCTTTGCCGTTCCCTCCATCAGACCGGGTATCTCTCTAAATTGCCTGCGCACTTCGTTGACGATCTGGGATGCTGCTTTTCCAACCGACTCCATCGTGATTGCAGAGAATAAAAACGGCAACATGCCACCTATGAACACGCCAGCGATGACTGATGGCTTGGTGACGTCTATGCTCTCCAACCCAATTTCCATGCAGTATGCTGAAAGTAGTGCCAGCGCGGTCAAAGCCGCAGAACCTATGGCAAAGCCCTTGCCGATGGCTGCGGTCGTGTTTCCAACTGCATCCAGTGCCTCGGCTCTTTCCCTTATCTTCGGGCCCATTTTCGCCATCTCTGCAATTCCTGCGGCATTATCTGCAACCGGCCCATAGGTATCTGCAGCGAGAGTTATGCCCAGTGTGGAAAGCATGCCAACAGCGGCTATCGCAACTCCATACAATCCAGCAAAATGATAGGCCAGTATGATTGCGAGGCATACCACGATGATCGGGGCGAAGGTGCTGCGCATACCGACCGACATCCCACTGATGATGTTCGTCCCAGCGCCCGTTTGAGAAGATTCCGCAATCCTTTGCACGGGCGCTCTATCAGGCGAAGTATAATGCTCCGTAAAGAGGCCGATCAGGATGCCGGTAATCAAACCCGTAATCGTTGCATAAAACACGCCCACGTCACCCAAAACGGCCATGATGACGATGTATGCCATAATCGTCATGAATACAGCACTCACATATATTCCTTTATTCATTGCGGCACCCAGGTTCGCATCCTTGCCGACTCTCACGAAGAATGTGCCGATGATCGAGGATAGAATTCCTACACCTGCGAGCAAGGGGGGAAGCACCACGGCATTAGGGCCCATATCCCCTGCCAGATATGCGACCAATCCTATCGCCATCGTTGCAATAATTGAACTGACATACGATTCGAATAAATCTGCCCCCATCCCAGCCACATCGCCGACGTTATCTCCGACATTATCGGCTATTACTGCTGGATTTCTCGGGTCGTCTTCTGGAATCCCCTTCTCGACTTTGCCGACCAGGTCAGCGCCGACGTCCGCTGCTTTGGTGAATATCCCGCCGCCGACTCTGGCGAAGAGTGCGATAGAGCTGGCACCGAATCCGAACCCAAACAATATGGCAGGGTCTTCAAATACGTAGTACAGGCTGCTTATGCCCAGCAGACCGAGTCCCACTACCGTTAATCCCATCACTGCGCCGCTTGAAAACGCGAGTTTAAGCCCCTGCCCCAATCCCTCTCTGCACGCATTAGCAGTTCTCGCATTGGATTTGGTAGCGACTCTCATTCCTATGTTTCCTGCCAATGCAGATACAAAAGCCCCGATGACGAACGTCACTGCTATTTCGATGCCTATTGCCACGGCAATCACTGCTGATACAATGACGGTGAAAACGATTAGCGTTTTATATTCCCTGTTCAAAAATGCCATCGCGCCTTCTTGAATCGCATCAGAAAGTTCAATCATCTCTGGCGTTCCAGCATCCTGTTTGAGAACGTTCCGTGCCATAAAGGCGGCGAAGATTAGGCTTGCGATACCAGCGAACAGTGCAAATAATATCAATTCCATCCTATGTCCTCCATAACAGCCGTATAAAAGTCATTTCCACTTCTCACTACTAGTTTATAATGTTTGCTATCATAAGTGAAAAAGATTATATAAACAGGATGCGTTTATAAATAGTTAGGCGAAATTTTTAATAGATGCATTCAAATGCTGTATGGAGATGTTTGCTTATGGAAACAAAAGTAAAGGATTTAACTGTTGAAGAGGCAAGAAGCGATTATAAAGAAGGTAAAGTGAAAGGTCTTGAGGAAATCTTTTGATGTATAAGGTAATATTCACTCAAAGGGCACTAAAAGACTTGGACGACCTCGATAAAGTGATGCAGAACAGAATCGCTGAGAAACTCAAGGAATGCGCTAAACATCTACGATATGCTTGGAACGTTATACGCAATGCCAGAGACCGCCTATCTATTAGGAAACCAAAAGTTTAATTAGGTAGTTTAACTACAGGGTTATTTAGTGGTTTAAATGATATCGAAAAATGTATTAGCAAAAGGTCAGATTGTAATCCCTAAAACAATTCGGGATATTCTAGGGATTAATGTAGGGGATGAAATAGTAATTGACATTGAGAATGAGAAGATAATACTCTCGAAAAAGCGGAATGTAGTAGATGTATTTTTAGAAGTGTGTAAAGAAAGTGCAAGTAAAATATCGATGAAAAAAATTAAAAGAGAATTAGAGACCAGATACGAGGAGGCCTAATTTTGTATATTGATTCCAATATTTTCATTTTTGCTGCGATAGACAAAGAGAAATTGGGACGAAATTGTAGGGAGATTATAAGACTCATAAACAAACAAAGGATTACCTGTGCATCGTCATTTCTCGTAATAGATGAAGTGATGTGGATTTTGAAAAAGAACGTTGGAAAAGATAACGCTATCAAGATTACAAAAGCTATACTTACATTGCCCATAAAATGGATTGAGCTTGATAAATCAGTTATTATTAGAATGGTAGAAATCTATGAAAAAACAACACTTGAACCAAGGGATGCTATCCATTTTTCTTCGATGAAAGAGACAGGCTTATCTACTATAGTAAGTGAAGATAAAGATTTTGATAACGTAGAAGGATTAGAGAAGATAAGTGCATCAAAATGTATTGAGAAATACCATTAAAAAGCAGTCTCTGGCACCCTCCGTTCGCTACGCTTTCCCCAAATTACCTTCAGCAACTTCTTTTCACAAAACGTTATACGCAAGCGAATGTTCCTTCCGATTTCGCCCCTCTTCTCATTCGTTAGCCAGAACCCTATCAAACAGCCACCCATAATCCTGTGGCCTGGTCAAAAACTCCAGTAGCTTCGGGTCTTTCCTGATGAGCCCATATATCTCTTTATTCTTGTCAAGCCCAATATCTGGAAAGTTTGCGGGCTTTAAAAATCGAATTTCGGACACATTATCATAATTTTCGTTCTTGACGAATCCTGCAGTCAGCTCAAAATATGCGGCACCACCCCTCTCTTTTATTGGAGCATATATCGGCGCAAAGTCACAGGCGACCCAGTTGCACATTTTAAGCTCTTTATTGGAGGGATTTATAGTTATATGACCGTAATCCGGAGGGATTATCACTTTATCTCCTTTCTGCGCTCTGATCACTATAACATCTGCGACATACCCATTCTGGCATTTTTGAAGCAAATAGTGCCCCTCTCCGCTTAATATCTCATATGCCTCCGCATATGATATGTTCGCCCCCGACGCCCTGGGATGATAGTGCCCGACCGTCTTTACATATTCGTTGCCCAACATACGTGGCGGAATGACCGTGATGTCATACCTGAGGTTATTTTCTTTTATAATCTGCCCATCTCTAATGCTCAGAGATAAGCCCCTATACATATAGTATACTTCTGGATTTCCCGCCCTTTTTAACCACTCTTTATCGTAAATGACGTCCCTCATGTCATCTAACGTTCTTATGTCGGGTTTTGTCATCGGGGACCTGAAGTTAAAACACATGAATGTCTATGCAATGTACATCGAGGTATCAATCTGTATGCCATCTATTATCTGATACTTGATAAATTGGGTTGGTACCGGGAATATGCCCCGTATTTTGGGTATGAGAAGTCTATTGTATATACATTCGCCGACCCTTTCGGATTCGATATCAAAGATCACATCACACGTATTGCTATGTGCCTCTATGATTTTTTCCTCATAAGCGCCTTTTAAGACATATAAATAGGAGACGCTGTTGGTCTCTTTGGACATTTCATATATCTGGTCAAGCAGTTCTCTTATCCTGCCATGGTCGACATCCAGTTCGAGGAAGAAAGAATATGTGTCGATAATGCAGACGAAATCCTCATCCTGTCTCAATTTCTCAAGTTCATCGGAAAAATATGCAAGAATCGTTTCATCTCTTTTGGAATCGACATTCTTGCGATACTGGTCATATATGTCAATGAAACTTATGTTGTCACTATTCAAACCGAAGCCATTAATATTTTGTTTTACATATTTGGGGGCCCTATCCGTAGCAAAGTAGTATGCCTTTTGTGCAGCAGCAAAATAATACAGAAAAATTTCTGACATTGATTTTGGGCTTGACCTGAAAAGAACCACCGATCCGTTAGGCAGGCCTCCGTCCAGGCGCCTGTCCAGCGCTTGGATGCCGGTGCTCTTTTTCGAGTTCATCTTTGTCACACGCTTTTCCTGTTCTATCTTCATGATTGTCCCCCCCCCTCAAGTTCTTTGCCATATAACTTTTTACAAGTTATATTTAACGCTTATTTAACACTAACATATATGAACATAACGGTTGAAAAACGAGCGCCTAGATGAATAAGAACACCAAATACGCAATACACATCATTACGATTGAATGTTTTAGACCTGATAATACACTGCCTTCACCCATCTGTCCGGCTATCAATCCGGAAAAAAAACCCTGCACTATAACAGCATGAAAAAATATGCGCATAAACATGTCAACATCAAAAGCTCCCATAAGGGATGGGGCGCCGGCATCAGCAGCCCCGACGCCAGCCATCACGGGCAAAAACGCTACAGACATGGTTACGATGACGAATAGAAAAACGAAAAATGCCATATATATGATGACCACATATATGATCATCTGGCCGAGTTGCTCTTCTTCCAGTCTTTGATATGCTACGGCATCTTTTGCTGCTATATCCAGCACGACCTTTGTGTTTCCACTTACTTGATTTGCCTTGACCAATAGCGTTATAACCCGCGACACAGGACCTGACATAATTCTGTTCCCGAGCCGCTTAAATGCATTCTCAACTGTCGTGCCCCATTGTAGGTCATTCCATATCTTTTTCACCTCAGTGGTTAAACTGCCGATGTTCGATTTTGATATCAATTTGATAGATTGAGGCAAGGACATTCCGGTTTCGTTTGCGCTCGCTAGTTTTTTCAAAAAGGTTGGCATTTCGCTTACCAACTTTTTCTGTCTCCGTGATGATGCCTCAAAGAAAGCAGCCAGCGGGAAAATCACCAGGAGCAAGGTGAATATAAAATAGTCGTCCAGTATGCTGACCGCTGTGTCGAGGGTCGTTAACTGTTCCCGGTAAGTGAATGCCACGGCGAGGAGGAGGATTATTCCAATCGGCACGCTTAAATAGAGAGTATAAAAAGGATTTTCTAATATGCCCTTAAATGGGTTACTCAAAAATTTTTTGAATTCTACCGATTTCCTGCCACTTTCAATGCTCTTTAATAATCTCTCTTCTTTAGTCCCTTCCGCCATTTGGACCTTGTACTCATCTACTTCTTCTACATCAAACGGTATAGCACTTATCGCACCCCTGGGATTAAGCATATCGATGATGACGATGAACATACACGAACCGAACGGCAGAGCTGCATAAATCAGTATATACAACATCATCAAATCCCCAGGCCCCATCGCGGCCATAACAAAGAATATTATCACGACAAACAGGGGACCTGCTACGAAGACGGTGACGTATGATTCTGCAATCAATCCCATCATCTCTATGAATCCACGTTGATCTCTGAGTGCCTTTTCTAAGTAATCTTCTGACTTGTCAGATAGATACGCGGTTATGTTGCCACCGCTCTCTATTACCGACAGCAGATTCACGACCAGGTCCTGGAAATTTTCAGAGGGAGATGTGTCGGCTGCATTTTGAATCGCAGTTCTTAAATCCTGTCCGAAAAAGTCCATGTTCCTGACGATTGTGCCCGCTTCTTTCGCCGCCTCTCCATATATCGTGGACTCGCTCAACGACCTGAATATATCGAGGATATTCATTCCGCCTCGACTGAGTGCATACATAAACGTGACGGCATACGGAAGTTCTCGGTCAATTTTGATCTTTCTCTCGCCGGCAACAAACTGTGGCATCAGCCTCATAATCATATATGTCGCGCCTCCTACTATGGTGGCTAATGTAACCATTAGAAAGAGGGCTAAAAAGACCGCTCTATACTCCAGCATCCACCAGAGTGCAGGTGGTAATCCGACTATGATGGCAGGGGGTAGGATGGCGGGGGGCAAACCAACCAGATGTATAACGATGATGACAAGCGTCAGACCGATGACGGCCCCAAGGAAACCCAGGATCAGCGAATATAACCTCGCTTTCGCAACATATACGTCCCATGAAACAGGGATGCGTGCCTGCCTCAAACTTCGCTCCAAGGAGTAGTACTTTTCCATCTCCAGCCTTGAACCAAATATACGAAATGCTAATTTGCTGATCGCATCCATTATGATTGCCTCAAAGGGTTTTATCCGCTATCTTCTTCATCAGTTTTTTGGAGTCGATATAGTACGCCTGTATAATTTTTATAATTCCTCTGTGGTCTTTTATTCCTTTTTCGAGCACATATTCGAGGACGGTTTGCCTATTTTCCAATTCCCTACACAACTCTTTTTTGTTCCACCCTTTCCGTTGTTGAATTTCTGCTAAAACAAGTGATTCACCAGTTTTTTCAAAATTATCAGCAATGGGGTTCCACACAAAAATATCTGTTGTTTGTATCTTTTTCGTGGTAGGGTCGATATCCGTTATCTCTGCGATTCTGTCTGCACGTCGAACACGTTTCTCGCCGATGTATACCTGAATCTGGATGGACGCAATATCCAGTACCTGCAACATCGTCCTTGGGACGTTGATGGGTTCGTTCTCCAGCCGATAAATCACAGACGGCACCGAGTCTGCATGCATAGTCGAGAACGTAGTATGTCCTGTGGACATGGCCTGGAATAATACAAGCGCCTCCTTGCCCCTGACCTCTCCCACGAGGAGGTATTCTGGTCGCTGCCGCAGTGCAGCCCTCAACAGTTCGTACATGTCGATTTTGCTGATCTCTCCACCAGTGAACGATTCTCTTGTTACTTGAGCAATCCAGTTTGGGTGGGGCAACTTTAATTCCCTGGTATCTTCCAATGTGACGATTTTTGACTTCGGCGGGATGAACAGGCAGACCGCATTCAATGACGATGTCTTTCCAGAAGCAGTGCCTCCTGCAAATATCAGGCTTTTATTGTTCTCTATACATAGCCAGAAATACGCCATCATCTCTGACGAGAAAGTATTCCAGCTTATGAGGTCGATAGGCGTGATAGGAATCTCCTGAAACTTTCTAATCGTGAACGTGCTGCCTTTTGTAGATACTTCTTTTCCAAGCGTCATCTGGATACGGGACCCGTCGATCATTGTCGCATCGATCATCGGGTCTGCGATGGATATATGTTTCCCACATTGTTGTGCAAGCCTGACCACGAATGAGTACAGCTCATCTTCATCGAAGATTATATTCGTCTCTATGTTTTCATAGTTCTTATGATACAGGAATACTGGGGCACCTGGCCCGTTACACGATATGTCTTCGATAAAAGCGTCATTCATCAGCGGATGTATCCTTCCAACTTTCAGGTAATTCCTTCGTATGAAATACAAAATTTTAATGAAGGTTTTTAAGTCCACATCTTCCATATAATTCATCATGAGTTCTTTTATTTTGTCGCTCAGCACTTTTTCTTTGTCTACTGTTTTATCGACATCTTCGACTATCAATACATCCTGCAGTCGTGCATGCAGTTCTTCCAGTAGCTCTTTCTCAAAAGGAGTAAGTGCAGGCTCAACGACATAGTACAGATATTCATTCTTTTTATCATCATATAGAATTGTGACAAATGCATAGGGTTCGTCCACCCAGTACCTTTCGGCTTCTTTATAGCCCTCCTTCCCTTCAAAGATGGCGATTGGGCCATATTTTTCAGGGTCGTACTTTTCGACCATAACCTCCTTGGGGGTTTTGCCCATTATGTCATCTAAAATTCCGACCCGTTTTCTCAAGTTATCTAAAAGTTCCATCTTCCATCTCCGCATGGCAATGGTTTATTCATATCGTTACATATACATTATGGTTAGATGGTTATATAATATCACATCATTCTTAAATATTAAGAACGAGATAATTTATATAGGGGGTTGATGGAGTGAATCGCAGCAGAAGGTTTCAACATGCCGATGATGCAGTTTCTTCCGTAGTGGGGATGATATTGATCCTCGCGATCGCAACGGCGATGATTGCCACAATTTATGCAGTGGGCATACCAGCGATAGATGCCGCCAGACACACTGTACACATGCAGAGCATACAGAACCACATGGGAATCCTCCAGTCAGATATAGGTGATTTAAAGGGCCCACTTGTAGGAGTTGGGCCGTCAAGACGCACCGCGATGCATATGGGCGGAGGAGCGATTACGATAATGCCCGATGCTCCAAATACTACGATACAGGTGAATTTTGGGAACACAACCGGCACTCATAATGTATTCAACACCTCCCTAAGAGTTGGAAATATCGAATGCACACTGCGGGACGATTCAGTAGTATTTGAGAATGGAGCTGTGATAGTTAGGTTTGCCCATGGCATACCCATAATGACCTCACAGCCAGATAATATGTTCATAACGCCTGCAGGTGGGACTAACATATCGATACATCTGCGCATGGTCAATCTCACCGGCCCCCTCTCCTCGGTGGGCGGCGCCGGCGTTGTATCTGTCGATTCGAGATTTGTCGGATTTGATAGAAATATCCGAAATCATCCCGTGGCGACAACTCTCAATAGAAACGTCACGATTACGATAACCAGTGAATACCATCAGGCGTGGGCGAGATTCTTCGAGGATGAATTAATCGGGGCTGGATTAATCAGAACTGGATTGGGCGCTGGCACAGGCTTTCAGATTCACACGACTGGAAATGTGGTTACAATAGGAATTCACGGCAAAACAGCTGGTGATGATATTCACCTTTCAGTTCACGAAACCATCATAGGGTCATCGGTGAGATAAATGATGAAACTTCTTCACGACACATCCGCAGTGGTCGTCCCGCTTAGTTATCTCATGTCCTTCATCATCGTCATGACGCTTCTGACAACCGTGGTCCTGTCTTTTCAGGGGATGGTCGACGGCACCGCCAGATTTGGATTCGCCGACGTCGGGAGCGATATTGCGGGCACTATCACAGACATGCGTCTTGCCGTCAATGTGAGCGGTAATGGAACTGTGACGAGAGTGGTGGATATCCCCTCACAAGTGGGAGGGGTTTCATATGTCATACGAACAAACCCCACCATATTGGCTCCAGGGACCACCACCCAGGCGATTTTACTCACTGCAAGGGGTACGGACGTTTACATTCCACTCAACAATATGGAGCCTGACGTTCGCATAACAGGAGAGGTTCCCAGCGGCATGGAACAGGTCATAGTAAAATATGACATAACCAACAGGACAATCACTTTGAGGTGAACTATCTTGATTCGAAAAACCGATATTCGAGATGATGGTGGCATTATCAACATAGACCTCGTCATTGCCGTATCGGTCTTTATGCTCGCCTTCTTCTTTATATTCCATACTTTAGCAGGTGCAGTTATGCCCTACACGGCCGAGTATAACAGAATATATCCAATTTCAAGTCGAGTTACAGATATCCTGGTGAAGGACCCTGGGCTATGGGATAATGGAACGAACTGGGAGACTGTATGGCGCACAAATCAATCGGCGGTGAGACGAATAGGCTTCGCAGTTGACGCTGAGAGGCATAATGTCCTCAACAGCTCCAAGATAGATGGGCTGATGGTAAACCACACTGTTGCAGGGAATCTGACCTGGTGGGAGTACCCAGTGGATGGTACGGGAGCTGGTGAGCTGCGAAATGCGACCAGAGCTATTGGACTAGAGGGACTTAGATTCTACCTGCAGATACGCCCGGTTAATGACAGTGCCTATAACTTTGCCAAAGCTGATGCCAACATTACAAAGGTCGTCCCCCTTACAGGCGACGTAGTTCAAATCGAAAGGGTCGCACTACTGCCCCAACCTGGCAGGGTGGATGGATATCAGATACTTCTGTGGGTATGGTGGTGAGATGAGCATTCGAAGAGATGATGCGGGTCAGATGTACACGATAGAGGCAGTGCTTGCCGTCAGCATGATGATCGCCGCCCTCTACATAGTGATGGCCACTACTCCAGTAGATATCACACCGAGGCAGGATTTCGCCGAAGTCCAGTTGAAACACTATGGCAGGGACGTGCTCACGCTCTTATCATACAGGGATGCAGATATAGTTGTGGGCTTGCTTGAGTATAGGTTGTATAGAGAGCATAGCCCCAGGCCGCCGCCCGGTAAGTGGGCGCACGATGTGAACGTAACAGATATAAGAACAGCAGATGGCAAGAATTGGACGACCAGGTATTTATATATCAATCATGACAGGGCAGGAGAAAATCTTACTACGAGGTTCAAATTATGGGATACGAGAGATAACAGATGGAAAAATCCCGCTGATATTATCGGCGGCCGCCTTTCCGTCGTTGAATATTTTGGTGTTGATGGCGGTGCTGTGAGGGATAGCCCAAACAATATCTTCACTTTCAGACATAGAGTAGGTATAACCAATTATACCATAAACATGGTCTGGTTTGAGGATGGTAGGGGAGGAGTTTCCACTCCTGTCTTGGTCTGGGTAGATAAAAAACCAGAAGGGAGAGATGGTTCGTTCAATATCACCAAGCCAAAGCTTACCGGAGAACAGGAGCTGTTGCAGTACGTAGTGATTGGTAGGGGTGGCACCATAGAGACGATGTTGAGGGAGAGAGTGAGGCCTGACAGATGGGATGCGTTGGGTATAAGGGGGAGAGACATCTATACAACAAGGGATATACCAACAAGGGATAGACCTACTACGGTGGATAGAGTAGTTACCATAAAACTTATCGGTAACAACACACTTGAATTCAAGTTTCACGATGGAGCAAGGGGTGGATATGCAATATGGGCAATAGATTCCGATCCAAGGAGGGGGCCCAATATTCATTCACACCCAATATTCGTCTGTGTCGGCAGACCAGGTCTGGCGCCAGGTGCAGAACTTAGCCCGCTCGAGGCGGCACTCAGGGGATTCATCAACCTCACCAAGCTGAACAACATTCTTCGCAGTTATATCCCGGAGAATGTCGAGTATAACCTGCATTTCTCCAACAGCACAGGAGAAATCGTTCAGATGAGAATCATCAATGGAATTCCTGCCCCGGGAGCGATTACAGTGACCGTGCCTGTATTTGTAACGGCCGAGGTTTATATGGCGAGATTGGTGTTGTGGTATAAGTAAAACATCGTCAAACCCACACAATTTCGACTTCGCTGACATCACCAAACTCTGAATCACCTGTCACGATTTTACATTCTGCTGAGACAGCAGTGGCAAGGCAGAAGGCATCTCCAAGGGCAAAAGAATATTTCATCTTGAACCTGCCTGCTTCTCTTGCAATCTCAACATCTGGTGGCATGAATTCTATGTTTAGTTTTGTAAACCACGTGAACTTCTCGTCCGCGTGCTCCTCTCCCCTCCGCCTCAATATAATGTTATAGACCTCTGCTGCGTTCACCGTACTCATGACCTTCTGCCCATCCCCGGATATTATCCTCTTCACCTTGTCTGCGCCATCTCCACCCTGAATCAGACTGATGATCGCATACGAATCCAAGCAGTGTTTCATGCTTTGAGCCCCATGAGTCGCTCATCTCTTCTTTTTTCCTCTTCATCCAATTCCCGCATCAGCTCTTTCGTCGATGCCCCGAGATTCAGGCATCCAGCTAATGCCTCCAAGGGGTCTTCTGGAATCCTGATGATCTTGATTACACCATCTCTCTCTATTATCTCAACCTCTGATCCCTTCTCCAATGACAGCTTCTCCCTAATGCACTTGGGTATCACTATCTGCCCTTTAGAACTTACCATAGTAGTAGTCATTCTTACTCACAGTATATTACTTAAGACTAAAGTTATTTAAGGCTTACCATTGATGACAAAATAATCAGCAAGAAGTGCCATTGCAGGAGATATGGAAACACAACCCTTTTTAACTTGTGACAGTTTACTATAAATTGGTACAAATGATGAAAGATGAGCAGGGACAAATTATTCTACTTGCGGGCTTCATTTTGGCAGTAGGCATCATCTCCTTCAGCATAGTTCTTCATACAGCTGCATTTGCAGGTCATCGGACCATAGAACAGGAAACCTGCGATGTAAACTTTGATTTTAAACGCATGAAAGACACATACGGAACCATCTTGAGGGATGTCTCACGTGCTGGTACAAAAAATCCGTTCGTCATCCCACAACTAACTAACCTAACCGCCCATGAAAACCAAATAATCGGGGTATATGCATCGGAGGGATATTCGGTTATATTCGTGCACGGGAGATATGACTCTGGTGCGAGAACAGCGACGGTACAAATAATATTTTCAGACGGCGAGACGACATATACCGAGACCGTGACCTATAAGCTTGGTTAAATGGCGATAATCTCATGAATCAAATGGACCTACTTTTGAAATTGAAGAGGGTACAAGACCATATCCTTAGAGGGAGTATGTCAGCATTAATTAAATTTGTCCTTCCCTTTCACATTGCAGCTGGAGTAATCTTCATTATGTATCTAACGTTGGATGAGGGCATCTTTGCCAAGGTAATCGTCATGATGACTGCTTATGTTATCCCGCCGGCTGGAAAAGAATCCGTGATTCCCATCGCTGTTGTTGCTGACGTTCACCCTGCTCTCGCTGCATCTTCCATTGCGTTCATCGATATCGTAACCGCACTATTTCTCGTATGGAACTTTGACCATCTCAAGAGGGTTCCAGTACTCGGAGAGACCATTGCAAATATGGAGAGGAGGGGTGGGATACTTTTAGAAGAACACTCCCGGATGAGGCGATTTGCCTTTACAGGTATCGTCATTCTTGTGATTATACCATTTCAGGGAACTGGAGCGGTTATGGCGTCAATTATTGGACGCATAATAGGTATGAACCCGTATAAGGTGTTCATTGCAATTACCATAGGTGCGCTGGTGGGATGTTTTGCCATAGCGTATTTTATCGACGTTATAATGCTCCTTGTTTAGGTCATTCTCTTTGAGAATGACCGTTTAAAGGATTGCCTAAGCAATCTTTGTTTAAAAGATTGCATAAGCAATCTTTGTTTAAAGGACTATATCTATGTCGAGCTCCTCTGCCAACTCCTTATACCTGTTTCTGATGGTTACTTCAGTCACGCCTGCCACATCTGCCACTTCTCTCTGCGTTTTGCGTTCTCCGCAAAGAATGGATGCGATATATATCGCGGCTGCTGCGACCCCCGTGGGACCTCTCCCTGACGTCAGCTCCCTCTCTGCAGCATGGCGCAAGATTTCAACTGCCTTGGACTGCACCTCACCTTTGAGATTTAATCCAGAGGTAAATCGCGATACATAGTCAATTGGAGACGTCGGCATGAGTTTGAGTTTAAGCTCTCTGGATACGAATCGATACGTTCGCCCTATCTCCTTTCTGCTCACCCTCGACACCTCTGCGATCTCGTCCAGCGTTCTTGGCACGGAACTCATCCGGCACGAGGAATACAATGCGGCTGCAGCAACTCCCTCGATGCTGCGCCCCCTGATTAAATTTTTCTCCACCGCTTTACGGTAGATAATCGCGGCAGACTCTCTGATGTTTCTTGGCATACCCAGTGCTGATGCCATTCGGTCCAACTCCGATAACGCAAATGCGAGATTTCGTTCGGTCGCATTGTTCACCCTGATTCTGCGCTGCCATTTTCTCAGCCGATATAACTGTGCCCTGTTTTTCGATGATACTGACTTGCCACATGAATCTCTGTTCCGCCAGTCGATCATCGTGCTCAAACCCTTGTCGTGAATCGTATACGTCATTGGCGCCCCCACTCTGGAACGCTTCATTCGCTGGTCATGATCGAAGGCCCGCCACTCGGGCCCCATATCGATACAATCCTCTTCAAGTACAAGTCCGCACTCGCTGCATACAAGTTCTGCTCTCTCGTAATCGTGCACGAGTTGGGAGCTGTTACATTCCGAGCACTGCATTTTAGCCTCTTCATACTCTCTCCGTTCCTCGCGTGAGTCGGAAATCGAAGATTTCCCGACTGTCTGAAACTCTGTTGGAGTTTCGACTTGTTGAGACTCTACAGGGCTATCTTTGATTACTCTAATCTTCTTTTCGACTTCCTCGGCTGCCTTTATCTCTTCCATATCATACACCTTTTTGCATTATAATGAATAAACTCGCTGGCCTTTCAGCGCACATGCATCGGACATACTGATGCCATCATAAAGTCTGATGGAGATATATGGATGTCTTACGGGTCCAAAAACGTCATATATCCTTCCGATTCTTTTCATATTGTTCATTACTACCACTGATTCCAACTTTGGCATCTTATCGTCGGACTCGCCCCGTACAATCAAGCCCTTATGACCCAATAGATGAAGAACCGTACCTAATCTTTTCAATGCATATCGACCTCTTTAAAAATAGGATATCTAATTAATAGTAGAACAAAAAGGTGACTTTTAGTATATAATACTTTCGCAAGACTTATAATAGTCTCAACATTTGTAATCGAAGGCAGTGCCCTTGACCGTCTTCGCCCCAAGGGACTTCAACAGTTTAAGAGGATTGGCTCCTGTCGCCTTATCCGCATCATTTTTATCCAGTCCCGCCGCCATCGCAATATCGACCGCCTTCTTCTTCGTAATCAAGTCGGTCGGACTGTGTGCATCCGAATTTACCACCAGCATCGCACCGGCTTCGTTGGCAATTTTTGCGACATAGCCGTTTGTCATGCAGTGTCCCTGACGCGACGTGATCTCAAGATATACTTCATTATCTCGTGCTATTTCGGCATCCTCAATCGAGATGAATCCTGGGTGAGACAATATGTCCACATCCCCCAGACGAACTGCTGCGCTGTTGGTCCCAGGTGCAACCGGCTCCATCATGGTTTCTCCATGTATTACAATCAGTTCTGCTCCAAGCTGTTTTGCTTTGGTCACCAATTTTTCAATCTTAGCAGGAGGTATGTGAGTAATCTCGACTCCAATTACGACCCGTATATTCATTTCTCCTTCGAGGTTCATCTTTTTCAGGTTGGTCAGGACATATTCTACATTGGAAAAGTCAACATGGTCAGTGAGTCCGATTGCCGCATATCCTTGAACTACTGCTCGGCGCACTAACTCGGCAGGTATCAGTTCTCCATCGCTAAAAGTCGTATGAGAATGTAAATCAATCATGATTGGGTACATTTACCGCAAAAGTTATAAGTGTTCCTTTTGGTATTGCTATCATAAAGTGAAAGTCGATGAGTAGTAATATACAGCGAGTGGTGCTCGATGTCTTGAAGCCCCATCAACCATTAATGATGGACCTGGCAAAAAGCCTGTGTGAATTGAAAGGAGTGACTGGAGTCAATCTAAGCCTATATGAAGTTGATCAGAAAACGGAGAACATTAAGATTACCATCAAGGGAATCGATATAAACTATTCTGCGATAAAATCAACTATCGAAAATCATGGTGCGGTGATTCACAGTATCGATGAAGTAGCAGCTGGAAAAGAATTAATAGAGGGAGTCGAGACGCCACAAGATCGGTAAGTCTATTTCTTTCTCGATTTATTGACCTCGTTTGCTATTTTCTTTGCGATCAGGGATTTAGGACCTTTGTAATCTATGATTACCCGTCCGCTGGTCTCCCATGCTGATTTAGGATATGCCTTATCTGGCTCTATTTCTGGATAGAGACCTAGCATTTCAGCAGCCCTTTTGATTTCATCCAGTTCTGGCGATGAGATGGAATCTTTTTTTGAAATAATCCTGCCCTGGCTCCTGGACTTGGTCCCATCGACGTATGCAGGCCAGATGACCATTTTTCCCTTATTTTGCATAAACTATACATCGCATTTTTATTACTCTTAAACTTATGTAGGTTGACATAGATAATCACTACTTGGAGGATAAAATGAAGGCGACGGCAATAGCACATCCAATGCAGGCATTGCTCAAGTATCACGGCCTTATAGATAAAGAATTGCGAATTCCGTTCCACGACAGCATCTCCGTCAATGTCGATGCACTCCATACAAAGACGACGGTAGAGTTTGGCGATTTCGAGCAGGACATCGTTATGATGAACGGTAAAGAGATGGTGGAAGGGGGAGCGGCACTCCGGAGATGTCTGAGGGTCATAGATAGGGTACGGGAATTGGCAGAGCTCACAGAGAGATGCAGGGCAGTATCTGAGAACAGTTTAAGTTATAGTGAGGCGAAAGGTTTGGGCTTCTCATCGGCTGGTGGAGCCGCACTTGCAGGAGCCGCATTTAAGGCAGCGAACCTGGACGAGAGATATGGATGGGACCTTAAAATCATATCCAGAATAGCGAGGAGGCTCGCCGGGTCCGCATCCAGAAGTGTCGCAGGCGAATATGCGCGCTGGTATACTGGAAAAGACGATGAAAGTTCGTATGCAGAAAAGATAGCCACCAAATCTGATTTGGATATGGGAATACTGATAGTTCCAGTACCTTCAGATATCCGAACAGAAGATGTGCATTCGGATGTAACCACATCGCCGTTCTTCGAGGCACGTATCAAGAGCGCCAATATGCGAATCGGAGAAATGGAAACCGCAATCAAAGCAGGTAATCTGGAAAAGGTTGCGCATTTGGTAGAAATAGACTCACTTGAATTACACGGACTGACGATGACAGGAAAACATGGGTTGATTGCATATAAACCAGAGAGCATTCAGGTTATCACAGAGGTCAGAAAGATGCGCCAAGAGGGCATTCCAGCGTATTTTTCGATGCAAACAGGACCATCGGTGTTCATCAATACCTATCCAGAGCGCATACCAGAGGTACAGGAGCGGATAGGCTCCTTGGGGCTTAAGACCATTCGTACAGGGATTGGAGATGGGGTTAGAATAGTATAATCTATTCGAGCTACTCAACCAGTACAGCATTCACCATGCCGTCCTGTCCTGGTCGACTGGTTATCCTTACTTTGCCTAACTCAGTTCGTATTATTGCGCCCTTGGTCAGAATATTACGGCGAACGTAGTGCTGGTTTGCGGGATTTGCCTCTACTGTTTCAATCTTGGCTACTTTCGTCTCGCCTGTCTTGGGGTCTGTGACATTGGCAACGTCACTCCGGAGAACACGCATCTTGATGCCGCCTCCTCTGACGCGTACTTTCTTTCGCCGAATCTCGCCGATGTGGGACTCTGTAACCTCACGGCCCATCTCGTGCTTTTTCTTGCCTCTCGCCAGTTTCAACCGACCGCCCGTCTTCCTGCGCGTTGATTCACCCTGCCATCTCATCGCTGAACCTCCATATTCTACATTCCATATTCCACATAATAAACACAGAATGTTATTTGTATCTTTCGGATAGTTGGTGTCACAGATGAAACATCTGTGAGTCCGTCTAACTCTTCTAAGTTAGTCGGTGTTGCACCCCAAAGTTTTTTAATTCATCCTGTCGCTACCGATATTGATAGGATGTGTATCAAATGACCGACTTGATGATGACCGTTGCAATGCCATTTAGAAAGAGGGGAAAGGACTGCCTCACAACCAGCGAATTCATATTTGCCCTCTCTCTGGACCTTGGCTGGTTCTCGCCAGAACAGGCAAAAGAAGTTCTTAGTAAAGCAAAGGAGGAAAGTTTAGTATCCATAAAAGATGACAAAATCAGCCCGAGTTTCGACTTCAAAGTAATCGAGATACCGCTGGGCTTCAGACCTGACATGAAAAGTGAGCGGTCTATCTTTGAGCGCATCATCGAGAGGGTCATGACGACCGGGCTGAGTAGAAAAGATGTCATTGCATTGGTGAACGAAAAACAAGAACGCATGGCGAAGCTGATTGAGATTGAGGTTTCTGCGCTCCTGGTGGCGAAGGATAGAGGTGCCGACATCGAAGACCTGGCGGATGAGGTGTATCAGTCGTTGATTGAATGTAAAAGTGAAAGTAGGTGAACAAAATCAGATTTGAGGTTAGATCGACGTTGGATGTTATGATCAGAACCACTGAGGAGTACTGGGAGCTCATCACCGAATTAAAACACCCCATAATTAAAAAGTATGAAAATGAGGTTAAAGAGACGCTTCAAGATCCAGACGAGGTTAGAGTAAGCAAGAAAGATTCCACAGTTTTCCTATACTATAAACAGTATAGAAGGTTAAAGATGCGTTATATTTGCGTGTTGACCAAACGATTAAATAGTGAGGGATTCATAATTAGTGCATACCTCGCAGACAAAATAAAGAAGGGGAACATCATATGGCAAAAGAAGTCCTAGTAATATTTGATAAAGTTGGAAATACGTTGGATGTGTGGTTTGGTGAGCCTAAGGAAGCAGTTTGTGAGGAAACCGAAGAAGAGTTTCTGATCAAAAAAGACATCAAGACGGGCGAGGTCATCGGTTTTGAAAAATTTAACGTCATGCCAGAAGGAGAGGTCCCTCCAGTCAAAGTTTTGATAAAAACTTTGTACTCAAAGTTTTGATAAAATCAGGCACAGAATATCTCACGGCGTAGTATGTAAAACAAAGAAACCTACTTCTTCCCAGTGTCGCAGATGTTTCATCTGCGAGAGTTGTAATCCCTATGGGATTTCAACACCAGCATGAAATGGGCTATCAGCGCCTCCAATTGTATTCTTTCGTTTGCGCCTTCTGTTAGCCTGAAGTCAATCTCGCCAATTTTGTCAAGCAGCTGGACTCTCAGATTGTCCGAAATGTCGCCGAAGTCCATTATTGCCCTGTGAACTTGATATATTACATCTTCGCCAGCCATACCGTGGTCTATGAGCAGTGCATCCAATTTATCCCTTGCCCCCATAAAATCGCCTTTCAGAGATAACTCGATCAATTCGTTCATCTCTCCAGGGCATGCCGTGGCGGTTGTCTGGTATATCATATCTGCATCGATCTTTTTGCCCATAACTGCAGCGGACTGCAGCGAATTTATCGCCTTGCGCATATCCCCTCTCGTCACATATTTGATGGCTTCTATTCCGTCGTCCATGAGCTGCAAGCCCTCTTCTTTTGCAATCTGCCTGATGCACTTCTCAACGGCCTCGTCAGATATCGGCTTGAATCGATATACAGCACATCTGGACTGAATCGGTTCGATGATTTTAGACGAATAGTTACAGCTCAGAATGAATCTACACGTGCTGGTGTAGCGCTCCATGGTTCGGCGCAGTGCAGATTGTGCATCGTGGGTGAGGGCATCCGCTTCGTCGAGAAATATTATCTTGAACGCGGCTTTGCCCAGGGAAGCTGTCCTGGCGAAGTTCTTTATCTTATTTCGCACGACATCGATGCCCCTTTCATCCGAGGCATTGAGCTCTGTAAAGTTGCTTCTCCACACCTCTCCGAACATCTCCCTTGCGATGGCGATTGCCGATGCCGTCTTGCCAACCCCCGGCGGACCAGAAAAAAGCAGGTGCGGCAGGCTGCCGGATTTAACATATGATTGCAGGCGCTCGATTATGGCGTCCTGCCCTAAAACATCCTTCAAGGTCCTCGGTCGATATTTCTCGGTCCAGATTACTTCTTTAATCCTCGTGCCCCCTGTATTTAGTATATCATATTCATATATGTGAGATATAACTTTCCTCGGCGTTATTTAAAACATATGTCATACTGAAATCTTTAATTAGGATACAAGCATTTCAGAAACGCAGCAGTTGAGGTATGGACGTGAAGGAAGAAGTGGCAGGACAATATGATTCACACAAGGTAGAAGAACGGGTTATCCGACAGTGGAATGAGGCGGAGGCGTACAAGCGCACGCGAGAACATCGGAAGGGCAGCCAGCGATTTTATTTTGTGGATGGTCCGCCATATACGACGGGAGCCATTCACCTCGGTACCGCATGGAATAAGATCATCAAGGATGTGGTATTGCGCTTTAAATCGATGAAGGGATTTGACGTCCTGGACAGAGCAGGATGGGATATGCACGGCCTCCCCATCGAGGTCAAAGTGGAGGAGCATCTCGGTTTCAAGACGAAAAAGGATATCGAAGCATATGGTTCCGATCGATTTATCGATGAGTGCAAGCGCTTTGCCCTCCAGAATAAGGAACAGATGACAGCGCAGTTTAAGCGACTCGGCGCATGGCTTGACTGGGATGACCCCTACATGACGATTGATGACGGTTACATCGAAGCTGCCTGGTGGACGATAAAACAGGCACACAAAAAGGGACTGCTCGAGGGGGGCAAAAGGGTTGTCAACTGGTGTTCGCGGTGTGAAACCGCTATCGCGGATTCCGAGGTCGAGTACTGGGATCGAACCGACCCCTCGATTTATGTCAAATTTCCAGTAAGTCGGAAATCGAAGATTTCCCGACTGTCTGAAACTCCAAAGGAGTTTCGACTTGTCGGAGAGGACGACACCCACATCGTAATCTGGACGACAACTCCGTGGACAATCCCTTCCAACATAGCGGTTGCGGTGCATTCGGATTTTAAGTATTCAAAGGTGCGTGCATGGGACGAAAACCGGGACGAGATATTGATCATGGCATCAGAACTGGTCGAGAACGTTCTGAAGGAGGGGCACTATCAGGATTACGAGGTTCTCGAAACAATGCGTGGCAGGGACCTGGTCGGGCTTGAGTATGAAAATCCTTTAAGTGATGTCGTTCCAGCGCAGGCAGGCTTTGAGCACAAGGTATATCTTGCCGATTTTGTGACCGTCGAAAATACTGGATGCGTGCACATCGCTCCAGGACATGGTATGGACGACTTTGGATTGGGTACGGAGCACGAACTGCCCATCTTTTGTCCTGTGGGACCTGATGGACGTTATACGGCATATGCAGGCAAGTATGTGGACATGTATGTTTTCGATGCAAACCCGCAGGTCATAGAAGACCTTGATAAAAAAGGCGTGCTGCTGGCGCATGGAAATGTTACGCACAGATACGGCCACTGCTGGCGCTGTAAAACTCCCATTATCTATCTGGCGACGGAGCAGTGGTTCCTCAAGGTCTCGGAGTTGAAGGATTCGATGCTGAAGGAAATCGAGAAGGTCGAATGGCATCCAAGATGGGCAGGCTCTGCCAGGTTTAAGGACTGGATAGAGGGCGCCAGAGATTGGTGCATATCGCGCCAGAGATACTGGGGCATCCCGCTGCCGATATGGATATGCGAGTGCGGTAGCATGGACGTGATCGGAACGCGTGATGAGCTCGAGAAAAGGGCAGGCGACCTTCCTGACGATATGGAACTGCATCGACCAGACCTGGATAAAATCCGTTTAAAATGTCCAAAATGCACCGAGGATATGCGCAGAGTGGAGGACGTTTTCGACGTCTGGTTCGATTCAGCGATTGCTTCATGGGCTGGGCTGGACTTCCCGCACAAATCAGGGGCGTTCGATACATGGTGGCCTGCGGACTTCATCACCGAGGGACATGACCAGACGAGAGGGTGGTTCTATTCGCAGCTTGGCGCATCCATGATAGCGTTTGGCCGGGCGCCCTACAAGAGCGTGTTAATGCACGGCTTCACGCTGGACGACCTCGGCAGGAAGATGTCCAAAAGTATGGGGAATGTGGTGACGCCAGAGGATGTCATCAACAGGTACGGCGCGGATACGCTGCGCTTTTATGTCCTTTCATCAAACGCGCCGTGGGAAGACCTTCGATTTATCATAGAGGATGTCCAGAATGCGCATCGCATGTTGAACATTCTATGGAACGTGTATCGCTTTCCGCTTCCCTATATGGCGCTTGACAATTTCGACCCCTCTGCTGTGTCGTCGGAATCCGTGAAATCACATCTCAGGATTGAGGATAAATGGGTCCTATCAAAGGTTAATTCGCTGATTTTAGAAGTAGAGGATGCGATGGCCAGGTATGAGCTGCACCGAGCGACCAGAGCGCTCCAGAATTTCATAGTGGAGGATTTGTCGCGCTGGTACATCAGATTGATACGCCCGAGGATGTGGATAGAGGAAGATGACCCAGACAAGTTCGCGGCATATCGCACGATATGGGCTGTGACGGATACCATTGTCAAGCTGATGGCGCCCTTTACGCCGTTCATTGCAGAGGACATCTACCAGAACGTGAGTCATGAAGGCGATGTCGCAATGCGGCTGCCTACCGTGCATATGTGCGACTGGACGGTCGCAGACAAAAAGTCGATAAATAAAACTCTTGAAGCGCATATGGATGTCGCACGGAGGGTGGTTGAAGCCGCCTCGAATGCGCGCCAGAAGGCCAAGCGGAAGCTGAGGTGGCCTGTGAAGGTAATCGTGATAGCGCCAGATAACGACGCCGTGAACAAGGCGGTCAAATCACTTGAAAGCGTTATCAAGGAGCAGGCAAATACAAAGGAGCTCATCGTACTCGAGGCGGGAGAGGAGTGGGAGGAGCTCGGACTCAAGGTCGTTCCGAACCCCAATCGCATCGGACCGGAGTTCAAGGGAAGGGCTGGCAAGGTCATCGATGCGCTCAAAAAGATCGATGGCAGGGTAGTAAAAAGGAAAATTGCTAGGGGATACGAACTCAAACTACCTGACGGTGAGGTCCTCATCACCGAGGAGATGGTTGGATTTGAGGAGAGCGTTCCCGAACACATCAGCGTGGCAGAGTTCTCTGGCGGGCGCATATACGTGGATGTCGAGTTGACCGATGAACTCATTGCAGAGGGGTATGCCAGAGAGGTCATCAGACGCATTCAGGACATGCGACGCGAGCTGAACCTCGATATGATGGACAAAATAGACGTGTCCATGAGAATCCAGGATGGGCGAGTGGTTGGTTTAATGAGTGCATGGAGAGATTTCATCTCAGGCGAGGTCAGGGCAGAGAGTCTGAATATGGGCATAGATATCACGATAAAAGGCGATTTGGTAAAGAAATGGACCATAGAAAACATCGAGATGGAGTTTGGGATTGGGAAATGCGAGATGAAATAATATCACGCCTTAACAACATACGACACACGTTACATGCGGTTGAAAAAGAGTCCCTTGAAAATATCACTGCTGAAGAACTAGAGCAAGCCCTGAAACAAGATTTTGATGTTATCGAGGAACATCCAGATGATCCCAGAGGGGCCAGCTGCCTCTTGCTGTGCTCGATACACAAATCACCCATACATGTAGTATGCGCGCCCCATGAGGATGCATTGATTATCATAATAGTTTATAGGCCAGACTTAAATATATGGAAAGATGACTATAAACAAAGGAGAAGCGTGAAATGAAGACCTGCTATTCGTGTGGCGGCAAAGTCGAAAAGAAACTCGTCGAAGTTGAGATTAGAGGTGTTTCCGTAAGAGAGATGCCTGCAGAGGTGTGTACGCAGTGCGGCGAGAAGTATTTTGATACTAAGACCGCCACGTTCATTCAAAGGATCACATCATATGTCTCCAGCAAACGAAGAGAATATCTAGCGGATGTACTACAAGAAGCATCGAGTTAGTGACATGGTTTTTTGTATTTTGGTTCAGGGCTACTGATATGACTGTTGAAAAATTCGTTGATGTTGAAATTCCAAAGGAATTACAACTCTCGCAGTTCTCCGAACTGCGACAGACAGAAGAGTGGTGGAACGATTAAAACGATGATCAAGATCAGGACGCCATCGAGGATACATATCACGCTGATCGACTTAAACGGGGCGCTGGGAAGGGTGGACGGCGGCATTGGCATCACATTAGACCAGCCATCTCTCATCCTCTCTGCAGAAAAAGCCGACGGAGTGACAGTAGAGGGCGACAGCGCCCTGTGCGAACGCGTGAGGAGGAGCGCTGAAATGATAGCAGGTGGAGACAGGGGTGCACATATCACCATCGAGGAGGATATACTCTCACACGTGGGTCTGGGCTCCGGCACCCAGGCATCTCTCGCTGCGGGAATGGCTGTAAATATGTTATACGACCTCGGATTGTCCGTCTATGAGCTGGCGAAGATTGTCAAGAGGGGCGGCACATCTGGCATAGGCGTTGCTGCATTCGAGCAGGGAGGATTTATCCTCGATGGCGGGCACAAATTCGAGGAGAAAGGATTTAAGCCATCAGCAGTTAGTCATGCTTCACCACCTCCAGTGCTGATAAGGCACGATTTTCCAGACTGGGATATCGTGCTGGCCATTCCAAATCTGCAGGGAGCGTCTGGTGTGAGGGAGGTCGACATATTTCAAAGAGAATGTCCGATTCCCATAAGGGAGGTACAAGCCGTCTCGCATGTGATACTCATGGAATTGCTGCCTGCCCTATTTGAGGAGGATTTGACGACCTTCGGGTCCGCGATTAATCGAATCCAAGATATCGGCTTTAAGCGAAGGGAAATCGAGCTCCAGCCGATTGCCAGGGAAATAATGGACGTGATGCTTCAGAACGGCGCAGCAGGCGCTGGGATGAGTTCCTTTGGCCCACTCGTGTATGGAATTGCCGATCAACCCTCTGGACTTCAGGATGCCGTAAAGGAGCATCTGAAAACTAGTATTGGAGGCGACGTCATGACCGTACGTGCAAGAAACACTGGAGCATCAATAAGGTTTATATAAATGTTGAAACCCTTTCAGGGTTACAACTCTCGCAGAGGTCACAGATCGAAGATCTGTGAGTCCGTCTAACTCTTCTGAGTTAGTCGGTGTTGAATTTCCGAAGGAAATACAACTCTCACAGTTCTCCGAACTGTGACATGTTCCATCTGCGACATACACAAAATAATAAGAGGGCTACAATGGTCAGAAAACCAGCAAGAATGTATCGGGCACTTAAGGATCGTGCATACACCCGCAAGACATATATGGGAGGCATTCCAGGGAGCAAGATAGTCCAGTTTGACATGGGCAATCTGACCGATGAATTTCCTGTATCTCTGACGCTGATGGTGATGGAGGCGTGTCAGGTCAGGGATAGCTCTCTCGAGGCGGCGCGCGTCTCTGCAAACCGACTATTACTCAAAGAGGTGGGGCGTTTAAACTACCATCTCAAACTAAATGTGTTTCCTCATCATGTTCTCAGAGAGAATAAACAAGCAACAGGAGCGGGCGCAGATCGAATCTCTGATGGAATGCGAAAGGCCTTTGGCAAGGCAGTTGGGACCGCGGCGCGTGTTCACCAGAGACAAAAGATTATGACACTTGGTGTACATCCGCAGCACTTCAACATTGCAAAGGATGCGCTTAGAAGAGCGACCAATAAACTTCCCACACCGTGTCGAATCGTCGTAGATAAGGGCGAAGAGTTAATCAAATCAAAGGGGACGTAAGTTTGGGAGATTATGAGGCATTTTTGGACCGTGCGCTCAAGCAAGCACCAGCTACAAAAACCGATATGGCCCGCTTCGTCATACCTGCACCAAAAATACTGTTAGAGGGCAGGATGACGATCCTCGATAATTTTAAAGAAATAGTTGATGTTCTAAATAGAGATGCAGACCACCTCATAAAATATCTGCTCAGAGAAATCGGTACTGCTGGCAAGGTCGAAGGGAATCGGACGATATTTCAGGGACGTTTTTCAGCAGACGTCATCAAGTCGCACATAGATAATTATGCCAATGAATATGTTATCTGCTCGGAATGCAGGCTACCGGATACGCATCTTGTAAAGATGAACAGGGTATTAATGTTAAAATGCGATGCGTGCGGCGGACATAGGCCCATCAAAAAAAGACGGGCTCAAAAGGCAACTATCGTGAAGGGACTGGAAGAGGACAAGGTCTATGAAGTCCGCGTCGATGCCGTTGGCAGGAAGGGGGACGGCATCGCCAAAATGGATAAATACACGATATTTATACCAAATGTCAAAACTGGAGACATCGTCAAAGCTCGAATTAAGAAAATTTCTGGCAGTCTTGCCTTTGCAGAGCTAGTCGAGCACATCTCGTCCGGCCAATAGCGCTTTTTTAATCACGTCCTCTGCCTCTAACCTGTAGAGCTTGCGAACTCCGTCCTCACACTCTTCCCATTCCACGCCCCTGATTATCACAACAGGGGTGGCACCGTTACCTTCCCCCATCAACAGATTGGCAAAGCCCGCCAGCTCATCTACGATGGCTTCGTTGGTCGCCTTCAGTTCCCTGCCAAACAGGTCTTTTTTTCCCTTCCATGCCCTCATGGCAGGAACTCCTGCGCATCCAACCGCAACACCTGTCTGTCCAATCCTGAACGGGCGCCCGCACGTATCCGTGATGACGATGCCAACGCGCTTTCCAGTTCTATCGAAGATGACGTCTTTAATCCTCTTTGCGCTTGCGTCAGGATTCTCTGGCAACGGCACTATGAAACCATCTTCGACATTGGACCTGTCGACCCCGGCATTCACGCAGGTATGTCCGCATTTTATCTTAGTCAGCATAAAAGGAGCTTCAATCAACATCTCATCGCTCTCATCCAGAACGGCCTGAACAAATCTTGGGTCTTCCTGATTTATATGCGCAATGCGATTGGCATCCTCTCTTGGCGCGATATCATCCAGTGCAAGGACCCGCCCCTCGGACTTGGATACGATCGTTGAGGCGATTAGCACTATATCAACATGCTCCAGTTGCGCTAATTCTGATATAATCACGCCGATATCATCCCCTTTTTGTATCATGGGGATTCCAGTTACTGTAAATGCCTCGATTCTCAATGTCATGCTCCATTGCCCCATTAATAGATGAGCATATTCATCAGTGTATGACCATCTTTTAAAAAAATCCCTTTTCTTGCCGAAGCTTCGTCAAATGACCTGATGTCATCCGCACCGCCATCCGTCGAGTATATGGCGAATGGCACCGGGTCTGCGGTATGGGTTCTAAGCGAAATCGGTGTTGAGTGGTCCGAAAGCACCATTATCCTGTATTCACCATAGATATTAGCCAACACGCGCCCTACGACTTTTTCGTCAAAATCTTCTATCGCCTTAATTTTGGCTCTGATATCCCCCATATGTCCTGCCTCGTCGGGCGCTTCCACATGCAAAAAGACGAAATCATCATTTTTTAGGGCGCTCAGCGCATAATCTGCCATTCCCTCGTAATTGGTATCCAGGTATCCTGTGGCTCCTGGCACGTTTACGACGTTTAAGCCAGCGCACCTGCCGATGCCTTTTACTAAATTTACGTCAGAAATCACAGAGCCACTTATGCCATATAGTTTTTCAAAAGAGGGCATAGTCGGCGCCATCCCCTGTCCCCACAGCCATATCATGTTCGCTGGACTTTTGCCAGCGCTCACGCGTCTGCGATTGACGTCGTGTTCATCAAGGATGGGCATTGAATCGCGCATTAACTTTTTTAGAAAGCCCCCATCACGAGGCAGGTATTTCTCGATGGATTTGTCAACTATGTCGTGCGGCGGAGTGCACTTCGCACCCTTGCCCTTGCCGTTGCCGAGCACCAGCAGGTGGCGGTAACTGGCCCCTGGATAAAATTTAGTTACCTCGTCCCCCAGTTTTTCATCGATATGTTTGATCAGAATCCGACTCTCTTCGGTTGGGATATGGCCGGCGCTATAGTCGACCATGATTTCATCCTTCACCGTCACCAGATTGCATCTGAACGCCACATCATCTCGGTTTAGAACTACATCCATGCTTGCTGCCTCTAATGGACCCCTGCCCGTATAATATACTCTGGGGTCATAACCGAGAATCGACAGGATGGCGACATCACTACCTGGGGACATTCCATCGGGTATGGTTTTCACAATTCCGTTTCTGCCGTTATTTGCGATGAAATCCATGTTTGGGATGTTGGCTACCTGCAGAGGAGTCCTGCCGTCCAACTCCTTCGACGGTAGATCAGCCATGCCATCTCCAACGAGTACGAGATACTTCATATATATCACTCACATCTTCGTTATGACGTAGATTAAAAACCGACTAAATCAACAGATTTAGACGGAGTTACAACATTTCAACAAATCTTATATATAAATCTTATATATGTAACATGGCAATTTATGGTTATCGATAGGGGAGCCATTATGACTCAGGTTACATTCAATGAGATAGTAAATGCCCTGGCAGTTAAATACTGGGACCTCAAGAAGGGGATTGATGTCAATGAGACAGATGGCAAGATAAAAGAGCTGGAGGAAATTGAGAAACTATTGGACAAGGGCATCGGCGGCAAACTCAGGTCACAATTGGAGGAGGAGGCGAACAGGCTTAGGACGGTTAAAGCGAAACGAGAGGACGCCTCTATAGATATATCGCACGTCACATCTGAGCTTCTCGACATGACATCGGACTTTGCTCCAAGTCTTGACCAGCGAAAGGATGGCATATATCATTATGACAGCGAGTACGAATCGATTTCCGCCCAATATTACATGGCGATAACGGACATATTGTTCAACAAACCAAAACCTGCAATTCAATTTAAAAATGCAATTATGTCCAGCAAAGGAATCGAAATCAATGCCCCTGATGCGAATAACTTAGCTGCATTGAGCGTCTTAAATTACGTTACTACGATACTCCAGGAGTCGGCAAAAAAGATGTTGGGCAGAGCCAACAAGATGGACTCCTCCTGGAAACGACTCAAGGAAAAAGATTATGCGTTTGACGTCTTTAGACGTCTGAACTCAAATTCAGAAATGAGTTTGAAAGAGCTGCAAGACGTCTGCAGTCGCGAGGATGGGGAATACAAAGGGCGCATAACCGACCTGTATGATGAACGTCTTGAAGAGGCGTTGAAGTACCTGACTGAGGACAAATGGGACCCTTATCTCGTTGAAAAATATGGCGATAGATACGCGGTGACGGACTTTGGAAGATGGGTCCAGATGCTCTGTGGCAGTGAGGAGAGCGGCAATGAAGATGACGAGGGAGTAGAAGAAAAATCAACATTGAGAAAGATTACCGAATTTATAAGGAAGCACAATGTCGATAGAACTAAGCACAAATAAGGCATACAATTATCTCAAATCGCGGCTATTTCCCTGGAATTTTCTTCTGGAGCCGGTTGATGACTCGGCAATCGAGCACTATATGAAACTGGCAATTCCAAGAGCAGTTGGCTTATTGAGAAATAATCTGGATGTGGAAAAGGTTATCGCAGACGAGGTGCGAAAGATAGCAAACGATTTTCTCATCGACCCAGGGAATGAGCATGCTCGAAATATTCACGGCAAATTTGCAGATGCCTATCCGTTCGCTTATGCGCAATGTCTGGTCTATGCGATGCTGTGCTGGCGCAAAGGCGAATTTTCAGGTCTGGGAGAGGCAACCGACATCAAGGTGCCCATGGACTTAATTGGCATGAGCATGACATCTCTTAACAACAAGGAGAGATTGATTCAGCGCCTAATGCACCAATATAAGGACGAGATGATTCGCGGGGTGCTGGTGAAGGATATATTGAATCGGCAAATTGTGTTTGGTGACGGCACACCTCTTGGAACCGTATGCAACGTCACCTTTGATACCGACACTGGTTATCTGCACGACATGGTAGTTGAACTGGAGGATGGAATCGACCCGTCAAAGTTTAAGAAGATAGAGGGGGAAACCTACGTGCAGATACCGATTCACTCGGTCAGGCTATCCAATATTTATAATGACTGTATAATCCATGACAACTCCAAAATACATTTATATAAGGAATATTAGTTATATTATATTCAAATACAGTTGATTACAATGAAATTTTTCCTAATTGGTTTTGGACAAGCAGGGGGCAAAGTGGTAGACCTTTTTGTGGAGTATGACAAGAGAACCGGTCAAAACAGCATCGCACGTTCTCTTGCCATTAACACCGCCAAGTCAGACCTCATGGGCCTGAAGAACATACCGATGGAGGACCGCCTGTTGGTAGGACAGTCGATTGTAAAGGGTCACGGCGTCGGCGCTGATAATGAAACGGGCGCAAAAATAGCTACGGATGAAATTTATACGATACAGAGCGCAATCGATAAACGGGGTACCCATCAGGTCGATGGCTTCCTGATCGTTGCAGGCCTGGGAGGGGGGACAGGGTCTGGAGGGGCGCCCGTCCTGGCACGCAGGTTGAAGACCCTGTACAACGAACCAGTATATGGTCTGGGATTTCTGCCTGCAAGAGAAGAGGGAGGATTATATTCATTGAATGCGGCTCGAAGTTTCATGACGCTGGTTAAAGAGGTGGATAATCTATTTCTATTCGACAACGACCTCTGGAAGAAAGAGGGAGAAACACTTGAGGATGCATACAATCATATGAACGATGAAATCGTGAGGAGATTCGGCGTTTTGATAAGTGCCGGCGAGCGGACCAAAAGAGGAGATGTAGGCCAGTTGGTCGTGGACGCATCCGAGATCATCAATACGTTGAAAGGAGGGGGCATTTCCGTTATAGGTTATGCAAGTGAAGAAGTGCAATCACACTCACGCGGCTTCCTTGCCAAACTGTTCCGAAGACGCAAGGCAACCATAAATACGTTGGATGCCACCACCAGGATCATGTCGCTGGTGCGAAGGGCGGTGATGGGCCGGCTGACGGTGCAGTGTGATATCAGAACTGCGGAAAAGGCGCTCGTGTTGATGGCAGGTGCGCCAGACGAACTGAATAAGAAGGGAATGGACAAGGCAAAAGTATTTGTCGAGGATTTGATAGATGGCACAGAGGTCCGTGGAGGAGATTATCCGATTCCAGGAAGTAAACACGTAGCAGTAGTGGTGCTCCTATCAGGCATATCCGACATACCCAGAATCAAGGAGTTGCAGCGCATAGCAATCGAGGCACAGGACAATATAGAGGGGCTCGTCGCCAAGAGCGGTAAGAAGTACGACGAACTGATGGACACGGACGACTCCCTCAAGCCGTTATTCTGAAAAGGGGAAAGTGATGAAGAGATTGGACAGATTGACCGGCAGAACAATTTTAATTACATTGGTCGTCCTCATGTTACTCAGCAGTGCTGTGATGCCCGTTTCAGCACACTTAAATTTCCGTGTGGTCTCCGAAGAGAGTATCCCGGACCGGGATTTGTTGATTGAAGAGCGGGTCTCTCTGGTGGTCGTTTTAAAGGAGGTCACTCCAGCCTTGATTACTGAAACATTGCTGTTGTTGGATACGGAGCTGGACGAACCGATCTGGACGATTATGGTGAACGGCAAGATAGTGGATACTCGCGATGTGCGCAAGTTCAATTTCACCTTCGACCATTTTGAGTATGATACTGTCACTATCAAGCTGGACGGCAGGGCTCCAACGGTTGGGGTGAGGACTTCCACCGCTATAATGGACATCCGACAAATGCACATCGGCCTGGTGGGTCCCAAGGCAGGCGATATAGAGGATATGCATCAGATAAGGGTGAATGTGACCAGCGAACTGATAGAGTATGCGTTGGCTACCATATTCGGGGCTATGGACCAGATCACCAGAGCCAAGAAGGCGATTGCAGATGCCGAAGGTGCGGGAGTGGATGTGACCGGGGCGATTGCGTATCTCCAGACGGCAAGGAATTTCAATAATTCAAGCAACGCACTGTATCATGCAGCGCAAATAAACGAGTCGATTGCGGCGGCCGATAGTGCCCATGCCAGTGCAGTGAGGGCACAACGTAGCGCCGAAGCCGCTGTCGTAGCACATGTGTTATGGGCCAATATAACCACAATAGGAATCGTTTTAGCCATCATCATAATAGCACTGGTCGTCTATTCCAAGAGGCGATGGGGAAGATTGTAAAGACGGCTCTTTTTATAAGTGTGAGGATTTCACATAACTTTCTCCCTTCAGAATTAGCTTCTTGATCGTGTCCGGAGGCAAAACGCCAAAAATCTTAAGTATTACTGAACAGTAATACTATAGTATGGAGTGTAGTAAAATCACAAAAAAGGGACAAGTCACCATCCCCCAGCGGATGAGGAGACTACTGGACATCAAGACAGGAGGAAAAGTGATGTTCGAAGTTGAAGGTGAAAAAATCGTGCTGAAAAAATCCCCAAGTCAGCCAATAGCAGACCTCGTTGGGCTGGGAAAGGGCATATTTGGAAAGAGCATGAATTACCAGATGCGGATACGGGATGAGTGGGAGAGGTGAAGAACGAGAGAAGTAACTGTATGAGGTTGTTTGTAGACACCAACATCTTCCTGAGCATTCTAAACGAAGAAGAAAATTATCACGCAGCGAAGATGGTACTCGAAAACATTCATAAAGGAAAACATGTTGGCTTCACTTCTGTGATATGTATAGCGGAAATCTTAAGCGGGTTCCAATCGAGCAGGGAGATTGAAAAAGGGGAAAAGTTTCTCATAGACATAATGAGCATTAACAACTTCACAATCATCGATGTGGATATATCCATCGCGAAAGAAGCATCGACGATCAGAGCCAAATATAAGGTGAGACTTCCAGATGCGATTATCGTCTCCACATGCAAAGTTCGGAGATGTGCCCTAGTTACAAGGGATGAAGAGTTTAAAAGAATAACGGAAATCGAGGTAAAGTCGCCTGAGGAAGTATGCTAACATCGACAACGAAGCATCAGACACCTACAATAAATTCCTTTTATCCCATCATTGGCCTTTTCTCAAGTCAAATATGTCTCCCCTTTTGGCTAATGACTGTGAAACCAAATCTTTTTGAGTGCTTTTAATGATTTCCCTGTCAGATGCGACAGGAAGTTTCATACAGCGACCTCATACACTCGGCACATCTTCTTATTTCTTATATATATTGATTCATCAATGCTTAGAGTTCTGGTAACTTATTTATACTGCATGATGGGAAAGTAAAATACGATGCAAGCCCACAAAAACTACAACATCCAGATAAAAGGCAGGGTTCAAGATACAGGATTCAGGAATCTGGTCGAAAGTATTGCCAAAAGCCTTAATGTCAGAGGCATGGTCTATAACGATAGTGATGGCACCGTAAAGATCGTTTGCAGGGGAGCAGCTCCTTTGGTCACAAGTCTGGTAAAGGAACTTGAGGACAAATGTGTGAACGTTGGAGCTGCAATAGATGAAGTAAATAAGGAAGAAATACCCTGCGATGTGTACCTGCCCCAGGTATTTTTCAAGGCACCAACAGACGAATTGAGCGATATTGGAAGAAAACTCGATGTCGGGATTGAATCAATTCGGGGGGTCGAGAGGAACACAGGAGCCCTGTTGGGTGGTCAGGATAAAATGATACAAAGTCTGGATTCGCTGACAGAG